>Ga0307312_10001746_pt1 | contig 11244 bp, 13 predicted proteins | sample ER_DNA_202_FD_194489 | JGI IMG/M metagenome (GOLD analysis project Ga0307312, IMG submission 194489) | Bulk soil microbial communities from the East River watershed near Crested Butte, Colorado, United States - ER_DNA_202 | ecosystem: Environmental > Terrestrial > Soil > Floodplain | place...
AAAAGCTCTGCGAGCTCGTCGGCCGTCAGTTGCCGCGGTAGGTCGCGCACCCGTAGGAGGAGACGAGCAGCGGGATGTGGTAGTGGCCGTCCTCGAGCTCGACCTCGACGCCGATTCCCTTGAAGAACGGCGAGGGAGGACGGAAGAGCAGACGATAGACGCCGGGCTCGAGATCCGTGGCGAGCGGGGCGATGCGTCCGTCCGTGTCCGTGTCACTCGCGGTGACGAGGTCTTCGCGCCAGAGCTCGACGCGCACGCCGCTCGCCGGTTGGCCGCGCTCGATATCGAGAACATGGGTGGAGAGGGAGATGCTCATAACGTGAATCTTGCCGCCTGAATCCGATGTTCCTTTGCGATCTCGCTTTCTTCGGCGCGGACAAGGTGGCCGTCACGCACGACTTCCTCACCGTTGACGTAGAGCCGATCGACCCGGTGTGGCCCCGAGAAGACGAGCCCGGCGACGAGATCGTCGGCACCGCCGAGCTCGAGCCCGCTCGTCCGCCAAACGGCGAAGTCCGCGCGCTTGCCGGGCGAGAGCTGCCCGATGTCGTCGCGGCCGAGCACGGCTGCGCCGCCTCGCGTGCCGAGCCGCAGGGCCTCGCGCGCGGTCATGGCCTTCGGCCCGCCACGGACGCGGGCGACCAGCAGCGCCTGCTTGACCTCCATGAAGAGATCGCTCCGCTCATTCGAGGCCGACCCGTCAACACCCAGCCCGACCCGCACGTCTGCTTCGAGCAGGTCCCGCACTCGTGCGATGCCTGCTCCCAGTCGCATGTTCGAGGTGGGACAGTGCGCGACCCCTACACCCTGCAAGCCGAAGGTCTCGACGTCGTCATCCGAGAGGTGCACGCAGTGCGCGCACCAGACGTCGTCGGCGAGCCAGCCCACCTCTCCGAGGTACTCGACTGGCGTGCACCCGTAGAGCTCGCGGCAGTAGTTCTCCTCCTCGACCGTCTCGGCGAGGTGTGTGTGCAAAGGGAGGCCCAGCCTGCGTGCGAGCTCCGCCGACTCCGTCATCAGCTCGCGGGTGACGGAGAACGGCGAACAGGGAGCAACGGCTATCTCGACCTGGGCACCGTCGGCGAGCGCGGCCGCCGCTTCCGTTGCGGCGAGCGCATCGTCGCGCGACTCCACCACCGAATCGGGTGGCAACCCGCCCTGCGACTCGCCGAGATCCATCGACCCTCGGGCTGCCACGATTCGGACTCCCAGCTCGCGCGCCGCGCGGATCTCTGCCTCGAGGAGCCCCGTCACGCCTGGGGGGAACAGGTAGTGGTGGTCGAACACGGTCGTGCAGCCCGAGAGGGCCAGCTCGGCGAGACCGACGCGCGCTGCGGCGTACTCGGCCTCCTCGTCGATCGCAGACCAGATCGGGTACAGAGCTTTGAGCCAGCCGAAGAGGTTCTCGTCCTGCGCATGCGCACGCGTGAGGTTCTGCCAGAGGTGGTGGTGCGTGTTCACGAGCCCGGGAGTCACAACAGCTCCGGCCAGGTCCTGCACGTCGTCGGCCTCGGGCCGCGCGCCTGCGCCGGCATCCTTCACGACACCGTCGTCGACGAGGATCCAGCCGCCCTCGTACTCGGTGCCCGCGTCGTCCATGGTCACGACGTGGGCATTGGCGAGCAACGTGCTCAAATCTTCAGCGGCACGATCTGGAAGCGGTCGACGTCGACGAGACCGCGATCGGTGATCTTCAGGCTCGGGATCACAGACAGGCCGAGGAACGACAGCGTCAGGAACGGCGTCGCACCCGACCAGCCGACCTCGCGGGCAGCGTCGTTGCAGGCCAGGCTCTTTTCGATCACCTCGGCGAGCGGTGCGTCGGCAAGCAGCCCGGCGACAGGAAGCGGCAGCTCGGCCTTCACCTCGCCGCCGTCCACGACGACGATGCCGCCGCCGAGCTCGCCGAGCCGCTCCACCGCCCGTGTCATGTCTTCGTCGTCCATTCCGACGACGACGATGTTGTGTGCGTCGTGCGCGACGGTCGACGCGAGCGCGCCGCGCCGCAATCCCGAGCCCCGGACGAAACCGCGGCCGATGCGACCCGTTCCCAGGTGGCGTTCGATCACCGCGATCTTCGCGAGGTCATTGCCCGGGTCCGCGACCGCGAAGCCGCCCACCGTCGCCGGCTCGACCTCGACCGACTCGGTCACTACCTGGTCGGGCACGAGCCCGATTGCGCGCGCCTTGCCGGCGTCCCACGGGATCTGGAAGTCAATCGTGCTCACCGGCTTGTTGCGGACGGAGTGCTTGACCCATTCCGGGACGTCCGGCTCCGGAATCTCCTCGACCGGCCGGCCGGCCTTCAAGGTCAGCTCGGGCTCGAATCGCTCCAGGTCGGGCAGGAGGAGCAGGTCGGCCTGGTAGCCCGGTGCGATCGCTCCCAGGTGCCAGAGCCGATGCCAGGTGGCGGGATTGATCGTCGCCAGCACGAGCGCGTCCTCGGGTGTGACGCCCGCGGCGACCGCCTCGCGCACCATCCCGTTGATGTGGCCGTTCTCGGCGATGTCCTCGGGGTCGCGGTCGTCGGTGCAGAACGCGATGCGGTTCGTGCCGAACTCCTTCACCACGGGCAGGAGCGCGTGCAGGTTCCGCGCCATCGAGGCCTCTCGGATCAGAAGCCACATGCCGCGGCGAAGGCGCTCACGTCCCTCCTCCGCCGTCAGGGCTTCGTGGTCGGAGCGGATGCCCGCTGCCACGTAGGCGTTGAGCGCCTTGCCGAGCACTCCGGGCGCATGGCCGTCGACCTGCACGCCGTTCGCGAGCCGCAACTTGTCCAGCTCGCCTGCATCGCCGTTGATGACGCCCGGGAAGTTCATCATCTCGGCGAGCCCGAGGACGCGCCGGCGTCGAAGCAGGCTCTCGAGGTCGCCGCTCAGCAGCGGGCGTCGTGGTGACTCGAACTCCGACGCGGGAATGGTTGACGAGGCCATGAAGTAGTAGTCGAGCGGCAGGTTTTCGCAGGCGTCGAGCAGCCAGTGGACGCCGTCGGTGCCGAGGACGTTCGCGAGCTCGTGCGGGTCGAGGACGACGGCAGTCGTGCCGAGGGGAAGCACGAGGCGAGCGAACTCGTCCGGCAGCAACTTCGTCGACTCGAGGTGCATGTGTGCGTCGAGGAAGCCCGGCACGACGTAGCGCCCCGACGCGTCGACGACCTCGTTTCCCTCGTACTCGCCCAGCCCGGCGATCCAGCCGTCCGCGATCGCGATGTCGATGTCGAGCCACTCGCGCGTGAACACGGAGAGAACCCGGCCGCCGCGCACGACTACGTCGGCAGGCTCGTCGCCGCGGGCCACGGCAAGGCGTCGGGTGAGATCGCTGGACACGCCGAGGCGATTCTCCCATGACGGCGAAGTACGCTTGGCTCCCGTGGACGTGCTGACGCCCCGCACCCTCGAAGAGGCGTTGCGCCTGAAGGCGGAGCGTCTCGACGCCGTGCCGATCCAGGGTGGAACGGACCTGATGGTCGAGCTCAATTTCGACCGTGCCAGGCCCGCGGCGCTCCTGAACCTCAACGAGGTGCCGGAGCTTCGGGGCTGGTCGCGGCAGAACGGGACGGTGTGGCTCGGTTCCGGCCTGACCTACTCCGAAGCCATGGAGCAGCCCCTGGCCGAGGCGCTGCCTGCTCTGGCGGAGGCAGCGCGAACCGTCGGCGGACCACAGATCAGGAACCGCGGGACGATCGGCGGCAACCTCGGGACCGCGTCACCTGCGGGAGACGCGCTGCCGCCGTTGCTCGTGTGCGGCGCCGAGGTGAAGGTCGCGAGCGTTCGCGGTGAACGAGTCGTTCCTCTGCCGGAGTTCGTCGTGGGGCCGAAGCAAAATGTCCTTGCCGAGGATGAGCTCATCCTCGGTGTCTCGGTCGACGCGGCGGAGAGCCGGCAGACGTTCATGAAGGTCGGCCCGCGCAACGCGATGGTGATCGCAGTCGTCTCGCTCGCGGTGCGCGTCGACGGAGAACACTTGCGGGCCGCGTTCGGCTCGGCCGGCCCGGTGCCGACGCTCGTGCGCGCCGGCCTCGGGGACTCGGATTCGTTCCCGCAGCGCGTCGCCGAAGCGGCGAGCCCGATCGACGACGTCCGCGGTACGGCGTTGTACAGGCGGCACGCGCTGCACATCCTGACGAGGCGCGCGCTCGACCGGTGTCTCGCATGAGGATCGAGCTGAACGTCAACGGCGAGCAGTGCGAGGCGGACGTGTGGGAGGGAGAGAGCCTCCTCTACGCCTTGCGCGAGCGGCTGGGCTTTCCCGGCTCGAAGAACGCTTGCGAGCAGGGCGAGTGCGGGTCCTGCTCGGTGCTGCTCGACGGGAAGCTCGTGTGTGCCTGTCTCGTGCTCGCCGCCCAAGGCGAGGGGCACGAGATCGTGACGGTCGAAGGGCTGGCAGAGGATGGACGGCTGCACAAGGTGCAGGAGGCGTTCATCGCGACAGGAGCCGTGCAGTGCGGGTTCTGTACGCCGGGACTTGTCGTTGCGACTGCCGACCTGCTCGCGCGCAACGTGTATCCGAGTGACGACGATATCCGCGAGGCGCTCTCCGGCAATCTCTGCCGCTGCACCGGGTACGCGAAGATCTTCGACGCCGTGCGAATGGCGGCCGCAGCGTTGTGAGCGAGACCGCCGCACCGAAGCTGGAGCTAGGTCGCGTTGGCGAGAGCGTGCCGCGCATCGACGGCATTCCGAAGGTCACCGGCGCGTTCGCCTACGCCAGTGACCTGCAGGCCGCCGGGATGCTCTGGGGCCACACCGTGCGCAGTCCTCATGCCCACGCTCGCATCGTGTCGATCGACATCTCGCAGGCGGTCGCCATGCCCGGCGTGCACGCGGTGCTGACGCACGAGGACGTTCCCGGCGAGAAGCGCTACGGGCTCGAGTTCCAGGACCAGCCCGTCCTTGCCTACGAGCGCGTGCGCTACTTCGGAGAGCCGGTTGCCCTCGTCGCGGCAGAGCATCCGGAGCAGGCGCGCAGGGCGGCCGAACGGATCCGCGTCGAGTACGAGCCGCTCGAGCCCGTCGTCGACGCGGAACGGGCGACGGAACAGGGCCCGCTCCATCCCGACCGGCCGACGATGGGCCACGGTTACCGCGACGATCCACGTCCCAACATCGTCCGCTCGCTGCTCATCAGGCACGGTGACCCCGAAGCGGAAGGCGACGTGACGGTTTCCGGCGTGTACGAGGTCGGAATCCAGGACCAGGCATTCCTCGGGCCGGAGTCCGGGCTCGCGGTACCGGACGGCGAAGGCGGCGTGGACGTCTACGTCGCGACACAGTGGCTGCACGTCGATCGCGACCAGGTCGCCCCTTGCCTGAACCTGAAGCCCGAGCAGGTTCGGATCCATCTCGCCGGTGTCGGCGGCGCGTTCGGCGGCCGCGAGGACCTGTCGATGCAGATCCACGGCGCACTGCTCGCTCTCCATACGAATCGTCCCGTGAAGATCGTCTACAACCGCGAGGAGTCGTTCGTCGGCCACATCCATCGCCATCCCGCGAAGATCTGGGCCGAGCATCGCGCGACGCGGGACGGAAGGCTCGTCAACGTGCGCGTGCGCATTCTCCTCGACGGCGGTGCGTATGCCTCGAGCTCGACTGCCGTTACGTCCAACGCCGCCTCGTTCGCGGTCGGGCCGTACGCGGTTGACAACGCGCTGATCGAGAGCACGTGTGTCTATACGAACAACCCACCGTGCGGCGCCATGCGTGGGTTCGGCGCGGTCCAGTCCTGTTTCGCGCACGAGGCGCAGATGGACAAGCTCGCGGACGCGCTCGACATCGACCCGATCGAGTTGCGTTTGCTGAATGCTCTCGGGCCCGGCGGCTTCTTGCCGACCGGACAGAGGATCACCGGGACGCTTCCCGTCGCCGATGTGATTCGCCGGGCCGCGGCGCTCGACGTTCCCGAGCCCGAGGAGCTCCCGCGCGACCCGATGCGTCTTCCAGGAGGTTCAGGCAACACGACGCGCGGCGAGGGTGTCAAGCGTGGCATTGGCTTCGCAGTGGGCTTCAAGAACATCGGTTACTCGGAGGGCTACGACGACTACACCGCGGCGAGGGTCCAGCTACACACCGATGGGAGTGCCACGGTCCACTGCGCGGCCGCCGAGGTGGGCCAGGGAGTTGCGAACGTCATCGTCCAGGTCGCGCGCACCGAGCTCGGCATCCACGATGTCGTGCTTGCGCCGCACACGACTGCGACCGTTGAGTCCGCCGGCTCTGCATCGGCCTCGCGGATGACCTGGATGGCCTCGGGCGCGGTGCGGGATGCCTGCCGGGCGGCACTGGAGGAGCGCGAGACGAAGGGCGGCGCGGAGGTCGACGTCGAGCGGATCTACCGCCACCCGCGCACGACGCCGCTCGATCCTGAGACGGGCCAGGTTACGGGGGAGCGCGCGCACGTTGCGTACGCGTGCGCTGCGATGCGCGTCGTGGCCGAGGTCGATGTCGAGCTTGGACTGACTCGAGTCGTGTGGATCGGGACCGCGCAGGACGTCGGCAAGGCGGTGAATCCCCAAGCCGTGAAGGGACAGATCGAAGGTGGTACGGCGCAGGGGCTCGGCCTGGCGCTGATGGAGGAGATCCAGACCCGCGATGGGCTGATCACCAACGCGAGCTTCACGGATTACCTGATCCCGACGACGCTCGACATGCCGCCAGTCGTCTCGGAGCTGATCGAGGACGCAGAGCCGGATGCGCCCTACGGGGTCAAAGGCGTCGGCGAGCCGCCGACGGTCGTCTCCACGGCGGCTGTCGTGGCCGCGCTCCGCGTAGCAACGGGACGAGAGCTCACCCGCGTTCCCGTGCGGCCCGATGACATCGTCGGTCTCTGAGGCGTCAGCCGCGCTGGAGGGCGCGCCGCGACTTCTGCGCTGCGAGCAAGAGGAGACCGACGACGATGACGATCCCCACGACCCATTCGATGGCGCCGACGCCATCGCGGGTGAAGAGCGCGCTCGAGAGTGCAAAGGCCATGGCGATGAGGAGGCCGACCACCACGAGGGTACGGAAGTTCATCCGACGAGCATACTCCCCTTCGACACGGTGTCTGACACCGCGCCGTCGGTGCCACTCGGCCCTGAGGAGGGCTTGGTTGCAACGATCGGCCGAGCCTTTGGAGGGTCCGTCACACACCCGTCACGGTGTCTGACACCCGGACCTGGACAAAGTCGGCGTGGCGGGAAGGGTCAGCTGCTCTTGAACAACGAGAGCGCTGCGCCGGCGCCCAGTAGGACTAGCCCCAAGGCGCGCGTCCACGTGATCGCGATCTGATCGAAGCCGAACCAGCCGAAGCGGTCGATGAGCGCGGCCACCCCGAGGTTGAACGCGATGATGATCCCGATCGTGGCGGCGAGCCCTATGCGCGGCGATGCCACGGTGATCGCAAGGATGATCAGCATCGAGAGCGCGCCGCCGCTCCAAAGCCAGACCGGCTGACGCGCAACGTCGCCGAGCCCACGAAAACTCTGCTTCGCGGCGAGCAGCAGAGCGAGCCCGATCACCACTGCGACGACCCCCGAGAAGGCGAGCGCGGGGAACACTCCCACGCGCCCGCCCAACTCGCCCATCACCGCCGCCTGGACGGCGCCCGCGAGGCCGGCGGCGACCGCGAGCGCGATCGCCACTCCGGTCACGCTCCCGCTGCTCCTTCCGGCATCTGCACCGATTCGTCACTCTGGAACAACCCGAAGGGATTGCCCTCGGTGTCCTTGCAGCGAGCGAACCAGCCGACTCCGGGAATCGGTTGCTTGTCCTCGGCTTCTCCGCCCGCCCCTCGGACGTTCGCGATGTCGGCGTCGATGTCGTCGCCTCCGTAATAGACCAGCGGGCCACCCTCGCCTGCATAGACGGCTCCGCCCTGATCTCCTTCCTGGTACATCCGGTAGTCGACCCCCGGCATATCCATGCCCTCGATCGACCAGCCGCCGACAGCCTCCCAGAACTTTTCCGCTCGATCCAGGTCCTGCGCGGGAAACTCGATGTGCACGATCTTCTTGCCCATGCTGTCCTCCTTTCCGGGATGAAGCTATACGCTCACGCCGTCTACGACGAGGGAGAACTTATGGTTCGCGCGATCGTGCTGTACGAACAGGAGCCGGACGCGGCCCGCTACGAGCAACATGCCGAGCTGTGTCGCAAGGTGCCGGGTGGAACGTTTAGGCACGGACGCGTCTTCGGCGCGCCCATGGGAGAGGCGCCCTACCAGTACTACGCCGAATGGGAATGGCCGGACAAGGACGCGTTCAAGTCGGCGGCCCGCAGCGAGGAGTTCATGGCGACCGGCAAGGACGCAATGGACATGGGCGGGAAGTTCACCGTGATGTTCGCCGACGTTGACTGAGCCGACACATCCCCGCCCGTCTTCGCCGGACGAGCTCGCTTTCGAGTCGATCGTCTACGAGAAGGCGCCGCCGCGCGCGACGATCACGCTCAACCGTCCCGAGGTGCTCAATGCGTTCGACTTCCGGATGCTGCGCGAGCTTGCGCGTGCGTGTGAAGACGCTTCATGGGACGACGAGATCCGGGTTGTCGTTCTGACCGGTGCGGGGCGCGCGTTCTGCGTCGGCGCCGATCTCAAATCATGGGCGGCCGACTACCTCGGCAACCCGAAGGAGTACTGGAAATGGTTCGGCGCTTTCAAGGACGCGCACGACAGGTTGCGCGAGATCGGCAAGCCGACGGTTGCCCGCATCAACGGGATCGCGGTCGGCGGCGGGAACGAGCTGCAGATGGCCTGCGATCTCGCCGTGATGGTGGAGGACGCGTTCATCCGGCACGTCGGCCTGGAGCACGGTTCCGTGCCGGCAGGAGGAGCGACACAGTGGCTGCCCGTGTTCGTCGGAGACCGGCGCGCGCGCGAGATCATCATGCTGTGTGAGGAGCTCCCTGCACCGAAGGCGGCCGAGTGGGGGCTGATCAATCGCGCCGTCCCGGCAGCCGAGCTCGATGCCGCGGTCGACGAGTACGTGGAAAAGCTCGCGACGAAGCTTCCGCAGACGACGCGGTACGCGAAGCAGCAGCTCAACTTCTGGCGTGACCTCTCGTGGCACGAGACCGTGAACCACGCGCGGGACTGGCTCGCGATGTCGATGCTCGGCGACGAGGCGCAGGAGGCGGTGAAGGCATTTCTGAAGCGCTCGTCCTCGTAGAGCGCGCCGACCCGATCGCGGTCGTGCTGCTCAACCGCCCGCAGCAGCTGAATGCCCTGTCGGGCGAACTGATGGAGGAGCTCGTCACGGCTCTGCAGATGCTCGACGAGGACGAGGCCGTCCGCTGCATCGTCCTCGGTGGCAACGAGCGCGCATTCGCCGCGGGCGCCGACATCGCCGAGTTGGCCGCGGGAACTCCGGTGTCCCTTTACCAGAGCCGACGCCTCGACCGGTGGGACGCGATTCGCAGCCTGCGCACGCCGCTCGTCGCGGCCGTCTCCGGCTTCTGCCTCGGCGGCGGGTGCGAGCTTGCGATGGCGTGTGACCTGATCGTTGCCTCCGAGTCGGCCAAGTTCGGCCAGCCGGAGATCAACCTCGGGGTCATGCCCGGCGCGGGCGGCACGCAACGCCTGACGCGTGCCGTCGGCAAGGCAGTGGCGATGGACATGATTCTGAGCGGCCGCATGCTCGGCGCGGAGCAAGCACGAGATCTCGGGCTCGTCGCTCGCGTCGTCGCGCAAGAGGCCTGGCTCGAAGCGGCGAAGCGCGTCGCGAGAGAGATCGCGGCGAAGAGCCCCGTCTCGGTGAGGCTCGCCAAGGACGCAATCGACCAGGCGTTCGAGACGCCGCTCTCAGCAGGAATCGAGCTCGAGCGGCGCTCGTTTTTTCTCGCGCGCGCGTCCGAGGATGCAGACGAGGGACTGTCCGCGTTCGTCGAGAAGCGCAAGCCCGACTTCCGCGGGCGCTAGCCGGCTAGCCGTCGAGCTCGGCCGGCACGAGCTCGAGCTCGCGTTCGCGTCCGCCCCGCACGACTTTCGCGCGAACGGCGCGGCCGATCACCTCGCTGACGACGACGCGCTGGAGATCGTCCATCCCTTCGATGGGCGTGCCCTCGAGCTCGACGATCAGATCTTCGGCGCGCATCCCGGCCAGGTCGGCTGGGCCGCCCTCGACAACCTGTGCGATCTCGACGCCGCTCTTGCGGCCGAGCTCACGCGCCAGTCGCGGCGGCAGAGGTCTGGGACCGCCGGCGATGCCGAGGTATGCGCGCCGGAATCGTCCTTCCGCCATCAGCGCTCCGACGATGCGCCGGGTGGCGGCGTTGATCGGCACGGCCAGGCCGAGGCCCACGCCTGCAACGGCTGTGTTGATCCCGACGACGCGTCCACGCCCGTCGGCGAGCGCTCCGCCCGAATTGCCGGGATTCAGCGCCGCGTCCGTCTGGATCACGTTGTCGACCACGCGCACATTTGCCCCGGAGCGCGTCGGCAGTGAGCGTCCGAGCGCCGAGACGACGCCGGCCGTCACCGAGCCGGTGAAGCCGTGCGGATTGCCGATGGCGACGACGAGCTGGCCGACGCGCAGCCGCTCAGCGTCGCCGAGCTCCGCCGGCACCAGGTCGCGTGCGTTGACGCGGAGGACCGCGAGGTCGGAAAGCGGATCGGAGCCGACGACCGCGAACTCGAGCTCGCGCCCGTCGACGAAGGAGGCACGCCCTTTGCCCTCCGTGCGCGCAACGACGTGCGCAGACGTAAGCGTGAAGCCGTCAGGTGTGATGACGACGCCGCTGCCGCCTCCGTCCAGGATCCGGCCGCCGCGGACGCGTCGGGAGACACGGAGATTGGCAACCGACGGGGAAAGTCGCTCCGCCACGGTCGTCACGGCCAACGAGTAGGCGTCGAGCGCTTCGTCGTCGGAGACCTCACCGGGCGAAGACGAGATGAAGGTGAGCTCCATCCGGCCAAGCTAGCAATGCCACCAATGGCTACGTCGATCTGCGAAAGTCCGTTTCGATGGCCGAGGTCGAGACGAGTCGCGAAGGCGCTGTCCTCACGATCACGCTCAACCGCCCGGACGTTCTCAACGCCTTCAACACGGACATGCACAAGGCTCTCGCGGCTGCGCTGAAGGAGGCCCGTGGTCCCGACGTCCGCGCGGTCGTCATCACCGGTGCGGGACGCGGATTCTGCGTCGGCCAGGACCTGACGGAGTTCAGGGAGGCGTCCGGCGACATCGGCTCGCGTCTCCGTGAGACCTATCACCCAAATGTCCTTGCGATCCGCGCGCTCGAGAAGCCGGTGATCGCGGCGGTGAACGGGCCC
>Ga0307312_10001748_pt1 | contig 11237 bp, 7 predicted proteins | sample ER_DNA_202_FD_194489 | JGI IMG/M metagenome (GOLD analysis project Ga0307312, IMG submission 194489) | Bulk soil microbial communities from the East River watershed near Crested Butte, Colorado, United States - ER_DNA_202 | ecosystem: Environmental > Terrestrial > Soil > Floodplain | place: USA...
CGGTGAGGTTCTCGTCGTCGGCACGGACCCGCCAGTAGAGGACCGTGTCGGCCGGATAGGTCGTGTTGCTCGAATAGGACGTCGCATCGGTGACGAGGTCGTCGAGCGGGTCGCCGAAGGTCGGATCCGCGGAGACCTGGATCCGGTAGCGACGCGCTCCTTCGGTCGGCGTCCAGCGGAACGTCGGCTGGTCGAGGAAGACCTGGACGCTGCTGGGCGAGAGGAGCGCCGGCGGGGTCGACTGCTTCTGGAAGTTCGATGGGTTCGAGAGGAAGGAGTCGAGGGGGAGCGCGTCGTTGCCGGTCGCCAGGGTCGCGGGCAGCACGGCCCAGTAGAAGCTCGTCGTCTCGTCGGTGTAGGTCGTGGGCTTGAACGAGTTCCGAGGAGAGTAGGCGGGGACGCGGGTGAAGCCCTCGTCGACGACGTTACTGAAGTTCTGGTCTTTCGCGACGACCACGAAGTAGCTGTTCGCGCCCGCAAGCGCCTTCCACGTGAAGAGTGGCGTGCGCACGTTCGTCGAGCCGGTGATCGGACCGCGGTAATCGGCCGCGCAGAGATACCCGGAAGCACAGCCCGCGGATGCGGCTGGATCGGCCGGGTCGGGGTACGCCGTCCACGTAAATGCCGGACCGGCCGGAGCTGCCGAGCCCGTTGTGCCGTCCTGTAGGTACGTGTAGTCGCCGTAGACCTCCTCCGAGAGGGCCGCCCGATCGCTGCGGGCGCGAACGCGGAAGCAATGAGTGCCGGGCGCGATCACGGGGACGTCTTCGGCCAGGGTGCCCTGCCAGATCACGGGGTTGGCACTGGTGCTGCCCAAGGGCGTCCAGCTCGGGACGGACGTCTTCTTCACGTACGTGGAGGTCGCCCACAAGCAGGCCGCCCCCGACCAACTCGCGACCTGGACCTCATAGCTGGAGGCGCCGGGCACCGGATCCCAGCTCGCGACCGGGACCCGAGTCTGGTAGCCGGCCGTACCGGGGTCGGCGTCGACGCCCGGATCGCCGAGGTTGTCGCGCATGCGCAGGTTCTTGATGCTCGTACCGGTTACCGGGCCGGCCGGCGCGACCTTGTCGAAGGTCTTCGTGAACGACGGCCCATAGTTCCAGACGCCGGCATTGCCATCCGGATCAAGCGCCCGGACACGCCAGTAGTAGACGTTGTCCTTGAGGAGGGTCACCGGCGAGAGCGAGGTCGCGATGCTCGCACCACTGCAGCAAACCTTCGAGCCGGGCGCAAAGTCGACCGAAGAGTTGACCTCGACCTCGTAGCGCGCAGCACCGGGGACCGGAGTCCAAGAAAAGCGCGGGTCGAAAGCTTCGGGCGCGGCATTCAGGTCCTCGAGTTGGGGCGTCGTCGTCGAGGGCCAGAGCCAGTTGAACGAGGCGACGGGCGTGGCCACGCCGCGGTTGCCCTCGGCGTCGACAGGCATGACGCTCCAGTAGTACGACCCCGGCGCCAGCGCCGTGGTGATCGCGGCCGAGTTGGCGGCGATGTTGGGCGGCCCCTTGGGATCGTCCTGGTTCGAGTATTTGAGGACGAGCGAGCCCAGGGTGGGGTCGCTCGCCACGGAAACCAGGTAGTGGGCCGCGCCGGCGACGGCCGACCAGTTGAGCACGACCGGGTTGGCCGGGAAGCTCAGCGAGGCGCCCGAGCCGGGGCTCTGGAGCGCCGGCTGCACGTTCCACAGCTTGCGGAACGAGCGCGGCTGGGTCCAGGCCGAGATCTCGCCGGCGGCATTCGTCGCGCGGACGCGCCACCAGTAGGTGCCGTTCGGAACCGTCTTCAGGAGCGTCGCGCGCGTGTTGCTCGTGAAGAAGTTGTCCTTCCCCGCGCCGAGCACCGGGGAGTTCATGCCCTCGTCGGCGCTGATCTGGAACTGGTACTTGTCGGCGCCCGGAACCGCGGTCCACGCCATCGCCGGCAGGAACTGCACGACGGTCCCGTTGGCGGGCGCGATCTGCACCGGGCGGCCGACGGCACCCTTGGCGGGCCCGGCTGTCAGGAAGGAGATTGCCGCGAAGGCGGCGGCGAGGAGTTTGCGGTCGGCGGCCATGGTTTCGGGTGAGACGAGCTCGGCCGCTGAGCTCTTGGTGGCGCTTTATGTCTCGAAATCACCATCGGGGTGGAGCGCCGATCGATCATCCCTCGGTTGAGGGGACTTTCCCTTCCCGACCGAGCAGGCCGCGGACGCCGCCCTGCTTCTGGGCAGCCGCCGCCGTGGCCGCTTCCTCGCGCTCCTTCGCCTCGCGCAAGGCCTGCTCGAGCCCCGAGACCCGGTCGGTGAGCCTCTCGTTGCCCTCGCGCGCCTTGGCGAGCTCCCGCTCGAGCTCCCGAGCCCTTGCTTGCGCTTCGTAGGCCTCGGCCGCCGCGACATCCGCTCGGCTGGCCGTGGCTGCCTCGACCCGGACCAGGCGGGCGAGCTCGCGTAGCGGTGCGTCCACCGGGTCGCGACGTGGGGCGAGGGAGTCGAAGATCCCCAGCAGCTCCTGGGCGTGGTCGCGTGCGCTGTGGGCCAGGGCGAGCTCGCGGTTGGACGGGCCCATCGCCGGGTCGTAGGCGTCGAGGTCGCGGCGCAGTCGCTCGAAGTCGGTCGCGCTCACCTCCGCGCGGCCGGAGAAGCCGTCGGCTTCGAGCAGCTCGTAGCGCTCTGACGTGACCCAGCCGTCGCCGCCCTCCTCGCCGTAGACGTAGGCGGCGCGACCCGACGCCATCGCCTCGAGGATCTGGAGGCCCCGGCCCACCACGAAGTCCGCGTCGGGCCCGGCCTCGATCCCCGCGTCGGCGCAAGCTCGCTCCACGACTCCGCGCCGGTAGTCGGAGAGGTGCTCGAGGTGGAGCACAGCGGCGCGCGGCCGGTCCCTGAGCGGAGCGAAAGGCGAGAAGCGGTCGATGTCCACGGGCCGGCGCAGCCGGACGATCTCGTGAACGAGCGATGCCGCGCGTGCTCGCTCGGCGCCGCGGTCGTCGAAGACCACGACGCGCGCGATCACGGCCGGCAGCTGCGGTGGTAGCCAGAGCTCGTCGCGGTCGTCGTGGAGCGCGAAGACCTGCGGCGTCAGCGGGTAGATGTCGGCGAGCAGCAGCGCGGCGTAGGCGTCCTGCGCGTAGATCACGTCAGGAGCGAGCGGCAAGCGTCGTTCGACGCTGACGACACGCAGGCCCGGGGCCTCGCCCGGCTCCGCGCAGAAGACCAGCACCTCGTGCCCGAGCCGCTCGAGCTGCTCGCAGACGGTGACCAGGTACGCCTCGGCGTCGCCGGTTCCTCTCAACTGATTCGTCCCGGCGAGAATCTCCACGCCGGATGACTCTAGAGGGCTAGCCGGCCTCGGTGTAGATGCCACGACCCGTATCGGGGTCGAAGAACCGCACGTGCTCGGTACGGACGAACAAGTCGATTCGATCGCCCTCCTGCGCTCGCGTACCGCGCCCGAGCCGGGCGACGAATGGGCTGCCCTTCTCACCTGCCCGCGCCTCGACCGCCTCGAGCGCCTCTGCGCCGACCGCGGCCCTCACCTTCTCACTGCGTAGGAGCGGAGCTCCCACGCCGAAGTGGACGAGCACCTCCGAGCCCATGTCCTCGCGGATGTCGATCGTGGCGCTGAAGCGCCGGTCGTCCGGCACATCCGAGGCGAGCGCTGCATCCTCGAGATCCTCTGGCCGGATCCCGAGGATGATCCGTTTCCCGTCGTAGCCCCTCAGCGCCGTGTGCTCGGCCAGGACCGACTCGTCCAAGCGCAGCCGGTGGTCACCGAACTCCGCCACCAGCGAGCCGTTCGAGCTGCGCAGGTCCGCGCCGACGAGGTTCATCGCCGGCGAGCCGATGAACTCGGCCACGAACAGGTTGGCCGGTCGCTCGTAGAGCTCCGACGGCGGCTCGAACTGCTGTAGCACGCCGTCGCGCATCACTGCGACACGATCGCCTAGCGTCATTGCCTCGGTCTGGTCGTGCGTGACGTAGATGGTCGTGACGTCAAGGTCGCGCTGGAGCCGTGCGATCTCCGCCCGCATTTCGACCCGCAGCTTGGCGTCCAGGTTCGAGAGCGGCTCGTCCATCAGGAACGCCTGCGGCTCTCGTACGATCGCCCGGCCCATCGCGACCCGCTGCCGCTGCCCGCCGGAGAGCGTGCGCGGCCGCTTCTTGAGCACGTCGACCAGCCCGAGCACGCGTGCTGCCTTCTCCACCCGCGCCGCGATCTCTCGCTTCGGGACCTTCTGCATCTTGAGCGCGAAGGCCATGTTCGCGTAGGCGGACATGTGCGGGTAGAGGGCGTAGTTCTGGAAGATCATGGCCATGTCGCGGTCCTTGGGCGGGACCCGGTTGACCATCCTGTCGCCGAGCCAGACCTTCCCCTCGGTGATCTCCTCGAGCCCGGCGACCATCCGCAGCGCAGACGTCTTACCGCAACCCGACGGGCCGACGAGCACCACGAACTCGCCGTCCTCGATTTCCAGGTCGAGTCGCCTGACGGCTTCGGTGCCGTCCGGGTAGACCTTCGTCAGCTGCTCGAGCTTGATCTGGGCCACATTCTCCCTCCGCGGGGCCGGCGAAATGTACTTTTTTATAAGATCCTCGCGCGTTGGAAACCGTCGCAAGGGGGGAATCGCGACGACGGCGCTGGAGGGATCTCCTCGAAGAGCGCCGTTTCCTCGCCCCCGCCCTGATAGGCCCGGCGGTGATCTTTATCGCGCTGCTCGTCGGGGTCCCCCTCGGCCTCGCCGTCTACCTCAGTCTCACCGACGCGACGGCCGGCTCCCTCTCGGGCCACTGGGTGGGCCTCCAGAACTTCGTCGACGCGTGGCACAACCCGAACTTTCGCACCGCGCTCAAGAACACGATCGTCTTCACGCTCGCGTCTCAGGCACTCGTCGTCGTCGGTGCGGCAATTCTCGCGCATGCGTTGATCCGACCGTTCCGCGGCCGCTGGTTCGTGCGCTTCCTGATCCTGTTGCCCTGGGCCGCTCCGGTCGCGCTCAGCACGATCGGCTTCCTCTGGATATTCGACTCCCAGTTCAGCGTCATCAACTGGACGCTGGTACACGACATCATGCCGGGCGGCGGGCACTTCTACCTCTACAAGCCGGTCAACTGGCTGCTCGGGGTGATCGATCACCTCCCCTGGGTGCACACCGGCAGGGTGGATCCGTTCGACCCGCCGCAGTACCTCGGTCAACCTACGCTGGCGAAGCTGTCCATCATCTTCGTTCAGGCGTGGCGGATCCTCCCCTTCGCAGTCGTGATCTTCCTGGCCGGCCTCTCCTCGATCCCGGTCGAGGTCGAGGACGCGGCCAAGATGGACGGAGCCACGGGACTGCGGAAGTTCTGGTTCGTGTCGTTGCCCCTGCAGCTGCCGATCGCCGCGGTCGCCTTGCTGTTCGGAATCGTCTTCACCGCTACCGACATGACCGTGGTGTACGTGCTGACGAACGGCGGGCCGTTCAACAGCACGCAGGTCCTGACCACGTGGGCCTACCAGACGGGCATCGTCTCCAGCTCGCTCGGCGCGGGTGCGGCCGTCTCGCTCTTCCTGCTGCCGGTGCTGGTGATCGTGGCGGTGCTGATGCTCCGGTTCGCACGCAAGGTGGAGGTGTCGTAGCCCGTGAGCTGGAGCAACATCCGCTCGAACGGGCTCTCCTACCTCGTTGTCGGGCCTTTCGCGATCGTGCTCGCGTTCCCGTTCTACTGGATGCTGACGACGATGTTGAAGACGAACGGCGACCTCTACAACCCCGAAAATGTCCCCTTCAAGTTCACGACGGTCAAAGGGGATCCCGAGGGTCGCTCGCCGACCTTCGACCACGTCAGCTTCATCTTCCACCACACGAACTACGTCCGGTGGCTCGAGAACACCGCGTTCGTCGGCGCGCTCGTCGTAGTGATCACACTGGTGTTGGCGGTCCCTGCGGGCTACGCCCTCGCACGACTCTCGGGGCGCCTGGGCCAGAGCGTGGGCGTGGGCATCTTCCTCACCTACCTCGTGCCTCCCACGCTGCTGTTTCTGCCGCTTTCGCGCGTGATTTCGAAGCTCGGGCTTCAGGACCGGCTCTGGTCGCTTGTGCTCGTCTACCCGTCCTTCACGATTCCGTTCTCGACCTGGCTCCTGATGGGCTTCTTCAAGACGATCCCGCTGGAGCTCGAGGACGCCGCGCTGATCGACGGCTGCTCGCGGCTGAAGGCGCTCTGGCGGGTGATCTTCCCGATCTCGATACCCGGGATCCTGACCGTTGTGATCTTCTCGTTCTCGCTCTGCGTGAACGAGTTCGTCTACGCGATCTCGTTCATCTCCGGCTCGACTCACCGCACGCTCTCGGCCGGTGTGCCAACCGACCTGATTCGCGGCGACGTCTTCTTCTGGCAGTCGCTGATGGCGGCGACGTTGATCCCGAGCATTCCTCTGGCGCTCCTCTACAACAGCTTTCTCAATCGATTTATCGCGGGCTTCACGGGTGGAGCATTCCGTTGACTGGTAAGGACCTCAGGGAGGCATGAAAGGAGGAAGTGATGGCAGACCACGATGACGAGCTCGAGGAGCTAGGGCGTACCGGGGGACTCACGCGCCGCGAGGTCGTCCGCCGCGGGCTCGGCAGCTTCGTCGTCCTCTACAGCGGCGCGTTGCCGAAGACCGCCGTGGCGGGGGTGCCGAAGTTCAGGCACCGGGAGCTGAAGAACTCGCTGCGGATCATGCAGTGGAGCCACTTCGTGCCGGCGTACGACACGTGGTTCGACAACGTCTACACGAAGAAGTGGGGAGAGAAGCACGACACCGAAGTCTCCGTGGACCACATCAACCTAGCCCAGCTGCCGGCGCGGGCGCAGGCCGAGGTCGCCGCTCGCAGCGGGCATGACATCTTCGGGCATCTTTCACCGCAGGCCGGGCTCGAGGATCAAGTCATCGACCACCGCGAGATCGTCGAGGAGGTGCAGCGCAAGGTCGGCAAGGTCAGCACCGTCGGACGCAAGAGCTGCTTCAACCCGAAGACGAAGAAGTGGCACGGGTTCCCGGAGAACTTCGTCCCGGACCCGGTCCACTACCGCAAGGACCTGTTCGCCCAGGTCGGCGTCAAGTCACCGAACACCTGGCACGACGTCCTGGTGGCTGCCCCAAAGCTGAAGGCGATCGGCCATCCGGTCGGGATCGGGATGTCGAACGAGCTCGACTCGAACATGGCGCTGATCGCCCTGCTCCAGTGCTTCGGCGGCTTCATCCAGGACGCCAACGCACGCGTCACGATCAACAGCAAGGGCACACGCGACGCCCTCAAGTTCATGCAGTCGCTCTTCAAAACCGGCATGACGAACGAGGTCTTCGCCTGGACGGCCGCTTCGAACAACCAGGGCTTCCTGTCGGGGCGCCTCGCGCTGGCGATGAACGCGATCTCGATCGCCCGCAGCGCGGAGGACCAGAATCCCGACCTGGCGAAGAAGACGGCGCTCCTGCCGATTCCGAAAGGCCCGGACCGGCGGCTCGGCCTCGAGCACGTGATGGGCGTCTACACGATCTGGAAGTTCACGAGCAAGCCGCAGCAGAAGCTGGCGAAGCGGTTCATCGCCGACCTCGAAATGGGCTACGCGTCGGCGTTCAAGAACAGCAAGTACTACAACTTCCCGGCCTTCCCGAAGGCGGTGTTCGAGTACCGGAAGCGGCTGGGAGCCGACCCGCATCAGCCAAAGGGCAAGTACCGGATCCTCGACACGATCGCGCGCAAGTACACGGTCAACGTCGGCTTCCCTGGTTACTCGAACGCGGCCGTCGACGAGATCTTCAACACGTACCTGATCCCGCAGATGTTCGCCGCGGTCGCCCAGGGCAAATCGACGCCGGCCGAGGCGGCCAAGGCCGCGGAGCAGCAGATGAAGAAGATCTTCGCCAAGTGGAGGAGGCTGAAGAAGATCTAGCTGGGGGCGCGCTAGCGCGTGCCGACCGACATGTGCAGGAGGCGCGGCAGGGCGGCGCCCGCCTGGGCGGCGAGCGGCGGGCGGCGGCCTTCCTCCTCCGCCTCCTCGCACGCCATGATCGCGGCGCGGACGAGCCCCCCGCCCAGGCGGCGCAGCGGCTCGGGCGGCAGCTTCGGCACCCGCCGCGTGACGAGCGGCAGGCGGGTCAGCTCGTCCTCCACCCCCTGGACGAGCCGCGCGAGGATCTGCCCGCCGAGCCAGCTCGGGCCGGCGCCGTGGCCCGAATAGCCGGCGCCGTAATGGATGCGTGTGCCGGGAACAGTGCCGAAGAACGGCAGGTGGTCGGAGGAGACGTCGATCGGCCCGCCCCACGAATGCGTGATGCGCGCGTCCGCGAGGCCGGGCAGGAGCCGGCGCAGGCCCTGCTCGGCTCGGGCTCCGGTGGCCGCGTCCTCGGTGAAGCGCGCGTCGAGCCGCCCGCCGTAGCCGATCGGCCCGGAGCCGCTGCCCATCAGCACCCGACCGTCGTTGGTGGTGCGGAAGTAGTGGAGGAACATCCGGCCGTCGAAGACCGCTTCGCCCCCGGTCCAGCCGATCTGCTCCAGCAGCTCCGGCACCGGCTCGGTCAGGACGACGTAGCTGCCGAACACGGTCAGGCGGCGCCTCAGGGGCTTCCAGCCTGCCGCCGCTGCGTTCGTGGCGACGACGACATCCTTCGCGCGCACGCGGCCGCGCGCCGTCTCGACCCGTCCGTCGTCGATCCTCGTCACCCGCGAGTGCTCATGCACGGGAGCACCAGCGAGGACGGCGCGGCGCAGCGCTCGCACGAGTCGGGCCGGCTGCACCGTCGCGCCGTCGCGCATGAAGACGCCCTTGCGGAAGCGCGGCGAGCGGATTCGCTCGGCCAGGGCCTCCGCTTCGAGAAGAACTGCCTCCTCCGGACTGCCGAGCTCACGGGCGGCCTCGACCTCGTCCCCAACCGCGGCGTCCTGCGCCCGGGCGGCGGAGACTCGCAGCATGCCGCCCTCGCGCAGCCAGAACTCCGCCTGGTGGCGCTCGCAGAAGTCGCGAATCCCCGGAACGATGCGGTCCCCGGCGCGTGCGACCGCCAGCGCACCCTCGTCGCCGAAGCGCTCGCGCAGCCGGGGCAGGTGGCTCCAGTAGCCGTGGACGAACCCGCCGTTACGCCCGCTCGGACCGAGGCCGCACTCCTCTGCTTCGAGCACGACCACGGCGAGGTCCGGGTCGCGCTCCTTCAGGGCCAACGCCGTCCAGAGCCCGGTGTAGCCGCCGCCGACGATCGCGACGTCTGCCTCGACATCGCCCTCGAGCGGCGGCGCCGCGGCGGCCCCGCCCTCCGCGGCGATCGCCTCCTGGATCCACCACGGCGTCGCCGCGCCGGGAGGGACGCTGGGTCTCAGATTCGTTCCCAGGCCTCGGTGAGCACCTCGCCGAGGATCCCGACGATCTTGTCGAACTCGGTCTGCCCGGCAACCAGGGGCGGCGAGATCTGGATCACGGGATCGCCGCGGTCGTCGGCTCGGCAGATGAGGCCGGCTTCGAACATGCGCGGCGTGAGGAAGCCTCGCAGCAGCCTCTCGCACTCCTCGTCCGTGAACGTCGTGCGAGTCTCCTTGTCCTTGACGAGCTCGAGCGCGTAGAAGAACCCGGTTCCGCGCAGGTCGCCGACGATCGGAAGCTCGAGCAGCTGCGCGAGCGTGTCGCGGACGTTGCCCTGCTCGGCCGCCACCCGCTCGACGATCTTCTCGCGCTTCATGATCTCGATGTTCTTGAGCGCGATCGCGGCCTGAACCGGGTGCCCGCCGAAGGTGATGCCGTGCGTGAACATCCGCGAGCTCTCGAGGAACGGTTCCATCACGCGGTCGGTCGCAACGACCGCGCCGATGGAGGCGTAGGCCGACGAGAGGCCCTTCGCGCACGTGATCAGGTCAGGGCGGATGTCGTAGCGCTCGGAGGCGAACCATGCGCCGACGCGCCCGAAGGCCGTGATCACCTCGTCCGCGCAGAGCAGGATCTCGTAGCGATCGCAGATCTCGCGTACGCCGCGCCAATAGCCCTCGGGCGGCGTGAACGCCCCGCCGGCGTTCTGGACCGGCTCCATGATCACCATCGCGACCGTCTCCGGGCCTGTTGCCTCGATCGTCTGCTCGAGATCGTCGAGCAGGAAATGAGTGAACTGCTCCTCGGTCTCCTTCGTCGGGCGGTGGTAGCGGTTGGTGTTCCGCACGTGGAGCACGTCGGGGACGAGCGGCTCGAACGGGTTCCGGAGCGCGGGGATCCCGTTGATCGACAGCGCCCCCATCGTCGTGCCGTGGTAGGCGACGTGGCGCGAGATCGCCTTCCACCGGCGCTCGCCGGTGAGCTTCGCCGCCTGCTCGGCGTCGAAGTCGACACGTACGTGGGGCGCGCCCGGGTCCGCCGGGATCCGCGCCAGCGCCGTGCGGTGCTCGCCCCGGGCCGAGTAGTACTGCCGCGCGAGCTTCCACGCCGACTCGATCGCCTCGGAGCCGCCGGAGACGAAGAAGACGCGGTTCAGGTCGCCGGGCGCAAGCGAGGCCACCTCGGCGGCGAGCTCGATCGCGCGGGGATGCGCGTACGACCAGTTCGTGTAGAAGGGCAGCTCCCGCATCTGGGCCGCCGCTGCCTCCCCCACCTCGTCGCCGTACGAGTAGCCGATCTGGACGGCGAAGAGCCCCGCCAGGGCGTCGAGGTAGCGCTTCCCGTTCGCGTCCTCCAGGTAGCAGCCCTCGCCGCGGACGATGATCGGCACCTCGGAGTCGAGGTAGCCGCCCATCTGCGTGAAGTGGAGCCAGAGATGGTCGCGAGCGGCCTTCTGCAGCTCGGCAGGCGAGAGTCCGGGCGAGACGGTGGTCATTCGGCTCCTTTCGAGCGATAGGTCTGGATGAGGACGTTCGCGAGCATGGCCGTGAGCGCGACCACGAAGATCGCCGTCCCGATCACGTTCACCTGCGGCGGCGCGCCCACCCGCGCGGCGCCCCAGACGAAGAGCGGGAACGTGACCTTCGACCCCGAGTTGAAGTACGTCACGACGAAGTCGTCGATCGAGATCGCGAAGCAGAGCAGGAGCGCGGCGAGGATCGCCGGCGCGATCAGCGGCAGCGTGACCTTCTGGAACGTCATCCACTCATTCGCCCCGAGGTCCATCGCAGCTTCTTCCAGGTGCCGGTCGAAACCGACGAGGCGCGCCTTCACGGTCACGACCGCGAAGCTGATGCAGAACATGATGTGCGCGATCAGGATCGTCCAGAACCCGAAGATCACGTTCAGGTTGAGAAAGAGCGTCAGCAGCGAAGCGCCGAGC
>Ga0307312_10001749_pt1 | contig 11234 bp, 11 predicted proteins | sample ER_DNA_202_FD_194489 | JGI IMG/M metagenome (GOLD analysis project Ga0307312, IMG submission 194489) | Bulk soil microbial communities from the East River watershed near Crested Butte, Colorado, United States - ER_DNA_202 | ecosystem: Environmental > Terrestrial > Soil > Floodplain | place...
AGTGTGTGAATCCGACGCGCGTCGAGCCCGCGCCGTGGTGCCACCGTCCCGACAGCCGAGGCAGGATCCGGACAAGTTGGATGCAGCGCTATAGACACCGATCACGACCCGTGCGGTGTGGCCTTGACGACGCATTCGCCTAAGGGGGCTTATTCGAGGCGTCTTCAACCACCGCATCGAGATCGGCACCCTCGCCGGCAGCAATCGCAGCTGGTCGCCTCTGGGAGAGCCGCGACCAGGGCGACAGCTGTAAGGCTCTCCATGTTCGCCGGGGACCGGCTGGGGGCGCCCGACGCCTTCGATCACGCCACGCGCTAACGTCGAAATCCCCCGCGGGTGCGTAACCCCTCTCGCGGTCTCGGCCGAGCGCTCCCGCGAAGCGGGGCAGAGCGCCGTCGGGGCGTTTGCTGCCATTTGCCGCCCGCGAAGGACCCCTCGATAAATCGCGTCGACCCTCCTTACTAGATTGGGCGGGGGTCTCCTCCAGCCGCTCGGCGCGGTTGCGAGTTTCTCCGCTTACGAGCTGGCACACATGCGTTTAGACGAAGACAAGCTCGAGGCGCTACGGCGCTGGGGCCGAGGGCTGCAACAGGCGGGTGGCGAGGAGTCCCCCGCCACTGGTCGTGCGATTCTGATGCTGATCGCGGAAATAGAGCAGTTGCAGACCGACCTTAGGCTCGTCCGTGAGCAACCGAGCCGGTTGGGCCCGCTGTCAAGCGACGAGGCCGCCGGGAGCCCGGAGGAGGCGTTTGCTTCGACACTTCACGAGCGTCTGCAGCGGGTCCTTAGGCGGGATTCGGATCCTTCCCCTCGGGCCCGACCACAGTCTGGGGAAGAGTCGGGATCGGGCCTGGGAACCGATAGAACGACGACAACACCGCAGGCTTGGATCGAGGCCCTACGGCGGCACCGGTAACGTCGTGCGTCCTGCGACGCGCGAGTTCGTCGCCTACGCGAGCTGCTGCCGAGCGCAGTCCAGGTCCGTAACGGACCGAGGTGCGCCAACCACGAGCGAAGCTCCTCTATCTAAGCCTTGCCTGCTTCGGCGGTGATCGCCTGCGTGAGCGTCCTCACAGCTCGAGCAGTCGGGCGAGCGAGGGAGGAGCAGATAGGGCACAGCACTGAGTCTTTAAGCGTTGGCGGAGCTAACGCGAAGGGTTCTGAGCACCTGCTGAACCTGGGAGCTCCATAAAGTGCTCCATACTCGCCCGCAAGTTGCACGATGCGTAAGTAGATTCGAAAGAGAAAGCTGCGCTTTGCGCGGCCTTTGCAAAGCCCTCTGACGGACTCGAACCGGGTTCGGGGGCGTGGGTCGAGTCCTTGGAGAATCCAGCGACCTGCGAACTCTTCCGAGGGATAGTCGAGGCACGCACGGATAACGCGGAGCCACGAGGGGTCCTGCCTGGCGACTGCTATCACGGCCTCGTAGCCGTTCATGGCAACGATCGGAGCCGCGCTCGGTGCGAACCCTGGCCCTTTGTGAACTTTACGAGAGCCAAGTTGATTGTGACGTTAGATGCAACCCCGAACCGGGTAGTCGTTCGATTGTTGATGTTTGTTCGTCGAAAGACTCGTCGCGGCGCGTCGAAGGGAAGCACCCGTCGCGTCGACAACGTAACGGTCACCCGTCGTGTCGACAATGTGCTCGGCCCGCAATGTACTCGGCCCGCTAAGAGTCCGAGCATCGTCCGCCACCTCGGTCGCGAAGAATCGGCGAGGTCCTCGCCATGTAGCGGCAGCCGCGAGGCACGGCTGACAGCCGAAAAGCACACCGCCAAACAATCCGCGAAGCTCGACAGCCTCTTCCTGAGCTCGACGGCTTCTAGCGACAGCTCGATCGGATGTCTCGACGGCTGAGCCATCCCTGTTTCGTGCATGACCCCGTCGAGAGGCCGAGTGCGTATCCGTCACGAACTGACGGGGCATCCGTTGACATGGAATGGAGTCTTGCCTCGGCGTGGCAGAGCTTCGTTCAAGTCTGCTGCGGGCGGCATTCGTCCGGGCCTAGCCCGGAGGCGGCGAGATGCGCGCGGAGCCTCGCGCGTGCGTCGTGCAGGGTCTTGTAGAGCGCGCCACGTGTGGTCTGCATGCGTTCGGCGACGACGTCGACGGGCACGTCGTTGAGTGCGAGGGCGACGAAGACCATCCGTTGGTGAGGCGTTAGCCCATCCTGCACTGCGCGTACGAGAGCAGCGAAGAGTTCACGCTGCTCAAGCCGGCGCTGCGGCGATGCTTCGCGTCCGATCGTCTGCCAGGAATTGTCCTCGGTTGGGATCTCTCTTCCCAGCCAGCGCCACCGTCTGAGCGTCACCGACGTGTGGTAGAAGGCAAACCTCCATGCCCAGGTAGTGAAGCGGCTCTGGCCGCGGTAATCGTCGAGGTGGGCGAGGACGGCGACGAGCGCGTCGTCGGCAGCCTCGTTCGCCAGATCGTCGAGCGGTTCATCGCGGAGTTGCGGGAGGACGCTCCGACGCTTGGCGAGCGTAAAGCGCGCAGCGCTCAGAAGCAGTATGTGGAGCTCCCCGACCGCCTCTTCGCGGCCGGGCCCGGCGTCCCGGAGCCGCTCGAGCCATTCACGCGAAGCGGCGTCGCCAGCGATCGACGCGCGTGAAGGGCGGGGCGGGCCGCCGCCGGAGTGTCGCCGCGTCTGGTGGCGCGTAGACCGGGTCACCAAAGGCCACGACCGCTCGGTCGTTTCCACGATTCCCCCTTCCTCCGCAGCCAAGTCAAATGCCGGCGGCGACCGAGGACCGATCATGCGGTGGCACGGATCCAGTCGCGTCCGTCAACTCACGGGCGCGACGCCCTAGCGTCCGCAGGTAACGACCTAGGGAGGGCCTAGCTCCGGTTTGTCAATGGGGAGCGGGTGACCTCGAAGCTGCCGGGCCCGTCCACGCGATCGTGATCGAACCTTCGCGAACCTCCTCGAAGGCCGCCCCCGAAGTAGCGCATCAAGCGAGCGCGCGTCAGTAGCGGTGGCAATAGAACAACCCTGAAGCCGCTGCACTTGGCTGGCCGGCCGCCTGGTCACGTACCAGGAGGTTGAGCGGCCGACCCGCCGGCCGCCATCCAACGCCGTCGCCTGCACCGAGACTCGCCTTACCGCGAGACGGTTTCCTAGTTGTTTCGAGTACTAGCTCTCGGACGCGCCCGTAGAGAGATGGAGTCAACGCTCAAAGATGCCGCTCGTTGGGCACTCAAGTGAGGCACGCTCGCGCATCCAGCGGAGCCTGCCCTCGACCTAAGACTTGCTGTGGCACTCTGAGGGGGAAGCCGGGCTTTACGTCGTCGAGCCGCCGCCAAGCGATCAGGAACACCTCTCCGCCACCGCATCGTCGGCGTCTGCAAGGGAGCGCGAGCGCCAACGGCAGTAAACCGGGGATCTTGACTACTTCCTAGACGACCCAGCAAGCGAAGCCAGGCGGGTCTGTGTAAGCCAGACACCTGCCTCGCGCACTTGGCACCGAAGACGCTCACGCCCGCTCTCTCGCAGCGACGAGAGGCTGCTTAACCGCTCGCCCCGGTCGGAGCAACCGCTACCAGCTCTCGAACGTCGACCTCGACCAGTTCGCGACTCTCATCGGAAGCCTCCGGGTCGAGCCGCCAGCGACTCCCAGACGTGGTGCGCTTGGCGTGGCGACTCCGTGCGTGTCCACGTCCGCCCTTTGACAGATCGACGATGGTCGATACATTTACGTCTGTCGATATGAGGTGAATGGGGATGCTGAGCTGGTTAGGGAGGTCGAGGGAGTTGGCGGTCGAGTTTTGTGATCGCTGCGCGCGAGTGTGCGATGCCGGCTGCCGTGCGGCTGCAGTGCGCGAGCAGACGCTAATGGTGGCGTTGCGCTTTGGGGGCGGTTCTGATGGCCGCAGTTGAGGCGCCGATCGTCTGTTGCGGGCCGCTGTCGGCACCCATGCTGGATGAGGAGGAGGCGATGGCGACGGCGGAGTTGTTCAAGGCGCTGGCGGATCCAGCGCGGGTGCGGATCGTGAACACGCTTGCGACCAATGCCGAGCCGGTGTGTGCCTGCGAGTTCGAGCCGGCGCTCGGCCTCTCGCAACCGACCGTCTCGCACCATCTCAAGAAGCTGACTGACGCGGGGTTGCTCAAGCGGGAGCAGCGCGGCAAGTGGGCGTATTTCTCGTTGAAGCGCGACGCCGTCGAGAAGCTGGCGGCGGTCGCCGATCTGAAAGGAGTGTGCTGTTGATGGCGACGACCGCTGATGAGCTGCGTGAGGAGGTGCGGCGTCGCTACGCGGAGTCCGCCCGCGCAGTCACCGGAGGAAACAGTGGCGACTGTGGTTGTGGCAGCGGCTCGTGTTGCGCGGACGGGGAGAGCGACGGGAGCAAGTTCGGTCAGGCGCTCTACGACCCGGAGCAGCGCGGGGAACTTCCCGAGGCGGCGACGCTGGCCAGTCTGGGCTGTGGTAATCCCACGGCCGTCGCCGAGCTGCGTGAGGGGGAAACGGTGCTCGACCTCGGCTCTGGCGGTGGCATCGACGTGATCCTGTCGGCGAAGCGCGTCGGGCCGAACGGGATCGCCTATGGGCTCGACATGACGGACGAGATGCTCGCACTCGCGCAGAAGAACACAGCCGAGGCGGGCGTCCGCAACGTGCACTTCCTCAAGGGTGTGATCGAGCAGATCCCGCTGCCGGCGGATTCGGTTGACGTCGTGATCTCGAACTGCGTGCTCAACCTCTCGGTCGACAAGCCGGCGGTGCTGACCGAGATCGCGCGCGTGCTCAAACCGGGTGGGCGGATCGGGATCAGTGACGTCGTCGCCGAAGACCACCTCACCCCGGAGCAACGGGGCGAACGCGGCTCCTATGTGGGCTGCATCGCGGGCGCGCTTTCCAAGGGCGAGTATGAGGCGGGGCTCGAGGCGGCCGGCTTCGAGCAGGTGTCGGTCGAGTTCACGCACAAGGTCGCCGACGGCATGCACGGCGCGATCATCAAGGCGGTCAAGACGCGCGAGTCGAAGCGCGAGGGGCTCCTAGTCGCGCAGCCCGCTGCGAGGGCAGGCTGCTGCTAAGCCTGTTTCCAGGATGATCGCGAGGTCGGCTCCGCCGCTCACGATCGGTGCTCTCGGCGACTCTCTTCGGAATCGGCGGCGCCACGGGACCGATCCTCGCCGGGCCCTGATCGACACTACCGGCAACTACACCGCGGCCCTCGCCGCCGCCTGCTTCACCGCAGCAGGCGCAATCCTTCTCAGGTCGCATAGATGAGCTCCGATCTGGATTCTCCGCAACGCGCCGCTCGCCTCGTGGCTGTCATCGGCGCTGGCCAGTCTGGGCTGGCCGCGGCCCGCGCCCTGCGCGAGCTCAACATACCGGCGGTAGTCCTCGAGGCCCGGGATCGCGCGGCGGGGTCGTGGCCGTGCTACTACGAAAGCCTGCAGGCATTCTCGCCCGCCGGGTTCAGCTCCATGCTCGGGATGCCGTTCCCTGGCGACCCAGGCCGCTACCCCAGCCGTGACGAGGTGGCCGATTACCTTGAGCGCTACGGCTCCGCGCTAGACGTCGAGATCCGGACCAACACCCGGGTGGTGACCGTCCGCCAGAAAGACCGTGAGTTCGTGGTCGTCACGGCTGACGGCCAGCGGCTGCGAGCCGCTGGGATCGTCGCGGCCAGTGGATCATTTTCTAGCCCCTACCGCCCCACCTTCCCAGGCGAGAAGAGCTTCACAGCCGAGCTCTCGCATGTCGCCGACTACCGCAACCCAACCCCCTACGCCGGCAAACGGGTCATCGTCGTCGGTGCGGGCGACTCCGCCGCCCAGGTCGCCAACGAGCTTGCGCCCGTCGCGAACATCACACTCGCCACACGCCACCCCGTCAGGTTCATTCCGCAGCGGATTGGAGGCGAGGACGTGCACTATTGGCTGCGCGAGACCGGCTTTGACTCCCTACCCGCCGAATGGCTGAGCAAGATCACCGGCGGCAGCGTGATCACCGACAGCGTTGGCTTCCAGCAGACCCTCGCTGACGGCCTGCTCGACGTTCGCCCGATGTTCATCGCCCTTGATGCCAATCACGTCGTGTGGAGCGACGACGAGCGAGAGCGGGTCGACGCGGTCATCCTGGCCACCGGCTACCGCCCCAGCCTCGACTACCTGCGCGAACTCGGCGCCCTGGACCCAGACGGCGCGCCACAGCACACCGGTGGGATCTCGACCACCCACCTCGGGCTGATCTACCTCGGCCTGGAGTACCAGCGCTCGTATGCCTCGAACACCCTGCGCGGGGTCAGCGCTGACGCGTCAGCCGCCATCGCCCCACTGGTGGCATGGATCCGCGACGCCCCTCGGACTATCGGTCTCACGATCACTCAGGATGCGCAGTCGCGCTGACTCCCTCTGTGTGAGAGAGGTGGCAAGTAACCGTTCTCTGTAGAAATGACGAATGACCCCTTCCGGATAGAAAGGGGTCAGCGCCATCTGATGGCATGGTTTTGTGGGTGTCTGCTGGGCTCGTTGGCGCGCCGGTTGGTCCGGGGAGGGGCGAAGGAGAAGCCCCGCCCCGGATTCCCCGCTCAGCGGCGTGCGCCGTAGCCGCCGTAGCCGCCGCCGGAGCCGCCGGAATCAGAAGCGGTCGGTTCGACCGCCCGGCCGCTCGCTGCGATGACATCCCAGGTCGCGCCGAAGTTCGTCAGGCCTTCACCGTTTGTCTGGCCCGCCTTCTTGTCTGCGATGAACGTGTAGAGGGGGTGACCCGCGTATGTCACCTGCCGCTTGCCGTTGGCCCGCTTGGTCACGCCGAGCAGGGAGGCGTGCACGCTCTTCCCGGGCCGAGGCTTCGCGGTGCTGAACAGCGGCGGCCAATAGGTTGCGCAGGTGCCGTAGCAGGCGCTTCTGCCCTGCTTGTCCTTCTCGAACAGGTAGAGCGTGCGGCCGCGCGCGTCAACGAGAACGTTGCCCAGCGGTGTGCTTCTGAGCGTGACGAGAGCGCCCTTGGACGCGTGCAGAGGCGATGCCGAACTGGTGTCGCCGAAGACGGCGGCGACGAGAGCGGCCCCGGACAGGGCGGCCGCTGCGATGAACAGTGTGATCTTGCGCTTCATTTTGAGCTCCTTGTTTTTGTTGTCGGAATGGCTGTCGAAGCCAGCCACGGGCACTGTCGTAACCGTCAGCCGCTTCGTGCGCGACTCCCTGAGCCGAACGAGTTTCTTCATGGTCTTCCTTTCGGAGTGGTTGACTCTCATGCGCTAGAGACACCGGCGGGCCGGCGTCTATTCCCGCAACGGTGGATCGATGCCAAGCTCTGTGCAGAGGGCGCTTCAGAAACGCGATCGAGTTGGAGGGCGCGCCTGGATGCCCACGCGAGCGTCGAAACCCTCGACCGTTGCGTCGTGCGCGCCGAAGTTCGGGTCGCGCGGGAATAGGTTTGGCCGAGGCGGGGTCTTCCAGGATATGAGTGTTCTCCGCGCTCTACACCTGGATACGCCTCGCCCACCGGTCTTGCGGCGCGGGTCGGGCGACGCCGTGGCGAGCTCGGAGTTACCGTTCGGGTTGCCGTGTCGATGAGACGTCGTCGAGAAGAGGAGGCTGGCAGTCAGGAGATCGCCGAGATGGCGGCGCTTGCTGACGGGTCGCTTGCGCCGGAGCGTCGTGCCGCGCTCGAGGCACGAGTGGCCGCTTCCCCGGACCTCGCCGACCGGCTTGCCGAGCAAGAGCTCGCGGTCACGCTGGCACGGAACGCCACGGACGGAGTCGCGGCCCCGCCGGCCTTGCGAGCGCGTATCGAGGCGCAACGACGTGGGCGCCCCGCACGGATGCCGCGTCGCCTCGTCCTGATCGGCGCCCCTGCGACCGCGGTGCTGGCGATCGCGATCGGGCTGGTCGTGTTGAGTTCGGGTACCTCTCGCGAGCGCTTCCACGCGGCACTCGCACCGACCGAGCTGGTGCCCGGCGCCAGGGGGCAGGCGACGCTCACCAAGACATCCTCGGGCTGGCGGATCGAATTCGACGCCACCGGACTCTCCCGCCTCGACGGTCGGCGCTTCTACGAGGCTTGGCTGCGCAATCGCGCCGGCGTGCTCGTGCCGATCGGGACGTTCAACGAGGGCCGGAAGGTCACGCTCTGGGCGGGCGTGTCGCCGAAGAACTACACGACGCTGACCGTCACCCGCGAGCGGGCCGACGGCGATCAGGCGTCGTCGGGCGAGAAGGTGCTCGTCGGAACGATTGACACAGGCAGCTGACCCTGCTGCGGCTTGTCTTGAGCCGGGCAAACCGCCTCGGCGATCACCCCCATCAGGCTGAGCCGCCCTCGATTCGGCGGACCACCTGCTGGCGGGCGCGGTAGAGGCGGCTCATCACCGTCCCCTCGCGGATGCGCAGGGCGCGTGCCGCCTCCTTGTAGGAAAGGCCGGTGATGTCGACGGCGACGAGGACGTCGCGGAAATCAGCGGGGAGCGCTGCGACCGCGGCGTAGAGCTCGGCGGCCTCAAGTGCGGCCTGCGGCTGGCGCGCGTCCGGGTCGGCGAGGAGGTCAAGCTGGTCGGGTAGCGGGCCGGGACGGAGTCGGCGGCTCTCGGTCCGCTTCTGGTTCAGGAAGGTGTTACGGAGCGCACGCAAGAGGTAGCCGAGGTCGTCCTCGTTGCGGAGCAGTCGCGGGCGAGCGAGGAGCCGCGCATACGTTTCCTGGACGAGGTCCTCGGCGTCCTCGCGGGAGCCGCAGAGCGCCCAGGCGGCCCGGTAGAGCCGGTCGAGGTGGTCTCCGAGCCGGGCGGGGTCGAGCGTGCGTTCCATGGGGTTATGGCCTCCAGCGGCCGGTGCCTCCGCGCGAGCATAAGGCCGGTGCGGGTGGCCGCGAGCCGCGTGCGACGCGCTCCCACTGCAGTCGCACGAAGGGTGCTGCACGTCGGCGAGCACTGTAGGTCGAGGCTGGACGTCCCGGCAGCGGTCGGCCAGGAGGGTTTACCGTGATCCAACCAGCGCGATCACTGGCGAGAAAGAGGATCGCCTCGACGGCGTCGGCCGGATAGCCGTGACGTCCCAACGGATGGAACGCGTTCACCGACCAAAGCACGTTGCGGGCCTGCTCGGCGTCCACACAGCGAGCCGGTATCGCCGCCGCCAACTCGATCGCATTCCCGAACGCGCACGGGTGCGGGCAGCGCGGCTTCGATCCGGCCGTCGAGGGAATAGGCGCGAGTTCGTCGGGGTCTCTAACACATGAGACGTCAAACGAACTCCGAAAGGAAACCATGAAGAACCTCATTCGAGTCAAGAAGTCGCGCACGGTGTGGCTGGCGGTTACGACAGTGGCCGTCGCCGCCGCCATCGCCGGCGGGGCCGGGATCATGGCCGGACAGGCGAATGCCGCGCCCGCCGTCAAGACCGACAGGGCCTCGTTCAAGGAGGCTAAGTTCAAGCACCCGAAACTCAAGCACGGCGTCCTGACGATCATCGGCACCGAGGCGAGCGACAAGATCGTGCTTCGCCTCCAGGCCGGCGACCCCGGCGTTCTCCAGGTCGACGTTGGTGACGACGGCTCGCCCGACTTCAGCTTCGAACGCGGCAAGGTCGCGAAGATCGTCGTCGATGCCCGAGCCGGTGACGACCTCGTGCGTATCGACGAGAGCAACGGCGCTTTCACCGAGACGATCCCGACGACGATCGACGGTGGAGACGGAAACGACACGATCGCCGGCGGCAAGGGCGGCGAGACGCTGCTCGGCGGCGACGGGAACGACGTGATCGACGGCAACGGGGGCAACGACCTGGCGCTGCTCGGCGCCGGCGACGACACCTTCGTCTGGGATCCGGGCGACGGCAGCGATACCGTCGAAGGCCAGGACGGCGCCGACACCATGCTCTTCAACGGCGCCAACGTGTCCGAGCAGGTCGAGCTGTCGGCGAACGGAAGCCGGCTCAAGTTCTTCCGGACTCAGGGCAACGTTACGATGGACACCGCCGGTGTGGAGCGGGTCGACTTCAACGCCCTCGGCGGCGCCGACCTCGTCACCGTCAACGACCTGAGCGGAACCGACGTCAGCAGCGTCAACGTCGACCTCGCCGGCACCCTCGGCGGCGCCAGCGGCGACGGCCAAGCCGACCGCGTCGTCGTCAACGCCACCAACGGCGAGGACACGATCAACGTCAACGGCGACGCAGGAGGCGTGAAGGTCAGCGGTCTCGCCGCAACGGTCAAGATCCTCCACTCCGAGGCGGCGAACGACCGGCTCGAGATCAACACCCTCGCGGGCAGGGACTCCGTCGACTCCAGCGGCCTCGCCGCCGGAGCAGTCCAGCTCTTCGTGGACGGCCCGTAAAGGAACCACACCGAAAGGACGCGGGGCCTCCGCCTTGGAGGCCCCGCCCACCAGATCTCAACCGCCGACAACCCCGACTCACTCTCACCGAAAGGACCCTCATGAAACACAAGCTCACAGTCTCCATCGCCACCGCCGCGGCATTCGGTGCCGGCTGGGAGGTTCTCTCACCCGCAGGCAAGAGGACTGAGTCCGGTGGCTGACAAAGCCGACAGCCCTGCACGGGCCGTCGCCAACGACGACGGCCCGTCGCCCGCAACGCGGGAACACCTGAGAGCACAGACGCGAGAACTGGCCCAGCGGCTCAGCGGGACGGTCGAAGTCCTCCTTCTTTGGCGCCCCGAGATCGACCGAGTAGAGCTTTCCGTCCGCGACCTGGCAACCGGCGCGGCCTTCAGCATTGAGGTCGCGCCAGGCGATGCGATCGACTCCTTCAACCACCCTTACGCCTACGCAGCCAGGCGCGAGAACACTCACCGCCACGAGCGAGACGAGACGATGATCGTCGATGGCTAGCGTCGAATGCCTACAAGAAGCTGTCCGCGTGCTCGTCGCAGAGCGGCAAACATTGCGCGACCGCGACGCGGGCGGCGACGAACTCGAGTCGAACCGGCTCGAGCTGGCGGGCCGACAACAGCAGCTCTCCCACGCGCTGATCGACCGTTACCTTCGCCACGCCGAACCCGACGCAGCCTAACCATCCAAACCTTCCGGGCGGGACGCGCTTACCTGTGTGCGATTCCCGCCGCTCGAAGTCAAGACGAAAGAGGCCAGGGTGAGGGCGGCGCTCTAGTCCCGCGTTAGATCCACGCGCGCGAGCGATGCGAACACGAGGCCGGTTAGGCGCCCTGGCAGCTCATGAGGTAGGAGCCGCCCGCCCCTGTCGGGGGCGGGCGGCTCGTGGTAGCTCAGGGCGCTGTGGCGAAGAACGCGTCTTCGCCGTGTCCGCAACG
>Ga0307312_10001750_pt1 | contig 11231 bp, 12 predicted proteins | sample ER_DNA_202_FD_194489 | JGI IMG/M metagenome (GOLD analysis project Ga0307312, IMG submission 194489) | Bulk soil microbial communities from the East River watershed near Crested Butte, Colorado, United States - ER_DNA_202 | ecosystem: Environmental > Terrestrial > Soil > Floodplain | place...
GAGCTCCGCCGGAATCGCCTCTTCCTGCGGATAGGCGGCGATTGTCCGCTGGATTCCCGCATTCACCTTGGCCTCCGGTCCGCTGCGCAAGAAGATGGGACCGAGGCCGAGATCGCGCCACTGTGCGTACAGAAGCCTTGCTCCTTCTCGCAGCGCCGGGTCAGGGGGCATGAGGAACCAGAGCGGGAGCTTGCGAAGCGACGGGATCGCATCCACGGCGCGGCGGAAGTCCGCAGGGCGAGCCTGTTCGCCGCCGAGGAATCCGTAAGCGGACGAACCCTCGAGCTCCGGGATCAACTGCTCGTAGTCCCGGCGGTTTGCGGTCTCCCAGTACACGCGGCGGAAGCGCTCACTCCAGCCGCCGATGTCGGCGTGGTCGATCGCAAGCAGCGTTCGTACCCGTACGCTCGGACGAAGCTGCGAGTCGGCCCTCGCGGCGACGATGTCGCCGATCGCGACCGGAGCCTCATCGAGCTCCCCCCGTTCGAACTTCTGCATCGCGGCAAGCGCCGGCAGGCGCTGAACCTGCAACCTCAGTCCCTCTCCGCGCAGAACGACGAGGCGCTTCGAGCCACTGACGAGCGTGAACGGGCCCGGTACGAATCGCGGCGCCGCGCCGACGACCGTCAGTGCGTACGGAAAGCGGCGCCAGGGATGAGCGAGCCGTATGTCCAGTCTTGCGGCCGACGGTGCCGAGACCGCCGCGTCGGCGAAGAGCCAGCGCGCAGGTGCGCCGTCCAGGCGCTTGACCCGCCGCAGGGCGGCAGCGATCGCCGGAGCCGAACGGCAGGTGAACGTCCAGCGTCGGAAGTGGTCCGATGCTGTCCATGCGGTGCAGAGACCGGGCACGACCGCGCCGGTCGACGGGTCAGTCCGAAGCGGCGTCGAGTAGAGCGCCCGCGCCAAGGTCAGCTCGTCGCGTCCACCAGCAAGCGCCGGATCGAGGGGCCAGCGAAAGTCGCTCAGCGCGATCCGCACGACGTTCGGCGGCCCTACCGCACGCAGCGCTGAGGAAGAAGGCACCGCCTGATCGGAACCGCAGCCGGCCGCGACGAGCGCCACAGCCGCGCAGAAAGCCGCTACTTCAGGGCGTGGAAGAGGGCGATGCAGTTCGCTACGAAGATGATCGCGACGACGACCGTGAGCCGCGTCAGGTTGCGCTCGACGATGTGCGTGCCTCCCTGCGATGCCGGCGTGAAACCCATCCCGCCGAGCCCGGCGTCCCTCCCCGAGTGCATGAGAATCAGCCCGCAGAGGGAGATGCAGAGCAGTACCTGGAGAACGGCGAGCGCCTGAAGCATGGCGCGGCCAGGGTATCAGCGGGGAACGACTTCCAAGATCGCCTCGATCAGCTCCGCTGCGATGCGGTCCTTCGTGACGTAGCCGGCGGCGCCGGCCTCGCGCGCCTGGTCGACGTCGGTGCGCGAGTTCGAGCCGGTCAGCATGAGGATGCACGCCTGCGGCTTCTGCTTTCGGATCTGCTTCGTCGCGTGGAGGCCGTCCATGATCGGCATCGCGATGTCCATCAGGATCACGTCAGGGTCGACGTTCAGCGCCAGCTGGACGGCCTCCGCACCGTCTGCGGCGTGCCCGATGACCTCGAGCCGGTCGTCGGTAGCGAGGATGGCTTCGAGCGCTTGCCCGAACAGCCGGTGGTCGTCGGCGATGAGCACGCGGATCCTGTCCGGAACGTTGACGGCGGCCTCCATGACGGTCCTACTGAAATGTGACCGGTTACGGCCGATTTGTGAAGGGGACCAGGCCCGAAATCAGCTGATTAGAATCGGCGCCGCGCCGGAACGATGATCGATCTCGCCCGCAGACATTCCGAGGCTCTCTGGCCGTCCGGCGAAGAACCCGCGCTGCACCCGTATCCCCCAGCCTCCTCGTGAGCGCCGACGCCGCGCGAGCAAAGATCCAGAAGCTCCTCGTCACGGGCGACAACCGACTCAAGCAAGGGGTCGATCCGGCCAAGGCGAGGCAGAGCTACGAGCAGGCCCTCGAGGCTGCGCGGGAAGCAGGGCTCGAAGATGCGATCCGGCCGCTCGTCGAGATCAGGCTCGCGGATCTCGAGCGGCTCGCTCGAGAATCGCCTCCACCTTCTCCGCCTGACGCCTGACGTCGTGCTCCTCGGCGGCGGCTCGCGCTGCCGGGTTCGGACAAGGGAGCGCGGCCGCAGTCCGAAGCGCCTCGAGCAGAGCATCCTCGTCCGCGGGATCGACGAGCACGCCCGCCTCAGGCGGCACGAACTCCGGCGGGCCGCCGATCCTCGTCGCGACCACCGACCGGCCGACCGCCATCGCCTCGAGCACGGCCTGGCCGAACGGCTCGATCAGGCTCGGCTGCACGACGACGTGCGCGACGGCGATCTCGGCGGGGACACGGTCGTAGGGAACTCGCCCGACGAGCTCGATCCCGGTCCGGCCCTCGAGTTGCGGACGCAAAGGGCCGTCGCCCACGAACGTGAGCGTCCCTTCCCCGAGCCGTTCGAACGCGGAAGCGAGCCGGAGCACGTTCTTGCGCTGGATCAACGAAGCGATGCAGAGGTAGCGCGTCGGGCCCGCAGGTGCCGGCTGCACCGTGAAGCGCTCGAGATCGACACCGGAGTCGACTACGTCGATCTTGCCGCGCGCCTCCGGGACCTTCGCCTCGAGCTCGCGTCGCAGGTAGTCGGACACCGCGATGATCGACGCGGCTCGACGCGCAACGAGCCTGGTCGCAGCGCCGATGCCCGGCATCCAGCCGACGTTGCGGACGTCGCGGCCGTGCGCCGTCACGACGAGCGGAGCGCCACCGGCGAGCGCGCCGATCAGGCCCGTCGGGAAGAGGAAATGCGCGTACACGACGTCGGGCTGGAAACGCCGCGATGCGGCCGCAGTCGCGCGCGCGAGGCGCAGGTACTTCTGCTTGCCGGCGCCACGCCGGTCGAGCACCGCGCGTTCGACCTCGTGGCCGCGGGCCACGAGTTGCTCCTCCAGACTGCGTACGAACACGCCCAGGTCGGGATCCAGGGGCCCCGGATACATCTGCGAGACGAGCAGGATCCTCATCGGCAGATAGGTTGAGCGCCGTGTCGAGCCCGGCTTCGATCATCCATGTCTCCGAGCTTACGAAGATCTTCAAGGTGCCCGAGCGCGAGGCGGGACTCCGCGCGGCCGCCAAGAGCCTCGTGCGCCGCAAGAACCGTGAGGTCAGCGCCGTCGACGGCATCTCGTTCGACATCGCGCCGGGCGAGGTCGTCGGCTTTCTCGGCCCGAACGGCGCGGGCAAGACCACGACCCTGAAGATGCTCTCCGGCCTGCTGTATCCCTCGAGCGGCGAGGCCCGCGTGCTCGGTCACGTGCCGTCACGCCGGGAGCGCGACTACCTCCGCCGGATGACGATGGTGATGGGGAACCGCAACCAGTTGCAGTGGGACATCCCTGCTCTCGATTCCTTCGAGCTCAACCGCGCCATCTACCGCCTGCGGCGCGAGGACTTCCTCGCGATGCGCGACGAGCTGATCGAGCTGCTGGACGTCGGCGATCTGGTGCGCAAGCCTGTCCGCAACCTCTCTCTCGGCGAGCGGATGAAGGTCGAGATCGTCGCCGCGCTGCTGCACCGTCCGCAAGTGCTGTTTCTCGACGAGCCGACGATCGGCCTCGACGTGACGATGCAGAAACGGATCCGCACCTTCGTCGCGGAGTACAACCTCCGCCACGGCGCGACCGTCCTGCTGACGAGCCACTACATGGCCGACGTCGAAGCGCTGTGCAAGCGCGTGATCGTGATCCACCACGGCCGGATCCTCTTCGACGGCGCGCTTTCGACCCTGGGCGACGAGTTCGCCGCCTACAAGACCATCGGCGTCGTGCTCGAGAACGGCAACGCTCCACTTGACGGGTACGGCGAGATCATCCACCGCGAAGAGGGCCGCGTGACGCTACGCGTCCCGAAGGCGGAGACGTCGCGCGTGGCCGCCCGCCTGCTCAACGATCACGACGTCCTCGACCTCACGATCGAGGAGCCGCCGATCGAGGACGTCATCGAGCTCGTCTTCGCACAAGAGCGATGAGCGCCGACGCCGCGGAACTACCCGTCGCGCAACTGCGGGAGGAAGGCCGCTGGCGCTCGCTGCTCGACTTCTACCTAACGACCATGCGCACGGCTGTCGCGGAGCAGCTGCAGTACCGCGTCACGAACTACTTCTACATGCTGGGCATGATCGCCGAGCCGGTGATCCAGCTGGTGGTCTGGTCGACGATCGCGAACCAGCACGGCGGGTCGGTCAACGGAATCACTGCCGGGGAGTTCGCGGCGTACTACATCGTCTGGACGCTCGTTCGCAACATGAACATCGTCTTCGGAGCGCCGTTCTGGGAGTGGCGCATTCGCGAGGGCCAACTCTCGGGGCAGCTCCTACGGCCGATGCACATCCTTCACTACGACCTCGCCTACTTCGCCGGCTGGAAGTTCGTGGTGATCGGGCTCTGGGTGCCGATCGCGATCGGTTTGTCGCTCGTGTTCAAGCCGGACCTTCATCCGACCGCGCTCGAGATCGTCGTCTTCATCTTCGCGATCTGGGGCGCCTATCTGATCCGCAGCATGTTCCAGGGCGTGATCGGGATGCTGAACTTCTGGACGACGAGGGGCGCCGCCGTGTTCGACCTCTACATGGCGACGGAGCTGTTGCTCTCGGGCCGCCTCGTCCCGCTGCAGCTGATGCCCGGCTGGGTCCAGACCCTGGCGAACTTCCTACCGTTCAAGTGGACGTTCGGCTTTCCGATCGAGGTGCTCGTCGGCCACATGTCCCCCACCTCGCTCATGCTCGGGCTCGGCGTGCAGGTGCTCTGGATCGGAATCGGCTATGTGCTCTTCAAGTTCGCGTGGACCGCAGCGATCAAACGCTTCTCGGCGGTGGGCGGATGAACGCACTCAGAGTCGGCTTGCTCTATTTCAAGGTGGGCGTGCTCAACGAGCTGCAGTACCGCGTCAACTTCTTCCTCCAGCTGTTCCAGTCGCTGATCCAGGCCGGGACGGGGTTGATCATGCTCGCGCTCGTCTACTCGCACACGACCGAGCTGAATGGATGGACGGAGCCGGAGCTGCTCTCCCTCCTTGGTGTCCAGATCCTCCTCGGCGGACTGATCCACACCTTCATCCAGCCGAACATGGAGAAGCTGATGCAGGACGTGCAGCAGGGGACGCTCGACTACGCCCTGACGAAGCCCGCGGACTCCCAGGTGCTCGTGAGCGTGCGCCAGTTCCGGATCTGGCAGAGCGTCGAGGTCCTCACCGGCCTGACCCTCCTGATCATCGGCCTCACGCGAATCGAGAGCTCGGTCGGAGTCGTGGACGCGCTGACGTTCGCCTTCGCACTCGGCATCGGCATCGTGCTCGTGTACTGCTTCTGGCTGATCGTGACCACGAGCGCGTTCTGGATCGTCCGCATGGAGAACGTACTCGAGCTCTTCGAGGGGATCTACCAGACGGGCCGCTGGCCGATCGGCGTGTATCCCGTCTGGCTTCGCTTCAGCGTCACGTTTCTGATCCCCGTCGGCTTCGCCGTCACCGTTCCGGCGCAGGCGATCACCTCACGACTGCACTGGGGCACGCTGGTGGTCTCAGTCGTGTTCGCCGTGGCGTTGTTCGCTCTGACGCGCTGGTTCTGGCGCTTCGGCTTGCGGCACTACTCGGGCGCCTCCGCGTAGCTTCAGCGCTGCGCGTCGTACGTGCCGAACTCGTCTCGGAGCGCGTTGCTGATCTCCCCCACAGTTGCGCGCGCGCGTAGGGCCTCGCGCATCGGGACGATCAGGTCGCCCTCACCACGCGCCGCGTCGCGCACCGTTTCCATCGCGCGCTCCACGTCGGCCGCATTCCGCTCAGCCCGCACGCGAGCGGTCCGTTCGAGCTGACGCTGCTCGGCCGCCGGATCGAGGCGATGGAGCTCGATCGGCTCTTCCTCCCCCTCGGTGAACCGGTTCACGCCGACGATCACGCGCTCACCGCTCTCGACCTCCTGCTGCCAGCGGAACGCGGCCTGCTCGATCTCACCCTGCACGAAGCCCTGCTCGACGGCGGACACCGCACCCCCTAGCTCGTCGATCCGCTCGATCAGCTCCCACGCCTTCGCCTCGAGCTCGTCCGTGAGCGCCTCGATGAAGTACGAGCCGCCGAAAGGGTCGGCCGTGTCGGTACCGCCGGCTTCGTGCGCGATCAACTGCTGCGTGCGAAGCGCGATTCGCGCTGCGCGCTCGGACGGCAGCGCCAGCGCCTCGTCGTAGCCGTTCGTGTGGATGGACTGCGCACCACCCGCAACCGCGGAGAGCGCCTGGATTGCGACTCGGACGATGTTGTTCTCCGGCTGCTGGGCCGTGAGCGTCGAGCCGCCCGTCTGCGCGTGGAAGCGAAGCGCCTGAGCTTTCGGATTCGTGACGCCGAAGCGCTCCCGCATGATCCGCGCCCAGAGCCGTCGCGCCGCACGGAACTTCGCGACCTCCTGGAAGAAGTGGTTGTGCGCGTTGAAGAAGAACGAAAGCCGCTCGCCGAGTGAGTCCGGCGACAGCCCTGCCTCCACCGCAGCCTCCGCGTACGCGATTCCGTTCGCGAGCGTGAACGCGAGCTCCTGCACCGCGGTCGAGCCCGCCTCGCGGATGTGGTAGCCCGAGATCGAGATCGGGTTCCATTTCGGGATCCGCTCCGCCGTGTAGGCAAAGAGGTCGGTCGTGATGCGCATGGACGGCCTCGGCGGAAAGATGTAGTTCCCACGCGCGATGTACTCCTTGAGGATGTCGTTCTGCACGGTGCCGCGGAGCTGCTCGCCGGAAACTCCCTGCCCCTCGGCGACGAGCTCGTAGAGCAGGAGAAGCAACGCGGCGGGAGCGTTGATCGTCATCGACGTCGAAACCTCGTCGAGCGGAATCTGGTCGAACAGCAGCTCCATGTCGACAATCGAGTCGATCGCGACGCCGGTGCGCCCGACTTCGCCCACGGCGCGCGGATCGTCGGAGTCGTAGCCGAGCTGCGTCGGAAGGTCGAAGGCGACGGAGAGACCGGTCTGGCCGCGCTCGAGCAGGTAGCGGAAGCGCTGGTTCGTCTCCTCCGCCGACGCGAACCCGGCGTACTGCCTGATCGTCCAGGGCCGCCCGCGGTACATGTCCGAGTAAGGCCCGCGCGTGAACGGGAACTCGCCGGGCCCCTCGACGTCGTCGGGCGCATCGTCAGCCGTGTAGACCGGCTTGATCTCGATGTCCGAGTCGGTGCGGCGCTCGTCGCCGGTGGTGGCCACGCCGCAATCGTACGCGGCCTGCGCGCCCGCTACTTGTAGCGGTAGACGATCCGGCCGCGGTTGAGGTCGTACGGTGAGAGCTCGATCTTCACGCGGTCGCCCGGAAAGATGCGGATCCTGTAGCGCCGCATCTTTCCAGCCGTGTACCCGAGCGTTTCGTGTCCGCCCTCTAGGGCGATGCGGAAATAGCCGTTCCGCAGAGCTTCGACGACCTCGCCGTCGAGCTCGATCTTCTGTTCTTTCTCAGCGACTTCGTGTCCCTTACTGAGGCGTGACGTTGATCGCCTCAGGGCCCTTCTGGCCCTCGCGCGACTCGTACTCGACCTTGGCACCCTCGGTCAGCGACTTGAAGCCGTCTCCCGCGATGTTTGAGTGATGCACGAAGAGATCCTTGCCGCCGTCTTCGGGGGCGATGAACCCGTATCCCTTTGCATCGTTGAACCACTTGACGGTTCCGGTTGCCACTTTTGCGTCCTCCTGCCTTTTCAACGAACAAGTAGTGGAAGGGCTGGAAACCGCTACCGGTACTCGTCCTGGTTTGCGGGGACAAGGTAGCAGGGGTGGCGCTAGCCTGACCTTCGTGGCCGTGCGGGTGCGCCTGTTTGCGGGTCTACGCGAGCGCGCGGGCTGGAGCGAGCGCGAGCTCGACGGCGCAACAACCGTGGGCGACGTCTGGCCGGCGCTCGGCCTGGGCGAGGAACCTCCGGGCCTGCTGTACGCCGTGAACAAGGAATACGCCGAGCAGGACCAGCGCCTTCAGGACGGTGACGAGGTCGCCGTCATTCCACCGGTTTCGGGTGGAGCCTTTCGCCTCAGCGGCGAGCCGTTGTCGCTCGACACGGTCGTCGACGAAGTCCGCGACGACCGCGCAGGCGCGATCGCGACCTTCGTCGGCACGACGCGCGTCGAATCGCGCGGTCGCACAGTGCTGCACCTCGACTACGAGGCCTACGCAGAGATGGCCGAGAAGGTCATGGCAGAGATCGCCGACGGGCTGAAGAGTCGCTACGACCTCTGCGAGGTCGCGATCCATCACCGCACCGGCCGCGTCGACATCGGGGAGGCGAGCGTCGTCATCGCCGTCTCGGCGCCGCACCGGCAGGATGCGCTGGCGGCCTGCAAGGACGCGATCGACACGCTCAAGGAGCAGGTGCCGCTCTGGAAGAAGGAGTTCTACGAAGGCGGAGACGAGTGGATCGGCCGCGGCTCGTGAGATGTCTTGCGGCCCGAGAGACGCGTGACCCTCGACGGTCCGTAGCCGTCTAGCCGGTTTCGACGACCTCCTTCAGGCCGGCCAACATCTTTTCCCAGTTGGCTTTTGAGTGCTCGGCCGCCTCCTCGCTCGAGTTGTTGTCCTGACTGAGGGAGACGCGCGTTTTCTCACCCCGTTTCTCGAGCTCGTAAAGGACAGCGTGGTAGTTCTCTGGAATGTCCTCGTCGCCGCTCAGCGGGCTGAAATGCGTCAGTTTCAGACGCCGTGCCTGCTCGACCTCGACGATTTCCCCCTTGTCTTCGTACTTGTTGCCCTCGTACTCGCCTTTCCAGACGATCGGGCTGCCCGGCTGCCAGTCGGTCACGACCTGAGAACCAAACATGTATTTCGCGATCTGCTCAGGATCTGTGAGCGCGGTCCAAACCTCGTCCGGTGAAGCGTCAATCTCGATTGTTGCGGTCGCGACATGGTCGGGCATGATCTCCTCCTCGGTGTCGGTCGTGGCCCGGACTTACCCGGCGCGAATCGTCTTCAAGCGGGGAGGCCACCACCCGCTCCTGAATTGCCGTCTTCGAGCCGATACCGATAGGCACAATGGCTGACATGGAGCAATACCCCCAGGAGTGGCGTCAGTACGATCCGATCCAGCCTCGTGGCACGGACTGGCGCGGGTTCTTCAGGAAGCTTTGGGCGCCGATCGCGGCGATCGGCGCCTTCCTCGCCAAGTTCGGCGTCGTGCTGCTCAAGTTCAAGTTCCTCTTCTCGATGTTCGTGTCGGCCGCCTTCTACGTCTGGCTCGGCGGCTGGTGGTTCGGGATCGGGCTCGTCGTGCTGCTCTTCGTCCACGAGATGGGACACGTGGTCGAGGCGAAGCGACAGGGCCTGCCGGTGTCCGCGCCAGTCTTCATTCCCTTCATGGGCGCATTGATCTCGCTGAAGCAGATGCCGCACAACGCCTGGAACGAGGCCAAGCTCGCGATCGCCGGCCCGATCATCGGTTCCGCCGGCGCGCTCGCGCTCTTCCTCACGGGGGTTGCCCTCGACTCGCGTGCCCTGAAGGCGCTCGCGTTCCTCGGCTTCTTCATCAACCTCTTCAACCTGCTGCCGGTGGTGCCGCTCGACGGGGGCCGCATCGTCGCGGCGCTGCATCCCGCGTTCTGGCTGGTCGGGTTCCTCGCTCTCCTCGGGCTCTGCATCTGGCGCCCGAACCCGATCCTCATCATCATCCTGCTCTTCTCCGCATCCGAGCTCTGGCGGCGCTGGCAGATGCGAGGGCACCCCGAGATGCAGGATTACTACCGCGTAGAGAAGCACCAGCGCCTGATCATCGGCGTCCTCTACTTCGGTCTCGCAGTCTTGCTGGTGCTCGGCATGCACGAGACGCACGTCCCGCGCGACTTTTAATGGAAGACAGGCGGATTCTCTCCTCGGACAAGAAGACCGAGGAGCTCGAGAGTGACATCGCGCAGATCGCGCAGGAGTTCCGCGAAGGGTTCCAGGCCGTCGACCGGATCGATCGTCCGGCGGTGACCATCTTCGGTTCTGCCCGTGTCCGGGAGGACACCATCGTGTACCGCGACGCGCGGGCGGCGGGACAGCGCTTCGCCGAGCTCGGGTGGGCCGTCGTCACCGGCGGCGGGCCCGGAGTGATGGAGGCCGCAAACCGCGGCGCGAAGGATGGAGGTGGCCTGTCCGTCGGCTTCAACATCCAACTGGCGCACGAGCAGGCGCCCAACTCGTATCTCGACATTTCACTCACCTTCAAGCACTTCTACGCACGGAAGACGATGTTCGTGAAGGCGGCAGAAGGGTTCCTGGTCTTTCCGGGCGGCTTCGGCACAGTCGACGAGCTGTTCGAGGCGCTCACGCTGATCCAGACCGGCAAGGTGTTCCACTTCCCGGTCGTTCTCTACGGGACGGATTACTTCGCCGAGCTGATGGACTGGGTCCGCGGCGAACTGCTCGCGGACGGGATGATCTCGCCCGACGACCTCGAGCTCCTGCACGTCACCGACGACCTCGACGAGGCCGTCGCCCTGATGCTCGACTCCTACGAGCGCCGCGCCGAGAGCCCGGCCGCGCCCGTCAAAGCGGACGCGCAGTAGCCTTCTCCCATGCAGTTGCGTGACCTGCCGTCGGTAGACGAGCTGGCGCGGCGAAGCGACGACCCGCTCGCCGTGGAGGCGGCACGCAGCGTGCTCGCCCGCGCGCGTGAGGAGATCAGAGCGGGCGGCAGTCCCGGAGACCTCGCCGAGCTCCTCCAGGAGCAGATCGACTCCGCGCGTGCTCCTCATCTGCGCCGCGTCGTCAACGCAACCGGGGTGATCGTCCACACGAACCTCGGCCGGGCGCCTCTCGCCGAGGCTGCGCTCGATCGGATCCGTGACGTCGCACGCGGGTACTCGAACCTCGAGTACGACGTCGCGGCCGGCGGCCGGGGCTCGCGGCAGGATCACGTCACGACGATGCTTCGACGACTGACGGGCGCCGAGGCCGGGCTAGTCGTCAACAACAACGCGGCCGCGGTGATGCTCGCCCTCGCCGCGCTCGCCGAAGGACGTGACGTGCTCGTCTCGCGCGGCGAGCTGATCGAGATCGGTGACGGCTTTCGCATCCCGGACGTGCTCGAGAGGTCCGGCGCCAGGCTACGAGAGGTCGGCACGACCAACCGCACGCGCGCGACCGACTACGAGGCGGCCATCGGTCCGGATACGGCAGTGCTCCTGCGTGTGCGCCAGTCGAACTTCCGCA
>Ga0307312_10001751_pt1 | contig 11228 bp, 10 predicted proteins | sample ER_DNA_202_FD_194489 | JGI IMG/M metagenome (GOLD analysis project Ga0307312, IMG submission 194489) | Bulk soil microbial communities from the East River watershed near Crested Butte, Colorado, United States - ER_DNA_202 | ecosystem: Environmental > Terrestrial > Soil > Floodplain | place...
GGCTCTCGAAGCTCAGATTGAGCCGAGCCGCGACGCCGCCGAGCACCAGCTGCGCGATCTCGTGGAACGGCTCCTCTCGCGGAATCGTCAGGGTGATCTGGTCGCCGGTCATCTCGCCTCCGATTCAAACGCGGGAAGGGGACGGAAGGTTTCGGCAGGCTCCGGCACGATCGTGCCGGAGCCGACGACGGCCTCGTCGGCATAGAGAACGGCCGCCTGGCCGGGCGCGACTCCGTACGCCGGCTCGTCCAGCTGAAGCGTGAAGCCCGTCTCCGTAGCGGTCACGGAAGCCGGTACCGCAGGCGAGCGGTAGCGGAGCTTTGCGTCCGCGCGTGTGACCGGAAGATGCAGCCGTCCGCGCGCGTACACCTCGCGGGTGGCGAGCGCGGCGCGGGGCCCGACGACGACCGCGTTTGTGCCCGGGTCGCTGCGGAGCGCGTAGAGCGGCTCCCTGGCCGCGGCTCCGAGGCCCTTGCGCTGGCCCGGAGTGAACCGCCAGAAGCCGCCGTGACGGCCGAGCTCGTTGCCGTCCTCGTCGAGCACCGGGCCGTCGGCAGCGGCGAGCCCATGGCGCTCGAGGAAGTCGCGGTAGTCCCCGCCCGCGAGGAAGCACGCCTCCTGGCTCTCGGCGCGCGAGGCCGCTTCGAGCCCGGCACGCGCCGCCTCCGCCCGGGTCTCGTCCTTGCCCTGCTCGCCGAGCGGGAACCAGAGGCGCGCGAGGAAGCGGGGGTCGAGCCGGGCGAGCATGTAGGACTGGTCCTTGTTCGGGTCGGTCGCGCGGGCGAGCAGCAGCCGGCCCTCGCGCTCGACGATGCGCGCGTAGTGGCCGGTGGCCAGCCGTGCCGCGCCGGCCCGCTCGGCGAACGAGAGCAGCTCGGCGAAGCGGAAGCTGCCGTTGCAGCGGATGCACGGGTTCGGCGTCTCGCCGCGCGCGTAGCCGCGCACGAACGGCTCGACCACCGCGCGCCGGAACTCCTCGCGCAGGTCGAGCGTGACGTGCGGGATCCCGAGCCGGTGGCACGTGGCGCGAGCCGCGAGCACCGCCTCCGGCGAGCAGCAGGCGCGCTCGGCGTCGGGCCCGCGCGGGTCGAGCCAGAGGCGCAGGGTGACGCCGATCGCATCCGGGCCTGCGCGCAGGAGCGCAACCGCGCTGTCGACGCCGCCGCTCATCGCCACCGCTACGCGCGCCGGGTCAGGCTGGGCGCGGAAGACCGGGCCGAGCGCGTTGGCGAGCGCGTCGGCGGCCAGCTCGTCACCGCCGACCGCTGCCGCCTCGAGCAGCGTCAGGCCCTTGAGCGGCCGGTCGAGACCCTCCGCCTGCACGGCGACGATCCGCTCGTCCTCGAGCGTGAGGCGAACCAGCGCCCAGCGCCCGTCACGGGAAGCGTCTCCGACGACCTCGACCATCTGTCCAGGCTAACGATGAACACGGGGGGAACCGTGGGTTCCCCCCGTATCCACTCCAGCCTGCCGATGTCTCGGGGCCTGTGTGAACCTGGACAAGCCAGGTGGGTGCCGCGTCTTCCTCGGCCTGAGCCTCGGTCGAACGACAGCTCCCTCTCTCTTGGTGTTGGTTCTACAGAGAAGCCCCGAGCACGTACAGGCTCGAGTGAGCTCACTGTAGCTCGTCTTAGCGTGCGTAGACCCAGCGGATGCGCTGGACCCCGTCGACGCCGAGCTCCTCGGCGAGCTTCGGGGTGAGGTCGAACTTGCGGCCGGGGACGACGGGGCGCCGGTCGATCACCTTGGTCAGGATGTGCGGGCTGTCCTTGTACGAGACGTAGATCAGGACGCCGCACGGCAGCACTGACTCCGTGACGCCCACCGTGCCGGGCTTGAGCAGGTAGCCGCAGCGGGTGCGATGGCCGTAGCGCGCACGCTCGGCGCCCGCGAGGGCCGTGTACCACCCGCCCCCGGCAACGGGCACGGGCTGCGGGAGGCCGGTGATGGGCTGGCCGTTGCCGTGTGAGGTGAGCGCGAGCGCGACGATCGCCGCGAGCAGGGCGACACCCGCCAGCGCGACCTGGCGCTGCACCGAAGCGGCGCTCACGTCACGAGCTCCGCGAGGTCCGCGCCGAACGCCTCGCGCACGAGCGAGTCGAACTCGACGGGGAGCTCGCCGGAGGCATCCGCGAACTGCCTCATGTGCAGCAGGAGCAGCGTGCGCTCCTCGGCGCGGGCGTCGCCGTCATTCTCGTCGGCGAGCCGCTCGAGCTCCCAGAGGTTCCACGCGCGCGGCGTCGAGTCGTGGAGGGCCAGCGGGATCACTTCGGGCTCCGGCTCTGGCTCAGGTTCGGGCTCAGGCTCAGGTTCCGGTTCTGGTTCCGGCTCGGGCACGGCCACGAGGACCGGCTCGGGCTCGGGCTCAGGTTCTGGCTCCGGTTCCGGCTCAGGTTCGGGCTCAGGTTCCAGCTTAGGTTCGGGCTCCGGTTCCGGCGCTGGTTCCGGTTCGGCTTCGGGCTCGGCGACCGCCTCAGGTTCGGCTTGGACGACGCGACGGCGTCGCGAGCCGGTGCGCTCGACGAGCGCGACCAGCAGCCAAGCGCCGAACATGACGACCCCGATCCACAGAGCGGACAGTCCAGCCAGGCCCGCGGCCGCGGCGACCAGCACGAGGAAGCCGGCTTCGAGCAGGAAGCGGATCAGCGAGAGCCGGAGCTTCACCGGCCGGGTTCCTCGCGAGGCTCGTCCTCGCCGTCGCTCGCGCCGAACAGCTCGGCCACGTCCTGGGAGGCGCGGCTCGGCTGCGGCGCCGACCGTCGTGGCAGCAGCTTGACGTGTCGCGGCGGGGTGGCGGGCTCCGGCTCGGCGTCGCGGTCACGCCTGCGCAGAAACGAGCGCACACGACGGCGAGGCGGCGGCTCGAGGGACCCTTCCTCGACCTGCGGCGCGGCCTCGGCAACCGGCTCTGGCTCTGGCTCTGGCTCTGGCTCTGGCTCTGGCTCTGGCTCTGGCTCTGGCTCTGGTTCTGGTTCTGGTTTCGCCTCGGCCTCCGCCGCCGGAGTCGGCTCAGGCGCACGCTCGGGCGGTGCGACGACGGTCCGCTCCTCGGCGGAGGGCCAGAAGACCTGCTCCGGCTCGCCCTCGAAAGACTCGGCCCGTGGCGGCAGCAGGTGCTGTAGCGCCGAAGCATCGACTCGCTCGGCCGTGAACTCGACGACGGCCACGAGCACCCACGCCACCGCCATCACGACGAGGATCAGTGCGGGGCGCAGGTCGGCCAGGCCCGCGCCGATTGCCAGAAGAACGAGGAACAGGGCCTCGAGCGCGAAGCGGAGACCGAGCCGGCCCGGAAGCATGGGACGAGCCTAGCTGGCGCTCTCGTCTTCGCTCTGCGACTCGGCAGATTCCTTCGAGCCGGACGGCGAAGGTGGTGATACGGGTGGCTCCTCGGGCGCCGGCGCCGGCTCCGGCTCCGAGTCCGCCTCGGCCTCTGACACAGGCTCGGCGTCCTCCTCCGGCTCCTGGGCGCGCAGCTGCGCGGACGCGGCGCCCGCTGCCGAGCCTCGGCCTCCCTCCGCGGCAGCCTCCGCCGCGGTGACGATCGACTGCGCCACGCGCCCGATCGCGTCGTCGCCGAGACCAGCCGCTCCGAGCAGCTGCTCGGCGCCTTCCTGGGCCCGGCTGATGATCGCGGTCGCCTGGCCACGAGCCCACTCGAGAGTCTGCTCGACCTCGGCGCGCGTCGCGTTGGTGAGCTCGGTCGCCTGGTGGCGAGCCTGCTCGAGCAACCGTGCCGCGCGCGACTCCGCCTCGGCGATCTCCTGCGCGGCCTGCTGCTGTGACTCCTGCTGGGTCTGGCGCGCCTCGCTCTTGGCCGCGTTCAGCGTCTCCGCACGCTGGCGCTCGCTCTCCTGGCGGTAGCGGTCAACCTCGCCCTGGCGCTCCTGGAGGTCGCGCTGGCGGCGGGTCACCTCCTCCTCGGTCCGCCGCAGCTGCGCAGCCGACGCGGTCTGCGCGTCGCGCTCGATCGTGTCGGCCATCTCGGCCGCAGCACGGATCATGTGCAGCGCGTCCATCCGGACCGCGTGGCCCGTCGGCTCGGCGCCGCTCTGGCCGGCGGCCTGCAGCACGCGAAGCTGAACCTGGAGCTGGGTGGTGTGCCTGCGGAAAGCCTCGAAGGCCTCGCGAACCTGTTCGCGGTCGTAGCCGTCGGCGGCGCTCGGCAGGTCTTCGACCCGCGGCAGCGACGTCAACGCGGGCGCCTTCGGCGCTCGTCCTTGCCCTTCCGGTGCCATTCCTAGCTCGCCTCCTGGCTCGACCCTTCGACTCGAAGAAGTATGACTGCTGAACCGGCCTGCGTCAGCCGTCTTGCGGCAGGACCTGAATTCCGAGCTCGGCCAGGATGTCCTGCGCGATCGGGGTCGGCGCGCCGGTCATCGGCTCCGACCCGCTGGCCGTCTTCGGGAATGCGACCACCTCGCGGATGTTCTGTTCCCCGGCCATCAGCGCGACGAACCGCTCGATCCCCATCGCGAAGCCGCCGTGCGGGGGAGCGCCCATGCGCAGCACCTCGAGCAGGAAGCCGAACCGCTCCTGGGCCTCAGCCTCGTCGATGCCCATCGCCTTGAACACTCGGCGCTGGATCTCCGGGTCGTGGATCCGGATCGAGCCCGAGCCGAGCTCCCAACCGTTCCAGACGAGGTCGTAGGCCTGGCTCAGCGCCTGCCCGGGGTCCGACTCGATCAAGTCCTCGTCGCCGGGCCGCACGCCCGTGAACGCGTGGTGGCTGGCCGCCCAGCGCTTGTTGTCCTCGTCCCATTCGAAGAGCGGGAAGTCGGTCACCCAGAGGAACTCGTCGCGTGACACGTCGATCAGCGCGAGCTGGCGGCCGAGGTGGTTCCGTACCGCCGAGAGAACGCGGGCGACCGTCTCGGGCTCGTCGGCGCCGAAGAGCACGGTCGCTCCCGGCTGCTCCGGGCGGACAGCATCGACCAGCTCGGCCGAGAGGAACTTCGCGATCGGCGATCGCACCTCGTCCTCCTCGTCGAAGACGAGGTAGGCGAGCCCCTTCCCGCCCCACTCCTTGGCGAGCTCCTCGAGCGACGCCAGCTCCGCTCGCGAGAGCTCCTGCGGCAACGTCAGGTACTGGACGCTCGGCGCTTGCGCGAAGACCTTGAACTCCGAGCCGCGGGTCTCCTCGGTCAGGTCGTTCAGCTCGAGCCCGAAGCGCAGATCCGGCTTGTCGGAGCCGTACCGCGCCATCGCCTCGTGCCAGGTGAGCCGGCGGAACGGGCGCTCGGGCGGCGTCCGGCCCAGAGCCTCGAACGACGCGACGACGGCGCCCTCGAGTGTGTCGAGCACCTCCTCGCGGGTCGGAAACGAGAGCTCGAGGTCGAGCTGGCGGAACTCGAACTGCCGGTCGGCGCGGAGATCCTCGTCCCGAAAGCACGTGGCGATCTGGTAGTAGCGGCCGAAGCCGGCCACCATCAGGATCTGCTTGAAGAGCTGCGGCGACTGGGGAAGCACGAAGAAGCGGCCGGGTTGGAGACGAACGGGCACGACGAAGTCCCGGGCGCCCTCGGGCGTGGCCTTCGTCAGGTTCGGCGTCCACACGTCGACGAAGCCCTGCTCGTCCATGAAGCGCCGGATGGCGGAGATCACGGCGGCGGAGAGGCGCAGGTTGCGCTGCATGCGCTCGCGGCGCAGATCGAGGTAGCGGTAGCGCAGCCTCGTCACCTCGTCGACGTTCTCCTCGTCGAGCTGGAACGGAAGCGGCTCCGAGCGGGAGACGATCTCGAGCTGGTCGACCTGCAGCTCCACCTCGCCGGTGGGCAGGCTCGGGTTTACCGCCTCAGGCGCGCGCGCCGCGACCTCGCCTTCCGCGCGCACGACGAACTCGTTGCGCACGCCGTGGGCGACCGCGGCGGCTTCTTCGGTGCGCTCGGGGTTGATCACGAGCTGTGCGAGGCCGCTCTCGTCGCGCAGGTCGATGAAGACGAGCCCGCCGTGGTCGCGGCGACGGCCAACCCAGCCGGCCAGCGCCAGCCGCTGCCCGACGTGCTCCTTGCGCAGCTCCCCGGCCCTGAGGTCACGCCACCTCATCGCTTCAGCCTCTCCGCGAGCTCCGCCGTCGGAACCTCCTCGTCCTGCCGGCCCTGGCGGCGCACCTTCGAGCGCTCCGGGCCCCACTCGACGATCGCCTTCGCGCCCAGCCTCTGGGCGTGGGTGAGCTGCCCTTTGAGCGAGCGGCCCGCATAGTCGACCTCGGTGCGCAGGCCCGCTCGACGGAGCTCCTGCACGAGCGGCAGGACGCGCGGCTTCGAGTCGGTCTCCAGCAGCGCGACGAAGACGTCGATCTCGTAGGGCTCTGGTTTGAGACCTTCCTCCTCCAGCGAGAGCAGCAGGCGCTCGATCCCGGCGCCGAACCCGATCCCGGGCGTCGGCTTCCCCCCGAGCTGCTGGATCAGGCCGTCGTAGCGGCCGCCGCCGCAGATCGAGCTCTGGGCCCCGATCGCCTCGTCCACGAACTCGAAGGCCGTGCGCGTGTAGTAATCGAGGCCGCGCACGAGCGTCGGGCTGAGCGTGAAGCTGACGCCGTAGTTCTCGAGGTGCGCCGTGACCTCTTCGAAGTGGGTGCGGCACTCGTCGCAGAGCGCGTCGCCGATCTTCGGCGCGTCCGCCAGTGCCTCCTGGACCTTTTGGCTCTTCACGTCGAAGACGCGCAGCGGGTTCGTCGCCCGCTTCTGGCGCGCGTCGTCGTCGAGCACGTCCTCGTGCTCGTCCAGCCACACGGTCAGGCGCTCGAGGTACTGGGGCCGGCAGTTCTCGTCGCCGATCGAGTTCAGCAGCAACTCGTAGTTCGTCACGCCGAGGCGGGCCAGGAGCTCGTCGTAGAGCTGGATCAGCTCGGCGTCGATCGCGGGATCGGTCGAGCCGATCGCCTCGACCGACAGCTGCCAGTGCTCGCGGTAGCGCCCGCGCTGCGGCGTCGCGTAGCGGTACATCTGCCCAATCGTGTAGAGCTTGACCGGCTGCGCCTCGCGGTGCAGACCGTGCTCGAGGTAGGCACGCGCGATCGGCGCGGTGGCCTCCGGACGCAGCGTCAGCGACCGGTCGCCGCGATCCTCGAAGGTGTACATCTCCTTCTGCACCACGTCCGAGCCTTCGCCTGAGGTCCTGAGGAAGAGCGCCGTGTCCTCGAAGACCGGCGTCTGGATCGGCCGGTAGCCGTAGAGCGAGCACAGGCGCTCGGCCTCGCCCGTCACCAGCCGCCATAGCGGCTGCTCGGACGGGAGGATGTCGTGGGTGCCGCGAGGCGCCTCGAAGGTCGTCACGAGACGCGCAGCTGGGCCAGGAACGGGTTGCGGTCGAGCTCCGCGCCGAGGGTCGTCGGCGGCCCGTGCCCGGAGTAGACGATGGTCTCCGGCGGGTAGCGCTCGGTCAGCGAGCGCAGCGACTCGAGCAGCGTCTCCCAGTCCGCGCCCGGGAGATCGGTGCGCCCGACTGAGCCAGCGAAGAGCACGTCGCCGGAGAAGAGACAGCCGTCAGCGTGGTAGGCGAGGTGGCCCGGCGAGTGGCCCGGGACCTGGAGCGTCTCGAACGTCATCCCGGCGAGCTCGAGCGTCTCGTCACCCTGAAGGAGGGTGTCCGCGGTGTAGCCGCGGGCGACCACGCCGGCGGGAACGAGGTCCGGGAGGTTCTCGAGCAGCGCGCGCTCGGCGTCGGCCATGAAGACAGGAGCGCCGGTGCCTTCAGCGAGATCGGCGACGCCGCCGAGGTGGTCCCAGTGGCCGTGCGTGATCAGGATCGCGGCGCAGCTCGCGTCCACCCGCGCGAGCTCGAGCCCGAGCTGATCGGCGTCGCCGCCGGGGTCGACGACCACCGCCTCCGGCGCGTCCTGGGAGGCCCTGACGACGTAGCAGTTCGTCCCGATCGGGCCAAGCTCGTAGCGGTCGACAACAGGTGCGGAGTCGCTGCTCACGGGTGGGTGAGTCTAACCGCGCCGCCGCGCCCCGCTTCCGTGTCTCCGAGCCGCTTCGGGCCGCTTGGCGGCGGCGGCGCGCTACCGCTTCCGGCCTGCGCGCGGTTCCGGAGACTTGCCGGTGCGGCGCAGGTACGAGCGGTACATCGCGCGGTCCATCAAATACATGAACGGCACGAAGAACGCGGTGTAGATGGCTGCGACCGCCAGCCGGCCGAGCAGGGACTGATGGCTGTTGATCGCCGTGAAAGCGAGAAAGATCAGCGGCCCGAAGAAGAGCGCGCGCTTGAGCACGCGCTGCCAGGACGGCGGCTGAACCGTGCGGACGGGACGCGACGAGCGCGACTTCTGCGGCGCGCGCTTGGCGTCCTGCTTCCCGTTGCGGGAGCCGCCCCGCGTCGGCTCGTCCGGCGCGACCTCGAGCTCATGTCCTTCGCCGTCGACGTACACGTACTCATACTCGTGCCGGAGCTCCTTCTTGCGCCGGCGGCGCTGCTTTCGCGTGGGCATCGGCGCAAGCGTAGCGCGGGGTCAGCGGGCCCAGGCGACGGCACCCGCGCTCACGACGGCCGCGATCACGTCTCCGCCGAGGTGGTAGGCGACGTGGCGCCAGTCGGGCGCGTCCAGCAGCACGAGATCCGCGTCGTAGCCCGGAGCTATCCGGCCGCAGCGCTCGACTCGGCCGAGCACGTGCGCAGCGTTGACGGTGCAAGCGGAGAGGGCCTCGCCCGGCGAGAGGCCGAGCTGCGTACACGCGAGCGAGCACACGAGCGGAAGGCTCTCGCAGAACGCGCTCCCCGGGTTGAAGTCGGTCGCGAGCGCGACGGCTGCACCGGCGTCCACCAGCGCCCGGCCGCGGGGCATCGGCCGGCCGAGGAAGAGCGCGCTTGCGGGCAGGAGCACGGCGACCACGTCGCTCGAAGCGAGGGCTTCGATGCCTGCCTCTCCCGTCGCCTCGAGGTGGTCGATCGAGCGAGCACCGAGCTCGATGGCGAGTGCGATCGCGCCCTGCTCGGTGAACTGGTCGCCGTGGAGCCTGAGCGCCAGGCCCGCCTCGCGGCAGGCTTCGAGGTACCGGCGCGCCTGCTCGACGGTGAACGCACCCTCCTCCACGAACACGTCTGCAGCTTCGGCGAGCCTGGCGGCTTCGGGCAGCACCTCGCCGAGAGCGAACTCCAGGTACGAGTCGGTATCCGGGAACTCCGGCGGCAGCGCGTGTGCGCCAAGCCACGTGGGGGCCCCGCCCGCAGCCGCGACCGCGCGCAGTGACGCGAGCTCGGTTTCGCGGTCGAGGCCGTAGCCGGATTTTCCCTCGAAGGTAGTCGTGCCGGCGCGCAGCATCCAGTCGCGATGGCGCCCGACGGCCTCCAGGAGCTCCGCCTCGCTGTCGGCTCTCGTCGCCTGGACGGTCGAGAGGATCCCGCCGCCCGCCGCATGCAGCTCCTCGTAGCTCGCGCCGGCGGCGCGCAGGGCGAACTCCTCGACACGGTCGCCGAGAAAGCAGGGATGCGTATGGCAGTCCACGAGCCCCGGGACCGCGGAGAGGCCCGAGCCGTCGAGCTCGTCGAGGTCGCCGTCCAGCCGGCCGAGCTCGCTCATCGGGCCGTAGGCCGTGATGCGCCCGTCCTCGCAGAGCACGAACGCGTCCTCGATCACGCCGACCTCGCCCAGGGCCGGCCCGCGCAGCGGCGCGCCCGACGCAGTCGGTGTCGCCAGCTGCGCGAGATCGCGGACGAGCAGCCGCCCGGTCCTCGCGGCGCTCTCGTTCATTGCCGCTGCGAGGGCGGCAGCGGCAACTCGAGCCCGTGCTGCTCCGCGGCTCCGATTGCCTCGTCGTATCCGGCGTCGGCGTGACGCAGCACACCCGTGCCGGGGTCGGTCGTGAGGACGCGCTCGAGCCGCTCGGCCATCTCGTCCGTGCCGTCGGCCACGACGACCATCCCCGCGTGGATCGAGTTGCCGATCCCTACGCCTCCGCCGTGGTGAACGCTCACCCACGTCGCACCCGCGGCGACGTTGACGAGCGCATTGAGAATCGGCCAGTCCGCGATCGCGTCAGAGCCGTCCTTCATCGCCTCGGTCTCGCGGTACGGCGAGGCCACGGAGCCCGAGTCGAGATGGTCGCGTCCGATCACGACCGGGGCCTTGACTTGCCCGCCGCGAACGAGCTCGTTGATCGCGAGGCCGGCACGAGCGCGGTCGCCGTAGCCGAGCCAGCAGATGCGAGCCGGTAGCCCCTGGAACGCGATGTGGTTGGGCGCGAGCGTGAGCCAGCGTTGGAGGGCGGCGTCCTCGGGAAACAGCTCCAGGAGAACCTGGTCGATGGCGGCGATATCGGCAGGATCGCCCGAGAGCGCTGCCCAGCGGAAGGGCCCCACCCCGCGGCAGAACAGCGGCCGGATATAGGCCGGGACGAATCCCGGGTATGTGAATGCCTCGTCGACGCCGGCCTCTAGAGCCTCCCCTCGGAGATTGTTGCCATAATCGAAAACATAGCTGCCGGCCCGGACGTACTCGAGCATCCCCTCGACATGGCGCACGATCGACGCCCGTGCCTGGCGCAAGTACTTCTCGGGGTCGGTCCTCCGGAGCTCCGCTGCCTCCTCGACGTCGAGCCCCGCCGGGACATAGCCGGTGAGCGGGTCGTGTGCCGCGGTCTGATCGGTCACCAGGTCGAAGTGCTCGCCCCGCCGCGCGAGCTCAGGGACGATCTCCGCCGCGTTCCCGAGCAGGCCAACCGAGAGCGCGCGGCTCTCGCGCGCGGCCGCGCGTACGCGTGCGAGCGCATCGTCGAGCGAGTCGGCCGCCTCGTCCAGATAACGCGTTTCGAGCCGGCGCCGGATCCGGTCAGGATCGACCTCGATGCAGAGGATGGCCGCCCCCGCGAGCGTCGCCGCGAGCGGCTGCGCGCCGCCCATCCCGCCGAGACCCGCCGTCAGGATCGTCCGTCCGGCGAGGTCTGCGGCTCCGAAGTGCTTCTCGCCCGCAGCGACGAAGGTCTGGTACGTCCCTTGCAAGATCCCCTGGCTGCCGATGTAGATCCAGCTGCCGGCGGTCATCTGGCCGAACATCGTCAGCCCGAGCGCCTCCAGGCGCCGGAACTCCTCCCAGGTGGCCCAGCGCGGAACGAGTAGCGAGTTCGCGATCAGAACGCGCGGCGCAAAGCTGCTCGTCCGGAAAACGCCGACCGGCTTCCCGCTCTGGACGAGGAGCGTCTCGTCGTCGCCGAGCGTGAGCAGCGAGCGCACGAGTGCCCTCAGCGCCTCGGGGTTGCGAGCCGCCTTCCCCGAGCCGCCGTAGACGA
>Ga0307312_10001752_pt1 | contig 11227 bp, 12 predicted proteins | sample ER_DNA_202_FD_194489 | JGI IMG/M metagenome (GOLD analysis project Ga0307312, IMG submission 194489) | Bulk soil microbial communities from the East River watershed near Crested Butte, Colorado, United States - ER_DNA_202 | ecosystem: Environmental > Terrestrial > Soil > Floodplain | place...
CGACCTACTACGAGGCGGCGGCTCGTCAGCCGTCACGACGCATGCTGCGCGATGCGGACCTCAAGGTCGAGATCGCTCGGGTCCGGGCCGCGAATTACGACGTCTATGGCCCGCGCAAGATCTGGCTGCAGCTCAATCGCGAAGGCATTCCAGTCGCGCGGTGCACCGTCGAGCGGTTGATGAAAGACCTGCAGCTGGCTGGTGTTCGCCGAGGGCGGCGCGTGGTGACAACCAAACCCGATGCGAGAGCGCCGCGACCGGCGTACCTGGTGCAGCGCAAGTTCCGGCCGGTGGCGCCGAATCGGTTGTGGGTCGCGGACTTCACTTATGTGTCGACCTGGTCGGGGACGGTCTACGTCGCATTCGTCATCGACGCCTACGCCCGCCGCATCCTCGGCTGGCGAGCCTCCACCTCGATGCGCACGCAGCTGGTGCTGGATGCGATCGAGCAGGCGATCTGGACCCGGCAACGTGAAGGCGTCACCGACCTGACCGGGCTAACGCATCATCACGACAACGGATCGCAAGGCGAATTCAACTGGTCGTCGCAACACCTTGATCACGGAGGTGTTGATGGGCAGGCCAGCAGGGTGGATGGCGGCGCTTACCGGGCGGTCGCCGATGAAGTCGCCGGGGGCGCCGTCGCATCGACGGGAGGTCGAGCGCGAGTTCTGGCGTGAGATCGCCAAGGGGTTGCTCCCCGAGGAAGCCGCGCACGCCGTTGGCGTGTCGCAGGCGGTGGGCGCCAGGTGGTTTCGTCACGGTGGCGGCATGCCTTCGGTTGATCTTGCTCCGCTGTCTGGTCGTTACTTGTCGTTTCGGGAGCGGGAAGAGATCGCGATCCTCAAGGTGCAGGATGCCGGTGTCAGGGAGATTGCTCGGCAGCTGGGTCGCGCACCATCGACGATCTCTCGCGAGTTGCGCCGCAACGCGGCAACCCGTGGCGGCAAGCTCGACTACCGAGCGTCGGTCGCGCAGTGGAAGTGCGACCTGGAGGCGCGGCGGCCGAAGACCGCCAAGCTCGTTGCCAATCACCGGCTGCGCGAGTACGTACAGGAGCGGCTGTCTGGGCAGGTCTGTCGTCCGGACGGAAGTCCGGTCGCTGGCCCCGCGGCACCGTGGAAGGGGCGGGGCAAGCCGCATCGTGGCGATCGCCGGTGGGTGACGGCGTGGAGCCCGGAGCAGATCGCCAACCGGCTCAAGGTCGACTTCCCTGATGATGAGTCCATGCGGATCAGCCATGAGGCGATCTACCAGTCGCTGTTCGTCGAGAGCCGTGGCGCACTCAAACGCGAGCTGGTCGCGTGCCTGCGCACCGGGCGGGCGCTGCGCGTGCCGCGTGCTCGTTCGAAACGTAAAGCGTGGGCGCACGTGACGCCCGAGGTGATGATCAGCGAACGGCCAGCCGAGGTTGAGGACCGATCTGTTCCTGGCCATTGGGAATCTCAATGCTGTTGTCAAGCGGCTGGGGTGAGCGCGGTGGGGAGGGGTTCGCGGTAGGTGGTGTGGTCTCGGAGCATGGCCCAGAGGACGTTGATGCGTCGCCGGGCGAGGGCGATGAGGGCTTGCTTGTGGGATTTGCCTTCGGCGCGTTTGCGGTCGTAGAAGGCTCGTGATGCGGGGCTGTTCTTCAGGCTGGACAGCGCCGCGAGGTAGCAGGTCCTCATTAGTCGCCGGTTGAACCGCCGAGGCCGGTGGTGGTTGCCGGTGATCCGGCCGGAGTCTCGTGGCGCTGGGGCGAGACCGGCGACGCTGGCGAGCCGGTCGACGGTTTCGAACGCGCGTAGGTCGCCGCCGGTGTTCGCCAGGAACGTCGCGGCGAGCACCGGTCCGAAGCCGGGCATGCTGAGCAGGATCGGCGCGTCCCGGTGTTGATCGAACCGCTCACTGATCTGCTCATCGAGCTGTGCGATGTCGGCGTCGATGGCGGTGATCTGCCCGGCGAGTTGAGCGACCAGCTGCGCGGCGACTGCCTCGGTCCGCAGCGCGGTGCGCTGGGCGTTGGCCGCGTCGACCGCCTTGCGGGCGACGTTGGCGCTGCCGCGGCAGCTGCGCTTCTTCAGCCACGCCGTCAACCGGGTGACCCCGATTCGCCGGATCGCCTCCGGGGTTTGGTAGCCGGACACCAGGATCAGCGGAGCCTTCTTCGAATAGTCGAACGCCGCCTCCAACGCCGGAAAGTACTCCAGCATCAGGGCTCGAATCCGATTGATCGCCCGGACCCGGTCACAGACCAGGTCGGTGCGCCTGGACGTGAGCAGCCGCAGATCGGCGCTGATCTGGTCCCCGCCGCGCACCGGCTGCAAGTCGGCTCGCATCCTGGCTTGATCGGCGATGATCCGGGCGTCTTTCGCGTCCGTCTTGCCCTCACCGCGGGAGGTCGCGGCCGCGTGGTGCACGATCCGGCCGGGGATATACAGCACCTGCTGGCCACGCTCGGCCAGCAACGCGATCAGCAGCGCCGCGCCACCCGCGTTCAGGTCAGTCGCCCACACCACCTGATCCGCGCCGGCCAACGCCAGCACCGAGGTGATCAACTCGTGCAGCGCGGACTCGTCGTTGGCGACCCGCTGCGACATCAGCGTCCGTCCTGCCGCGTCGATGACCGCGCAGTGATGCGTTCGCTTACCCGAATCGATACCTGCCCAGACTGCCGTCATCAACCATCCTCACCTCGCCGTCACCAGGGTGTCCTCTCCTCGAGTGGCAGCCACGCCGGCACGTCCTTACCCAACGATCCGTTCGCGCGAGTCTCAATGAGCGGTCCAGCCACCAACAGGACAGCGGGCGGCCATTCCCAGTAAGCCGTCACCGACTCGCGCCGACGCGGCAGGGAGACCTAAAGCCATACCCGCTGCCCCAAGGAGAGCGATCAAGACCCTACGAGCCTCGACCACGCCCTGAACCGTAAGGAGGGTGATCTGCTGATCGGGTTGGAGCGCTCGGCGATCGGCACGCTGGTCGAACGCACGACCCGGTTCACGATGCTGATCCACTTACCCCGCGAGGAGGGCTACCGCCACAAGCACACGGTCAAGAACGGGCCGGCCCTGGCCGGCTACGGCGCGGTCACGATGAGGAATGCGCTCGCGGCGACGATCACCACCCTGCCCGAGCAGCTGTGCCGGTCGCTGACTTGGGACCGCGGCAAAGAGATGTCGGCACACGCTCAGTTCAAGGTCGAGACGGGGCTGCCGGTGTTCTTCGCCGACCCGCACAGCCCCTGGCAGCGCGGCACCAACGAGAACACGAACGGCCTGCTGCGCCAGTACTTCCCCAAGGGCACCGACCTGGCGCGCTGGTCTACCGAGGAGATCGAGGCAGTGGCGGCGACGCTGAACAACCGACCCCGCAAGACTCTCGGCTGGAAGACACCAGCCGAAGCACTCAACGAGCAGCTACTCTCCTTGCAACAAGCCGGTGTTGCGTCGATCCATTGAGCCCAGTCAATACACCTCGATTGCGTTCACCGAACGCCTCGCCGACGCCGGGATCGACCCATCGGTCGGCGCGGTCGGCGACGCACTGGACAACGCGCTGGCCGAATCCGTGATCGGATTGTTCAAGACCGAACTGATCCGCCGCCGCGGCCCCTGGCGCACCGTCGAACACGTCGAAGCCGCCACCCTGGCCTGGATCGACTGGTTCAACCGGCACCGGTTGCTCGAGGTCAACGGCGACCTCCCACCAATCGAGCTCGAACACGCGCACTACCGTCAAACCACCGATCTCACCGAGGCCGGGTAGTCAACAAGTCGAGTCTCCGGAAAAGCCGGGGCGATTCAATCCAGTAGTCGTCGCCGATCGTCATCAACTGTTCGCGCGTCTGATAGCGCCGGACGGCCGGACCGTCGTCCCTCCGTAGTCGTTCCCGAAATCCCATGATCGTGCTCCTCCCTGCGATGCCGACCTCATCCGCCTCACCGGACGGTGTGACCGGGAAGACCACGAAGGCTGCGTCGCTTGCGCTTGTGGGCTCAACCGCTTCACGAGAGCCACGCTACGACGCGTTGCCACAGAGGTTGCACGCAGGAGACAGTCTGAGGTCGAAGAGCAATGTGCGTTCCGGCGATGCGAACGCACCGAAATTGGACAGGTGCGCGTCACCGCACAGTTGGACGTTCAGCCCGGCGGTCGGGGTGCCGGTGAGGTCAGCCGCCATGATCTTTGCTGTGCCGCGGTAGCACATCAGCGGCGGAACCATCATCGGCCCATGCCGTACCGGCACGAGGTCGGCCTCGCGCGTCTCGTTTTGCTGCTCGAGCAACGCGACGGGGTCCGGGCGATCCGAGGCCGGCCTCCAACCGGCGTGGCTATCTTGCGGGGCGTGCGTCCGTGCCTGCTTGCCACGCGCGCGGCGTTCGTCCAGGCTCAGCCGCTGAACACGTGTCTCGGTCATGGTGCTCCTTAGACATTCTCAGCTCCGCTCCGGAGGATTGCACCGGAATCGAATCTGACTGTGACTCAATGGTTGCCGTCGTGGATCACCCCACGTGCGGGGGGTTATTGGCGGGCCATTGCCATACGCATCTCGCTGTCGCTGTCGGTGATGAGGTCGCCGGACAGGTCGACGGTGACGGTGTGCAGGGTGCCGGTGAACGGGAACGGGGCCTGGTAGTCGGTGGTGACCGGGGAGCCTGGGTTGGCGCCGCAGGTGAGCCCGCCGGGGTTGAACACCATGGGTGTGGTGACCGGGAAGTCATTTTGGGCGAGGAGCTGGCCGTCGAGGTACAGCTGCGCCCGGCCGGGGGAGCCCTTGCCCTGAGCGATGTCGGGCTGACCGGTGGGCTCGAACTCAAAGCGCAGCCGGTGCCTGCCAGCAGGCAATACGTCCGTCGCCGACACCTGGTAGGTCGCGCGGCCGACGTAATTGTGCGCGTAATGCAGTCTGCCGTCCTTGACGTAGAACGACCAGCCGCCGCAGTTGCTGCCCTGGCAGAGCAGCACTCCCTCGGCCCCGCCATCTGGAATCTCCGCGTCGGCGGTGATGCTGTGTGGCCGGTTGAGCACCCGCGGGCCGACCCAGAACGGCTGCGTCTGGGTGCCGGGCCGGTAGATGTAGTGGGTCCGCGGCTCGGCTACCTGCGGGCGCTCCACGATCATCCGTTGCGCGCCGGTGCCGTCGATCGGGAGCACGTTGTATTTTCCTGCCTCCACGTACCACTGGGCGATCAGCTCGATCAGCTTGTCGCGGTGCTGCTCGGCGAGGTTGTGGTTCTCGGCCGGGTCTTCTGCGATGTGGTAGAGCTCCCAGTGGTGGGCGTCCAGATCGGTCAGGTCCGCGGCGGTGATCGGTACGCCGAACGGCTTGCCTGCCTCGGCGAACGAGGGTCCGGGCCACGGGCACACTGCCCGCCACCCGTCGTGGTCGATGGCGCGGTGTCCGAGCATCTCGAAGTACTGCGTGCGGTGACGGGTGCGGGCGGCCGGGTCGTCGAAGGTATGGGCGAAGCTGACGCCGTGGATCGGTGACTGGGTGACGCCCCTGACCGTGCCGGGCGGGTCCAGGCTGAGCGCGTCCAGGACGGTGGGGACCATGTCGATGATGTGCGCGTACTGGGTCCGCACCTCACCGTGCGCGTTGATGCCGTTCGACCAGTGCACCAGGAACGGGTCGGTGGTGCCGCCGCGGTAGGTTTCCCGCTTCCACCGGCGGAACGGGGCGTTGCCCGCCCAGGTCCAGCCCCACGGGTAGTGGTTGAAGGTAGTGGGACCGCCGAGCTCATCGATCTTGGCAAGGCTCTCCGACAGGCTCTCCGGCGCGTTGTTGAAAAACTGCAGCTCGTTGGTGGTCCCGGTGGGGCCGCCCTCGGGGCTGGCGCCATTGTCGGACACCACCATGATCAGCGTGTTGTCGAACTCGCCCGCCTCCTTCAAGAAGCCGAGCAGGCGGCCGATGTGATGATCGGTGTGGGTCAAGAACCCCGCGTACACCTCCATCATCCGCGCCGCCAGCCGACGCGCCTCCGCCGGCAGCGAATCCCAGCCCGGAACGTCCGGGTCGTGCCGGGACAGCTGCGCATCAGCCGGCATCACCCCGAGTTCCTTCTGCCGGGCCAGCACCCGCTGCCGGAAGGCGTCCCAGCCATCATCGAACTGGCCGGCGTACCGGTCGGCCCACTCCTTGGCCACGTGATGTGGGGCGTGCATCGCGCCGGTACAAAAATGCAGGTAGAACGGCTTGTGCGGGGCGACCTGCTTGGCGTCGGCGATGAACTCGATCGCCTTGTCCACCAGGTCCTCGGTCAGGTGATAGCCCTGCTCCGGGGAGGCGGGTGGCTCCACCTGGTGGTTGTCATACGTCAGCTCGGGATGCCACTGGCTGGTGTCACCGCCCAGGAACCCGTAGAACCGCTCGAAGCCGCGCCCGAGCGGCCAGCGGTCAAACGGCCCGGCGCCGGACTCGAACTCCGACGGCAGCAGGTGATACTTGCCGACCATGTAGGTGCTGTAACCGTGGGCCAGCAGCATCTCCGGCAAGAACCCGTTCTCAAACGGGATCTGGCCGTTGTAACCCGGGTAGCCGGTCGCGATCTCGTTGATCGCCGCGGTCGCATTCGCGTGGTGATTGCGCCCGGTGATGATGCACGACCGCGACGGCGAGCACAGCGCCGTGGTGTGCATGTTCGTATACAACAGCCCACCAGCCGCCAGCGCATCGAAATTCGGCGTCGCGATCGGGCTGCCGTAACAGCCCAGCTGCCCGAAACCGACGTCATCCAGCACGATGAACACCACGTTCGCTGACCCGGCTGTGGCCCGCAGCGGCCGCGGCCACGCCGGGCTCGACTCATCCGTTGTCCGGCCGATCACGCCCGGGAACGCCGCGCCCGGCTCGTATTCCTCTACAGGCATCCAGTCCAACTCCTCACTCGGTTACCCACCCACAGCCTGCCAATCAGTCAACAGCTCGTGCCCACCGCCTGACATCACTGCCGACAGACGGCGGCTCCGCCACCAGATTTCGACGACCGACCGCCGAACGTACTCGAGGAAGCCTGACCAGATCACCTGCCACCACCCGAGCGTCCGGCAGGAGCGCAGCACGGAACCTTCGGCCGTCCGAACTGGCAGGACGTCCTCTCGCTGTCCGGACACAACGCCGGACAACGAAAGACTCACACCGTCCTCTGCCATCACTGCCTCCCCTCCTGCCACTGCCCGGGCAGTCCCAGGCCGAGAAGGCTCCGCTGAGCCGAACAAGATCCCCACTCGTACGGTAGATCCCACACGGCATACCGGCCTCATCAACTTCGGGTGAGACCGAAGACCGGTCGCGCAGACACGGCGCATGGCCACCGTCGAAGCGCCTAGCTCTACGACTCCGGATCCCCACGGTGAGCGACGGGCGCCGGGCCAGCGGCTGCGCAGGTATTCCTCCGGTGTCGGCAGCGGTTCGGGCCTTTGTCGTCACAGCCACCGACCAGTGATTTCGAGATCCTGCGAGAAACTCAGGAAGTTCGACTGAGGACAATGCCGGCGACGACGGCCACGCTCCTGACGGTCGGTGTGACGGCGACCGGGCGATCATGTCGGCCACCACCAGCAGCAAGTCGCCCGATCTCACCGCACCTGACCCGACACCGAGATCGCGCGCACCAGCAAGGAAAACCCGTCATGACCGAAACGCTGGCAGCCACCCACACGCCAGCCCGGTATGACAGGGGCTGCTGCATGAACTGGTGACAGTTCGGTTAGGCCACCTGGATGGTGGGTGTGGTCATGATTGTCTCGTGCTCGATGGGGGTCAACCGGCCGAGTGTGTCCTGGCGTCGCCGGCGGTGGTAGGTGCGTTCGATCCAGGTGACGATGGCGATGCGCAGTTCGTCGCGGGTGGCCCAGCGGCGACGGTCGAGCACGTTGCGTTGCAGCAGCGAGAAGAACGACTCCATGGCGGCGTTGTCGGCCGCGGAGCCGACCTGACCCATCGAGCCGACCATCGAGTGCCGGGTCAGCGCACGCTGCATTTTCCGTGATCGAAATTGGCTGCCGCGGTCGCTGTGCAGTATGCAGCCGGCGACTTCGTTGCCGGCGGCGTTGCGGCGGGCGACGGCGTTGTCCAGGGCAGCGACGGCCAGGCGGGACTTCATCCGTGAGTCCATCGAGTAGCCGACGATCCGGTTGGACCACACGTCCTTGACCGCGCAGAGGTAGAGCTTGCCCTCACCCGTCCAATGCTCGGTGAGGTCGGCCAGCCACAACCGGTTCGCCGCGTCGGCGGTGAACTCGCGGGCGACGAGATCGTCGTGGGCCGGTGCCCCGGCCTTGCGGGCCTTCGCACAGGGCTTCTTCTTACCGAACACGCTCCACCAGCCGTTCTCGGAGCAGATCCGCCACGCAGTTCGGTCGGCCATCGGCTGCCCGGCGTCGCGGGCCTCGTCGGCCAGGAACCGGTACCCGAACTCCAGGTCCTCCCGGTGCGCGTCGAACAACGCGTTCGCTCGATGCGCCTGCACCCACTCAGCGTCGGTGACCGGCTGCGCGAGCCACCGGTAATACGGCTGCCGTGCGATCTTCAGCACCCGGCACGTCACCGTCACGGGCACACCGTCGACGGCCAGCTCACGGACGAGCGGGTAGATCATTTCCCCAGGCTGCCAGGCAGATTCGCCTGCGACAGGTACGCCGCCGCGCGGCGCAGCACCTCATTCTCCTGCTCTAACAGCCGGATCCGCTTCTTCGCCTCACGCAGCTCCGCGAGTTCGGCCAGCGTGGCCCCAGGCTTGATCCCCTCCTCGCGGTCAGCCGCACCCAGCCAGTTGGTCAGGCACGACTCGCTGATACCGAAATCGGCCGCGACCTGCTTCACCGTCTGCCCCGGATCCCGGCCGCGGGCGACCCGCACGACGTCTTCTCGGAACTCTCTCGGATACGGCTTCGGCACAGCGCACATCCTTCCAGCGGCACCTCACGGCACCACAGATCAGATGTCACCCATCCGTGTAGCAGCCCCGTCAGAGGCGGAGCCTCACTGGGAGACTGCTGAATAACCAAGCTGGGGCAAGTTGTGTGGCGGGCTTGGCCTCGGGTGTGGTGATTGTCGACGCCAGCCAGTCGTTGGTGTGGCTGTGGTCCGCCAATTCCCGGAAGGCCGGCTGCGGGCGCCCGATATCCCACGCCGGCGTGCCAGCCGCGTACAGGGCATTGAAGTCCTCAATTACGTCGACCCTGGCGAGGTCCCGGCAGCCCATGCGGACGCTCCATTTCCGCCATCGCACCTCCTCGCGGAGCCCATCCGCCCTAACTATTCGCGCGCTCGCGCAGCGTGCACAGGCAAGGCCAGCCGAACATCGGCAGTTCCCGCTCGCGCCAGAGGCCGTGGGGCGGGACGACCGGTAGGCGAGCGTTATAGGCCTGCACCGTATGCGAGTACGGTCTGCGGAGATGGTGGGTCGGTGCGACCACCGACCGTTCGGGGAGGAGGGGACGTGGACCGCCTGGCGGACGAACCTCACGGACAAGAGCTCGTGTCCCGGGTCGGGCGCTATGACGAGGCTGGTCTGCTCGGCAAAGCCGCGATGCGGTTGAGCGGCGATGCGCCGAGCGCGCAGGAGCGTGAGCGGCTGCGCCGCCAGTACATCGGCGTCGAGGGGCGAATCTCCGAAGACGTCGTCCGGATTGTTATCGAGTCGGAACCGATCTGGACGCTGTTGGCGGAGAAGGATCTACCCGAGGATCTCACCGTGCAGGAACTCGATGCGATCTCCGAGTGGTTACGGGGCCGCCCTTCAGGATCGGGGTGGGTGGCGGCGCCCGTTAGCACGTCGCTGAAGTTCTCAGACCCGGATAGCATCGCTGCCGTCCGCCGTGCGATCCCGGGCGAGGTTTCGGCAGACGATGTCACCGCGTATCGCTACGCGCTGTTCCATCCTGGTCCCAATACTCCGGAACCATTCATCGTCGCGCTACAGAGCCCGGGCGGCGGCCTCGGCCCCAATGTCGTTGCAGCGACCATGCCGGCTGGGGCGACGTTTCTGCGTCACGAGCAGGAGTTCGGTGTCGTTTCGACGGCTGATTTGGATCGTGTGCATGCCGCCGTCGAGTCGGACCTGCGCGAAACCATCCGCGCGCAGCAGCTTTTGCGCGAGGCCTGACCGACCACGACCTCGGTGAGCGGCGAACTTGTCGCCTGTGTGGTCGGAGCGATCGTCCTCGCCAGCCCACCACCCACCCGGTTCCCATCTCTGGGGCACGGTCGGTTCAACTCGAGCGCATAACGACGACTGTCAGGCTCGCGCGTTTCCCGGACGTGGTACCAGAGGATCGGCGATCGGGCTGCGTGTGGGGCTCAATAACCTCGGTTCGGCGCGCCGGGGGTGGTTCGGCGTGATCGTTCGGGTGCTGTTGTCGATCTTGTACGCCGTGGTAGGAACGGTGCTCGGCCTGCTCGGGCTGCGGGGTTGCGGCCGGGCTGTGAAGGATGTCGAGCTGCTGGTGTTGCGGCATGAGGTGGCGGTGCTGGGCAGGCAGGTCGCTCGTCCGCGGTTGGCGCCGAAGGATCGGCTGCTGTTTTGGTGCCGCTGTCGCGTCGGCTACCACGGCCTGTGTGGCGGACTGGGATCGTCGGTCCGGCGACGCTGCCGCGCACAACCCCAAGCGCGCGGGGAGGTCTAGCTGCTGTCGCGGCGCACGCGTCGCGCCGGGTCGCTGAGGAGCACCAGCCGTTCGCGCTCCAGCGCTGCCAGCTCGACACGCGCAAGTGCGCGGGTGGCTGGGGTGTTGCGCCGATTGCGATTCCGCAGGAACGCCACGATCTGCGCGTCGGTCGGCTTGCGCGGCTTGGCGTACTCGCGGGCGTGACCCATCGCCTCCCACCGCTCACGCCTTATCAGCCCCGACCCCTCTCGCCCTTATCGACGTGGTCTATCACGCCGGCAGCTAGGCAGTTCCACGAGCAGCAGAGGCCGAGAATGTGAAATCCCCCGGTCGCCTATGTTCGCCATGTCGATCTTGAGCCAGTGGTTGCGGTGAAAGTCAGCCGTGGTGACCCGACATGTATGGCAAAACAGCCGCACTCCGGTCTTCGTCTGAGCGTTCCGCCCGTAGACCATCAGTGACGGCGCGCCCTCTTCACGGTCGATACGGTGCTGCTGCGCCGGGTCTACGTGTTCTTCGTCCTTGAGCTCGATACGCGGCGGGTCCACATCCTGGGAGTCACGCCGCATCCGACGGGGGAGTGGGCGACGCAGCAGGCGCGCAACTTTGTGATCGCGGTGGGTGAGCAGGT
>Ga0307312_10001754_pt1 | contig 11213 bp, 7 predicted proteins | sample ER_DNA_202_FD_194489 | JGI IMG/M metagenome (GOLD analysis project Ga0307312, IMG submission 194489) | Bulk soil microbial communities from the East River watershed near Crested Butte, Colorado, United States - ER_DNA_202 | ecosystem: Environmental > Terrestrial > Soil > Floodplain | place: USA...
CCGCGCCGCAGTTCCAGGCGGTCCTGCCGGCGCTCGTTCAGGATGTGCTGCTCGAGGAAGCGGCCACGGGGGTGAGCGACGCCTGGGACCGCATCGCTCCGAACCACCGCCGGTTCGCGGCGGAGTATGCCGAGCGTGCCGCGGCAGCCGGTCTGCGACCCGAGATCGATGGCTATGTCGCGGGCAACGTCGTCATCGGGTCGCTCCTGGCCGTGCTCCTGAGCACGGGTCGTCCGCCGAGCCGCGCGACCGCGGACCAGGTCGTCGACGTCGTGCTCAACGGCCTTCGGGCGCGCTGACGGGGGCCGTGCGGCGATCGGTCAGGTCCGCGACGGATCCTCGAGCGGCGACGCACCGTGCCGGTAGAAGGGCGTCGTCTGCGGCGGAAGCGGCTCATTGCCTGCGATCAGGTCGGCGGCCTTTTCGGCAACCATCATGACCGGGGCGTAGATGTTGCCGTTCGTGATGTACGGCATGACGCTCGCGTCGACCGCCCGCAGGCCATCGAGGCCGTGGATCCGCATCGTCAGGGGATCCGTCGCGGAGCCGGGATCCGTGCCCATCCTGGCGGTGCAGGATGGATGGAGGGCGGTCTCCGCGTCCCGCGCGACCCAGTCGAGGATCTGCTCGTCGCTCTCGACGCCGCCGCCGGGCGAGAGCTCGCCGGTCGAGTACGGCCCGAAGGCCGGCTGGGTCAGGATCCGCCGCGCCGTCCGGACCGCCTCCACCCACTCGCGCCGATCCTGGCCGGTCGAGAGGTAGTTGAACCGCAGCGCCGGATGGACGTGCGGATCGGTCGTCGTGATCTTCACGCTGCCCCGTGCATCGGAGTACATCGGCCCGACGTGGACCTGGTAGCCGTGCTTGCTCGGCGCCGGCGTCCCGTCGTAGCGGATCGCGAGGGGCAGGAAGTGGAACATCAGGTTCGGGTAGCCGACGTCGTCGTTCGAGCGCACGAACCCGCCGCCCTCGAAGTGGTTCGTGGCGCCGGGTCCGCTCCGCAGGAAGAGCCACTGGGCGCCGATGAACGGCCGGCGCCAGAGCTCGGTCGCCGACGGCTGCTCGGAGACCGGCTGGCTCGAGCCGTACTGGATGTAGACCTCGAGGTGGTCCTGGAGATGCTCGCCGACCCCTGGCAGGTCGGCGACGACCGGGATCCCGAGCGCGCCGAGCTCCGCGGCGTTGCCGACGCCGGACAGCTGGAGGAGCTGGGGCGTGTTGAACGCGCCGCCACAGAGGATGACCTCGCCCGCCCGGATCGTCTCGGTTCCGCCGCCCTGTCGCTCGATCTCGACCCCGGTCGCGCGTGTGCCGGCGAAGTGGATCCTGGTCACGAGCGTGCTCGTCCGGACCTTGAGATTCCGCCGGCGGCGCAGGATCGGGTGGAGATAGGCCCGCGCGGCGCTGACCCGGCGGCCGCGCCGGATGTTCCGGTCGAACGGGGCGACTCCCTCCTGCCGATAGCCGTTGACGTCGCTCGTGGTCGGGTAGCCGGCCTGCTGGGCCGCCTCGAACCACGCCCGGAACAGCGGGCTCGTCGCCGGGCCGCGCTCGAGGGCTAGCGGACCGCCGTGGCCGCGCCATGGATCGTCCGGCTCGGCCGCCGTGCAGTCCTCCATCCGCTTGAAATACGGCAGGCAGTGGGCAAAGTCCCAGCTCGACATGCCCGGATCGGCCGCCCAGCGCTCGTAGTCGAGCGGGTTGCCGCGCTGGAAGATCATCCCGTTGATCGAGCTCGACCCGCCGAGGACCTTGCCCCGAGCGTGGTAGATCCGTCGGTCGTTCATGAACGGCTCGGGCTCGGACTCGTACATCCAGTCGTAGAACCGGCTGCCGATCGGGAACGTGAGCGCGGCCGGCATGTGGATGAACGGGTCCAGCCGCCAGTCGGGCCGGCCGGCCTCGAGGACGAGGACCCGGCTGGTCGGATCCGCGCTCAGGCGGTTGGCGAGGACGCTCCCCGCGCTGCCTCCGCCGACGATCACGTAGTCCCAGGCCCGGTCGGTCATGGCCGCCGATGCCGGCAGCGCGGCACTACGTGGCCGCGCCTCTGCGCCTGATCTCGGCCGAGATCGCCGGGACGACGGTATGGAGGTCGCCGATCACCGCGTAGTCCGCGACACCCATGATCGGCGCCTCGGCATCGGTGTTGATCGCGAGGATGTGCTTCGCCGCCTTGCAGCCGACGATGTGCTGGATCGCGCCGCTGATGCCGCAGGCGATGTAGATGTCCGGCGCGATCCGCAGCCCGGTCTGGCCGATCTGATCCGCGTGCGGCCGCCAGCCGGCGCTCGTGACGACGCGGGAGCCGCCGACCGCGCCGCCGAGGAGGCCCGCCAGCTCCTCGAGATCGGCGAACCCCTCGCCGCTCCCCACGCCGCGCCCGCCGCCGATCACCACGCGGGCGTCGGCGAGGGAGATCCTGCCGCGCTCGGGCGCTTCGCGGCTGGTCACGTGGAGCGCGAGGTCACGATCGGACAGGGTGACCGCGGCCGAGTCGATCGCCGGGGCGGGGCTCCCGTCGGGCGCGCCGACCGGGACGGAGTTCGGCGCGACCGTGAGCATCCGGATCGGGGCGTCGAGCCAGCAGTCCTCGAGGAGGCTGCCGGCCCAGCGCTGGCGGGTCAGCCGGTACCGCTCGCCGGGTTCCACGGCGAGGCAGTTGGCCGCCATCGGCAGGCCCAGCCGCGCTGCCACCCGGGCGAGCAGCTCGTTGCCACGCTCGGTGCCCGCTCCGACGACGGCGGCCGGCGCGCGCGCCTCGACGACCTGGGCGACGGCCGCGGCCCACCCGTCCGGATGATCGGCGGTCAGCTGATCGTGGGTGACGACGACCGCCGTCGTGACGCCGCAGCCGGCCAGCGACGCGGCCGCGGATCGGGCAGCGGCCTCGTCGGCGATCAGCACCGCCTCGAGCGCGGCGCCCGTGTCGGACGCGAGCCGGCGGGCGAGAGCGAGGGCTTCCAGCGACGCCCGCTCGGGAGCGCCGCCCGTGATCGCGACCAGGGCGAGGATCGGACCGCTCATCCGCCCAGCACCCCGATCTTCGTCAGCAGGTCCACGACGGCGGATGCCGCGTCGGCGCCACGCCCGATCACCTCGGCCGCGGTCGTCTCCTCCCTGGGCAGGCGCAGGACGATCTTCTCGAGGCCGCCAGCCTGCCACGCAGGCGTCGACCGATCGACCTCTTTCTTCTTTGCGCGGAGGCGGCCGGGGATCGACGGGTAGCGCGGCAGGTTGATCCCCTCCTTGACCGACACGACGGCCGGCAGGGCGACCTCGAACGACTCCCAGCCGCCGCTGGCGGCCTCGCGCCGGGCGACGATCCTTCCGTCGCCGGGCTGGAGCGCCTTCACCCCGGTCACGATCGGCCGGTCGAGCGCCGCCGCGACCCGGATCCCGACCTGGAAGCCGCCACTGTCGGCGGACTCGTTGCCGAAGAGGATCAGGTCGAACGGCCCGTCCGCGGCCTCCTGGGCCCGGATCGATCCGATGATCGCGCCCGACGTGGCGACCGGATCCCAATCGCGCCCATCGGTCTCGAGCAGGACCGCGCGGTCGATCCCGATCGCCATCGCCTCGCGCAGCTGATCCTCAGCAGCGGCCGGCCCGAGCGTCAGGACCGTGCTCGAGCCGCCGTGCACCTCGACGATCCGGACGGCCTCCTCGACCGCGCACTCCTCGTGTGGGCTGACGGTGAAGCCGAGATAGCGGACGTCGATCTCGGACCCGTCCGGGGTCAGGACGATCCGGCCGCCGGTCGCCGGGACGCGCTTGACGCAGGCGAGAACGCGCATCGTCGGGTCAGGACCGGATCCGGGCGTTCTCGGGGTCGAAGAGCGGGGTCGCGCCGGCCACGGCGACGGTCACCGGGTAGCGCTCGCCGAAGTACTCGACGGCGAGCTTCGTCCCCTCCTTCGCGTACTCCGGTGGGAGGTAGGCCATCAGGACGTGCTTGCCGACCGACGGTCCCGAGCCCGCGCTCGTCACGTAGGAGCCACGACCCTTGGCGTCGACGATCCGCTCGCCGTCCGGCGTCAGGACCGGCTCTCGGCCGAGCATGTAGCGCTTGACGCCGGATGCGGACGTCGGGTCGTCCACGGTCAGCGTGCACAGGATCGTCGCCGGCGGCTCCGCCCGGAGCCGGACGTACGCCTCCTTGCCGATGAAGTCCGCGTCCTTGACCGTCGGCCGGGCCATCCCCGCCTCGACGAGGTCGAAGTCGAGCTCGAGCTCTGCGCCGTGCGCCCGGTAGCCCTTCTCGATCCGCGCCGTCACGGCGTAGGTCCCGATCCCGACCGGGGCCATGCCGTGGGGCTTGCCGGCCTCCCACAGCGCATCCCACACCCGGAGGCCCTGCTCGATCGGGACGTAGATCTCCCAGCCGAGCTCGCCCACGTAGCTGATCCGCGAGGCCAGCGTCCGGACGCCGTCGATGTCGACCGTTTTGGTCGACAGGAACGGGAAGCCCGCGTGGCTGACGTCCGCGTCGGTCACGGCGGCCAGGACGTCGCGGGCTCGCGGCCCCCACAGCCCGATCGTCGTCCACTGGTTCGTCGCGTCGTGGAGCTGGGCGGAGCCGTCCTCGGGCAGCTGGTCCACGAACAGCTTCTTGTCGCGCATCCCCATCCCACCGCCGGTGACGACGCGAAACTGGTCGTGGCCGAGGCGCATGATCGTCAGGTCGGCGAGGATCCCGCCCGCGGCGTTGAGGAGCGGCGTATAGACGGTCCGGCCCGGCGCGACGTCGACCTTGTTGACGGCCAGGCGCTCGAGGTAGGCGCAGGCACCGGGCCCGGTCACGTCGAAGATCACGAATGCCGACAGGTCGACCATCCCGACCCGGTCCCGCATCGCGAGGTGCTCGGCGTTGATGATCGGCGACCACCAGCGCGATTCCCACTCGGCCTCGCGCGGCATCACGCGGTCGCCGTACTCCTCGAGGAGCGGCCGGTTCGCCTCGTACCAGAACGGCCTCTCCCAGCCGGCCGCCTCGAAGAACACCGCGCCGAGGGCGACCTGTCGGTCGTAGGCCGGCGACAGCCGGATGGGCCGGTTCGAGGCCCACTGCTCCTGCGGGTGGACGATGCCATACGTCTTGTTGTAGCCCTCGGTCGAACGGGCCGCGATGTGTTTGTCGGTCCTGTGGTGGTCGTAGAAGCGGGCGATGTCCGAGCCGTGCGGGTCGATCTCCGGCTCGCCATTCGTCATCCATTCGGCCACGGTCTTGGCGATCCCCGGCGCCTCCTTGATCCAGACCGCAGCGACCGACCAGAGGCCCTTGACCTCGGGCGTCTCGCCGATGATCGGATTGCCGTCCGGGGTCAGCGACAGGAGGCCGTTGATCGCGAGCTTCACGCCGACCGTCTCGTCGCCGACGATCTCGGGGAACAGCTCGAGCGAATCCTCGAGCTGCGGGTCGAAGTCCTCCTTCGTGAAGGGCAGCATCGTCGGCGACAGGGCGGCGGTCGCGATCGACGGGATGTCGTCGGCGTCCATGAGGATCGCCCGGTGGGCATACGAGCCGATCTCGAAGCCGGTCCCGTGCTGGCGCTCGTACATGTTCGTGTCCATGTCGCGGACGATCGGGTAGCCGACCTCCCTGGACGTGTCCTGGAACATCGGCACCGGGCCGATGTCCATCATCTGGTGGACCGCCGGCGTGAGTGGGATCGAGGCGCCGGCCATCCGCGCGATCCGCGGGCTCCAGACGCCGCAGGCGATGACGACCACGTCGGCCTCGATCGTGCCGCCGTCGGTGTGGACGCGCCGGACCCGGCCCGCCTCGACGTCGATCCCGGTGACCTCGACGCTGGCCGCGATCGTGAGCGCGCCCATCTCCTGGGCCTTCTGGCGCATCAACGTCCCGGCCTGAAGCGAATCGACGATCCCCACGCCCGGCGTGTAGAAGCCGCCGAGGATCACGGTCTCGTCGATGAACGGGACCATCGCCTTGACCTCGGCGGGGGTGAGCAGGCGGCTGCCCTCGACGCCCCACGCGGTCGACGACGCCATCCGCCGCTTCAGCTCCTCCATCCGCTCCGGCGTCCGGGCGACCTCGATGCCGCCGGTCTCGTCGTAGACCCCGAGCTCGCGGTACTGGCGGGCGCTCTCGATCGTGAAGGCCGCCATCTCCTTGCTGTGATCGACCAGGAAGATGAAGTTCGAGGCGTGGCCGGTCGAGCCGCCGGGGTTCGGCAGCACGCCCTTCTCGACGAGGACGATGTCGCGCCAGCCGAGGCGGGCGAGGTGCCAGGCCATGCTGTTGCCGACGATGCCGGCACCGATGATGACGACGCGGGCGTGCGTCGGGACCGAGCTCATGCGCGGGAATCCTCCGGGCCGATGGGTCGTGGCTTCGTGTCGGTCGTGACGGGCAGGGCGGAAGTATCGCTCGCGACCGCTTGCGCCGTCGACGGGCGGGCATCCCGATGCATCCTGCGGGACTCCGGCCCCGTCCGCGTGCTCTCGGTCGGGTCGACGTCGGCCGCTGCGTGCCCGCGAACGAGACTGCGCGATCCCTGTGGGTGTACCTTCCGCGCACGCCTCGCGTCACCGAGCAGGAGCATGCCGTGACCACTGTCGCCGAGCCGACCGCAGTCGACGCGCCCGTCCCGCCGCCCGCCGGATCCGGCGCCGGCGGCCCGGCCGCTCAGGCCACGATCTCCGTACGCAACCTCTGGAAGGTGTTCGGCCCGGCCGAGCATCGCCTGGCGACCGGCTCGGCCGCGATCCCGTCGGCCGAGTCGATCGATGCCGCGGTCCACAGGCACGGCGGGATGATCGCGGTCAACGATGTCTCGTTCGACGTCCGGCCCGGCGAGGTCTTCGTCGTCATGGGCCTCTCGGGCAGCGGCAAGTCGACCCTGGTCCGCTGCCTGACCCGGCTGATCGAGCCGACCTTCGGCGAGGTCGATCTCGACGGCGAGAACATCCGGAAGGCGAGCCAGGAGCGCCTGCGCGAGCTGCGCCGGCGCCGGTTCTCGATGGTCTTCCAGAACTTCGGCCTGCTCCCCCATCGCCGGGTCCTCGAGAACATCGCATTCGGCCTCGAGCTGCGCGGCGAGCCCAAGGCGACGCGGCTTGCGCGGGCCGAGGAGATGCTCGGGCTCGTCGGGCTCGACGGGATGGCCGATCGCTATCCGGAGCAGCTGTCCGGCGGCCAGCAGCAGCGGGTCGGCCTTGCCCGGGCCCTCGCCGGCAACCCGGAGGTCATGCTCCTCGACGAGCCGTTCAGCGCCCTCGACCCGCTCATCCGGCGCGACATGCAGAACGAGGTGATCCGGCTCCACCACGACCTGCGCAAGACGATGATCTTCATCACCCACGATCTCGCCGAGGCCCTGAAGCTCGGTGATCACGTGATGATCATGCGGGCCGGCAAGGTGGTCCAGATCGGGCGTCCGGAGGAGCTCGTCGCGCGGCCGGCCGATGCGTACGTCGAGGACTTCGTGCGCGACATCCCGAAGTCGCACGTCCTGACCCTCCGCTGGGTGATGCGCCCGGCGACCGCCGACGATCCGGTCGACGGGCCGGTCTTCCGATCCGACGCGGTGATCCGGACCGCCCTCCATGCCGCGGCCTCGACCGAGAAGCCGATCCGGGTCGTCGACGACGGGCGACTCCTCGGCGTCGTCGATCGCGCGGCGATCCTCGAGTCGGTCGCGGGCCAGCCGGAGAAAGCCCCGCCAGGCCCGGGGAGCGCTGTCGAAGGATCTCCGAATCCACGGCCGTCCGTCCGCATCGAAGGCGTGAATGACCCCACCCAGGAGACGGCGGAGTTCCTGGTGGACAATCTCGCCGACCGGTCGGCCGGCGAGGGCCGTCGATGACCGCGACCAGCTTCCCGCTCGGAGCCCGGCTCGATGAGCGCGGGCTGCGCCGAGCTCTGACGGTTGCACTCGCCATCGCGGCGGCGATCGCCTACGTCCTGTTCCGGAATCAGTGGACGCTGCCCCACAACGACGACGCGCCGCTGTTCCGGTCCCTGAACCAGGTCCACGATGCCGTCGCGGACAACCGCTCGGCCCTCGAGCCGATCCGGGCGGCCGTCGCAGCCCTGATCGACGTCTTCGGCAGCCTTCTCGCCTCGCTCGGCTGGCCGGGCGTCATCGGGCTGGCCGGCGCGCTCGGTCTCGTGTTCGGCGGGGTGCGCCTGGCGCTGCTCGCCGTCCTCGGCTTCGCGTCGCTCGGGATCCTCGGCCTGTGGGACGAGAGCATGGCGACGCTCGGCATGATGCTCGCCGCGGTCGTCATCGCTCTCGCGCTGGGCCTGCCGCTCGGGATCCTGGCGGGACGGAGCAACCGGGTATCCGCGATCCTCTCGCCGATCCTCGACGTGATGCAGATCATGCCGACGCTCGCCTACCTGACGCCGATCACGCTGCTGTTCCTGATCGGCGCGACGCCCTCAACGATCGCGACCCTGATCTTCGCGATGCCCGCGGCGATCCGGATCACCTCGCTCGGCATCCGCGGCGTCTCGCCGACCAGCGTGGAGGCAGCGCGCTCGCTCGGATCGACGAACGCGCAGGTGCTGCGCAAGGTCCAGATCCCGCTCGCGCGGCGGGCGATCGGCCTGGCGATCAACCAGACGATCATGCTCGGGCTCTCGATGATCGTCATCACCGGGCTCATCGGCGCACCGGGCCTCGGGCTGACCCTGACCCAGGGCTTGAACAAGCACGACGTGGGCTCGGCGTTCGACTCCGGGATCGCCATCGTCATCCTGGCGATCATCCTCGATCGGCTGACGTTCGCCGCGGGCGAGTGGCTCGACCCGCGCGCCCGGGCCGCCCGATCGACGCGCGGCGGTCGGTGGATGACGATCGGCGCTCCGCTCGCCGTCCTCGGGATCGGGCTCGCGGCGCCGTTCCTCGTCGACGCGACCGCCTTTCCGGACGCCGTCGCCTTCTCGTTCCGGACCCCCGTCAACGAGTTCTCGAGCTGGCTGACCAGCACGTTCCAGGGGATCACGCTCGCGACCAAGGACATCGTCACCGCCGTCGTGATCAATCCCTTGGAGGGCTTCCTGAAGTCCTCGCCGTGGTGGCTCCTGATCGCGATCGTCGCCTTGATCGCCTGGACCATCTCCGGCCGGCGCCCCGCGATCATCGCGGCGATCTGCCTGGGATTGATCGCTCTCCTCAACCTCTGGGAGCACTCGATGGAGACGCTGACGACCGTCCTCGTCGGCACCCTCCTCACCCTGATCATCGGGGTCGCGATCGGCGTCCAGACGGCCCGCCACGATCGTCTCCGTGCGATCCTCCGGCCGGTCCTCGACGCAGCCCAGACGCTGCCCGCGTTCGTCTACCTGATCCCGGCGCTCGCCCTGTTCAACCCGACCCGCTTCACCGCGATCGTCGCGGCGATCATCTACGCCGCGCCGCCGGTGATCCGGCTGGTCGAGGTCGGGATCCGGGCGGTACCGGCAACCGTGGTCGAGGCGGCCACGGCGTCGGGCGCGACGCGCCGACAGCTCCTCTGGAAGGTCCAGCTGCCGATGTCGAAGCAGGCGTTGCTGCTCGCGGCGAACCAGGGCATCGTCATGGTCCTGTCGATGGTGGTGATCGGCGGACTCGTCGGCGCGGGAGCGCTAGGCTTCGACGTCATCACCGGGTTCGCCCGGGGAGAGCAGTTCGGCAAGGGGCTCGCCGCAGGCACGGCGATCGTCCTGCTCGGGATCATGCTCGATCGGATCACCCAGGGCGCGGGCAGCCGTCGCCGCGTCACCATGGCACGGGCAAGGGCCGGCTGAGCCGGCAAGAGGAGGAGAAACCAGACATGCAACGTAATCGATGGGGTCGCTGGTTCGCGGGCGTCGCCGTGGTCAGCCTGATCGTGATTGGCTGTGCCAAGTCATCAGGCGCGACGACGCCGCCGGCCGCATCTGCGGGGGCGCCCAGCACCGCACCCGCCGCATCCGGCAGCACCGCACCCGCGGGCAGCGCCACGGCCGCCGCCGCGACCTGCAAGGGCGACGGGTCCAAGGGCGAAGTCAAGATGATGATCAACCAGTGGGTCGGCGCGGCCGCGAACGTGGCCGTCGCCCAGTGCCTGCTGCAGCAAATGGGCTACAAGGTCACGACGAGCACCCTCGCCGAGGAGGTCGCCTGGCAGGGCTTCCAGACCGGCGAGGTCGACGTCATCCTCGAGAACTGGGGCCATCCCGACCTCGAGAAGAAGTACATCACCACCGACAAGCTGGCCCAGGACGCAGGTCCCAACGGCGTGACCGGGATCATCGGGTGGTACGTCCCCGGCTGGATGATCGACAAGTACCCGGACATGGCCGACTGGCACAACCTCAACAAGTACGCCGACCTGTTCAAGACGTCGGAGTCAGGTGACAAAGGCCAGTTCCTCGGAAGCGATCCGACCTTCGTCCAGTACGACGAGGCCCTGATCACCAACCTCGGCCTGAACTTCAAGGACGTCTTCTCGGGCAGCGAGGCCGCCACGATCACGGCCTTCCAGCAGGCCGACAAGAACAAGACCCCGCTCATCGGCTACTTCTACGACCCGCAGTGGCTCCTGAACGAGATCAAGCTCGTCCAGATCCACCTTCCGGCCTACACCGCCGGCTGCGACGCGGACCTCAAGAAGGTCGCCTGCGACTATCCGCCGTACATCCTCAACAAGATCGTCCGGACGAAGTGGCTGGACAGCGCCGGCGACGCGGCCACGTTCATCAAGAAGTTCAGCTGGGGCAACGCCGACCAGAACTCGGTCGCCGACGCGATCACGAACAAGGCCATGTCGCCGGAAGACGCGGCCAAGCAGTGGATCGACGCCAACCCGACCAAATGGGCGGCGTGGATGCCCTGATCCGGTGACCTCCGGGCGTTGCCCCGCGGCGCCCCTCTCACGCCTCGACGGCGGGCGGGTCCGATCCGTCCGCCGTCGCGATTCTCGGCGACAGCTGTGGCGTCGTTCGCCGGGTTTCGTTGAGCGTGCACGGAACCCGCACCCGGCGTTAATGAATCGATCACACTCTTGACGCAGCGTGCCGCCGGGCGGTGAAATGCGCGCGACAGGCCATCGGCCCGTCCACGCGTTTCGCATCGGATGCCGTTCACGACACGCGCGCGCGCTTGGGCCAGTCACCACCGCACGGTGGGGCCCGAACCGACAACGAGGAGGAACGTGTGACCATGATTCGACCTTTCCGACGCGTGATGGTGCTGGCCGTGGGAGCGGCCGTCATCCTC
>Ga0307312_10001755_pt1 | contig 11211 bp, 6 predicted proteins | sample ER_DNA_202_FD_194489 | JGI IMG/M metagenome (GOLD analysis project Ga0307312, IMG submission 194489) | Bulk soil microbial communities from the East River watershed near Crested Butte, Colorado, United States - ER_DNA_202 | ecosystem: Environmental > Terrestrial > Soil > Floodplain | place: USA...
TCAAGCAGGCTGACCTCGCGGATATTGCGATTCGGCTCGCTCGCCGACTCGTCTGGGGACCGTTGCCGTCCGAGACGGAGCTTGCAGCCTTCTTCGAAGCGCGCACGAATCAAGAACCGGATGGTCATTGGCTGGACTTCGGGCAGGCGTGGCCTCTCGAAAGATTCGGGATCAAGGACCTCGGATTTCTCGAGGTCTGCGCGCGATGTGAGACGGTCGAATTGTGGTTCGATCCGCAGCCGAATGACCAATTGATGCTGCTTTGGCTCTTGGATTATCTCCACACCCACGCGAAGCCGGTACCAAACCCTTCATTGCGCCTCGTCGATTTCAGGATCGGAGAGCGTAATGCGAAGCAACTCGCGAAATACAAGGTGCCTGCCGTCGAGATCACGCGCGACCACCTCGAAGTCGGGAATCTTGCGTGGCAGGCCTATCGTGCGCCTACGCCGGAGGCCTGGTTCAATCTGCTCAAGCGGGATTTGAGCCTGCTTTCGCAGCTCGGTCCATGCGTGCTGGAGCTACTTGAAGAGCTTCCCTGGAGCGCGACCGGGCTTGGCGCGACGGAAATGCGGATGCTGGAGCTGATCTCGGCAGGTAACGCAGGTCCATTTGACGTCTTTCCCGGCCACAGGAAGCCCAGCCAACGGCCTGTATTCGGCTACTGGGAACTCGGATCCCTGCTGGATGGGCTCGCTCATTGTCCGGCACCCGCCGTGTCCGGGCTCGACGAGGGGCCGTTCACACTGGAGATGCACGATGACGCCAATCGTTTCGAGCAATACAAACGCAGCAAGCTAAAGCTGACCGAACTTGGCAAGGCGATCCTGGTGCAGGCCGACGACTTCAGCCGGCACAACCCGATCGATCGCTGGTGGGGTGACACCAGGTTGACCAACGATCGCCTGTGGCGCTGGAATCCGGCGCTGATGAAGCCGTAGCGGGAGGCCATGCATCGGGGAAGGGAGAGGCAATGGATGCGTCGTTCTTTGTCTACATTCTCGCGAGCAAGCGAAATGAGACGTTGTATGTCGGCGTCACCAACAATCTCGCGCGGCGGCTATCAGAACATAAGGCCAAGCTCGTTCCCGGTTTCACACGCAAATACGAAATCGATCAACTCGTTTATTTTGAAGCGTTCGATTCCATACTCGAAGCTCGCGCGCGAGAACATTCCTTGAAGCGCTGGCGCCGCGCCTGGAAGATCGCTCTGATCGAGAAGCTCAACCCGGATTGGCGCGATTTGACTGACGAATTGAACTTCTGAAACGGCATCGGACGCGCCCGCGTTCCCCGGATGCTGCGCAGCACGAAGTGATGCGCTGCTGATCCGGGGTCCATAAAGCGCCTCAGTCTTCTGTGGGTCCCGGCTCTGCGGTGCATCGTGAAGGACGCTGCACCGCGTCCGGGACACGATGCATTTGTATCGCGCTATTCCGCCGCTTGCGGTAATCTTCCACCGGCGGGCACGAGCAGACCAGATGGCGGTCGCCATAGACATTGTCGACCCGTCCGACCGGCGACCAGTATTTGTCGGTGCGCGAAACGCCTTCGGGGAAGCATCCCTCGGCGCGCGAATAGGGCCGCTGCCACGCGTCATCGGCGATGTCGTGCACGGTGTGCGGGGCGTGGCGCAGCGGCGATGCCTCGACCTTGAAGCGGCCGCTTTCGATCTCGGATATCTCCTGTCGGATCGCGATCATGGCCTCGCAGAAACGATCAAGCTCGGCCCTGGATTCGGATTCGGTCGGCTCGATCATCAGCGTGCCCGGCACCGGAAAGCTCATGGTCGGCGCGTGAAAGCCGTAATCGATCAGCCGCTTTGCAATATCGTCGACAGTGACGCCGCTCGAGACCTTTAGCGGGCGCGGATCGACGATGCATTCATGCGCGACGCGGCCTTTGGCGTTGCGATACAGCACCGGGAAATGCGGATCGAGCCTGGTCGCGATGTAATTGGCATTGAGGATCGCGATTTCGGTGGCTCGCGTCAGCCCTTCGCCGCCCATCATCAGAATGTAGATGTAGGAGATGGTCAGGATCGAAGACGAGCCGAACGGCGCCGCCGATACCGGCCCGACCGCCGGCGGCTTGGTGTCGGTCACGGGATGTCTGGTTCCAGGATGATTTGGCAGGAACGGCGCCAGATGCGCCTTGACGCCGATCGGTCCCATGCCGGGGCCGCCGCCGCCGTGCGGAATGCAAAACGTCTTGTGCAGATTGAGATGGCTGACATCGGCGCCGTAATCGCCGGGCCGCGACAGCCCGACCTGCGCGTTCATATTGGCACCGTCGAGATAGACCTGTCCGCCATGCTCGTGGACGATGTCGCAGATGTCGCGGATATGCTCCTCGAACACGCCGTGGGTCGAGGGATAGGTGATCATGATCGCGGCGAGGTCCTTCGAATGTTTTTCGGCCTTGGCGCGCAAATCATGGACGTCGACATCGCCGCGCGTGTCGCAGGCGACCACTACCACCTCCATGCCAGCCATGATGGCAGAGGCCGGATTGGTGCCGTGCGCCGACGAGGGGATCAGGCAGACCTTTCGGTGCGGCTCGCCGCGCGCGGCCTGATAGGCGCGGATCGCCAACAGCCCGGCATATTCGCCTTGCGCGCCGGAATTGGGCTGCAGCGAGATCGCGTCATAGCCTGTGATATCGCAGAGCCATTTCTCCAGCCGCTTGAACAGCGCGTGATAGCCTTCGGCCTGCTCGCGCGGCGCAAACGGGTGCAGCGAGGCGAATTCGGGCCACGTCAGCGGAATCATCTCAGAGGTAGCGTTGAGCTTCATGGTGCAGGAGCCCAGCGGAATCATCGCGCGGTCGAGCGCGAGGTCGCGGTCGCTCAGCTTGCGCATGTAGCGCAACAGTTCGGTCTCGGAGCGATGGGCGTGGAATACCGGATGGGTCAGGAACGGGCTTGCGCGCTTCAGCTCGCCCGGCTGCGCATCGCGTGCGCCGGCTTCGATATCCGCGTAAGCAAGGTTGCCGCCGAACGCGCGCCACACCGCCTCGACGATATCAGGCGTCGTGGTCTCGTCCAGCGCGATGCCGAGCGTGCGCTCGCCGATCCGCAAATTGATCTTTTCGGCACGCGCGCGGGCGACGATCTCATCTCGCTCGGCGCCGGCATCCACCGTCACCGTATCGAAGAATGCTTCCGCCTGCGGCGCGAATCCAAGCTTGCGCAATCCCGCCGCCAGCACGCTGGTTCGGCGATGCACGGACCGGGCGATGTGGGTCAGTCCCTCCGGGCCGTGATAGACCACATACATCGAGGCGATCACGGCCAGCAGCACCTGCGCGGTGCAGATATTCGACGTCGCCTTTTCGCGGCGGATATGCTGCTCGCGGGTCTGCAGCGCCAGGCGATAGGCCGGCTGCCCCCGGGAATCGATCGACAGCCCGACGATGCGCCCCGGCAGCGAGCGTTTCAGCGCGTCGCGCACCGCCATATAGGCCGCATGCGGCCCGCCATATCCCATCGGCACTCCAAGACGTTGCGCCGATCCGATCGCGATATCGGCGCCGAGTTCGCCGGGCGAGGCCAAAAGCGTCAACGCCAACAAATCCGCAGCGACGATCGCAACCGCGCCTTTTCCGCGCAACGTCGCGATTGCCGGACGCAGGTCGCGGACCGCGCCGGAAGAAGCAGGATATTGCAGCAGCGCACCCAGCACCTCGGCCTTTTCGAGATCGGCAAGCGGATCGCCGACAATCAAATTCCATCCCAGCGGTTCGGCGCGGGTCCGCAGCACCGCAAGCGTCTGCGGATGCACCTCGCGGTCGACGAAGAACGCCTTGGCTTTTGACTGCGCGGCGCGCTCGGCCAGCGCCATTGCTTCCGCAGCGGCGGTGGCTTCATCGAGCAGCGAGGCGTTGGCGACATCGAGACCAGTCAGATCGCAGATCATGGTCTGGAAGTTGAACAATGCCTCCAGCCGGCCCTGGCTGATCTCGGGCTGATACGGCGTATAGGCGGTGTACCAGGCCGGATTCTCCAGGATGTTGCGCTGGATCACCGCCGGCAAGATCGTCCCCGAATAGCCTTGCCCGATCAGCGAGGTGAAGACCTGATTCCGTGACGCCAGCTCGCGCATATGCGCAAGCGCTTCGGTTTCGCTTAGAGCGCGGCCGAGATCGAGCGGCGCCTTCTGCCGGATCGACGAGGGGAGGGTTTGTCCGATCAACTCGCTCAGGGTTTTGGCACCGACGGTTTCCAGCATCGCGGACACATCGCGCGGCGAAGGGCCGATGTGGCGGCGCACGAAGGTGGTGGCGGCTTCGTCAGCGGGTTTGCGGTGCGCGGTCATGGAGTGTTCCTCGTTGGAATATTCACGTTCGGTGTCATCGTCCGCGAAAGCGGACGATCCAGTGCGCCGTGACGGATCGGTTCAATTGACGGTGCTGGCGATTACTGGATGCCCCGCCTTCGCGGGGCATGACGGAGTTCTTCATGGCCTCATCTCACGCCGTATGCTTGTTGTAGGCGGCCTCATCCATCAGGCCGCCGAGTTCGCTTTTGTCTGCGATCTTCAGTTTGAAAAACCAGGCCTTGCCGGCGGCGTCGGAATTGACCAGCGCCGGTTCGGCAGTGATCGCATCGTTGACTTCAACTACCTCACCCGAAATCGGTGCGTAGACGTCGGACGCCGCCTTGACGGATTCGACCACGGCGGCGGCTTCCGCCTTCTTCAAGCTGCGGCCGACTTTCGGCAGTTCGACGAACACGACATCGCCGAGCTGCGACTGCGCATAATCGGTGATGCCGATGGTGGCGACGTCGCCGTCGATGCGGAGCCATTCGTGGTCGGACGTGAACAGCGTCGTCATGCAAAATCCTCTAGCGTTTGTAGGTATTGGGAACGAAGGGCATCGGCGCTACCAGCAGCGGCAGCCGCTGTCCGCGCAATTCGGCAAACACCAGACCGCCTGGCGCGGCGTGCGAAGACGGCAGGTAGCCCATCGCCACCGGCGCATTGACGCTCGGTCCGAATCCGCCCGAGGTGACCGCGCCGATCTGCTCCGATGAAGCGGCATCTGCGAATAACGGCGCGCCTTCGCGCACCGGGGCGCGGCCCTCGGGCCTCAAGCCGACGCGGCGGCGCGGGGCGCCGCTCGCAAGCTCGGAAAGAATTTTTTCCGCGCCCGGAAAACCGCCGGCGCGCACGCCGCCCTTGCGGCGGCTTTTTTGAATGGACCATTCCAGTGCGCCTTCGACCGGCGTCGTCGTGGTGTCGATGTCGTGCCCGTAAAGACAAAGCCCGGCCTCGAGCCGCAGGCTGTCGCGCGCGCCAAGGCCGATCGGCAGCACGTCGCTATTTTCAAGCAACGCGGTGGCGAGCGCCTCGGCCTGTCCCGCCGGCACCGAAATCTCAAAGCCGTCCTCGCCGGTGTAGCCCGAGCGCGAGACGTAGCAATCGATGCCGTCGACGCGGCGCGGACCGGCATCCATGAAGCGCATCGCGGGCGCGTCCGGGCATAGCGTTGCCAGCACCGATTCCGCCTTCGGCCCCTGCAGCGCGATCAGCGCGCGATTTTGTAGCGGCTCGATCACGCATGTGTCCTGCAGGCTGGTGCGGAGATGCGCCTCGTCTTCGGCCTTGCAGGCGGCGTTGACCACCAGAAACAGGTGGCCGCCGAAATTCGCCACCATCAGATCGTCGAGAATGCCGCCTTCGTCGTTGGTGAATTGCGCGTAGCGCTGCCGTCCCGGGGCAACCCCAAAAATGTCCTGCGGCACCAGCCGCTCCAGCGCCAGCGCGGCATCCTCCACCTTGCCGGATTTCGGGTGCAGCGCGATCTGGCCCATATGCGAAACGTCGAACAGGCCGGCGCCGTTGCGGGTATGCAGGTGCTCCCTGAGCACGCCGGCCGCGTATTGCACCGGCATGTCATAGCCCGCGAACGGCACCATCTTGCCGCCGCGCGCGACATGCAGCGCGTGCAAGGGAGTGCGTTTCAGCTGGGATTGCGGGGAAGATCGGTCGTCGCGCGCAAGCATCACGGGGCCCTCCCGGTTCCCGAGGACTAGCCCTCGAAAACCCATGGAAGCCCCATCTGTCGCTGTGCCTGAGAGTATTATCCCGTCGGCGGACGCGTCCGGGCCTTGGCCCGTCGGCGTCTCTTTCCAGATGTTAACAAGTCACGCGGTCCGTTTGCCTGAGAGTTTCCGGGGCGGTTGCTCCTTCGGCGCCGGCGACTGGCCGATCTCTCCCGACGTGACTATCTCGTCTACATAAGAGGAAATCACGGCGGCGCCAAGGCTGTCAACGCAGCCGCCGGGCTATCAACCGATCTTACGCGGCTGCGGCAAGCCCCTGATCTCCTGCACACTTTCTGGACAGTGCTGGCACCCCCGTTTAAAAGCGGTGCGCGGGACAGCCCGTCTGCGGCATTATCGCGGACGTTTCCGGGCGCGATGGGACCAAAATGAGCGGCGTTAACGAAATCAGGTCGACATTTCTGAAGTTCTTTGCCGACAACGGCCACGAGATCGTGCCGTCGTCGCCCTTGGTGCCGCGCAACGACCCGACGCTGATGTTCACCAATGCTGGGATGGTGCAATTCAAGAACGTCTTCACCGGGGTCGAGAAGCGTCCCTATCAGCGCGCCGTCACCTCGCAGAAATGCGTGCGCGCCGGCGGCAAGCACAACGATCTCGACAATGTCGGCTACACCACGCGCCACAACACCTTCTTCGAGATGCTCGGCAACTTCTCGTTCGGCGACTATTTCAAGGACCGCGCCATCGAGCTCGCCTGGAACCTGGTTACCAAAGAATTCGGCCTGCCGAAGGACAAGCTGACGGCCACCGTCTATGTCGACGACGACGAGGCCTTCAATCTCTGGAAAAAGATCGCGGGGCTGCCGGAGTCCCGCATCATCCGCATCGCGGGCTCCGATAATTTCTGGCAGATGGGCGACACCGGCCCTTGCGGTCCTTGTTCGGAAATCTTCTACGATCATGGCGACAAGATCTGGGGCGGGCCTCCGGGTTCGCCGGAAGCGGAAGGCGACCGCTTTGTCGAGATCTGGAACCTGGTCTTCATGCAGTTCGAGCAGCTCGAGGGCGGCGTGCGCAATAATTTGCCGAAGCCGTCGATTGACACCGGCATGGGTCTGGAGCGCATCGCCGCGGTGCTGCAGGGCAAGCACGACAGTTACGAGATCGACCTGTTCGTCGCCCTGATCCGCGCCATCTCCGAATTGACCGGCGCGGATCCGAACGGCGAGCAGAAGGCCTCGCTGCGCGTCATCGCCGATCATCTCCGCGCAACGTCATTCCTGATCGCCGACGGCGTATTGCCGTCGAACGAAGGCCGCGGCTATGTGCTGCGCCGGATCATGCGCCGTGCAATGCGCCATGCCCAATTGCTCGGCGCCAAAGAGCCGCTGATGCACCGTCTGGTGTGGGCGCTGGTGCGTGAGATGGGCCAGGCCTATCCTGAGTTGGTCCGCGCGGAAAACCTGATCGAGGAAACGCTGCGGCTGGAAGAGACACGCTTCCGCAAGACGCTGGAACGCGGGCTGTCGATCCTCGACGAGAAGAGCAGCGGTTTGAGAAAGGGCGACATGTTCGACGGCGACACCGCCTTTACGCTGTACGACACCTATGGCTTTCCGCTCGACCTCACCCAGGATGCGCTGCGCAACCGCGGCATCAGTGTTGACGTTGCCTCGTTCACCGACGCAATGGACCGCCAGCGCGCGAAGGCGCGCGCGGCCTGGGCGGGCTCGGGCGATACCGCCAGCGAGACCGTGTGGTTTCCATTGCGCGAAAAGCTCGGCTCCACCGAATTTCTGGGCTACGAGACCGAGACCGCCGAAGGCGTGGTCGGTGCGCTGGTGAAGGACGGCAAGGAGGTCCAAGGCCTCAAGACCGGCGAGAGCGGCGCCATCGTGCTGAACCAGACGCCGTTTTATGCTGAAGCCGGCGGCCAAGTCGGCGATACCGGGCTGATGAGCGGCGAGGGCGTGCGGTTTCGCGTCACCGATACCCAGAAGAAGGCCGGCGATCTCTTCGTGCATGTCGGCACCGTCGAGCAGGGCACGGTGAAGCCGGGCACCGCGCTCTTGCTCGAAGTCGATCATGCCAGGCGGTCCTCGATCCGCGCCAATCACTCCGCGACGCATCTGCTGCACGAGGCCTTGCGGCAGGTGCTCGGCGACCACATCGCGCAGCGCGGCTCGCTGGTGGCGCCGGACCGGCTGCGCTTCGACTTCGTGCATCCGAAGCCGATCACGGCGGACGAGTTGAGCCGCATCGAGGATATCGCCAACAACGTGGTGCTGGAGAATGACGAGGTCACCACGCGGCTGATGGCGGTGGACGATGCCCGCGAAGCCGGGGCGCGTGCGCTGTTCGGCGAAAAATACGGCGACGAGGTGCGGGTGGTTTCGATGGGCAAGGGCGCGCAGGCGCAAGGCGGCAACGCGCTCGGCTGGTCGGTGGAGCTGTGCGGCGGCACTCACGTTCGCCGCACCGGCGATATCGGCCTGATCTCGGTGACGAGCGAAAGCGCCGTTGCCGCAGGCGTGCGCCGCATCGAGGCGCTGACCGGGCGCCATGCCCGGAAACATGCCAGCGACACCATGGCGCTGGCAAAAACCGCGGCGATGGAGCTGCGCACCTCGCTCGAGGAGATGCCGGCGCGCATCGCCTCCATGATGGAAGAGCGCAAGAAGCTCGAACGCGACCTGTCGGATGCGCGCAAGAAGCTGGCGATGGGCGGCGGTGGGTCCGTTGCCGACGGATCGGCGGCGGGTGCCAGCGGCGTGCGCGAGGTCGGAAACGTCAAGCTGATGGCGCGCTCGGTTGAAAACATCGAGATGAAGGACCTCAAGAGCCTCGCCGATGACGGCAAGAAGCAGCTCGGCTCCGGCGTCGTCGCCATTGTCGGCGTCACGGGAGACGGCAAGGCCGGGGTGGTGGTCGGCGTTACCAGCGATCTCACTTCGCGCTTTAACGCCGTCGATCTGGCGCGCGTGGCCTCCCAGGTGCTCGGCGGCAAGGGCGGCGGCGGCCGGCCCGACATGGCGCAGGCCGGCGGGCCCGATGGCGCCAAGGCAGGGGCTGCGCTGTCGGCCATCGAAAAAGCGATGGCGAGCGCCTAGTGCGCTGGATTTGAAATCCCAAGCGTTGGCGGCTCTACCGTCCGGGAATTTCAAATCCAAAGAGCGCACTAGAGTCTATATTTGTAGTGTCCCTTTGATTTCCGAAGTTCGCATCAGAGGGCACCGAGAGGACAAGCGAACTTCGTAAATCGGGACACTACTGCGGTGGCGATCCTCCCGCGCAAAAAGCGGCTCAACGCCCCCAATTTGCGGGATCGCCTCTACGAACTGCTCGAACAGGATCAGCTGCCTGATTCGGCCGGCTCACGCTTCGCCCGGATCATCATCGGCGTCATCATCATCGACGTGCTGGCGATGATCCTGGCGTCGGTTCCGGAGTTCGACGCCCGTTTCGGTATGCTGTTCACTGCCATCAAGGTCGGCGCGGTGATGGTGTTTGCGCTGGAATATGCGGCACGGCTCTGGAGCGTGGCCGGCCACTCGCCGCGGAAACTGTCGGCGGCGCAGGACCGCATCGAATATGCCCTCTCAAGCCTCGGCATCATCGATCTGCTGGCATTTTTGCCGGCCTCGATCGCGCTGATCACAGGCCAGCGCTCGCTGCTGGTGCTGTTCGGTGTGCTGCCGTTTTTCAAGCTGGTGCGTTATTCGCCCGCGATGCGTTCGCTGCTCGCGGCGCTTCATGCCGAGCGACGAACGCTGGTCGGCTGCCTGGTGATCCTGACCGGTGCGGTGCTCGTGTTCGCCTCGCTGCTTTATGCCATCGAGCATGACGTTCAGCCCGACAAGTTCGGCACCATTCCGGCGGCGATGTGGTGGGCGATCGTGACGCTGGGTACGGTCGGCTATGGTGACGTCGTTCCGGTTACGCCATTGGGCAAGGTGATATCGGTGTTCACCATCGTCGGCGGCTTGACCATGATTGCGTTGCCGGTCGCGATCATCTCGACCGCGTTTGCCGACGAGGTGAGGCGGCGCGATTTCGTGGTCACCTGGGGCATGCTGGCGCGGGTGCCGCTGTTCTCGCATCTGAGTGCAACTGAAATCGCCGACATCATGCGGCTGCTGCGAGCCCGGACCATCGAGGCGGGCGAAGTTCTGGTACGGCGCGGCGATCCCGCGTCGTCGATGTATTTCATCACCACGGGCGAGGTCGAGATCGAATTGCAAAACCGGCGGGTCCGGCTCTCGGACGGCACGTTCTTCGGAGAAATCGCGCTGCTGCACCGTACCAAGCGCAGCGGCACGGTGACGGCAACCCGCAAGAGCAAGCTGCTCGCGCTCGATGCCCAGGATTTCCACGCGCTGATCGAACGCATGCCGGCGCTGGCTGCGCATGTGCAAAAGACCGCGACGGCGCGGCTTGCTGATACCGCGGCGGTGCAGAAGGGCGATATCGCTGCCGGTGAAATCGCGCAGGCCGCGCCGGATGGCAGCGAAGAGGTCTGACGCTGTCATTCCGGGATGGTGCGTTAGCACCAGACCTCAGATGTGCAATCGCACATCGGGGAATCTCGAGATTCCGGGTTCGATGCGGAGCCTGTCATCGGGCCGCGCTTTGCGCGGACCCGTTGGCATCGCCCCGGAATGAACTTGCTTGCGCCATAACCCGCGCCGGATTGTGGCTTCGGACGGTCCAATGTGAGATGCGAGGCCGAGTCCGCCCGACAATAGCGGCGCGATGGGCATGCGGCACGGGCTCGGTCGCGTCCCACGAGTCATTTTTCTGCCGTACTGGATCAACATTATCCACAGGCGGTGAAGTTCAGTTTGTGCGAGTCCTCCACAGCAAATTCGCGGCGGGAATTTCGGACGGAGACTAGGAAATCCAGCAGCGGAGCGGGGGATGGAAACGCTTTATGATTTGCTTGGGGCCCTTCCGAAGGATGATGCCGAAGGTCTCCGGACCGCGTTCCGTCAAGCCGTCAAAGGCGCCCACCCCGATATCCATCCCGGCGATCCCGACGCGGCGCTGAAGTTCAGGGAGATCGTCCGCGCCAACGAAATCCTTGGCGATGTCGAGCAGCGGGCGGCCTATGACCATTTGCTGGATCTCGCGCGCCTGGAGCAGGAGTTGGCGTCCGCGCGCCACCGCCGAGAGGATTCACAAGTTCGCCTCTGGCACGATCG
>Ga0307312_10001758_pt1 | contig 11206 bp, 8 predicted proteins | sample ER_DNA_202_FD_194489 | JGI IMG/M metagenome (GOLD analysis project Ga0307312, IMG submission 194489) | Bulk soil microbial communities from the East River watershed near Crested Butte, Colorado, United States - ER_DNA_202 | ecosystem: Environmental > Terrestrial > Soil > Floodplain | place: USA...
GCCGCAGCACCCGCGGTATTAAATAGGGTCGTAATCCCTGTGCTGTTCATTCGGTCGCCCACGCTCGCTTGCACCTTTGCAACCAGCGAGGGAAACAGAATTCCCGAGAGGAACGCGACAGGGAGCATCAGCACAATCGAGACCAAGGCCACTGCACGCCAGGAAAGATCGAACACGCCCGTGCGCGTTTGCGCCAGGTTCTGCGGGAAGAACAGATACGACAGGAGCGCAGCGATTGCAGCCAACAACAAAAGCACCGGAAGCAGTTCATTCAGTCGTGCGGCGCCGCGGTGGATCGCGCCAGCGACAATGCCGCCAAAGCCAATTCCTGCCAGTACTACTGCGAGCATAATCGCGAATGTAGTCGGCGATGATGCGACGTACAGACGCAGAAACCGAAACCAAACCACCTCCAGGCAGAGGAGGATGCACCCTGTTCCAAAGCTAACCAAAAGGAGACGCCACGGTGCTCGATACCTTGCACCCAAGCACAGCGGAAATTCAGAGTGCGGCGACATATCGCCGCTGGATCTCGCGAGCACTAAAGCGATTGCTGCGGCGATGCAGCTCGCCAAGCCTGCAAGCAAACCCGTGCCGCGAAGACCAAACGCTCCGATAAGATATGCTTCGCCAAGCAGTGCACCGACCACGGCGCCTAACGTGTTCGAGCCGTACAAAAAACCGATCACGCGTCCAAAGTTCGTTTGCCGCAATGCTGGATCCTCGATTATTACCGGCAGGGTAAAACCCATCGCTGTTGTCGGCACGAGTAGGATCAGGAAAGACACGACGAATCGCAGTGCGAGGAGAGCCGGCTGATGATTCCACAGTGTTTGCCACACGGGTCGCATCCAGTCGCCAAGCACTGGAAGGCCAAAAACAATCGTGCACCCAAAAACCGCGACCAGCCCCTCCAATACAGCGTAGAAATAAAGCGGCCGCCATCGCCGAATGCGCAAGGACGCGGCGAGCGCATTTCCCAACGCCAGACCCGCCATGAAACTGGAGAGGATCAACGCCGCCGCCCAGACCGAGTTGCCAAATGCCAGGCCGCTCAACCGCAGCCAGAGCGTTTCGAATATGAGCGCACCAATTCCAGAGAGAAAGAGAATACCGCAGAGAATCGCAACGCGCGCGCTGGCATTGACTTTACGCGATGACTTAACTTGGTCCGGGCCGTGCACGTTTATCGTCGATCTTCCCGGTGCTAGTCTTTTAGCGGGGAGGATGAAATCCAAAATCGGTCTCCAATTTTCCCCAGAGCCAGTCGACAAACCAATTTCGCCTGATTGAATTGGCGTTAGCGACTGCGAGGGCTTCTGCTTTCGGCACATTACCGTTCAAGCAGTAGAGATAAGTAAGCAAGAACATGTCATTGAGACTAAACACGCCGCGCTCCCTCTGGCCCTCTAACAATCGAATCGCTTCGTCGATATTTCGTCGGGCCAATGCTCCCGCAATTAAATCCGGCATGATTTCGAGTGGAGGTGTATCCGAGTTGCGCGCAACTCTCTCTGCGATCGCGAGCCGGAATTCGTCGGAGCCGAGGACTTCCAAGACTGGCGTTCGCAATGGGGAACGGCGCAGATAAATGTCGAGTTCGGCCAACGTATTGCAGCCGGCAACTATTCCGCACCGATAGCGCATCTCGCGAAAGACAAAGCATGACTCGAGAATTTCTTTCAGCGTCTCCCACCCGAATCCACTGATCAGTGGTGATCGAAGGAAATGATGAACAGCGGATGCGGCCTCCATGTAAGTCAAAGCAAAATGGCGGCTTGCTTGTTCATCCCACGGCTCGTCCGTTAGCCGCTTGGGGTAATTATCTGTCAGGGGCGCTATGTCATGCGTGATGCGATCAATCTCTTCAGCATCCATCAAAAACAGCGCGCCTAATTGCTGTGGAATCTCCAAGCCGATCCGACTCAAATCTGCGCTGGTGGCCGGGTCGCTCCACAACCGGCCGAACTCTCCTTCCTGGCCTCTCTGCGCCGGACCCTTAATGCCCATCATGATCCACTGCTCGTCAGCGCTGGCCCAAACCGATGCGTTCGAGAAAGCATTATGGAACGCCCGAAGAATTGCTTTCGCTTCGTTGACTTTCAACTGATTGATCGGGAGCCAAAAGGTGGCCATTCCGCCTTCCTTGAGGCGACTATTCATCAACGAGAAAAATTCCTGGGTATAAAGATTGACCGAACCCGCCACTTTTGGCGGCGGCGGTTCTCCCGAAATGATATCGTACTGTCGCTGGCTCGCCTGGAGGAAGAACCGGCCATCCTGGACGAACGTGTGCACGCGCGGATCGCGGAGGGGATTGGAATAATTGATACCCGAATAAGAATCAGCGAGCCCGAGTACTTCTTTCGAAATGTCCACGACATCCATTATCTTGACGTGTCGCCCATGAAGAAACGCGTTCGCCGTGGCGCCACACCCGTAGCAAATAAGCAGCACGTCTTCTGATTCCGGACGGAAAGCCAACGGTAAGTATGCGAACAATCTCATGTAGCGCTGACTCTGTGGGCTTGTACCCGACATCGAGAAGCCGCTGGCCAGGAGCTGGTAATGATACGGTCCGCCGAAAAGGTCATACCGCAGCAACTGATAGGTGTCGGATGGTCCCTCGACCTTTTTGACCAAACGACCAAGAAAATGTCTCGCATAGCCAAAGTGCACGTCGTCACGGTGATAGGGGAAAGCGACGACGATCAGAGCCAAGGCGACCCAAAAGCCGGCCGTGGCCAGACCGATTGGGCGCCGAAATGACCAATTGGAGCGGTCGCTCACGAGAATGCCAAGCAAGGCGTAGCCCGCAGCGCAAAGTACGAGGCTCCATTGGTAGCCAACGCCCGGCAGTAGCAGGAAACTCGCAAGAAGCGGGCCGACCGCCGCTCCCGTGGTATTGAACAACGTCGTAATTCCGGTGCTGTTCATCCGATTCTCAACACTGGCCTGTACCCGCGCTACGATGGATGGAAACAAAATTCCCGACAGCAAGGCGGCGGGGAACATCAGCACAATGAAGCCTAGTGTGATCGCCCGCCAGGAGAGGTCAAACGCGCCTATGCGCATTTGGACTAACGCTGGTGGAAAAAACGAGTATGAGAGAAGCGTTGTAATTGCGGCCAGCAATAACAGAACAGACAGCAAGTGATTCGGCCGAATTGAGCGGCGGTGAAGCGCTCCTGAAACGAGGCCGCCCAATCCAATTCCTGCCAGCACAACAGCGAGCATGACTGCAAACGCCGTCGGCGAGGAAGGGACATACAGGCGGAGGAATCGAAACCAAACCACCTCGAGGCAAAGCAGAAGGCAGCCCGTCCCAAAGCTGACGAAGAGCAGACGCCACGGCGGCCGATACCTCACATTCAGGCGGAGCGGAAACGTTCGCTGCAAAACAACCGCGCTGGTATCGCCTTCGCATTTCGCCACCAAGAAAGCGGCTCCGGCCGCGATGCAACTTGCCAGACCCGCAGCCAAGCTCGTGCCATAAAGGCCAAACGCCGCGATCAGATATGCTTCGCCGAGCACGGCACCTGCTACTGCGCCTAACGTGTTAAACCCATAAAGAAAACCGATCGCGCGCCCAAAATTCGTTTGTCGCAAGGCTGGGTCTTCAATCAACACGGGCAGCGTCAGACCCATGGCCGTTGTCGGCACGAGCAGGATGAGGAACGACAGAACGAAACGCAATCCAAGCAGCGTGGGCTGGTAATCCCACAGCGTCTGCCAAACCGGCCGCAGCAAAGCGCCAAGCAGCGGAAGGCCAAAAACGATTGTGCAACCAAACAGAGCGACGAGCAGCTCCAGCACAGCGTATAGATGAAGCGGTCGCCATCGCCGAATTCTCGCTGATGCGGCGAACGCGTTTCCCAACGCCAAGCCCGCCATGAAACTGGAGAGAATCAACGCCGCAGCCCACACCGAATTGCCAAATGCCAGCCCGCTCAATCGCAACCACAGAGTTTCGAAAATCAGCGCGCCGATGCCGGATAGAAATAAAATACCCGAGAGAATCGCGACGCGCGCGTTCGTAAGGAAATCTTGCGCGCGTGCATGTGATGCCTGCGCCATATGCGACCTACTGACCATCCCGAGAATGCGATGCCGCCTTAAGAATGACGGCGCCGGCAACACCTGCAAGCAGTGATCCCGCGAGAATTCCCTGTTTCGCTGCGTCAATCGACGCAGTGCCATCGAACGCCAGCATGGCAATAAAGAGTGACATCGTGAAGCCAATGCCTGCGAGCGAGGCATAACCGAGCAACGGTGTCCAACCCAAGGTCGCGGGAAGTTTCGCAATCCCCGACTTCACGCCAACCAATGCTGCTGCCATAATCCCAAGCGGCTTGCCGATAACCAGCCCGGCCAACACTCCAAGAGTGATTTCTTCATGCTCAATCGATAAGCCTATCTTGACGCCTGCATTCGCAAACGCGAACAGCGGCATTACCACAAACGCGGAGAAATTGTGAAGCGCGGTTTCGAGCTTCAGAATCGGTGCAGTCACGCCTTCGCTGGCCTGCTTGAGTGCAAACAACGCTTCCTGTTGTCGCTTGCTGCTCAGGACCAGGAAATCGCCGGTCTCATCACGATCAAATTGATCCACGAGACCACGCGTTCGGCGCGAGAATTGCACCGCATTGATTCGCGTGTGAGTCGGGATCGTAAAGGCAAGTATCACGCCGGCAACCGTAGCGTGCACGCCTGATTGACGCACGAAGTACCATAGCGCAATGCCTGCCAACAAGTATGGCCACAATTGGCGAATCCTCGCCACGTTGAACCCGACCAAAACAAGAACCACCGCAGCCGCTCCCGCCAGTGAGCTCCATGCGATTTCATGAGAATAGAAAATCGCTATGACCAGGACCGCCCCCATATCGTCCACGATCGCGAGCGCAGTCAAAAATACTTTGGCGCCGATCGGCGCATCGGGAGCAATTAGTGCCAGCGCGCCCAAGGCAAACGCAATATCGGTTGCCACCGGAATGCCCCAACCGCGCGAGCCGAATCCGCTCATATTGAACATCAAGTAAATTGCAGCCGGTACAATCATGCCGCCGATCGCGCACACGATTGGAAGGGCGGCTTTCTTTGCCGACGCCAGCTCGCCAACGAGGAGCTCACGTTTGATCTCCAGCCCCACCAACAGGAAAAAAACTGCCATCAGCCCCTCATTGATCCACTGATGCAATGTCATGGACAATGAATGGTGTACGATTCCCATCGTCATTGGTATCTGCCAAAGATGCTCATAGGCTTCGGCCAAGGGCGAGTTGGCCAGCGCCAGCGCCGCAATTCCAAATAACAGCAGGACCGAGCCGCCAACTGTCTCGGTCCGGAAAAAACGCTGGAATATCGTTGGCGGGATTTTTCTAACCACGAATGGAGAGGAATGAAGAAGTCTGAAGTGTTAAGTCTTACGTCTTAAGTGCATAGTTGCAGACTCTTTAAAACTTAAAACTGATAACTCTTTGTCATGTTCACCGGTCTGATCGAAGAAGTCGGTAGTGTGATTACGCCTAGTGCGGGTGACGATCACAGAGAATTGAAAGTTGCCGCCCCGCATCTGGCGAAGAACATACGGCGCGGCGATAGCGTGGCTGTCAACGGTTGTTGCCTCACACTAAGCTCCCATCGCGGCGGCGCTTTGGGTTTTGATCTTTTGGCGGAAACAATGGCGCGCACAAATCTAAAGCATTTGCAACGCGGAGATTTGGTAAATCTTGAGCGCGCTCTTGCCGCGAAGGAGCGCTTCGGTGGGCATTTCGTGCAAGGGCACGTCGATTGCGTCTCACCGGTCGTCGGCTTCCAGAAGAGCGGAGCAGATTTTCGATTGGAAATAGAACTGCCGGCTGAGTTCGCCAATTATGTGGCTTCAAAAGGGTCGATTGCGGTCAACGGAATCAGCCTTACGGTCGCTGAAATTCTGCCGAAGAGTTTCGTTGCCTGGATTGTGCCGTATACGAAAAAGCACACTAATCTCGATCGTGCGGAGGTGGGTGATTTAGTAAATCTCGAGTTCGACGTTCTCGCGAAGTACGTCGAGAGAATGCTTCCGCAATTCGTCAAAAAATGACTGCGCGTCGAGCGACCGCGGAGCGCCTGCATCATGGCATAGTCGGCGTGATCGCATCGCGCGCGGATCTGGATCGCGCCATGCGGATGCGCAGGCCGCCGGATTTGTTCGAGGTGCGGCTGGATTGTCTGGTGCGCATTATCGAGCAATTGGAAAATAAACTGCAGAGGTTACGCACGCCGCTCATCATCACCGCGCGACATCCGCGCGAGGGCGGCGCGAACAAATTATCGCTGCGGCAACGGCGCAATCTGCTGATTCGATTTTTGCCCTACGCCAAGTATGTCGATGTTGAACTGCGCTCGGCGTTTGCTCTGGATTCATTCCTCCGCTTGGCCGAGCAGAAAAAAGTGGGGCGCATCATTTCCTTCCACAGCTTCAAATCGACGCCCTCTCTACGGATTCTCTCGGCAAAAGCGCGGGCTGCGGAAAGGCATGCCGCAAACATTTTCAAGGTCGCGACGCGCACCGACACACCGGTTCAACTCGCGGGTCTCCTCAGCTTCATCGAAAGCAAGAATGTCGATCTTCCTGTTAGCGCGATGGGCATAGGCAAACTTGGCGCAATTTCGCGCGTCCTGCTCGCGCGCGCCGGCTCGGTCTTGGTGTACGCGTCGATTGCCGGAGGGAGGCACGTCGAAGGACAACTTTCGCTCGAACAAGTCCGCGCGCTTGGAATGGCTCCGCCACGTTAAGTCGTTGAAGCGACTTAACGAATTACGTTCCACTCGCTTGCTCTTTCTCCAGCGCACATATCGTACGGAGGGCGCAACGATCATGTCTTCATCGGTGACTTTGCCAAAGCAACTCCCAGTGATGCCGCTGCCCGGCGCGGTCCTCTTTCCGCACGCGCTGCTCCCGCTCTACATTTTCGAGCCACGTTATCGCCAAATGCTCAAACACGCGCTTCAGCATCATCGCATGTTTTGCGTCACCCTCATCAAGCCGAGTTGCCCGGAGTGGCACGCGCCGGAGGATTTCTTTCATCTCGCCACGGCTGGCTTGATTCGCGCCTGCGTTGGGCGCGACGACGGCACATCGAATTTGATCCTCCAAGGTCTCCAACGTGTACGCTTCGCCAGTTTCGAACAGGAAGCACCGTTCCCGATTGCCAGGGTCGACGTTGTTGAGTCACGCGATGCAACCACGGTCGAGACTGAAGCGCTCGGCGCAAAAGTGCTCGAGCTTTACACGAACCTCAAACACGACGGCCGCCAGCTCCCGGCGAAAGTCGATCGATATCTTGCGGAATTGCGCGACTTGGAAATGCTGGCCGATCTTATGGCTTCAACATTTGTGAACGATCCGTTGCGGCGGCAACGCGTTCTCGAAGAACGTTCTCTCAACCAACGGCTTCGTTTTCTGATCAGATATTTGCGCGACGAAATCGGCAACGCGGCTGCGTAACTGTAGCCGCGTCTCTGTGAGACGCGCAACGTGCGCCACTCAAATACACACTCTCGCGGCCTCGCACAGCCAGGCGGCTACAGCTGCGCGATCCGTTCGTATTCTTCCATCAAATATCGGTCGGTCATTCCCGCGACGTAATCGCACACCGTGCGATGCAAGCCTTCCTTCTCAATCCGCCTCGTCGCCCCATCGCCGAGTCTGTCGGGATCGACAAGGTACGCTTCGAAAACGCGTCGCAGCATTTCGCACGCGCGCCGGTTCACTTCGGACACGCGCGGGTGATAATAAACATTCTGATACAAGAATTTCCGGAGTGCGCGATTCGCTTCGGCTAAATCATCGCTGTAACGAATGAGCCGAGCCGGCTGTCGGCGCACATCGTCCGGGCTTTGTACTGCGGATTCGGCGATCGATTTTGCGCTCGTCGTAATCAGGTCGCGTACCTCGTTGTCGATGATGTTACGAATGATTAACTTATGCATCTCCGGCTCTCGCGCGTCAGAGTAACGCGAGCGCACAGCACGCTCGCTTTTGCGCCACACTTCATTTTCTCCCAATTGCGCCGCGCTCAAGATTTGGAAATCGAGCGCATCATCGAGATCATGACTGTAATACGTGATCTCGTCGGCAAGGTCCGCAACCTGCGCCTCAAGCGATGGAGAATCGTATTTTTCTCCCCCCGGAAAATCGTAAGGCCGTCGATGTTTCCGCAGACCCTCCCGCACTTCGAATGTCAGATTCAGACCCGAAAAATTCGGATACGGAGTTTCGAGCAACTCCACCACGCGTACGCTCTGGCGGTTGTGATCGAATCCGCCGTGGTCGCGCATACATTCAGCCAGCATCTCCTCGCCGGAGTGGCCAAAGGGCGCGTGTCCGAGGTCGTGCGCGAGCGCGATCGCTTCCGCGAGATCTTCATTCAGGCGTAACGCACGAGCAATCGTACGGCTGATGGACGCGACCTCGATGGAGTGCGTCAAACGGGTCCGTAAATGGTCACCGGTCCCATTCAAAAAGACTTGCGTCTTGTACTCCATCCGACGAAACGCGCGCGAATGAATGATCCGGGCGCGATCGCGCTGAAACTCCGTTCGATAAGCATGACTGGGCTCGGAATATTTTCGCCCGCGCGAGTCACCAGATGTTTGTGCAAACGGCGCGAGAACAGCGCGCTCGCTGGCTTCCATTTCTTCGCGCGTTCTCCAGAAGGCCGTGAGGCGCGGCGCCCGAGGGTCAGAAGAATGCGTGCTCACAATTGATTCCCAATCTTATTTGTCGATCTTAGCTTTCGAAATCTCAAATGCGATATGCCAAAGAAAACTCGCCGGAAAAAACAAGTTACGTCCGAACGTTTGATGCAGTTTGGATTCGCGTACGCGCCGCCACTCATCATCGGAGCGGCGGTGAGCAACAAAGTCTTTGATGCGCTGGAAAGCGGAGCGAAAACAGTCGAGCAAGTCGAAAAAGAAACCGGCGCGTCGGAGCGCGGTTTGCGGGCGATCATGAACGCGCTCGTTGGCCTCGATCTGTTGAAGAAGGATCGACAAGGAAAATATTCGCTTACGCCCGAAAGCGCCGCCTTTCTTCTGAGCGACAAGGCCGGCACCCTCGCTGGCTTCTTCCATCTCATTCTGCCCCAACACATATCAAAATGGTTGCGACTAACTGACATTATGCGCGCCGGGCGGCCAGACAGAGCGGTCAATGAAGAAACAGAAGGCACAAAGTTTTTCACGGATCTGGTCGAAAATATCATCCCGATGAGTTATGGCGGGGCGCAGGCGCTGGCCGATCATTTGAAAGTGGCCAAGGCCAAACAGGACATTCGTGTTCTCGATCTGGCCGCTGGCTCGGGCATTTGGGGAATCGCTCTTGCGCAAAAGTCGCCAGCCGTGCATGTGACTGCCGTCGATTGGTCCGGGATGATTCCGACGACGAAGCGAATCACGCAAAAGTTCGGAGTGGCCGATCGGTTCAACTATGTCGAGGGCGATTTGTTGGAAGCGAATTTCGAGAACGGCTACGACATAGCCACGCTCGGCCACATTTTGCACAGCGAAGGCAAGGAACGCAGCCTAAAGTTGCTCGAGAAGACCTTTCGCGCGCTCAAATCAGGCGGCACCATTGCAATTGCGGAATGGCTGGTGAATGACGAGCGCACCGGGCCTCCGCCTTCGCTTATGTTCGCAGTGCAAATGCTGGTGAATACTGAGAAAGGCGACACCTTCAGCTTCAACGAAATCAAAACATGGCTGGAAGACGCCGGATTCCACAAGGTGCACAAGCTCGAAGCGCCCGGGCCCTCGCCACTCATTCTCGCGACAAAAGCGTAGCCGATCTAACGGATTAGCAGTACCGTCGAATCGGCTTTTCATTTGCGCGCCGAGCTGCTTTCATAGCGCCACATGAAAGCGGCGACAAAGAAATCGGCCACCAAGACCAGAGCGCGGCCGCCCCAGAAAAATCGGGAGGAACACATTCCATACGGCAAACCTGCGGTTCGCAGCGAAGCATTTGCCCGAGCCCTCACCGATGCAAAATCGTGCGTTGATGATCGCGTAAATCTGCAAGCGCTTTTCAATCAGGCAGCGAAAAAGGCAGCGGGCGTACCCAGAGAACCGTTTAAAGAGAGTTGGCCTTATCTCCAGACAATGCTGCGTTTGGTCCGCGCGCATCATCAAGGCGAATACGACCAGGTTCCGAATGATGCTTTCTTGTGGATCGTTGCTGCTCTCAACTACCTGGTCGACCCATTCGACTTAATTCCGGACAAGACGCCGTTTCTCGGCTTCGTAGACGACGCAGCCGTCGTGGAGTTCGTAGTCGATAGAACCCGCCAAACGCTGGATGATTTCATGACGTGGGAAACCGCCCGCGCCGGAGCTGCTCTCTAACCTTGCCGGTTTCAGACCAACAGCAGCGCCGGATTCTCCAAAAGGTGGCGCAGTTCTTTCAGATACTCAGCGCCAAGTGCACCATCGATGACGCGATGATCGCAGCTCATGGTGATCGACATGCGATGGCCAATGATGATTTGGTCGCAATCGTCAATTACCGGAACCTTTGTGATCTTGCCAACGGCGAGAATGAATCCTTGTGGCGGATTTATGACAGCGGAGAAACTATCGATGCCCATGCCGCCAAGGTTTGAGATGGTGAACGTGCCACCCTGAAATTCTTCCGGCTTCATTCGTTTGTTGCGCGCGCGATGCGCCAAGTCTTTCGCCAGCTCACTGATCTCGCGCAGTGATTTGTTTTGCGACCCGCGAATGACTGGCGTCAGCAGCCCGTCTTCGATCGCCACGGCAATTCCAAGATCCACATCGGCATACTGCACAATCGCGTCGCCGTCGAAGGAGGCGTTCACCCGCGGTACCTTGATTGCCGCTTGCACCGCCGCTTTCAAGACAAAGTCGTTCACTGTAATTTTGGCCGCCTCCGTACCTTCACCGGCTGATTTCAATTCCTCTCGTGCTTCCATCAGCGGCCCGGCGTCAATGTCGATCTCCAGATAGAAATGCGGAACTGGGCCCAGGCTTTCGACGAGTCGCTGCGCAACGATTTTTCGCATCCCGGAAAGCTGAATGCGCGCGCTTTCGCCGGCTTTGATTGAAGGCTCAGGCTTCGCTTCAGGCTTTGCGGGACCGCGATCGGCGGCCGCAGCTACAGATTTCGCCGCCGCCCGGACGTCAGTCTCAGTGATGCGATCTT
>Ga0307312_10001760_pt1 | contig 11203 bp, 6 predicted proteins | sample ER_DNA_202_FD_194489 | JGI IMG/M metagenome (GOLD analysis project Ga0307312, IMG submission 194489) | Bulk soil microbial communities from the East River watershed near Crested Butte, Colorado, United States - ER_DNA_202 | ecosystem: Environmental > Terrestrial > Soil > Floodplain | place: USA...
AACCAGAGCGACACCCACTCCCTGCACCGCCGCTACCACGACGACCCCGCGACGACCACTCACCGGGTCCGCGCTGAACGCGACGCCGGCGGCTTCGGCATTCACCATACGCTGCACGATCACCGCCGGGGCGCGTCCACTGCCCGTCCGGCGTCGCGCTGCTTCGTACGCGATCACATGATCGGCGCGCGCCGACCGCCACACGTCGCGCACTCTTGCCTCGACGTCCTGGTGCGCCACGAAGAGATGACTGTCCAACTGCCCGGCATAGGAATCCTCGGCTCCATCCTCTCCAACCGCCGACGAGCGCACGGCGACCGGCTCGCCGTTAGGTGCGAGTTTCGCCAGCGCATCGGCGAGCACCGGAGCGAGTTCCTCCGGGTGGCAGGCGGCGTCGGGAGCAATGACGAACCACGGTGGGAGCTCGCCGTCAGCGAGGCCCGCGGCACCGAGGGCGGCGAGTGACGCCGCCTTCCCGCCGACCAGTCGCCGATCGGTGGACTCGTGTGGCCAGAGCACAAGCCGCGTCGTTGCAGCGCGCGGTGACAGCGTCGTCTCACCCATGGCCGAACACCCACGGCGCGATGCCGAGCGACAGATACACGACGAGCGTCCAGGCGCCGGCAACGGCTTCTATCTTCTTGCCGCTGCCTTGGCGCGGATTCCGGGCGAACGTCAAACCGACACTCAGCGCCACCAGCCAGGCCAGCATCAACAGGGCGCCGACCCATCGTGCCGCGCCGACGTGGTTCGCGGCGAGCACCGCGCACGTCATCGCCGCGGCCATAACGGCGAGTAGGGCGGACACGGCACGGCCGCGGCCCCAGAGCACCGAATACGTCTCCACACCGCGTTCCTCGTCCTCCGGAGCGCGCAGCTTTCGACCGATCTCGACGACAATGCCGTTGAAGAAACTCGCCACGAGAAACCAGCGCAGGCCCGTCGCCATGTCGGAACGGGGCGGCAGCCAGTCGCAGGCCGTGACGTACAGATCGATGAGCGGCATCACAAGCATGTGCGTCCACAGCACCGTCAGTGGCCGGCGTCGCAACCAGTCCCCCGCGAAGAATTCCGCGCGCATCAGCGCCATGTACGCCCACACCACCGCGAGCAGAGCGAGCAGGCGTGCATCGAGCAGCAGCGCGAGCACGATCTGCGCGGCCCCGGCGGCGAGGCCGAGTGCGCGAAGCTCTCCGAGCGTCACGAGGCCGCGCGGAACAGGACGATAGGGACGGAAACGCGCGTCCTCGTCGGCGTCCTTGATCTCGTCGGCGACGCGGAGCTGGAAGAAGAAGCAGAGCGCGCTCGCGAAGGCCGTGACGAGCGTCAGGACGGCCGGCCCGTGAGCGCCGCGCAGTGCCGCCGAGAAGCTGACACCCGACGCCGAGAAGGCGGCGATGATGGGGCCGTGGGCCAGTAGCGGGAAACGCTCGCGCTGGTAGACCCACCATCGCGTCAGCCCGGTGGTGGACAAGCCGCCGTTAGGCCCTGCGGTCAGAGTCTCAGCCACCGTCCGCTCCCCGCGCTCCGCGAGCGAGCGACGAGTGCGCGCGCGTGAACTCGTTCGACACGAGCGCGCCGACGATCGACAGCTCCCCCGCCAACGCCACCGCGCCGGCGACCTCGGCGAAGGCGTTGGCATGTCCAGCGCCGGCGAGTCCGAGGATCTCGAGGCACGCGCGCTGGCTCGGCAGCCCGGTGCCGCCGCCAATTGTGCCGACGGCCAACGTCGGCAGTGTCACGGAGGCATACAGATCGCGACCGCGAAGCTCGAGTCGGGTCACACCCACCGCCGACTCGGCGACGCATGCGACGTCCTGGCCACAGGCGAGGAAGAGTGCGGCGAGTCCGTTCGCGTAGTGGCCCTGCACGCCGATCGTGCCGCTCATTACGCCACCGACCGCCGACACCCGCCAATAGTCCGCCATCGCTGACGGTGTCGTGTGCAGCCGCTCCTCGACGAGGCGGCGCGGCACCAGCACCTCGGCCGTGACGCTCCGCCCACGAACCGTCGTGAATGCCTGGGCGCTCGCCTTCTTGTCGCCCGAATGATTGGCTTCGACGTACCAGCGCCGCGGGACAATGGGACACATCTCGAGGATGAACTCGCAGATGGCCTGCGTCGCGATCGTCACCATGTTCTGCCCGGCCGCGTCCCCCGTCGTGAATTCGAAGATCAGATAGACGTTGCTGCCGTCGAGCGTCACGCGAACGTCGGTAAGATGCCCGTGGCGCGTCGTCGCCTCGCCGGCGCCGCGAACACCGTGAAGATTCGACATGACCCAGGCGACGAATTGCCCGGCTTCATGAAGGGTGTCGAAGACGAACCCTGGCGCGCGCGTCATTCCTTCGCTGACGACGACGGCCGCGCATCCGCCTGCCTCCGTGATGAGCTGCGCTCCGCGACTGTACGAGGCGACCAGAGTCGCTTCCGTCGTCGCGAGCGGGATGAAGTACTCGCCCTGCGCGTTCGCTCCATTCACGCGGACCGGGCCGGCGACGCCGACCGGCACTTTCACCGTTCCGATGAAGTTCTCGACGTTACGCCGGTAACTCTCCGCGGCGCGAAGCGTAATCGCGTCGAGCAGCGACTCGCGCGTTGACGCTGGAACGCCGAGCGGCGCCCAGCGTCGCTCGAGCGCTTCTTCGTCGACGGATGTCCCTCGGGCGACGGCGCGCGAGTGGACCGCCTCCTTGGGCGCGAGGCGCTCCGCAAGCGCGGGTGCCCCGTGGGCGCGCATGAGACGCGCCAGGGCAGCCGTCGCGTGGTGATGGTCAATGGTCATCGAGCAGAGCTCCGGGACCGGCGTTGGGGCATCTGAAGGCGGCGCACGGGGCCGGTTGTCCTGTCGCCGCGTCCAATCTGGCTTGGCGACCGGGAGCGCAATGCGCAGGTATGACGTACGCGACAATCGAAGGTGACGTAGCAGTGACTTACGCTGTATCTTCGGGTGTGCCGCCGATGCCCGAATCACCTCGCATCTACCAGCCGCGCGTGCGGGAGGAGCCTGTACGCCCGTCTGCGTCTCCGCTCTCCGGGCTGAACCCCGAGCAGTCGGCGGCCGCCGCGCATGCCGATGGCCCGCTGCTCATCGTCGCGGGCGCCGGCACGGGCAAGACGCGCACGCTGGTTCATCGCGTCGCCCATCTCGTCGATCGCGGCGTCAAGCCTGAGCGCATTCTGCTTCTGACCTTCACGCGCCGAGCTGCCCAGGAGATGCTTGGACGCGTACAGCGATTGGTTGGAGACGCCGCCGGACGTGTGCACGGCGGGACCTTCCACGCGACAGGGCATCGGTTGTTGCGCGCCTACGGGGAGTCGGCAGGATTGGCGCGCGACTTCTCGATCATGGATCAGAGCGACTCCGAGCAGCGAATGCGCATGTCCCGCGCACAGATCGGAGTGTCGACGAAGGAGAATCGCTTCCCCAAGGCCGAGACACTGCACTGGCTTTACTCGCGACACATGAATACGGAGACACCGATCGGTACCCTGCTGCGCGAGGAGCTGCCGCAGTTCACCGAGCACGAGGATCAGATCGTCCGCGTCTTCGCCGACTACGTTGCGCGCAAGGGAGAGCGCAACCTGGTCGACTACGACGATCTGCTTCTCTTCTGGGCGCTCATGCTCGAGCAATCCGAGGAGCTGGCGACGCGCATTGCCGGGCTCTATGACCACCTGCTCGTCGACGAGTACCAGGACACCAATCTTCTCCAGGCGCGCATCCTCCGAGGAATGTGCCGAGCGCACAAGAACATCACCGTTGTTGGCGACGATGCGCAGAGCATCTACGCGTTCCGCGGCGCGACGGTTCGCAACATCCTCGATTTTCCGAAGCAGTTCGGCGGCGCCTCGATCCTCACGCTCGAGCAGTGTTATCGCTCGACGCAGCCTGTGCTCGACGTGACGAACCTCGTCATCTCTCGCGCATCCGAGCGGTACTCGAAGACGCTCTGGACGGCCCGACAGGGTGGTGAGCTGCCCTGGCTCGTGACCACGCGCGACGAGCAGGCGCAGACGCGGTTCGTCGTCGAGCGCGTGCTCGAGCTCCACGAGCAGGGGAAGCCGCTGCGCGAGATCGCCGTTCTCTTCCGCGCCGGATACATGAGTGCCGACCTCGAGATCGAGCTGGGCGCGCGCGGAATTCCCTTCCAGAAATGGGGAGGCATCAAGTTCCTCGAGGCGGCACACGTGAAGGATGTTCTCGCCTTCCTCAGCGTGCTCGAAAACCCCCGCGACGACGTGAGCTGGTCCCGTCTCCTTCACCTGCTGCCAGGCGTGGGCGAAGGAACCGTGCGAGCGGTCCTCGACCGAATGGCGGAGCGAGCATGGGATCCCGAGGCGCTCGAGACGGCCACCGTCCCGCCACGAGCCCGTGACGCTCACGCATCGCTGACGTCGCTCATGCGCGCGCTGCGCACCGCCACTCCCGTCTCCGCCGATGAGATGGATGAGGGCATCATCTCGCGCGAGATCGCCGCCATTCGTGGCATGTACGACGCGATTCTCCGCGAGCGTTATGACCGACCCGAGTCGCGGCTCGCCGATCTCGACCGGCTGGAGACCATTGCCGGCGGCTATCCGTCGCGCTCCGCCTTTCTGTCGGCGATCGCGCTCGAGCCGCCGTCAGGCACGCAGGATCTCGGCATGGGCGGGGACACCGAGGACGACGTCCTCGTGCTCAGCACCGCGCACAGCGCGAAGGGCAAGGAATGGGACGCCGTCTTCGTCATCTGGGCAGTGGACGGATGGTTCCCGTCCTCGCGGGCGCTCGGCAGCGACGAAGAGCTCGAGGAAGAACGGCGCCTGATGTATGTCGCGCTCACCCGCGCTCGCGACGATCTCGCCGTTGTCTATCCACTCAACGCCTACTCGACACGGCGGGGCGCGGACTACGCGATCGACCAACTGTCGCGCTTCTTCGACCGCGGCGTACGGGAACGGATGCAGCGTGTCGTGCTCGCCGAGGAGGAGGCGCAAGCATTCCCCCCTGCGCCGAAAGCGCCGTTACTCGATCTCCGTGCGCTGCTTCGCGGCCACTTTCCGGGGTAGCGCGAGCCACCGCTTCACCGCGCCGTAGGGATCCTTCGGCGACGCGCGCGCAAGGGTGCGAATCCGCGCAATCGTGCGCCGGACATCCCAGTTCTCGCGCTCGTACACCGTGTCGAAGAGGTCGAGATCGGTCATGTACACGCGCCGCGCCAGCAGGGCGGCATTGTCGAGCCGCAGGCGTTCGAGCGCTCGCGGACCGACCGTGCGCAGTTGCGGGCCTAACGTCTCGACAAGCTCGATCCGTGCGCGCACCGAGATCGAGTCGCGTGCCGCAATGCGCGCCGCCTTGTCGTTCGGATGGGCCTTGTACGCCGAATCAACTGTCGCGTAGAGTGCCGCCCAGAACCGGCCGAGGAGTTTCGTGTCTGACCAACGGGCGTCGGTCTCCTCGGCGCCGCCCGTCGCCGCACGCGAGCGGAAGAACCACGCCGCGCCTCTCGCACCGACGAAGTTCGCGAAGCTCTCGTTGAAGACCGCCTGACCTGGCAGGTAGATCGTATTGTGCAGAGTCTCGTGGACGACGGTGTTTGCGAGCTCCAGCGAGTCCTCGCCGAGCGTCGTCGAGAGGATCGGGTCGTCGAAGAAGCCGAGCGTGCTGAAGGCGGATGCGGGCCGGAGGTAGACGTCCAGTCCGTAACGCTTCAGGCGCTCGCCCTCGCGGCGCGCCGCGTCGTAGTCGAAGTAGCCCTTGTACGGGACGCGGCCGACGATCGGGAACCACCACGTGTACCGCGCCAGCCGGTCCCTGTACGCACCCTGCACGAGCAGCACGAGCGTGTCGCGCTTCAGCCGTGTGTAGCTCGTGAAGCTGTCACCGACATTGAGGCCGACGCTGTCTGCCGCGAAGGCGCGCGCGGCGAGCACGACCCGGAGCTTGGTGCGAGTGATCGAGTCGGTCGCTGGATCACGGATCACCGACGTGATCAGCCGCCGTCCGGCGAGAATTCGCATCTCCTCCCACGCCGCTCGGATCAGATAGCGGCCGGTCGGGAATGCGACAACGAGCACCACAACCAGCGTGAGCAGCGCGAGCGCGATCCGCCGAGCGCCGTGCAACCGGCGGCGCCATTCACGCCATAGCGGCGCCGTCGGCGCGATCGGCTGATCGACTCTTCGTGAAGCGAAAGTCACGTCAGCGCTGAAACCGGACGCCGACGCGATGCGCACCTCCCCCGAGTGCCGCCATTCCCTGATGCGCATACTCGAGGGCAACGTGAGAGGCGGCGATTCCGCCTCCGTACGTGAATCGCGACAGCACGTCGTCCGCGCTTCCACCGCGCGCCCCGGCTCGCGCCGTGAGCGTCACGCCATTTGCCGTGCGCCACCAGAGCTCCGCTCCGCCGCGCGGCAATATGTCGCCGCTTTGCCGAGCGACCGCTTCGCCAGCGACGAGAGCGCCAAACGGCCCAACGTGAAACGGAACGGAGATGCCGGCACGGACGAGGCGCGGCAGGGGACTCGGCGTCGTCGCCAGCTTGAGGTCGGGACCGATGTGCTGGACGGCCGCGCCGACCACGATGCCCCGCGACAGGTCCGTCGCGACGCCGACGTCGATCGACGCTGTGCCTCCACTCTCGTTGGCGATCTGCTGTCGCACGTAGCTGACCGCTCCCCCGATGCGCACCCGGCTCATCGCGCGGGCAAAACCCGCCGTGAGCGCGAACTCCGACGCGGTGACGTCGCGACCGGTCGCGATCCCTCGCTGACCGCCGAAGTTGATCGTGTCGGGAACGTACTCGTTGACGCTGCCGTAGTTCAGCCCACGAAGTCCGATCGCAATCGAGCCGCCGAAGGCGGACATCGCCGCCGAGGCCGCGGCCAGGGTCGAGCTGGCGATGTAGTGCTGGCCGGACATCGATGCACTCGACCCCGGCTTCGTGTCGAGGAGCGCCGGGTTGGAGAACAACGCCGCGTCTCCGTCGCGCACCGCGGTCATGGCTCCGCCAAGCCCGAGGGAGCGCGCGCTCGCCGGATGCTCGAGCACGATTGTTCCGCTCTCTCCGCCCTGAGCCAACGCCGTGCGCGCGGCGAGACAGAACGCCAGTCCGGCGAGTATACGCGTCATCGATTCACCATCATCGGGCGATGAAGAGTTTCTGCCGCACCACAGCGCCAGATTGAAGCTCCATCACGATGACATATACGCCGTTTGCGACCTGTGTGCCCCCTGTGTTGCGCAGATCCCACTCGACCCGGACGTCGCTCGCGGCCGGCAGGAAGCGCTTCGTGAGCCGCCCCGTGAAGTCGTAGATTTCGATCCGCCGCGTCGGCTGAAAGTTGAGGATGAGCGGCGATCGCCGCACGGGATTCTGCGTCAGGTTGAGTTGCTCGTTCGCAGCCAGTAGTGTCGTGCGTGCGACGGCCGGCCCCGTGCCTTGGCCCGCGAAGTTGACCAAGGCGCCGGATCGGGCGCCTTCGGCGATGCTCGTCGCCGCGACCAGCGTCGCCGTGAACTCGGTGCCGTTAGGCGAGCCACCCGACAGCAGACCGACGACGAGCACATCGACGGTTCCACCACGGGGGATGCGCAGCGTGTCGCCGGGCAGCGCGAGCGAGATCACTGTCCCCGCCGGCGTCACAACGGTCTCGGCGCTCGTCACTAACAGCGGCTCTGACGGGTCCAGCACGCCGTCGCGGTTCACATCGAGCGCGATCGCGAGCCGGAACGCCGGGTCAGAGCCGGTAATGAGGAAGTCGAGCTTTCGGACCAGCAAGGTGTCCGCGTCTGACGCCGACAAGCGAACCGACTGTAACGGGAGGAGCGTGCCTCGGCGGCTCGTCGAAGTCGGACGAATGCGCGGCGCATCGGACGCACTCGCCCGTACTGCGCTCGCCAGCGGCGTGGCTGGTCGCACGGCGGTCAGTGCGCCCGGCACCCAGAGCTTCCCATAGCCCCACGACCAGTTCGGCCGACCGCCCGGATCGCCCGTCGCACGCGATACTGCCGTGAAGGCGTCCCAACGCGCGGTCGACGTGAGCGCTCCCTTTGCCTGTTCCGGCGTCAGCGACGGTCGTTCGGCGAGCAGGAGCGCGACCGTACCCGTAACATGCGGCGCGGCCATGCTCGTTCCTTGATAGATCACGTGCGCACTGTCGCTGTAGATGTCGCGCGCATCCTCGTGGCCGTAGGCGGAGAGCGAGGAGAAGATCCGCCCTGGAGCCGATATCTCCGGCTTGAGCACGCCGTCCGTGCGCGGGCCGGGGGAGCTGAAATAGAGGAGATCTCCGGTCGCAACGGCCACACCGGGGAAGCTCTGAAAGGACCCGTCGGCCGACCGGTAGGTTCCGCTGTCCGTATTGTATGCAGCGACGGTGATCGCGCGCGTCGCGTCTCCCGGAACGCCGACCAGCCGCCGATTTGTCGCGCCGATCGTGAAGCTCACCTCGGTCTGCAGATCCTGGCCATTCACGATCGAGTCGGACACGATCGTGCTCAGCACCAGGTAGGCGTCGACTGCCCGCCGGCCGGCGCCGCCGGCGCGCCTGAAGATGACGCGCCAGGTGCCACGGCTCGGTGCGCGCGCGCCGGTCACCCACTCGCCGACGAAGAGCTCCGCGACACGCATCGGCGACGCCGGCGCGATGAATCCGGCGAGCGACAGACTGTCGCCGAGGACCGCTGCCTCGTCCTGATGCGTCCCGTTGTAACCGACCACGCCTCCCGCGGCGTCGAAGCTGACCACGGAGTCGGTTGCCGCATAGGGGATGTCGACACGTGTGCCGTTAGGCCTGACGACCGTCAGCTCGACGTCGTCGCCCGGCGGGTAGACCGCGTCGATGAGGATCACGTCGTTCCCCGCTCCGCTGCGCGGGATGTAACGCGGCACCTCGAAGCGGATCTCCGACGAGTCCGCCGGCGCGACGGCCGTATCGGCGTGGATGAATGGATAGATCACCGACGGCGGACGAGGGAGGTTGGTGCCCTCGTTCCCGGCGGCGGCGACGACGATTCGCCCGGGACCGGAGAGCGAGTCGATCATGATCGACAGTGCTTCCTTGCCGTCGTGCGGACCGTATTGCGCGCCGAGGCTCAGATTCACCACGGCCGGCCTGCCCAGCGCTTCGGCGCGCCGGAAGATGTAGTTCACTCCGTCGGCGATCCCCGTGAAGCTGAAGTTGGTCTTCACGACGATCAGATCCGCACCCGGCGCAACGCCGGTGAACGAATAACCCGACGTCCCGCGGCGCGAGGCTGAGCCGTCGCCGGCCGCCGTCCCCGCCACGTGTGTACCGTGCCCTTCCACCTCGCGCGATCGGCAGCTGCCGTTAGGACCGAGCATCGTTCGCGTGCATTCGTCGCCGTAGCTGAACGTCACGCCGCCGATCGTTCCTGGGGTGCGGCCGGCGAGCGTCTGGTCCCACAGGAAGAGCACGCGCGAAAGGCCGACGTCGTCGTCGATGAAATCGAGGTTGGCGAAGTCTATTCCGCTGTCGACCGTTCCGACGATCGCACCGCGCCCCGTCGCGCCTTCCCACTGGTCGTTGAGTCCGCGCCGGCGCACCAATGTCGCGCCGATCTCGACCTTCGATGAATCTTCGAGAGGATTCGCGACCGCGGACGGCTCGAGTGCGGTGACTCCCGGCGCGCGTGCCAATGCCCTCATCTGCGCGAGCGGGACGCGGGCCGTCATCCATCCGCCGGCCTGCGTCCCGAGGCGCCCACCATGCGCGACGACCTGCACAGCCGCTCCAGCGCCGCCACGAACGAAGACGTCCACCATCACGGGGCCACCGGGATCGCGCGACAACGCCAGCATCGACGCACGGGGAGACGCGCCTTCACGCAGGTGTGCGACGATCTCGTCGCGCCGCACCGCATCGTGGCGAAGTCGCGGCTCCTGCGCGACCACCGTCGCGGCAACTCCTGCTGACAATAACGCCGCCCCGAACAGGAGCGACGCCGGCCTTCGGTTCGTCATCGGTTGGCGTTAGGGCAGTCGGAAGATCGCGATCTGTGCGGACAGCGCCGGCGCGAGCTCGGCTCCGTTCGAGGCCGACACGCTCAGCTTCGCACTGGCGCACCCCGCCGTACCGCCGAGGAGAACATACGACGATGTGCCCTGCAGCATGCTGCCGTTCAGGCTCGTGTTGCAAGCGAGCGCCGCAGGCGAGATCGGGTTCGGCTTGAACGGAAACAGGCGCGCGAAGATCTGACGAGTATTCCGCGATGTGAACCGATAGCGGATGGGAATCGAGCTGCGCGGAACGCCGTCGACACTGTCGGCGTATGTCGCGATGCCGAAATCGGCGAACAGCGCCGGGAACGACTCTCCAGCCTTGTCCGCGACGTTGTCGACACCCGTACGATTGGTCTGAACGAGTTGCCGGTAGATGCCCTCACCCTTCTGATCACCGAGCCAGCGCAGGAACAGCCACGCCGCGCCGCGTTCCTCGAGCGTGCCAAGCCCGCTGAACGTCGTCACCGATTGCGTCGTCGGCGCCAGCAGGTAGGCATACGCGTTCCGGAATTGCGGCGGCCCGAAGGCCTGTGCCGAATCAGGAAACAGCTGCGTCGGATTCGTCCGGCCTAACGGCGCGGGGTATTTCTCCTCGTAGTATCTCCCGCCCAGCTCCTCGGCGATGTGGCTCAGCCCTTCGTTGAGCCACGTCACCTCGGACGGGGAGTTCTTCACCAGCACGTGCTGGTTGTACGAGATCATGTGCTGGAACTCGTGGATGAACGTCGCCGGCGTGAGTCTTCCTATGTCCGCTTTCGTGTGCGCACAGCTGAACGTTCCATTCGGGTCCGGCGCCACCGAATAGAAGATTTCGCCACGATTCGAGTTCGAGCCGGTCGACAGGTCATAGCCGTAGAAGTAGCCAGCGACGAATCCTTTCGTCTGGCAGTCCGCGGCCGGCGTCAACTTGTTGACCTGCTGTGTCAGCAGGAGGATGATGTGGCCGTTGGTGTCCTGATCGGACGGAGCGCCGAAGGCGGCGGTGTCGATCGGATACAGCACGTCGTCGAACTGCTTGCCGAACGCCGTGTACTCGGAGTCACTGTAGCTGTTGTAGACGCCCGTGTCTTCGTAGATGTAGACGCGTTGACCCTCGTAGCGCAGCCGGGCCTGCGTCGTCACGAACTGACCGCCCGCCGTGGTCGTCAGGACCTGGAAGTCATGCAACGAATCGGGCGGGGTCGCGCTCTGC
>Ga0307312_10001762_pt1 | contig 11197 bp, 10 predicted proteins | sample ER_DNA_202_FD_194489 | JGI IMG/M metagenome (GOLD analysis project Ga0307312, IMG submission 194489) | Bulk soil microbial communities from the East River watershed near Crested Butte, Colorado, United States - ER_DNA_202 | ecosystem: Environmental > Terrestrial > Soil > Floodplain | place...
AAGCGCCGAGGTGATCAAGAAGCTGATGGAGCTGGGCGAGATGGCCACGCTCACCCAGACCCTCTCGGACGAGGCCGTGATGGCCCTGGCCGCGGCGCTCGACCAGAAGGTTGAGCTCGTCAGCGCCGCTGAGGAGGAGCCAGAGGAGCCCGTCCACGAGGACGCCGAGGAGGAGCTCGCCGAGCGGCCACCCGTGGTGACGATCATGGGTCACGTCGATCACGGCAAGACCTCGCTCCTGGACGCGATCCGCGAGACCGAGGTGGTCGCGGGTGAGGCGGGCGGCATAACCCAGCACATCGGCGCCTACCAGGTGCGCCAGAACGGCAAGGTGGTCACCTTCCTCGACACTCCCGGACACGAGGCGTTCACCGCGATGCGCGCCCGCGGCGCCAAGGTCACCGATCTCGCGGTGATCGTGGTCGCGGCGGACGACGGCGTGATGCCCCAGACGGTGGAGGCGATCGACCACGCGCGGGCGGCCGGTGTGCCGATGCTGATCGCGGTCAACAAGATCGACAAGCCTGACGCCCAGCCCGACCGCGTCCGCAACGAGCTCGCCTCCCTGGGACTCACGCCTGAGGCCTGGGGCGGCGAGACGATCTTCTGCGACGTGTCCGCGAAGACCAAGGAGGGGCTCGACAACCTGCTCGAGATGATCGTCCTGGCCGCCGAGCTCGAGGAGCTGAAGGCCAACCCCACGGCCAGAGCCTCGGGTGTCGTGATCGAGTCCCACCTCGACCCCGGCCGAGGCCCGACCGCCACGGTGCTGATCCAGCGGGGCACCCTTCAGGTCGGCGATGCCCTGGTCGCCGGCGCGAACTGGGGCAAGGTGAAAGCGATGCTCGACTTCACTGGCGCCCGCCTGAACGAGGCGCACCCGGGCGATCCGGTCGAGGTGCTGGGGCTGGACGGCGTCGGCGAGGCAGGCGAGCGGGTCGAGGCGGTGGAGAACGAGCGGCGGGCGCGACAGCTCGCTCAGGAGCGCAGCCAGCGCCTCAAGGCCGAGTCGCTCGCCCGTCAGCAGGCCCGCAAGATCAGTCTCCAAGAGGTCTTCTCGAAGGGCACCGAGGGCGAGCTCCAGGAGCTCAACATCGTCCTCAAGGCGGATGTCTCGGGCTCGCTCGAGGCGCTCCAGGACGAGATCGCCAAGGTCCCGCAGGAGCAGATCTTGGTCGACGTGATCCACGCCGCGCCGGGCGGGATCACCGAGTCCGACGTGATGCTCGCGGCGGCTTCCGACGCGATCATCATCGGCTTCAACGTCCGACCGCTGGCCGAGGCGCGCAAGGCAGCCGAGCGCGAGGGGGTCGAGATCCGCACTTACTCGGTCATCTACAAGGTCACCGAGGACCTCCGCGCGGCGATGGAGGGCATGCTGGAGCCGGAGGAGGTCGAGGAGGCGCTCGGCCAGGCCGAGATCAAGGAGCTGTTCCGGGCCTCGCGCATCGGCACGATCGCCGGCTGCCTGGTCACGGACGGCAAGATCACCCGCACCGCACAGGTGCGCCTGGTCCGCGAGGGCACGGTCGTGTGGACGGGAAGGATCGGCTCGCTGCGCCGCTTCAAGGACAACGTGCAGGAGGTCGAGGAGGGCCTCGAGTGCGGGGTCGTGCTCGAGGGCTACCAGGACGTCAAGGTCGGCGACGTCCTGGAGCTGTTCGAGACCAAGCAGGTACAGCAGACGCTCGAGTAGCCGCGGCCCCGCGGAGCCGGAGCTCAGGGAAGGAGCTGGGTGCGATCGTGCCGCTCTACGCGGCCGGATATCACCCACCGGCACCCGTACCATCTGGCGGGGAGGATGTCGGCTTGAGCGGTAACTCGGGGCTTCACGAGGTTCGGAGACGTCTCCGTCTTCTCAACACAGGCCGGCACGCACCCATTCGAGCTCTGGAGGTCGGACGGGACCGAGGCCGGGACGCAGCTCGTCAAGGACATCTATCCCGGCGACGGGGGTTCGCTCCCGTGCTGCGGCGGGTTCACGAGGCGGCTCGGAGGCGCCTTCTTCTTCGCAGCCAACGACGGCACGCACGGCAACGAGCTCTGGAAGGCGGTTCCATAAGCGAGGGTTCGGGCGTACCCTTGGCGAGTGCGGGCGTACGTGTGCCTGATCGAGGTGCGGCTCCACCTCAACGACTCCCACGACCTGAAGGGCAAGCGGAAGGTCCTGCACTCCCTGAAGGCGCAGCTGCGGCAACGGTTCGGGGCCTCGGTGGCGGAGGTTGACGGGCATGACACCTGGCAGCGCACGACCCTCGTTTGCGCCCTGGTTGGCGGGGGGGACGTGGGGCGGCGCGCCGACGACCTGGAGCGGTTCGTCGAGGCGCGTTGTCCGGACGGGTGCGCATTCGAGCGCGACCTCCTCAGCCTTGCCGACATCCGTGGCTGAGACCGCCCAGTTGGCCGGATGCCCTGAGCTATAGTCGCCCGACCATGCCCACCGAGCGCATGAGGAGGGTGAACGAGGTCATGCGCGAGGTGATCGGGTCTGCGATCGCCACGGAGCTCGAGGACCCACGGATTGGATTCGTGACGGTGACCTCGGTGGAGACCAGCCCGGACCTACGCTCAGCGCGCGTCCACGTCAGCGTGCTCGGTGGCGAGGCCGAGCGCGAGGCGACGCTCGCCGGGCTTTCATCTTCCCACGGGGTTCTCCAGGCTACGATCGCCCGCGAGATGCGAATCAAGCGCACTCCCACTCTGAGCTTCCACTACGACGAGACCCCGGAGCGCGGCGTTCGCCTCTCCAGGCTGCTCGACCAGTGAGCGACGCGGTCGCCGCCACGGCGGAGCGCAAGGACGCGTCGCCCGAGGAGGTCGCCCGGGAGCTTCGAGCCGGGGATCGCTTCCTGCTCACCACCCACGAGGGCCCGGACGGAGACGCGCTCGGCTCGCTGCTCGCCTTGCATCGCATCCTCACCCAGCTGCGCAAGGACTCGGTGATGTTCCTGGCTGCGAAGGAGTTCCCGCTCCCCGTCGAGTACCGCTTCCTGCCGCTCGAGGAGGTCTTCCACGAGCCGCCGGTCGACGTCGTCGACCGGGTCCTTGTCTTCCTCGACTGCGGGAACATCGACCGCATGCCCGTCGGCTTTCTGCACCGAGACGAGGCCAAGATCCTGAACATCGACCACCATCACGACAACACCCGCTTCGGGACGCTGAACCTGGTCGATACGGAGGCCTCCTGCACGGCCGAGATCCTGTTCGGGCTCGCGAAGCTGCTCGGCGCGGAGGTCACTCCCGAGATCGCCGGGGCCCTCTACGTGGCGCTGGTCACGGACACCGGCCGGTTCATGTACGAGAACACGGGGGTGGCTACGCACCGGATGGCGGCGGAGCTGATCGAGGCTGGGGTGGACGTCCACGACACCTACCAGCGCCTGTACGAGCGAGTGCCGATCGAGAAGCTGCGCCTGGTCGCCCGCGCGATCGAGCGGATCGAGCGCTTTGCGGACTGCGATCTGGCCGTCACCTACATCTCGGCCGACGACTACGCCGAGACGGGCGCGAGCGAGGTCCTGACCGAAGGGATCATCGACCACGTACGCGCGCTCGAGGGCATCGAGGTTGCGGCGATGATCCGCGACAAGACCGACGGCGGCCATTCAGCGCGCAAGGTGAGTCTGCGCTCGACGACGGGCAGGGTGGATGTCTCCGCGATCGCCCGCAAGCGCGGCGGCGGCGGCCACCGGCGGGCGGCCGGCTTCTCGACCGACCTCGACTACCCCAATCTGGTCGAGTTCCTCTGTGGCGAGGTCAGGGCGCAGCTCTAACGCTTGCGCCCACCGGCGTGACCGCTGAGGCGCCGGCGGCCGGGGTGTCCCCGCCGGCGGCGGGGATCATGCTGGTCGACAAGCCGGCTGGCGACACCTCCCACGACGTGGTCGAGCGGATCCGCCGTGAGCGCAGCCAAAAGGCGGGCCATGCCGGAACCCTCGATCCCTTCGCCACCGGGCTGCTGCTGGTGCTCCTTGGACGAGCCACCCGACTCCAGCGCTACCTCCTGCCGCTGCCGAAGACCTACCGGGCGACGGCGAGGCTCGGCTGGCGCTCGACCACGGGCGACCCCGACGGCGAGCTAAGCCACACGGGAATGGTGCCCGAACGGCTGGAGCTGCCCACGGGGCGGGTCCGCCAGCGGGTGCCGATGACCTCGGCGGTCAAGGTGGAGGGCGAGCGCCTGTACCGGCGCGCCCACCGCGGCGAGAGCGTGGAGACGCCTGAGCGCGAGGTCGAGGTCTACCGCGCCGAGCTCCTGCGGCACGACGACGACAGCGCCGAGTTCGAGATCGAGTGCTCGACCGGCACCTACGTTCGCACCCTGCTCGAAGCGCTCGGCGACGCCTACTGCGAGCGGCTGAGGCGGATCGCCATCGGTCCCTTCCGAGTCGAGGCCGCGAACAGCGAGCCGCTTGCAGTCAGGGCAGCACTCGCCTTCCTGCCGGAGCGGATCCTCGATGCGGCCGAGGCGGAGCGCGTCGCCCACGGAGGCTGGGTGCCGGCTGCCGGCGAGGCCGACGGTCCGCTCAGGCTCACCCACGAGGGGCGCCTGCTGGCCGTCGCCCGGCGTCGCGAGGCGGCTCTACGGCCGGAAGTGGTGCTCGCGTAGCGGCAAGTGGTGCTCCCGTGAAAGGCTTCCGGCCGCGCTTCGATGAAGGTCAAGGTCACGCAGCTTGCCGGCGCCGAGCCCCGATCGCGAGACGTAGCGATCGGGGTCTTCGACGGCGTCCACGTCGGCCACCGCAAGGTGATCGACGCGGCGGACACAGTGTTGACCTTCGAGCCGCACCCGCTGCGGGTGCTTCACCCGGATGCCGCGCCGAAGCTGATCATGCCGTTCGAGATCAAGCGCGACGTGATCGAGGGCCTGGGGGTCGAAGAGCTGATCATGATCTCGTTCGACGACGAGTTCTCCTCAATCGCCCCCGAGGACTTCTGCTCCCGGATCCTGGTCGAGGAGTTGGGCGCAAAGAGCGTCTCGGTGGGGGAGAACTTCCGCTTCGGCGCCAAGGCAAGGGGGGACCCGCAGATGCTCGCCTCACGCGACGAGTTCGAGACGCGCGTCGTACCGCTGGTGGAGGTCGACGGCGAGATCGTCTCCTCGACCCGGGTGCGGTCGCTGGTCGCCGCGGGCGAGGTTGAGGCGGCGACCCGGTGCCTTGGCGCGCCTTTCCTGCTGGAGGGGACCGTCGTCGAGGGGGATGAGCGAGGACGCAAGCTCGGCTTTCCGACCGCCAACATCGTGCCGTCCGACGACCTCGTCTGCCCCGGTCACGGCGTCTACGCGGCGTTCGCCGACGGCCGGCCAGCGGCCGTCAATGTGGGCGTCCGGCCGACCTTCGAGACCGGTCGCGGATTGCTCGTCGAGGCCTACCTGATCGACTTCGACGGGGACCTGTACGGGCGGACGCTGCGGATCGCGTTCATCAGCCGGCTACGCGGCGAACGGCGGTTCGCAGGCGTGGAGGAGCTGATCGCTCAGATGCATCGCGACGTCGAGGCGGCTCGAGAGCTCTGTGCTAGCTTCACTCCTCCCTGATGCCGCTCACCAAGGACCGCAAGCAGGAGCTGATCGGCAAGTTCGGTCGCGAAGCGGGCGATACCGGCTCTGCCGAGGTGCAGGTCGCCCTGCTCACGGAGCGCATCAACCACCTGACGGAGCACCTGCGCGCGCATCCCAAAGACCACCACTCGCGCCGGGGGCTGCTGATGATGGTCGGCAAGCGTCGGCGCCTGCTCCGCTACCTGGAAAGCGCGGACCTGGAGCGCTACCGAAAGGTCGTGGCCGACCTCGGCCTGCGTCGTTGATCGCCCCGGGTAGCAGGGCGCCAGACTTCTCACTGCCGAACCACGAGGGCAAGCAGGTCAGCCTCGCCGACTACCGCGGCCGCAACGTCGTCCTGGTCTTCTACCCGCTCGACTTCAGCCCCGTGTGCACCGACCAGCTCTCGATCTACCAGGAGGTCCTGCCGCAGATCGAGGAGCAGGGCGCGACTCTGGTCGGGATCAGCGTCGACTCCTCATGGGCCCACCGGGCGTTCCGCGACAAGCTCGGGATCACGATCACCCTGCTCTCTGACTTCGAGCCTAAAGGGGCGGTGATCCGAAGCTACGGGGCCTATCTGGACGAAGTCGGCCACGGCAACCGCTCGCTGGTGCTGGTCGGCCCGGATGGGGTCGTGAGCTGGGTGCACGAGTCGCCCACGCCGCTCGACATCCCCGGTGCCAACCTGATCTTCGACGCCCTGGAGCAGGACGGCTGAGCTCCCTGACCAGCGCTGCGGTCCCGCCTGTCGGGCCCGAGGATCACGTGCGGGGTGAGGGGCCGGAGGTGATCGTCTACGTCGACCTGGCCTGCCCCCGGTGCTCCCTCGCCTGGACGCGGATGAGCGCGCTGCCGCTGCGCCTCGTCCTGCGCCACTTCCCGATCGCCTCCAAGCATCCTCGTGCCCCGGCGCTCCATGCCGCAGCCGAGGCGGCGCGTCTACAGGGCGAGGCTGCGTTCTGGGAGATGGTGGACTCGATCTTCAGCGACCAGGGGAGGGTGGACGATCCTCACCTCTGGGAGCGGGTGCGCCGGCTCGGGCTAGACCTGGAGCGCTTCAACCGCGAGCGCCGCTCCGAGCCAGTCGCCGAGCGCGTCCGCCGCGACTTCGAGAGCGGGATCCGAGCTGGGGTCGCTGGGACACCGGCGGCGTTCGTCGCCGGGCAGGCGGTCGGCGAGGACATCGCGGAATCGCTGCGCACGCTGAGCTGAGAGCGCCCATGGGGCACTCCCAGCGGCATCTGTAAGATCGTCGCCGTTAGAGAACGAGAGTTCTGAGCAAGATTGGCCGCCAACCGGGTGGCCGGAGGGAAAAGACATAGATGAGCGTGTTTGACGTGAGCCGCGTCTCGGTGGAGGTAGGCGGCGAGGAGATTTCTTTCGAGACCGGTAAATTCGCTCGCCAGGCGGGCGGAGCTGTCGTGGTGCGCTCTGGGGACACGATGGTCCTCTGCACGGCGACGGCCGGGAACCTGCGCGACGTCGACTTTCTGCCCCTGACGGTCGACGTCGAGGAGCGCCACTACGCAGCCGGGAAGATCCCCGGCTCCTTCTTCCGGCGTGAGGGTAGGGCCGGCGAGAGGGCGACCCTGACGGCCCGGATGATTGACCGGCCACTGCGCCCGCTGTTCCCGAAGGGCTGGCACTACGAGACCCAGATCGTCTGCCAGCCGATGTCGGTCGAGTACGAGCACAGCTACGACATCCTGGCCATGAACGGCGCCTCGGCGGCGGTCGCCGTCTCACAGATCCCGGTGCCGACCCACGTCGGCTCGGTGCGGATCGGCAAGCTCGAGGGTGATTTCGTCCTCAACCCCGCGGAGGAGACCGCGGACGAGCTGGAGATGGACCTCGTCGTCTCAGGGTCCAGCGAGGCGATCCTGATGGTGGAGTGCGGGGCGAACGGCGTCACCGAGGCTGAGGTCCTCGACGCCCTCGACATCGCCCACGAGGAGATCAAGAAGATCTGCGCGTCGATCGAGGAGCTGCGGAGCAAGGCGGGCAAGGAGAAGCTCGAGGTGGAGGAGCCGAGGATCGACCCGGACCTGGTCGAGCGGATCCGCTCGTCGCACGGGGCGAAGCTCGACGAAGCGACCCAGGTGCCCGAGAAGCTCGCCCGTCAGGAGGCGGCCAAGACGGTCGAGGAGGAGGTGCTCGAGCAGTACGCAAGCGGCTCCGATGGAGAGGACCCGGACCCCGAGCAAAGCGCCGAGGTCTCGCGCGCGTTCGACGCGCTCGAGAAGGAGATGATCCGCCGCCGAATCGCGGTCGACAAGAAGCGGCCCGACGGCCGCGCTGAGGACGAGATCCGGCCGATCGAATGCGAGGTGGACATCTCACCTCGCGTGCATGGCTCGGCGCTGTTCACCCGCGGGGAGACGCAGATCCTCTCCAACGTGGCGTTGGGCACGAGCCGCATGGACATGCGGGTCGACAACCTCAGCCTGGTCGAGTCGAAGACCTTCTGGCACCACTACAACTTCCCGCCGTTCTCGGTCGGGGAGGTCGGCTTCATGCGCGGCCCGAAGCGCCGCGACATCGGCCACGGCGCGCTCGCCGAGCGAGCGCTGGTGCCCACGATCCCGAGCGCCGACGACTTTCCCTACGTGGTTCGGGTCGTCTCGGAGACCCTGGAGTCCAACGGCTCCTCGTCGATGGGCTCGGTCTGCGCCTCGTCGATGGCGCTGATGGCCGCGGGCGTGCCGGTTTCGAGCCCCGTGGCCGGAGTCGCGATGGGCCTGATCAAGGAGGGCGATGACCACGTCGTGCTCACCGACATCGCCGGCGTCGAGGACCACCTCGGCGACATGGACTTCAAGGTCGCCGGCACCTCCGAGGGGATTACGGCCCTCCAGATGGACATCAAGATCTCCGGGGTCACCTTCGAAATCCTCCGCGATGCCCTCGAGCAGGCTCGCAGGGGACGGCTGTTCATCCTCGAGGCGATGCGGGAGACGATCCCGGGGCCGCGGGAGGAGCTGTCGTCCTACGCGCCGCGGATCGAGCAGATCAAGATCGACCCGGAGAAGATCGGCGCCCTGATCGGCAAGGGCGGCGAGACGATCCGGGCCCTGTCGGAGGAGTTCGAGGCCGACATCAACGTCGAGGACGACGGCACAGTGCAGGTCTACGCGCCCAGCGGCGCCCTGGTCGATGCGTGCATCGCGCGCATCGAGGCGATGACCAGGGAGGCCGAGGTCGGCGACCGGTTCACCGGCAAGGTGGTCAAGACGACCGCCTTCGGGGCGTTTGTCGAGCTGACCAAGGGCACCGATGGCCTGCTTCACATCTCCAACGTGAAGCCGGGCGAGCGCGTCAGCGCGGTCGAGGACGTGCTCAAGCAGGGCGACGAGCTAGACGTCACCGTGGTCGAAGTGGATCGCGAGCGTGGACGCATCGGCCTGCGGCTCTCCAGCGACCCTGCGGTCGAGGGCAAGGCCCCCGGCGAGCTGAGCAAGGTCGGGACGGGCGACTCGGGACCGCGTGGGGGAGGCAATGGTGGCGGCGGCCGCCGGCGCGACCGCGAGCGCCTGGACGGCGGGCGCGGGCGAGGCGGCGGACGCGGGCGACATTGAACGGCATAACTCCGCCGAGATCCTCGGCTTCGCCTCTGGTCTCGGCGGGTTCGGGCGCAGGCGGGACGGCAGGCCCAACTACGGCTTCGTCCCAAGCCCCGACCAATCTCCCTGAGGCCGTCTCCTACACGGAGTTGCCTGACGGCCTGCGCGTGATCACCGAGGTGGTGCCATCGGTGCGCTCGGTCGCGCTCGGGCTGTGGGTGCGGACCGGCTCCCGCGACGAGCCTCCCGCGCAGGCGGGCGTCTCTCACTTCCTCGAGCACCTGCTGTTCAAGGGCACCGAGCGCCACTCGGCGATCGAGATCTCGGAGCTGTTCGACAGCATGGGAGCGGCGGCCAACGCCGCGACCAGCAAGGAATCCACCCAGTTGCACGCGCGGTTGCTGGACGAGCACACCGAGGAGGCCTTCGATCTGCTCGCGGAGATGATGCTCCGCCCGTCCCTGCCCGAGGGCGAGGTCGATTCGGAGCGCGAGGTTGTGCTGGAGGAGATCGCCATGTACGAGGACGAGCCCCAGGACCGGGTCCACGACGTGTTGGCGGCCGCTGTCCACGGCGACCACCCGCTGGGGCGCCGCGTACTCGGCGACGCGCAGGTGATCGGCTCGATCCCCGTCGCCGAGATCATGTCCTACCACGACGCCCGTTACACGGGGCCGAATCTGGTGATCGCCGCGGCGGGACACCTCGAGCACGAGCAGATAGTCGAGCTGGCCCAAGGCCAGCTGAGTCCGCCGGCCGGCGAGCCCAATGGCGTCCCCGGCGCGGCGGCGTATGACCCCGCGCCCCGGTTCGCGTTCCAGGTCAAGGAGACCGAGCAGTACCACATCTGCTTTGGGGGGCCGGGGATCTCGCGCTCCGACGAGCGGCGCTTCGCGCTGGGAGTCCTGGATGCGATCTTCGGCGGCTCGATCTCCTCGCGACTGTTCCGCGAGGTGCGCGAGAAGCGCGGGCTCGCCTACTCGGTCGGCTCCTACAGCGAGCAGTACGTGGATGGCGGCTTGGTCGGGATGTATGTCGGTACCCGCGAGGAGAACGTGCGCGAGGCCTGCGAGATCATCGGCCGCGAGCTCGGGACGCTTCGCGATCACGGCGTCAGCGCCGGGGAGCTGGAGCGCGCCAAGGAGCACGTCAAGGGACGATTGGTGCTCGGGCTGGAGGCGACGGGAGCGCGGATGTCGCGGCTGGCTCGCGCGATCCTGTTCGGCGTCCCGCTGCTCTCGCTCGACGAGCTGCTCGAGCGGATCGAACAGGTCAGCGCCGGGGACGTCGCTGAGCTGGCCACCAGCCTGTATGACCCCGAGGGGCTCTCCACCGCCTGCATCGGCCCGGACGAGGGACATTTCCGGGAGGCGACCGCCGCGGTCAGCGAGGCGCTTGCATCAACCGCCGCCTCCTCGTCGCCGACTCCGGGGGCAGCGGGTTAGGGCGCTTTTCGCGTGGACCCGGGCAACTCGCGTGGTGCCTTGATTCGAGTGGCGGTCTCCGGGGCCGCGGGGCGCATGGGCTCCACCGTCTGTGAGGCGGTGGAGGCGGCCGACGACCTGGAGCTTGCCGGGCGTGCGGATCCCTCTCTCGAGGTGCCGCTCTCAGAGGTCCTTGGAGCCGCCGACGTGGTGGTCGACTTCACGACGCCGGAGGCGGCCACCGGGAACGTATGCGAGTGCCTCGCCGCCGATGTGCATGCCGTGGTCGGCACCACCGGGTTCGAGCTCGACTCGGTGCGCGGCGACGCCGAGGCGGCGGCGCGCGAAGGAAAGCGCGCCCGGGTGTTCGTCGCCCCAAACTTCGCGATCGGAGCCGTGCTGATGATGCAGATGGCCCGCCAGGCCGCTCCCCACATGCCCGAGTGCGAGATCGTCGAGCTCCACCACGCGGGCAAGCTCGACGCCCCCTCGGGGACCGCGAAGCACACCGCCGACCTGATCCGCGACGCCGGTGGCAACGTCCACGACCCGATCCACTCGGTGCGGCTTCCGGGCCTGGTCGCCCATCAGGAGGTGATCTTCGGCGGCGAGGGCCAGACTCTCTCGATCCGCCACGACTCGACCGACCGCCGCTCGTTCATGCCCGG
>Ga0307312_10001764_pt1 | contig 11195 bp, 10 predicted proteins | sample ER_DNA_202_FD_194489 | JGI IMG/M metagenome (GOLD analysis project Ga0307312, IMG submission 194489) | Bulk soil microbial communities from the East River watershed near Crested Butte, Colorado, United States - ER_DNA_202 | ecosystem: Environmental > Terrestrial > Soil > Floodplain | place...
GCAGCTCGGTGACGCTCATCTCGCGGAGATCGGACACGTCGAGATCGTTCCGCTCGCGGGCGGCCTCGAGCTCGAGCGTCTCCTCGTATTCGCTGACGGGGGCGCGCGACGTCATCTGGGTTCGGCGGCGTGGCCGACGGTTGCGTGACCGCTGGTCGGGACCAAGTTGGGGCATGGGATGGGGCTTCCCTCGGGATTGCCAGTGTGCCCGGGCTGGTGATCGCGCGGAATCGCTCCGCAGCGCAGGCCGGTTGGGATGGATAAATCATAGTCGCCCCACCGAGGTGCGTCAATCGCGATCTGCGGCCGCATCGCCCCGGCTTTGTGATCGTCTGTCAGGAAGTCGGTGGGTGGCACTCGCGACGCGCCGCCGTGGATCCGAGCAGGTAGGGTTTGCGCCGATGAACCGGCTCGACAATCGCGTCATCCTCGTGACCGGCTCGACCGGGATGGCCGCCGCGGCGGCAGAACGGTTCGCCACCGAAGGCGCGGCGGTGTTCGTCACGTCTCGCACCGAGAGCCACTGCCGGGACCTGGCCACTCGGATCGAGGCCGCGGGCGGACGCGTCGCTTTCCGTGCCGCCGACCTCACTGACGAAAACGATGTCGAGCTCACGGTCGCGGCATGCCTGAAAGCCTTCGAGCGAATCGATGGTCTCTTCTCCGTCGCCGGCGGCAGCGGCCGCCGCTTCGGCGACGGCCCGATCCACGAGGTCAGCGGCGACGCCTGGGATGCGACCCTGGCGCTCAACCTGCGGACGCAGGCTCTCGTCTGCGGCGCCGTCGTCAGGCGGATGCGCGAGCAGGCCCCGAACGAGTCCGGAACCCGCGGCTCGATCCTCCTGATGGGAAGCGTCACTGCCACTGATCCCATCCCGGAACTCTTCGGAACGCACGCCTATGCGGCCGCGAAGGGAGCTGTAACGGCCTTGATGACCGCGATGGCCGCGACCTACCTCGCCGATCGGATCAGGGTCAATGCCGTCGCGCCGTCATTGACGCGGACGCCGATGGCCGATAGGGCGGTCGGCGACGAGCGGATCCTCGCGTTTGCCCGCCGGAAGCAGCCGCTGGCCGGTGAGATGCTCGATCCGGATGAGGTCGCCCACGCGGCTGTCTACTTCCTGTCCGATGAATCGAGGACGGTGACGGGCCAGCTCCTGAAGGTCGACGGTGGCTGGTCGGTCAACTCGGTTTCGCCGCTTCGTGAGCCCGCGCCGTGACTCGGGGCGGAGAGCCGGGCGTGACCTTTGTCCGGACCGTCCTCGGCGACATCGATCCCGCCGAGATGGGCGTCACGTATGCCCACGAGCACCTGGTCATCGACGGCGGTCGGCCGGTTGAGATGTCGCCCGACTTCCTCCTCGCCGACGTCGACCTCCTCGCGGACGAGCTCGGCGATGCAGCGGCGGCAGGCCTTCGAACCGCGATCGACGCGATGCCAGCCGACTGCGGCCGCAACCCAGCGAAGCTCGCCGAGCTGTCGCGGCGGACGGGCGTGAACGTGGTGGCGGCGACCGGGCTCCATCACGAGAAGTTCTACGGACCGTCGCACTGGAGCCTCCGCGCATCGGAGGACGAGCTCGCGGACCTGTTCGTCGCCGACCTCGTCGACGGCATCGACGAACGCGACTACGGCGGACCGATCGTCCGACGGACGGCCATTCGGGCTGGGGTCGTCAAGGTCGGCGGCAGCGAGGGCGGCCCGTCGGCGCGCGACCTGCCGATCTTCCGGGCGGCCGCCGCCACTCACACCCGAACGGGCGTGCCAGTCCACACTCACTGCGAGGCGGGCGCGGGCGCCCTCGAGCAGATCCGGACCCTTGTCGATTGCGGCGTGCCCGCCGCCCGGATCTCGCTCAGCCACGTCGACAAGGTCATCGACCGCGACTACCACCGCGAGCTGTTCGCCACGGGCGCGTTTGCCGTCTACGACCAGGCCTTCCGCTGGGGCGACCGCGACAACGGGACGTTGCAACTCCTCGATTGGGCCGTCGCCGACGGCCATGCCGGTCAGGTCATGCTCGGAATGGACGCCGCCCGGCAGGGCTACTACACGGCCTTCGGCGGGACGCCGGGCCTCCCCTACCTGCTAAGGGACTTCAGCGATCAGCTCGAGGCGCGCGGCATCGGGGCGGAGTTGCGGCACGGCTTCTTCGTTGACAATCCGGCCCGGGCGTTCTCATTCGCGGAGGTGGATCGATGACCGACGGGCTCCTTACCAGCGTCGTCGGGTCGCACGCCCATCCGGGCTGGTTCGTCGCCGGGATCGCCGCCGCCGAGCGCGGCGAGTTCGGTCCGGTCGACCTCGCCGAGATGCTCGACGATGCCGTCGACCTCGCGATCGGCGACCAGGAGGAGGCCGGGATCGACGTCATCAGCGACGGCGAGATGCGCCGCGCCGGCTTCTTCACGACCGAGTTCTACCACCACCTCACCGGAGTTCGCGCCCTCCCTCCGGATCGCCGGCTTGGCGCCGGTGGCCACGACCAGCAGCATCGGTTCGAGGTCCTCGAGCGGATCGCCGCCCCGGCCGGGCTGGGGGTGGTCGCGGAGTTCGAGGCCGCTCGCAGGCGGACGACGCGACCGCTCAAGGTCACGCTGCCCGGGCCATACACCCTCTCGGGCCGGCTGCGGACAGGGCCCGGCGAGGTCTATGCGACGCGGGTCGCTGCAGCCGAGGCGTTCGTCGAGATCCTCCGCGCGGAGCTGCGCGGCCTGGCCGATGCCGGCGCCACGATCATCCAGGTCGACGAGCCGTCGCCGGCGATCCACCCGGACGCCCCGGCCGACTTTGCCGCCCTGTTCAATGCCGCAATCGAACCCGTTCGCGGCCGGGTCCGGCTCGGGGCGCATCTCTGCTTCGGCAACTTCCTCGGCCGGCCGCTGGCGGCTCGCTCCTATCGCCCGATCCGCGACGCGATGCTCGGCTTTCACGTCGACGAGCTCGTGCTCGAGTTCGCCAACCGGGAGATGGCCGAGATCGACCTCCTCCGCGAGCTCACGGACGCTGGTCGCGATGTGGCGGCTGGTGTGATCGATGTCAAGAACTATCACCTCGAGAGTGTCGAGGAGGTCGCCGCCCGGATCGACGCGATCCTCGCGACCGGCGTCCCGCCCGAGCGCCTCGCCCTCGTCCCCGACTGCGGCTTCAGCCAGACAGCCCGCTGGGCGGCGATCGCCAAGCTCCGTGCCCTCGTCGCCGGTCGCGACCTCGTTCGCGGTCGTACCACGACCGCCCGTTAGCCAGCCATTCGGAGGAGGATCCCAGCGATGAAGGCCCACCAGGTCACGATGCTCGGCACCGGACTGATCGGCGATTTCTACACCGCGACCCTCCACGGCCAGCGCGGCCGCGATCACGTTCGCGTCGTCTTCTCGCGGTCCGAAGAGCGAGGCAAGGCGTTCAAGGAACGCTGGTCGATCCAGGAGCACACGACGGATCTCAAGGCGGCGATTGAACACGACGACACCGACGTCGTCGTCGTCGGCCTGCCGAACTACCTCCACGAAGAAGCGGTCGGGCTGGCCGCCGCGGCCGGCAAGGCCGTCCTCTGCACGAAACCGCTCGGTCGAACGGCGGCGGAGGCACGGCGGATGCTCGAGACGGTCGAGAAGGCCGGCGTCTTCGGTGGCTATCTCGAGGATCTCTGCTACACGCCGAAGAGCCTGAAGGCCGTCAAGTCGGTGGAAGACGGCGCGATCGGCGACGTCACCTGGGTCCGGTCGCGAGAGACGCATCCGGGGCCGCACAGCGCCTGGTTCTGGGACGGCCGGCTGACCGGCGGCGGCGCGATCATCGACCTAGGCTGCCACTGCATCGAGATCATCCGGACCTTCGTCGGCAAGGGAAATCGGCCGGTCGAGGTGATATGCACGACCGACACCCTCGTCCACCCGATCGACGACGAGGACAACGCAGTCGCCCTGATCCGTTTCGAGTCGGGCGCGATCGGCCAGTTCGAGGTTAGCTGGACGTTCCGCGGCGGAATGGATCTCCGCGACGAGGTCGCTGGCACGCACGGCACGATCTGGCTCAACCATTTCCTGCGAACCGGGTTCGAGATGTTCAGCGCCGGTGTCGGAAGCGGTTACGTCGCCGAAAAGGCCGAATCGGCGGCCGGCTGGCTGTTCCCGGTCGGCGACGAGGTGTCGGAGCTGGGCTACGTCGACATGTTCTCCGACATGTTCACGGCGCTCGAGGAGGGTCGGCCGCCGCGCGAGACGTTCTACGACGGCTACGTGGTGAACGCGGTCATGGACGCCTGCTACCGCTCGGCGAAGAGCCGGGCGTGGGAGCCGGTCGAGCTGTTCGAGTGGCGCGGCGGCTCGACACCGCGGATCGCCAAGTCGCCCGAGACGTACGAGGGCCAGACCGTGATCAAGCGCGAGCTCCTGCCGGACGGCCGGACGAAGCTGATCCTCAAGAACCCGGCAACGGGCGACTTCACCGACCGGATCGTGTCCGGCGGCTGAGACCCGCGTCTGCCTGCTCGGATTGACCTCCGTCGCCGCCAGGCCGTACCGTACGCGAGCCGTCTAGACATTCTAGATCGGCCACATTGAGGAGCGAGGGTTGGCCGAGGCATGACGAGCATCGCCCGGATCGGCGCTGCCGTGATCGGGACGGGCTTCATCGGCACCGTTCACGTGGAGGCACTCCGTCGCATCGGCGTGCAGGTCCGCGGCGTTCTCGGCAGCACGCCTGAGCGCGGCGCCGCACGCGCCGCGGCCCTGGGCCTCGGGCATGCATTTCCCTCGCTCGACGCGATCCTGGCCGACGACACGGTCGACGTCGTCCACGTCACCTCGCCGAATCACCTCCACCATCCGCAGACGATGGCGATCCTCGCCGCCGGAAAGCACGTCGTCTGCGAGAAGCCGCTGGCGATGACTGCCAAGGAATCCACGGAGCTCGTCCGGCTAGCGGCCGAGACCGGCCTCGTGAACGCGACGAACTTCAACATCCGCTACTACCCGCTCAACCAGCACGCCCAGGAGCTCGTCGCCGGCGGCGGCCTCGGCGATGTCCGGCTGGTGACCGGTCGCTACTTCCAGGACTGGCTGTTGCTCGACAGCGACTGGAACTGGCGTCTTCAGCCCGAGCGCGGCGGGGCCCTTCGGGCGGTTGGCGACATCGGCTCGCACTGGCTGGACCTCATGACGTTCGTGACCGGTCAGCATGTCAGCGAGGTCATGGCCGAGCTGACCACGTTCATCGGGACCCGCCACGAGCCGACGGGGCCTGTCGAGACCTTCTCGACCGAACGATCCGCCGAGACGGTCGAGCGCCCGATCTCCACGGAGGACACGGCAACGATCCTCCTGCGGTTCGATGGCGGCGCGCGCGGCGCCGTGAGCATCTCCCAGATCAGCGCGGGCCGTAAGAACTCGCTCGTGTACGAGATCGACGGGTCGGAGGGTGCCTGGTCCTGGGATTCCGAGCAGCCCGACCAGGCCTGGCAGGGTCATCGCGACCGACCGAACGAGATCCTCATCCGAAATCCCGCCCTGATGGGCGCGGCCGGTCAGGCGGCGGCGGCGCTGCCCGGCGGTCACGTCGAGGGCTTCTTCGACACGTTCTGCGCACATTTCCGTGCCGTCTATGCGGACGTGGCGGTGGCCGGGGCGTCCCCCCACCCGGGCTATCCCACGTTCGCCGACGGCCACGACGAGATGCTGGTCGGCGACGCGATCGCCCGGAGTGCCCGCGAAAGCCGCTGGGTCGCGGTCGACCGTCGCCCGATCGCCACCGAGCAAGCTGCCGCCCTGCACGAGGAGGTCCGGACTTCATGAAGCTCGGTCTGATGACGGCCGCGCTCGGAGGCATGGACCTCGACGAGCTGTCGACGTGGGCGTCCAGCGAAGGTTTCCAGACACTCGAGATCGCCTGCTGGCCGAAGCTGACCGGTGACCGACGCCGCTACGCGGGCGTCACCCATATCGACGTTGACGCGCTGGACGCGGAGGGAGCGAAGGCGATCCGCCGCCAGCTCGACGATCGCGGGCTCGAGATCAGCTCGCTCGCCTTCTACCCGAACAACCTCGATCCCGACCTGACCGTTCGGGCGGAGGCCCACGAGCATCTGCGCAAGGTCATCGTCGGCGCAGAAATGCTCGGCGTGAAGCTGGTCGGGACGTTCATCGGCCGCGACCAGAATCGGTCGGTCCCCGACAACCTCGCCGAGGTCGCGAAGGTGTGGCCGGACCTGGTTCGGTTCGCCGGTCAGCACGGCGTGACGATCGTCATCGAGAACTGCCCGATGATCTTCTCCGCCGACGAGTGGCCGGGCGGCAAGAACCTCGCGTACTCCCCCGCCATCTGGCGCCGCCTTTTCGAGATCGTCGATGCAGACAACTTCGGGCTCAACCTCGATCCATCGCATCTCGTCTGGCAGTTCATCGACTACGAGCGGGCGGTGCGCGAGTTCGGCTCGCGGATCCACCACGTCCACGCCAAGGACATGGAGATCGACCGCGATGGCCTGTTCGAGAACGGCGTGGTGGCGGCCGGCGTCGGTTGGCAGATCCCCCGACTGCCAGGGCTCGGGGAGATCCGCTGGGATCGCTTCATTGCCGCGCTCTACGCGGTCGGCTATGACGGCGCGATCTCGATCGAGCACGAGGACCGCGTGTTCGAGGGGAACATCGACCTGGTCAAGCGCGGCTTCCTCCTGGCACGAGACGTGCTGAAGCCGTATGTCGTCTAGACCATGACCACGATCCCCGAAGGCATGACCGAACGCGACATCGCAAAGACGATCGACCATTCCCTGCTCCGCCCGGAGCTCGACGACGCATTCATCGAGGACGGCTGCCGGCTCGCGGCCGAATACGACGTCGCCTCGGTCTGCGTCCGCCCGGCCGACGTCCGGCGGGCCGCGGCGATCCTGGCCGGGACCGACGTCGCGGTGGGGACGGTGATCGGCTTTCCGCACGGCAGCCATCGGACCGAGACGAAGGTCTTCGAAGCCCGCCAGGCACTGGCCGACGGGGCGACGGAACTGGACATGGTGATCCAGATCGGCGCCCTGAAATCGGGCCGAGACGCCGAGGTCCTTGCCGACATCGCTGCCGTCGTCGAGGTCGCCCATGCAGCCGGCGCGATCGTCAAGGTGATCTTCGAGAACGCCTACCTGACCGACCGCGAGAAGGTCCGTGCCTGCCACCTGTCCGAAGCGGCCGGGGCCGACTTCGTCAAGACGTCGACCGGCTTCGCCCCGAGCGGCGCGACGCACGAAGACCTGGCCCTCATGCGCCGCTCGGTGTCACCGCACATCCAGGTCAAGGCGGCCGGCGGGGTCCGGACGCTGGACGCGCTCCTCGACGTCATGGCTCTCGGCGTCACCCGTGTCGGGGCGACGGCGACCAAGACGATCCTCGACGACTTCCGGGCACGTCAGGCGGGTGGCGCGACACCGGTCGCGTCGGGCGCTACCACCGAGGGCGAGTACTGATGCGGGAGGTCCGCGTCGGGATGCTCGGGTCCGGCTTCATCGGCGAGTTCCACACGCTCGGGTTGCGCTATGTGGCGGACACGCGCGTCGTCGCGAACTGGGGCGCAGGCAGCGAGCGTCGCGAGGCATTCGGCCGCCGGTTTGACAGCCGTCCGCTCGACTCGATCGACGCCGTCTGTGCCGATCCCGAGGTCGACCTCGTGGTCGTCTCGCTGCCGAATCACCTCCACGTCGAGGCCGTCCGCTCGGCGGCCGCGAACGGCAAGGCCGTCGCCTGCACGAAACCGCTCGGCCGGAACGGAACGGAGGCCGCGGAGATGCTCCGCCTCGTCATCGACGCCGGCGTCTTCCACGCCTACCTCGAAAACGTCGTCTTCAATGCCGAGACGATCCGGATGCGCGAGATGATCGAGTCCGGGGCGATCGGCCGGACGACGACGTTCCGCGCACGGGAGGGCCACAGCGGCCCGCATGCGGCTCACTTCTGGGACGCCGAGCTCGCCGGCGGCGGTGCCCTCCTCGACATGGCCTCGCATGGGGCGGAGGCCGCCCGGTACCTGTTCGGGAAGGAAACGGCCGTCCGCGACGTCTTCGCCTGGGGCGACACCCTCGTCCATCGCGACCGTACGACCCTCGAGGACAACGCGGTGATGCTCGTCCGGTTCGACGATGGGCGGGTGGCGACGATGGACGTGTCGTGGTCTTCGAAGGGCGGGCTCGAGAACCGCTTCGAGGTTTACGGCGAGGGCGGCCGGATCGTCCAGGACATCACGTCCACCGTGCTTCGGGCATTCATCGAGCGGCCGGCGGGTTACCTCGGCGAAAAGGTCGACGCGGACACCGGCTGGGTCTACCCGGTGCCGAACGAGACCTACGTCCACGGCCACGACGCGATGATGGCCGACGTCATCGAGGCCTTCCGCGACGGTCGCCGGCCGCGGGAGACGTTCGAGGATGGGCTCATCGTCAACACCATCCTCGACGCCGCCTACCGCTCGATGAAGAGCGGCCGCTGGGAGGACGTCGAGCACCACGCGGCCGCGGTGCCCGCGTGACGATGGCCGCGACGCAGATGCCCTCGCCGACCCTGCCGTGGATGACGGCCGTCGCGGCAGTCCTCGACAAGGTCGCGACGACCCAGGCCTCCGCGATCGAGACGGCGAGCCAGTGGTCTGCAGATGCTATCGCCGCCGACGGCCTCGTCCACCTTTTTGGGACCGGCCACTCGCGGATCCCGGTGGAGGAGATGTTTCCGCGCTACGGCTCGTACCCGGGCTTCAACCCGATCGTCGAGCTGTCGATGACGTTCCACACCCAGGTTGTCGGCGCGAACGGCCAACGGCAGGCGATGTACATCGAGCGGATGCCGGGTCTCGCCGAGGCCATCCTTTCGAACTTTCGGTTCGGACCGTCGGATGTCATGGTCGTCTTCTCGGCCGGCGGCACGACGGCGGTGCCCGTCGAGATGGCGCGTGGGGCGCGGCGACGCGGGCTGCGGGTCATCGCCGTGACATCGGTGGAGCAGTCGATGTCCTCCGAGATCGACGCGGCGGTCGGCAGCCGCCTACTCGACGAGGTCGACCTCGTCATCGACCTGTGCACACCGGCAGCCGACGCGCTCTGTACGATCGAGGGACTCGATACCCCGGTCGGTCCAGGCTCCACAATGGCCGCGGTCGCCATCGTCAACTCCATCAAGGTGCGGACAGCCCAGCTGCTCGTCGAGCGCGGGGCCATGCCGGCCGTCATCACCCGAGCCTCGGTCGTAGGCGCCGAGCGCTCGCGGGTCCTTTTCGACGACGCCTATCGAGAGCACGCGAGGCGCATCGCTCGCGCCATCGACCGGGGTCCGGCCGGTGCTTGAGCGGTGACGTCGCAGGAGGTGAAGCGGAGGAGATGACGATCGGTCCTCGACTGTCGGGGCGATCCCGTTCACGGCGCGACCACGTCGGCGCGTCCATCGCACGAGGAGGAGTACGAATGATCCAGAAGGGATCGATCAAGGCCAGACTGATGATCGGCATCGCGGCCGTCATCGTGGTCGCGGCCGCCTGTTCCAGTGCCGCCCCGGCCGGGAGCGGTGCCGCAAGCGGTGCCAAGTACACGATCGGGTTCTCGAACCCGGGCGGCGTCGGCAACGGCTGGCGCGAGGCGATGCTCTGCTCCGCCAAGGCGCAGGCCGTCAAGGCTGGCAACGTCTCGAAGGTCACGATCATCCATCGCGACACCGACGCGCCTGGCCAGCTTTCCGACATCCGGACCCTGATCGCCCAGGGCGTCAACGCGATCATCATCAACCCGGCCGGGCCGGATGCCCTGAACCCGGCAATCGCCGAGGCGATCGCGGCCGGCATCACGGTCATTGCCGTTGACGCCTCGGTCACCGCGCCGGGCGCCTACAACCTGTCCAACGACCAGGAGCAGTACGCCTATCTCGGCGCGTCGTGGCTGTTCAAGGCCATGAACGACAAGGGCGCCGTCGTCTATATGCGCGGTATCGCCGGCCATCCGGCCGACACCGATCGCGACACGGGCTTCCAGCGAGCCCTCAAGGAGCATCCGGGCATCACGATCGCGGCAACCACGGTCACGAAGTGGGACCCGGCGACAGCGACCCAACAGATCAACGATGTCATGAGCGCCGGCACCAAGTTCGACGGCATCTGGACGTCGGGTGTCGACTCGAACATCGTTGACGCGCTCAAGGCCGCCGGCCATCCGTACGTACCGATCGTCGGCGCGGACAATGCCGGCTTCGTCACCCAGCTGCTGGCGGCGGACGGCCCGAAGGGCGCCGCGGTCACCAACCCGGCATCGATCGGCGGCGCCGGTGTCACCCTCGCCCTCCAGATCCTCGGCGGCAAGAAGCCCGCCGCCACGACGGTCCACGTGACCCCAGAGCTGTGGGCCAACGACGACCCCGCCGGCAAGGCAAGCCTGACGGCGGCGGCCGACCCGTCGCTCCCCAAGACGTGGCCGCTCGGCCTGACGATCAAGGACTGGACCACCTACACCAAGGCCGAATTGATCGCTTGCAAGGGACCGGGCGACGCATAGCCCGACACCCGAACGCGACTGAGCAGTGGGGGTGTCGGCTCCGCCGGCACCCCCGTTTCCAACCCTCCTGTCCCACCAGGTGACCTGCACGTGATCGACGGCACACCTGACCTCCTGCTGAACGCCACGGGCGTCGCCAAGCACTACGGGGCGGTCGTCGCGCTGCGATCCGCCTCGCTGGCGGTTCGTCCCGGCGAGGTTCATGCGCTCATGGGCGCGAACGGCGCCGGCAAGAGCACGCTCGTCAAGATCCTCTCCGGCGGGGTCCACGCTGATCACGGGACGATCGACGTCCGTGGCAGGCCCTTCGCGGCCCGCTCCCCGGCCGAGGCACGTCGGGGCGGCATTGTCTCCGTCTACCAGGAACCGTCGCTCGTCCCGGACCTCGACGTCCGGTCAAACCTGCGGCTGACGCAGACGCCACCCGAGGCCGTCCGCCATTGGCTGGCGGAGCTGGGCCTCCCGGAGCTCGATCTCGCCAGCTTCGCCCGGGACCTGCCCCTCGCGTCGCTCCGGATCATCGACCTGGCCCGGGCGCTCGCCATGGAGCCGGACATCCTGATGCTCGATGAGATGACGGCGGCGCTGCCCGCGAACCTCACCGAGCGGGTCCTCGAGGTCATCGGCCGGAGGCGGGGCACCGACCGGTCGGTGATCTTCATTTCGCACCGGCTGATCGAG
>Ga0307312_10001766_pt1 | contig 11187 bp, 9 predicted proteins | sample ER_DNA_202_FD_194489 | JGI IMG/M metagenome (GOLD analysis project Ga0307312, IMG submission 194489) | Bulk soil microbial communities from the East River watershed near Crested Butte, Colorado, United States - ER_DNA_202 | ecosystem: Environmental > Terrestrial > Soil > Floodplain | place: USA...
TCGGATCGAACTGCGCCGCCACCTGCTGGTCGCCCCCCGTCGAGGTGAAGGTCTTTGGGGGATTGGAGCCGAATGCCACGCTCCCGTCGTGGATTGCCCGCCAGCTGCTGGCCCTGAACGGACCACCATCGGGGGTGCTCGACGGGCAGGTCTGGGTGAAGGCGGTGACCGAGCCAGGAGCCGGAACGCCGCCGCCATTCTTCAGGTACGCGCTGAAGAACCGCGCCGCCTGGCCGAAGAAGTAGGCGTTCGTCGCCGCCTTGTTCGAGCCGCGGCTGTGGCCGAGGTCGCCGAACTGAAGGCTGACCGGGAAGCGGGGGAAGCGCGTGCGAAGGTAGTTGTACGGGCGGAGGGCGTGCTCGGGCGGGAACAGGTCGTCCGTCCAGCCGTTCTGGATCAGCAGGGGCGCCGGCCTCGAGGCGCCGGGGAGGAACGCCAGGCTGTAGGGGCTGCTGTGGTCATAGATGCCGTGGATGGCGGCCAGAGCATCGGCGGAGAGCGGCTTGCCCGCTTGGACCTCGGCGAAGTCCTGAGGAAGGTTGGCGTCCCGGTCGGTGCACGGGGTGGAGGCCGGCGCCGTCCCGCAGTAGTAGCCGGTGGCCGAGCCCAGGGCGTACAGCCCGCCGAGGTAGCTCTGAATCGGAACGCCGACCGGGTGCAGGCTCTGCTCCTGTCGCGCGATCTGGGTGTCCAGGAAGCGGCCGTTGGGGATCAGGGCGTCCACGAGGTCGGACCACGGCCAGCGGGGGTACGAGGCGGCGATCCGGAGGGGCGTCCCGTTCGGGCTGCGCCAGGGCGCCAGGGTGCCGTCTCGCTTGCGGACCTGATCGCGCAGGAAGGCGAGCTCCATGCTCTGTCCCCCTCCGTAGGAGACGCCCGTGACCCCGATCTTCCCCGGCCTGACGAGGCCCTCGTCGACGAGCTTGCCGAGCAGGAACTGGGTGTCGCGCGCCTCGAAACGGGTGTCGGCGAGATGGATGTAGCCCTTGCCGCAGGGGCCGGAATGGTCCGGCGGCGGCGCTCCTCCGCAGGAGTCGCCGAAGCCGCGAGCGGTGTAGTTGAGCACCGCGTATCCCTGACGGGCGTAGAAGTTGTTGTTGTATCCACCAGCCGGCGAGGTTGACTCGAAGTTGGTCTTGTTGCCGCCCCAGCCGTGCAGCATGGCGATGGTGGGAAACGGCCCGTTCCCCTGAGCTGGGAGGGTTACGTCGACGTCGAGGGGAACCCCGTCGAAGGTCGGGACCCGGTGAGCGCGGTCCGTGGTGGGGCAAAAGCGCACCCCGTTCTGGGCCTGACACGAGTGTCCGAACGGCTGTGGCGGCGCGGCGAACGCGTCGGCGGTCAACCCCAGGCTCGCGACGATGCCGATCGCCGCGACCGCGACAGCCCACCGCCCCTGAAAGGCGCCAGGCTGTCGGAGTGCGCGTCCGTGCATCGGGTCGAGGATAGCTCAGGCGACGTTGACGCGGCCGATGGCTCAGGTCACGACGCTACTGGCTGGGGAGCGGAGAGCCGGCGGCGATGAAGAACCAGACCGCCATCGCGGCCCCTGCCAGCAGCACCGAGGCGAGGATGACGGCCTCGAGCACGTTCACGCCGTGGGGGCCCTCCCGCTCGTCGCTGAGGCTCTTCCGCCACGCGGGCAGATAGCGCCCCGACAACTGGGTACTGCCCGTGATCCGCACGTAGAGGCGGTTGAGCCGTGACAGCACCCAGGCCATGGCCAGGATCGAACAGACGATGCCGAAGAAGACCACCATGTAGGGGCCGCCCGAAGGCTGCTGGGAGCTCGAGATCATCGACCCGATCCAGATCCACCCGAACGGGATCGCCGTCCACATCGAGAAGGCACCGAGCACCATCACGGCCACCACGAAGGTGGCGGCCAGGCTCGCTCCCGCCGCGGGAACATGTCCCCTCGCATGCTGGGCCATGTGCGCAGGGTACGCCGCGGCGGCCCTCAGCGTAAGAAGCCAGCCTGACCAGCCCGATCGGGACGGGGGCGTGATAGTAACCACCGTGGGTGAGCGGCTCGGATGGATACATGCGTCCGGCGGTGGTCGGCAGCGGGGTGATCGGCTGCGCCCTCGCCGCCTGCGCGACGGCGGTCGGCGAGGTCCGGCTGCTGGCCAGGAGCGACGTCTCGGCCTGGCGTGCCGAGGAGCGCGCACAGGCGGACTGCTCGAAGGTCGAGGGAGGGATGCCGGGTCGGATCCGGGTGACCACCGACCCAGCGGACCTGTCCAACTCCGACCTCGTGGTCGAGGCGGTGATCGAGGACCTCGACGCGAAGGCCGACCTGCTCGGCGAGCTCGGCGAGTCCAGTCCCCAGGCCGACCTGGCGAGCACCACGTCGTCGCTACCGGTGGCCGAGCTGGCGACGCGAAGCGGCCATCCGGACAGGGTCTTCGGCTTTCACGTCTTCAACCCCGTGCAGCGCATGGAGCTGGTGGAGCTCTGCATCCCGGATCGGGTCCGCGACGGCGTGCGGGAGCGTGCCCGCGGCTGGGCCAGGGCGCTCGGCAAGACCGTGATCGAGGTTCCCGACCAACCCGGCTTCGTCGTCAACCGCTTGCTCTTCCCCTACCTGTTCGACGCCGTACGTCTGATGGAACGCACCGGCATGGAGGCCGCCGATGTCGACTCATGCATGCAGCTGGGTGCGCGCTACCCGATGGGGCCGCTGCGCCTGCTCGACTTCATCGGGCTCGATGTCGCGGCTTCGATCGGCGAGAGCCTGGTCACCGACACCGAGGAGGGCCGGTATCGCGCCCCGGGGCTGATCGAGGAGCTGATCGGCGAGGGCAAGCTCGGCCGCAAGAGCCAAGCCGGTTTCTACGAGTACGACTGAGCTAGGCGGCGGTTCGCTTGCGCTTCCCGGCGAGGTCCCAGATCACATCGGCCTCCGAGATCCCCTGACGGTGAGCCGTCTCGGTGACGTCCTCCCACGGCAGCTGCGCGTCGGGGAGCTCATCCCACCGGGCCAGGTCGAGCGATTCCAGCGCCCCGCGGAGCGCGGGCCCCAGATGCTCCTCGGCGCGAAGAATGGCCTTCAGGACCTCGAGCTGCTTGTCGGTGAGCTTCACCACCCACATGGTTGCCCCTTAGGTAGATGAGCTGACGGCCCGCAAGCTAGAGCCGTTCGCGGACGGAAGTAGGGGGCCCGAAAACCGCTAATTGCGGGTCTGAGGCTCGCCCGTCCCCGCCTGTTGGGGAAATTCGCCGGTCGATGACGGGTGTATGCGAACCGCCACGATGCGGTTTTCGCGCACCGACTCGACCCTGACCTCGTAGCCGTTGGCCACGATCCTGTCGCCCCGCTTCGGCAGGCGGCCCAGCTCCGAGAAGACGTAGCCGCCGATCGAGTTGAAGGCGTCCGAGGAGACCGGGAGCTGGATCCCCACGTCCTCGAGGTCGCCCAGCGAGACGTGGCCCCGTACGTACCAGTCACCGTCGGTCAACCGCCGCATCGAGGCGGCCCGCGGGTCGGTCTCGTCCTCGATCTCCCCAACCACCTCCTCGAGGATGTCCTCGACGGTGACGATTCCCATGGTGCGGCCGTACTCGTCCGAGACCACCGCGATCGAGCTGCGCTGGCGCTGTAGCTCGGCCAGCAGGTCGTCGAGCGGCTTCGTCTCGGGGAAGATCGGCACCTCGCGGATCGCCGGTTCGATCGAGGTGTCGGGTCCCGCGTTCATGTAGAGGCGAGCGAGGCTGTTGTTGTGGACGACGCCGCGCACCCGGTCCGGGTTGTCGTCCTCGATCGCGATCAGCCGAGTATGGCCCGAGGAGACGCACCGCTGTAGGGCTTCCTCGACCGTTTCCGAGGCGTTGACGGTGATCACGGCGGGGATCGGGGTCATCACCTCGCGCGCTTCCTGCTCGTGCAGGTGAAAGACACCGCCAAGCATCACCGCCTCGCCCGGGTCCAGTGAGCCGCCGGTGGCAGATTGGCGGATGATCGCCTTCACGTCCTCCTCGGTGTGCTGCTCCTCCAGCTCTCCGGGGCCAACGCCGAACAGGCGCACCACCGCATTCGCGATCTTGGTCAGGCCGACAGTGAACGGCCCGCTGAGCGCGCGGAACGCCGCCAGCGGCCGGGCCAGGAGGCGGGCGGTGGCCTCCGCCCGGGTGATCGCCAGCATCTTCGGCACCTGCTCGCCGAGCGCGATGTGAATCGACGTCACCAGGGTGAAGGCGATCGCCACCGAGATTCCCAGCGCGACGCCGTGCGAGAGGTCGCCGAAGATCGGCTCGATCAGGCGGGCCAGAGAGGGCTCGCCCAGGAAGCCGATCCCGATCGAGGCCATCGTGATCCCCACCTGGCATGCGGACAGGTACTCGTCGATGCGGTCGATCTGCGTCAGCGCCTGCGCGGCGCCGCGCGTGCCCTCGCCCGCCAAGACCTCGAGCCGCGAGCGCCTGGCCTTGACCAGCGCGAACTCGGCGGCCACGAACAGCCCGTTGAGCGCCACGAGCAGCAGCAGCAGGATGAGGAGCAGGACCCTCACGGCCGACGCGAGGCAGGGTCGCCCGGGCTACGGACGTCGCGGATGTCCCTGGTACTTCGCGGAGGGCGGTCGTCGTCCATCAAGGACGGTCCAAAGGTACCAGGGCTCTGGGGACGTGATCGCGGCCCCACTAGAGTCCCAGGCCGATGTCTGGGGACGCTCCGCAATCGGCGACGGGCGCCGGCCCGGCGGCGGGGCGCACCGAGCAGGATCAGACTCCCTATCTCGACGCGATCGTGGAATACGCGGGACGCAGGCCAGGTCGCTTCCACGTGCCGGGGCACAAGGGGGGACGCGGAGCGGATGCGGCGGCAATCGAGGCGCTTGGCCAGGCCGCATTCGACCGTGACATCCCAGCGGGGATCGAGGGCATCGACGTCGGTCCCGACTCCCCCTTTCAACGGGCTCAGCGGCTCGCCGCGAGCGCGTGGGGGGCACGGCGTAGCTGGTTTCTGATCAACGGCGCCTCACAGGGGAATCACGCCGCCTGCCTCGCGCTTCGCCACGACGGCCGCAGCGTCGTCGTGCAGCGCAACGCCCACTCGAGCACGGTCGACGGGATCATCCTCGCCGGGCTGGAGCCGACCTTCGTCGCCCCCGAGCTCGACGCCGAGCTCGGCGTCGCCCACTGCCTGACCCCAGAGTCCCTCGCCGAGGCGCTCGACCGCGCCCCGGACGTCGTCGCGGCGTTGACCGTGTCTCCTACCTATTTCGGCGCGGTCGCCGACATCACCGGGCTGTCGGACGTCTGCCACGAGCGGGGCCTGCCGCTGGTCGTCGACGAGGCCTGGGGCGCACATCTGCGGTTCTCGCCGCTCCTGCCGGCAAGCGCCCTGGAGTGCGGTGCCGACCTCGTCCTCTCCTCCGTGCACAAGCTGCTCGGCAGCCTGACCCAGTCGGCAATCCTCCACCTCGGCCGGGGCGACGCGCTCGACGAGGACGTGGTCGACCGCTGCGTGACCCTGACCGAGTCGACCAGTCCGAGCGCGCTGTTCGCCGCCTCGCTGGACGCGACGCGCCGATACGCCGCGGTAAACGGGACGGAGCTGCTCGCCGAGACCCTGGCCGGAGTCGAACGCGCCCGGGCCGAGGTCCAGCGGATACCCGGGCTCGACGTCCTCGATGAGCGGCTGGTCGGTCGCCCGGGGGTGTACGCCTGGGATCCTTTGCGCCTCTCGATCGACGTCCGCGCCACGGGGAGCACCGGGACGCGGCTCGCCTCGCTGATCCGGGAGCTGGACGACATCAACCTCGAACTCGTCTCCGAGAACGTGGTGGTCGCCGTCTTCGGGATGGGAGAGGACGCGGCCCTGAGCGCGGCGCGGTTCGTCGCCGCCATGCGCAGAGCGGTCGAGGCCCTCGGGGCCGAGGCCGAGCTCCCGAAGCGGCCATTCACGCCGCCGCCGCCCTGGGGGAGCCTCGAGGCGCCGCCGCGCGAGGCCTTCTTCGGACCGCAGGAGGTGGTGCCGTTCGATGAGGCCGTGGGGCGAGTCGCCGCGGAGTCGCTGGCCGCCTATCCGCCAGGGATCCCGAACGTGCTGCCCGGCGAGCGCCTGACCCAGGAGACAGTCGACTACATCCGCGAGGTGGTCGAGCATGGCGGCTGGGTGAGGGGGGCCGTGGACCGAAGCCTGCGAACCATTCGGGTGGTCAACGAGTGAGCGACGACCCGACCGCGGCCCCGCAGCCCGAGGCTGCCTGGGGCGCCGACTCCGAGCACGGACGGTTGCTGGACGTCCTCGTCTGCCCCCCGGACAACTTCCGCTGGCTGCCCACCAGCGCGATTTCCCGCGCGACCCTGGAGACCGGGCGGCGATTGGACGGCGAGCTGGCGAACCGCCAGCACGCCGCGATGGTCGCGGCGTACCAGGAGGCGGGGGTCAGGGTCCACTTCCTGGAGCCGGATGCGGCGCTGCCGTATCAGGTCTTCACTCGCGACTCGAGCGCCATGACCCCTAGCGGAGCGGTGATCACGCAGCTCCACCAGTGGTGGCGCCGCGGCGAGTACGCCGCCGTGATCAGCTTCTTTCAGGGCAACCAGATCCCGATCCGCGACATGATCACCGCCGGCGCGTTGGAGGGGGGCGACGTGATGATCCTCGAGCCCGGCTGCGCCGTGATCGGCGCCAGCGAGGCCCGCACCCAGGAGCCGGCGGCCCGGCAGCTCGCCGGCTGGCTCGCCGACGACGGCTGGGAGGTCCGGGTGGAGCCGATCCCGGAGCGCTTCGTGCACATCGACGTGCTCCTCGCGGTGCTCGCGGAGCGGCTGGTCGCGGCCTGCACCGAGGTGCTCTCGGCCGGCTTCGTGAGCTGGCTCCGCAGTCGGGGGTTCGAGCTGATCGAGGTGCCGGCGGCCGATGCCTTCGAGCTCGGCGCCAACGCGATCTCGCTCGGCGACGAGCGGGTGCTCTCGGTCGCCGGAGCCGATGCCCTGAACGCGGCCATGCGGGCTCGCGGACTGGCCGTCCACGAGCTGGGCCTGTCGATGTTCACCCAGGGCGGCGGCGGCGCCCATTGCCTCGCGCAGGCGCTTCGGCGCGAGCGCCTGGCGGCCGCGTGAGCGTCCTGCCGGCGATCGACGCCCGCCGGGTGATCGGCGACCTGCGCGAGCTCGATCGCCGCACCGGCGGACCCGACGGGGCCCAGCGGCTCTGCTGGGGCGACGGGTGGCGCGACGCACGCTCGCTGCTCACCGACCTGCTCGGCGAGATCGGCCTGGCCGCCAAGGCTGACGCGGCGGGAAACCTATGGGCCTCCCTCGAGGGCGAGCAGGAGCCCGCGCTGGCGCTGGGCTCCCACCTCGATTCAGTGCCGGACGGCGGCTGGCTGGACGGGGCGCTTGGGGTGATGGCGGCGCTCGACGTGCTCAGGGCGTGGTCCGAGGCAGGCGTCCGCCCGCCTCGGACCCTGACGCTGGTCGACTGGGCCGACGAGGAGGGCGCACGCTTCGGGCGCAGCCTGTTCGGCAGCTCCGCGTTCTCGGGGACACTCGACCCCGCCGAGGTGCGTGACCTGCGCGATCGCGAGGGCCGCCGGCTGGCCAACGTGCTGGCGGAGAACAGCGTCGATCTGGATCTCGCGCCGGAGGCGGCGAGCCGCGAGGGGCAGCTCGGCGCCTACCTAGAGCTGCACATCGAGCAGGGGCCGGTGCTCGAGGCCGAGGGCCTGCGGGCCGCGGCGGTCAGTGGCTGCGCCGGGGTTGAGCGGCACCGCTTCCGGTTCGGTGGCCAGACCTCGCACGCCGGGACTACGCCGATGGACCGCCGGCGCGACGCCGGCCTTGCCGCGGCCGAGCTGGCCCTGCGGGTGGAAGAGATCGCACGCCGCCACGCGGGCGTCGCAACCGCCGGTGAGCTCACCCTTCAGCCCGGGATCCCCACCGCGGTGGCGGGCGAGGCCGAGCTGCTCGTCGACCTCCGGCACCCCGAGGCGGATGAGCTCGCCGCCATGCTCGACGAGACCCGCGCTGCGGCCGAGAGGGTGGCGTCCGAACGCGGCTGCGAGCTCGGATCGGAGCCGGTCTGGGCGATCGAGCCGATCCCCTTCAACACGCGCTTGGTCGCGGCGGCCCGCGAGGCCTGCCGCGAGGCCGCGGGCTCGGACCGGGAGCTGACGAGCGGCGCGCTCCATGACGCTGCCGAGGTCGCCCGCGTGCTGCCGGCGGCAATGATCTTCTGTCCCTCGGCGGGCGGCATCAGCCACGCCAAGCAGGAGGACACCGCCGAGCCCGACCTGGCCGCCGGCATCGCGGCCTTCGGCCTGCTCGCGAACCGCGTCCTCGCCCAGCCGTAGGCGTGCTGCTCCGCCGTCACGGCTGCGACGGCCTGAGCGGGACGACCCGGAAACACTGCTCCGCGGTTCGCTCCACATGGGTCCCGAGCTGCTCGCACGCCTGGGCCAGCCGCTGCGCGATCCATTCCGCATCCTGGCCAGCGGCGAGCCGGGTGTGGCAGTAGTCGAGGGCAAGCCCGAACAGCTCCAGCTCGACCTCAGGATCGCCGGGACGCCAGATCGCCAGCACGCCCAGGTCGTTTCGCAGCGTGGAGTCGACCGCATAGTCGTCGAGCGCGTCGCCGAGGTCGTAGAGCAGCGGGCCGCGCCGCCCCCATCCGGCGCCGTGGAAGACGTGCGCCGAGTGGCCCGCGACCAGATCGGCGCCCGCCTCCTGTAGCTGCTCGGCCGCCCGGCGCTGCCAGCTCGCCGGCGCGGTGGTCATGTTGGGGCCCCAGTGGGGGAAGGCCACCACCTGGTCGCACTCTCTGTCAAGCCGGGCCAGTTCGTCGGCGAGCCAGTCGGGAATGGCGCGCCGCAGGTCGCCGTGGGCGATCCCCGGTGAGTCCCGCCCGGCTGCGAACTCGCGCGGGTGGTCGGAGACGGCCACCAGCCCGAGCCGGCGGCCCCCAGCCTCGACGATCGCGCCGCAGCGCGCCTCGGACTGGCCGCGGCCCGACCCGGCGACAGCGATCCCCGCCTCGCCGAGCAGCTCCAGAGTCTCGATCAGCGCTTCGGCCTCGTAGTCGAGCGCGTGGTTGTTGGCGAGGCCGGCGACCCCAACGCCGATCGCCTGGAGCGATTGCACCGCCTGGGGCGGTCCGCGGAAGAAGAACGGCTTGTGCCGGACGCGCCCCGTCGGTTTCCCGCGCGCCGAGATGCAGCACTCGAGGTTGCAGATCACCAGATCGCAGGAGCGGCACAGCTCGCGAACCTCGGGTGCCCACACCTCCTCCGGCGACACCTCGGCGAGCCGCTCAGCGACGGCACGCCCCAACATCACGTCGCCGAGCAGCGCGATCGTCGGGGTCACACGGCCCGGCTACCCACCGTGTACGGCGTCGTCGCCGTGCTCCGCCAGCGTGTTGCCGATCGGCGGAATCGGGGTGTCGCGGAGGATTCGCGCCATATGCAGGAGGTTGTGCGCACACCAGGAGCTGGTCCGCTGCGTGTACGGGTGGTCGGGGCCACCGGCATCGAGGTAGGAGGGACCGGGCCCGGCATCGCCGACCCAGTAGGTGTCGGCGTTGGGCGGCACGACGCAGCCCAGGTGGGTCATGTTGAAGAGGGTCGACTCCGCACAGGCGTGGGCGCCATCCTCGTTGCCGGTCACGACCACGCCGGCGACCTTGTTGTAGAGCGGGTACTGGCCGACCTCGTTGCGCTCGTTGTACGTGCCGTCGAGGCGCTCGATCACCAGCTGGGCGACCGACGAGCGGTGGCCGAACCAGATCGACATCCCGATCAGCAGGATGTCCGCCGCCTTGATCTTGTCGAGAACCGGCGGCCACTCGTCGCCATCGCCCTCGTCCGAGGTCACCCCGAACGCGATCGCGTAGTCCACGGGACGGAGGATCTCCGTCTCGGCCCCATGGTCCTCGAGCAGCCCCAGCACGCGGCGCATCAGCGCCTCCGTGTGTGAGGTCTCCGGCGACTTCTTCAGGGTGCAGTTGATTCCAAGCGCCGTGAGGCCGGCGCCGGCGTCCGCGTCTAGCTCTGCCAAGTTCCTCTCCTTCCTCCAGCTCCAAGGCCGATCCAGGTCGGCAGTCGTAACCGCAACATATCCGCAGTCCCGCGGGCAGCTGGATCGTTTCGCGGTCCTGTCAATAGCCTTCGAGCGGTGAGCGCGTTCGAGAAGCTGATCGACCTGCCCATCGAGGTCTCCTCGTATGAGCTCGAGGGCCGGGATCGCGAGTACGGCTCATTCACCCGCCCCTCGACGATCGTGCGGCTGCGCGGGGGTGGTCACGAGGGCCTCGGGGAGGACGTCGTCTACGACGTCCTCGACCACGTCGCCCACCGCGACGCCGGGCCGGTTCACGACCTAACCGGCCCGGAGACCCTCGGCGGGCTGTGCGAGCTGCTAGCGAAGCTCGACCTGTTCAGGTCCGCGTCTCCGGTGCGCGAGTCCTCACGCCACTACCGCCGCTGGGCGTACGAGAGCGCCGCGCTCGACCTCGCGCTGCGCCAGAGCGGCGTCTCGCTGCACGAGGCCGTGGGGCGCGACCCGAAGCCCGTCACCTTCGTCTGCTCCACGCGCCTCTCGAGCTTCGGGGACGACGACTCCCGCTCCACCACAGAGGCGGTTCGCCGACGGCTCGACAAGTACCCAACCCTGCGCTTCAAGCTCGACCCCGAAAACGACTGGGACGCCGAGCTGATCAAGGAGCTGGCCGCAATCGCGGGCGTCGACATCCTCGATCTGAAGGGGCTGTACAGCGGTACCCCGGTCGACGTCGAGACCGACCCCGAGCTCTACCGCGCCGTCGCCGAAGCGTTCCCGGATGCATACCTCGAGGACCCCGATCTGAACGACGAGACCCGGCCGGTGCTCGAGCCGCACGCCCACCGGATCACCTGGGACGCGCCGTTGCACTCCGTTGCCGACATCGAGGCGCTGGAGCGCAGGCCGCGGGCGATCAACTCGAAGCCGTCGCGCTTCGGCTCATTGGGCGAGCTGTTCGCCGTCTATGAGCACTGCGAACGGGAGGGCATCGCGATCTACGGCGGCGGCCAGGGAGAGCTCGGCCCCGGGCGAGGCCAGATCCAGTACCTGGCCTCGCTCTTCCACCCCGACACCCCGAACGACATCGCCCCATCCGGCTACAACGACCCCGCGGTCCCCGACGGGTTGCCCTCCAGCCCGCTCGACCCGGCGCCCTCGGCAGCCGGCTTTCGCTGGGCC
>Ga0307312_10001768_pt1 | contig 11182 bp, 9 predicted proteins | sample ER_DNA_202_FD_194489 | JGI IMG/M metagenome (GOLD analysis project Ga0307312, IMG submission 194489) | Bulk soil microbial communities from the East River watershed near Crested Butte, Colorado, United States - ER_DNA_202 | ecosystem: Environmental > Terrestrial > Soil > Floodplain | place: USA...
GGAGCGGGCGCGAAGCCGTACGGACTGGCCGCTGTCGAGACGCTCCGCATCGAGTCGGGGCTGATCTTCATCGGCTACGACTACTTCCAGAACGAGACGGATCCGTTCGACATGTCGCTCGACAAGGTCATCCGCCTGGACGAGGGCGACTTCCACGGTAAGAAGGCGCTGCAGGAGACGGCACAGGCACCTCCCAGGCGGATGGTCACGCTCGCGGTCGACGGGAGCGACGTGCCTGAGTACGGCGCCGCTGTCACGCAGGACGGTCAGCCGGCCGGGACGCTCACGAGCCCGTGTGAGAGCCCGACGCTCGGTCAGGTGATCGGGTTGGCCGTGCTGGAGACCCGTTTCGCCAAGAAGGGGGAACGCGTCGAAGTCGCAGTCGGCGAGGGAACCGCTAGCGCAACGGTCTCTGACTTCCCGATCTACGACCCCGAGAAGACGCGCCCCCGCAGCTAGCGCTCTATCGGGTCTACCGGGCCCGGCGTACATCCCTCTCGAAGACGTGCGAGAGAGCTTCCTCGTCCTCCTGCTCCGCCAGGACAAAGATGCGGTCTCCTGCCCGTAGCGCCAGCGAGCCACTCGGCTGAACGGCGGCTCCGTCACGGACGACGAGCGTCACCCATGCGCGCTCGCTCAGAGGGAGGCTTCGGATCTCCTTGCCCTCCGACCGTGAGCCCGCCGCGACGGTGAACTCCAGCGCGCCCTCCGGCTCATGGGCGAGGTCGACGGAGAACTGCCACGGGAGCGAAATCCGGTCCCGCACCGGGATTCCGAGCCTCCGGGCGACCAACGGGATCAGCGTTCCCTGCCCGACGACTGAGACGAGAACTACCACGAACACGATCCCATACACGCGCTGGGCGTCCTCCACGCCCCCGAGCACGGCAAACGCGGCCAGAAGAATCGGAACGGCGCCCTTCAGCCCGCTCCAGGCAATGAAGGCGCGTTCCTTCCAACGAAAGCGCGCCTTGTAAAGGGCGACGGAGACCACGACGGGGCGCGCTACCAGAGCGAGCACGAGCGCGATGAGGATGCCTTCGAGCCAGACCCGCGCGCTGAGCGATCCGAAGCTGACCGTCAGGCCGAGCGCAACGAACACGACAAGCTCGGCTAGCGCGGCGAGCGAGCCGTGGAAACGCTCGATTTCGCCCTTGTAGGGCAGACGCGCGTCTCCGACGAAGAGGCCGGCAACGAAGACGGCCAGGAATCCGGATCCGTGTGCTAGCGAGGTCGCGCCGTAGAGCGCGCCGGCAAGGGCCAGCGCAAGCACCGGGTAAAGGCTTCCGCTGGGAAGTCGCACCCGGCGAAGCAGGGGGACGAGCAGGAACGCGCCCGCGAGTCCGGCAGCGGCTCCCACGCCGATCTCGACTACGAACTCGCGAACGACGACGAAGGAAGACGCGTCGTCGTGCGCCGCGAGCTCGATCATGCCGACCATCAGAGCGATTCCGGCCGGGTCGTTTACCCCGGCCTCCCCTTCGAGCGCGGCCACGGCCCGGCCCGCGATCTCTCGCCGGCCCAGAACGGAAAAGAGGACGGCGGGATCCGTGGGGGAGACGGCGGCTCCGACCAGCCCGGCGAGGATCCAGTCGAACCCGAGTGCATAGTGCGCGAAGACCGCCACCACGGCGGCGGTAGCGAAAGTTCCGAAGACGCCGAGCAGGACGATCGGAGCGGCCACGGCGCGAAACCGCCGCCAGCCGATGTCTATTCCCCCGTTCAGGAGGATGACGATCAACGCGACGACCGCCACCCGCTCGACGGTCCGGATGGGAACGTGCTCGTAAATGCCCGGCCAGAGATCCGAGGCGAAAGCCGCGGCAACCAAGAAGATTGCCGGCGCCGGAAGGGGAACCCGCTCTGTGAGCTTGGTCGACAGGACCGCGAGCGTGAACCCCGCGGTGACGAGCAAAAGAATCGCTCCGAAGTCCGCGATTTCAGTCACGGTTACGTTATTGACGGTGCAAACTACGACCTGGCTCCAGCGCGGATGGGCGGGTGCAGCCGCGAGCATTCTCTCGCTCGCCGCAGTCACGGGCGCGATCTACCTCTTCCGGGAGGCCGTCCCCGTGCTGAGCCTCGGTGTCCTCTACCTGTTCGCCGTACTGCCGGTGGCGGTCGTCTGGGGTCGCGCGTACGCGATCCTCGTCTCGGTTGCGAGCATGCTGGCTTTCAACTTCTTCTTCCTTCCGCCGCGGCACACGTTTCGGCTCGAGGATCGAGAAAATTGGTTCGCCCTCGCCGTCTACCTCGTGACGGGCATCGTCGTCAGCGAGCTGGCGCGCCGTGCTCGCCGGCGCGCCGCCGAGGCGGAGCAGCGCGAACGTGAGGAGGCGCTGCTGGCGGAACTCTCGATCGCACTGTTGCAGGGCGAGCAGCTCACTGAGGGCCTCGATCAGATCGCCGCGGCGGCGGCGCGCGTCCTTGGAGTCGAAGACGCACGTCTCGCGCTCACAGAGGGCGCGCGAGCCGCGCCCGGCGAGACCGCTCTGCCGTTGGAGGCGGGGGCCCGGCGAATCGGCACGCTGTTCATCCCCGCCGTGGCCAAGCCGGAACGCTCGATCAGCGCGCGCTTCCTCCCAGCCTTCGCATCCCTCCTCGCCGTGGCCATCGACCGAGAGGCGCTAGAGCGCGAGGCGCTCGCGGCCGAGCGTCTTCGGCTCAGCGACTCCGTCAAGACGGCGATTCTCCGTGCGGTGAGCCACGATCTGCGCTCTCCGCTCACGGCAATCCGCGTCGCCGCCGAAAGCCTTGCCTCCTCGGCCCTTCATCTGAGCGAAGCCGACCGCAGGCGTCAGCTCGAGACGGTGCGGGACGAGTCACGCCGGCTAGACCGTCTGGTCGCGAACCTGCTTGACCTGTCACGCCTACAGACTGGAGTAGCGACTCCGCGGCGCGAGCTCGTGGCCGTCGACGAGCTCGTTGGCCAGGCGCTCGCCGCGCTCGGCGGAAGCGTTCCCGGGGTCCGGGTCGAGCTGCCCGCCGGCATCTCGCTCGTCGAGGTCGACGCGGTCCAGGTCGAACGGGCGCTCGTCAACCTGATCGAAAACGCGCTCCGATTCTCACCTGCCGGGGAGGACGTGCTCGTGCGTGTGACCACCTCCTCGACGGAGGCGGTTGTGAGCGTCGAGGACAGAGGACCCGGAATCGCCGAGCCCGACCTGGAGCGCATCTTCGAGCCGTTCGAGCGCGTCGCAGGGGACGAGAGGCAAGGCACCGGGCTCGGTCTTGCGATCGCCCGCGGCTTCACGGAGGCGAACGGTGGGCGAATCTGGGCAGAGAGCTCCGATCGCGGGTCATCCTTCATGCTCTCGTTCCCGCTCACGCCCGCCGTCGTCCCGGCCGAGGCATGACCGGCCCGTACGTGCTCGTCGTGGACGACGAGCCGCAGATCCTGCGCGCGCTCGAGACGACGTTGCGCGGCGCCGGCTACGAGGTCGAGACGGCCGCTACCGGTGAGGCGGCTCTGACCCAGGCGGCCGTGCACCCGCCCGATGCCGTAATTCTCGACCTCGTGCTGCCAGGCAAGAGCGGCGTCGAGGTCTGTCGCGAGCTTCGAGAGTGGACACAGGCCCCAGTGCTCATCCTCTCGGCCGTCGGAGAGGAACGGGACAAAGTCGCCGCTCTCGACGCGGGGGCCGACGATTACGTCACGAAGCCCTTCGGCGTGGACGAGTTGCTCGCTCGCCTGCGTGCGAGCCTTCGGCGCGCGACCGCGCCCTCTGACCCGGTGGTCAAGGTAGGAAACCTTCGGATCGATCTGGACAAGCGCGCGGTGTACCGCGACGGCGAGCTCCTGCAGTTGACGCCCCACGAATTCGGACTGTTGCGTCTCTTCGCCGTGAACGAAGGCAAGCTGCTTACCCATAGAACGATCCTGCGCGAAGTGTGGGGACCCGCGTACCAGCAGGAGTCGCATTACCTGCACGTCTACGTTTCCCAGCTCCGCAGGAAGATCGAGCCCGATCCGTCCCGGCCGCGCCACTTGCTTACCGAGCCCGGCGCCGGCTACCGATTCGTCGCTTGAGCTTTTCTTGAGGCTCACTGAGTAAATCCTGAGCCATTCTTGACGCGCCCCGACCTACGGTCAGAGCGTGCTCACATTCGTGCATCTGCGCTCGGCGGCGCGGGAACGGCGCCGCCTCGCTCGCTCTGTCCGCGCGTACGCGCAAGCGGAGCACGAGCAGTACCACCGGGCCGGTGTGCTCGAGCTCGACTCCGTCTCCACGCGTGCGGCGCTCTACGAGCAAATCGCCGAACGGCTCGAGGACACCGCCCGCCCCGTATCCGAGGAGGGCCTCCGCCGCCTAGAGGATCTGGTTGCAGAGGTGCCACCCGTGCGCGATTACGGACCGCGCGCCCAGGGCCGAAACGCACTGATCGCTGCGATCCTCGCTGACCTGGAGGAGAGCTAGCTATGGCGGAACTCCAGGAACGCAGCGGCGGCGCAGTCTCCGTCAAGCGCGCCCTCATTGGGCGGCCGCGTGCCAGCGGCGAGATGGGCGAGACGCTTCTCTCGAAGAAACTAGCTCTGCCCGTCTTCGCCTCGGACCCGCTCTCGTCCGTTGCGTATGCAACCGAGGCGGCCCTGGTAGTTCTGGTCGCCGCCTCCGTAACGGCCGCGCATCTCGTCCTGCCCATCTCTATGGCGATCGCGGCCCTCCTCGCCATCGTCGTCCTCTCGTACCGGCAAACAGTTCGGGCGTACGAAACCAGCGGAGGGGCCTATGTAGTCGCGAGAGACAACCTGGGACGGCTCCCGAGCCTCGTCGCCGCGGCCGCGCTACTCGTCGACTACGTCCTCACCGTCGCGGTCTCGGTAACAGCCGGTGTCCTCGCCCTGACGTCGGCAATACCGTCGCTCGAATCCCACAAGGTCGCGATCTCGCTCGGGTTCGTCCTGCTGTTGACGGTGGCGAATCTACGCGGGGTGCGGGAGTCGGGCATCCTCTTCGCTCTCCCGACCTATGCCTTCGTCGCCGCGATGTACGTGCTCGTGGGGACGGGCGTAGCCAAATGCTGGACCGGCGCGTGTCCGCAGGCCCACGTCACCGATCCGGTCGCGACCGGCGCCGGCGCGGTGGGGGTCCTCATCCTCCTGCGCGCATTCGCATCCGGAGCGGCCGCGCTCACCGGCGTCGAGGCGATTTCGAACGGCGTCGGTGCCTTCCGCCCGCCCAGGGCAAAGAACGCGGCTCAAACCCTCGCGGCCATGGGCATCATCGCGATCACCCTGTTCCTCGGGGTCTCCTACCTCGCCGTCAAGACGGGGGCCCGTCCCAGCCAGAGCGTCTCGCTTCTCTCGGAGATCGCCCGCGCCGTCTTCCCCGCCTCCTCTCCCGGCGCGGCGATGTACTTCGTCGTGCAGGGACTGACCTTCGGGATTCTCGTCCTCGCAGCGAACACCTCGTACCAGGGATTCCCCCGGCTGGCGGCGGTCCTTGCCCGCGACCGCTTCTTCCCGCGCCAGTTCGTCAACCTCGGCGACCGGCTCGTCTACTCGAACGGGATCGTCGTCCTCGCCGGCATCGCGTCGCTGCTCGTCTGGGTCTTCCACGCGGACGTGATCAACCTGATCCACCTGTATGTCATCGGCGTCTTCACAGCCTTTACGCTTTCGCAGGCTGGCATGGTGAGGCTCTGGCTTCGCCGCGGGGAGCCGGGGTGGCGAAAGAGCGCGCTCGTCAACGGGCTCGGGGCAATTGTTACGGGAGTCGTCACGCTCCTCGTCATCCAGACGAAGTTCTCGCAGGGGGCGTGGATGGTCACAGTGGCCATTCCCGTCTTGGTCGGACTCTTCCTCGTCGTCAACCGCCACTACCGCCTCGTCTCACGCAGGCTCCGGGCCGGCGCTGCCGCCGTGCGGTCGGCCCCCGAAGCCACGAATACGGTCGTCGTCTACGTCGAGGCCCTCGACCCCGCGACATCCCTGGCCGCCTGGTATGCAAAGGAGGTCGCCGGGAGGAACTTCCGCGCCGTCTATGTCCGCGACCCGGGCCGTCCCGACCCCCGCGGCGGGTGGTGGGACGTGGGCGGAGTTCCCATCGAGACCCTGGAATCAACGGAGGGCCCGGTCGAGGCTTTGCTCGAGTATGTGTGGTCGCTGCCCCACGGAGACTCCCGCTTCGTCACGGTTGTCGTTCCGGAGCTCTTCGACCGCCCTTCGCTGCTCAGAGCCATGGCACGCCGCCGCGAGACGTTCTCGCTGAAAATGCGGCTGCGACACGAGCCCGGCGTGGTCGTCACGGACGTGCCGCTCATCCCTGACCCGGCGAGCTCGCCACCCTTGTCCGAGCGGCGCGCGGTCGGGCGCGTGCTCGTTTCGGGCGTGCAAGCCGCGTCGCTTCGCGCCGTGCAGTACACCCAGTCGCTCGGGCTGCCGAATACGCGGGCCCTCTTCTTCGCGTTCGACGAAGACGAAGCACGTCGCGTCAAGCTCGACTGGCAACGCGAAGATCTCGACATGCCGCTCGACATCATCGAAGCCCCGTTCCGCGATCTCGGCGAGCCCCTCCTCGAGCACCTGCGCGGCCTGACGGCGGACCCGGGCGTCGTTGTCTCGGTTGTCATGCCGGAGCTCGTCTTCCCCGGGTGGCGCGCCGCCCTCCACAATCAACGTGCGCTCTACATCAAGCGCCTTCTCCTCTTCGAGCCGAACGTGCTGCTCTCGAGCGTTCCCTTCCATCTGCCGTGAGCGCCCTGCGCAAGAAGCGTGAGACGAGCCCGGGGCGAGTTCTCCTGGCCTACGACGGTTCGGAGGAAGCTCGCCGGGGGCTTGAACTCGCGGGAGCCATGGCCGGCCCTGGGGGAAAGGTCACCGTCGTCAACGTCATCCCCGTCCACGGCGTCGGCGCGCGTCTCGAGACGGTGAGCGAGGAGGAAGGATCCGAGCAGCAACGGCTTCTCCGGGAAGCAAGGGGCCTGCTCGCGCGAAAAGGAGTGCACGCTGACCTCGTTGAAGGGGTCGGCGATCCTTTCACTGAAATCCTCGCGGCCGCGGCGGCGGTCGATGCGGGAACGATCGTAATCGGCCAGGGCCCGCGACGTTTGCCGCTCCGCCTCTCGGTCAGCGAACGGCTCGTTCGGCGGGCGACCTGCGACGTACTCGTCGTTCACTGAATCGCCCGAAGAACAGGCCTCAGTCAGCCAACCAGACGAGGCAACCGGCGCGCTCGCGGACGGCCCTCTCGGCCTTGCGATAGACGCGAGGCTTAAGCCGTGTGCGGTCGGGCCCGAAGACCAGGAGTCCCGGCCGCCGCTCGGCCGCCACCTCGACGAGGGCGTCGATCGGATGCGGACTTCGCACGCGTAACCGCACCACCTCGACTCCGAGTGAGTGAGCAAGCTCGGCCGGTGCCCGCAGCGCGGCCTCGTCGGCGGGGTCGTCGTCCACGTCCCCATATTTGAGAATGACCGCACCGGGGCCGGGCAGGATCTCGACCACGTTCACGATCACGAGTGGCTGACCCGCCTCCACGGCCGCGTCCACGGCGAGCTCGGCCGCCTCGGGCTCGAAGGGCACGCCCAGCGTGGCCAGCAGCACCGGCCTCCCCGCCGCGCCGGGCGGGGCTGCGTCGGAGACCTCTCCACGGCGCCTGAGCGTCCGCACAGCTACTCCGGGTGGAGCTCCCAGAGAGGCCGTTCCGCGATCCGCCGCCGCACCCGCTTCTTCCAGGTCGGTCCGTACAGGATCGCCGCCATCCCCAGAAGGATCGGCAGGAAGAAGATGAAGCCCTGGCTCACCCAGATGATCAACGGGATGAAGATCGCCACGACCACAATGGCGGCGCCGACCATCTCGAGCCGCAAACGGCGCAGATCCCGCATCAGACCGGTGTACTCGTCAGCCGGAATCTGTCCCGTATTCCAGCGCTTGCCGCACTTCTCGCACTCCCAGCGCTCCCCGTAGCCCAGGCTCCGCGACTCGCCGCAGTCGCAGCTGACGGTGATCGGCGGGCCTCGCATACCTCGATTGTACGGTCGCCGCCGCGTTGAAACCGTCCGTGCGCGATGCTACGTTCCCCGCGGCCCGGCATCCGGCCTGGCGTCGTCTCCGTACGCATCGATGGAGGTGGAGTGTGGCGCAAGCAGTCGTTGAGGAACAGAGGCTCCTCAAAACGCTTCGCTGGTACGACGGGTTCGTCATTGCCCTAGCGAACCCGGGATTCCTACTTGGATCTCTCGGTTACTCGGTCCTGGACCTTGGTGGTTGGGGCGCGATGATGTTGTGGGCGATCACCGCGGCACTAGCGGTCTTCCTGAACATCATCTACTCGGAACTGGCCGCGATGTTCCCGGACAAGCCGGGAGGGATCGCGCTCTTCGCGCACGAGGGTTGGCGCAAGTACACGACGCTCGTGGGGCCGATCGCGACGTTCGGCTACTGGATCGCGTGGTCCGTCGTCCTCGCGATCTTCGGGATCCTCATCGGCCAGTTCATCCAGGCCGAATGGTTTCCGGGCTCCCCGCTTGGAACTCCTTTCGACGACGGCTGGTTCGCAATGCCTGCCATTCCGCTCTTCGGCGGAGTCCACATCGGCCTGCCCCAGGTCATCGCCACGGTTCTCATCGTGGTGGTCTGGCTCTTCAACGTCCTCGGTGTCCGCGTCAGCGTGGGCTTCGGCTACCTCGCCGGAATCCTGCTCATGTTCCCGCTGTTCGCGTTCACCGTCCTTCCGTACCTGACGGGCGACTTCGACAGCGCGAATCTCACTTACAAACTGAACGACGGGGGCCTCGCCTGGGGCGGGTGGCAGCTCGCACTCGTCTGGGTCTGGCTCATGACGTGGTCAGCTTGGGGAGTTGATGTCTGCGCCACGTTTGCGCCCGAATACAAGGACACCGTCAACGACACGAAGAAGGCGCTCAGGTCCGCGGCCGTCTTCTCCCTGCTCGTCTACACCTTCCTACCGCTCGGCATGGTCGGTGCGGGCGGCGAAGAGAATGTGAGCGGCTATCTCTATCCCGCCGTGCTCGACAAGCTCGTCGGCAACGGTCTCGGCAACTTCTTCGTGATCTGCCTGATAGCGAGCTTCCTGATCTCCATGAACACGGCGACCGCTGACGGCTCGCGGGCCCTCTACGGCATCGCGCGCGACGGGATGACGGTCAAGCAGCTGTACCACCTGAACCGGTTCCACGTGCCGGGACGGGCGATGACCGTCGACATGGTCGTGAACATCCTGTTCGTGTGGTTCTTCGGCAACATCCTCCTGATCCTTGCAGCGTCGAACCTGGGGTACGTGCTCGCTCACTTCTTTGCGCTCACGTCCTTCATGCTCCTGCGCAAGGATCGTCCGGACTGGCCCCGGCCGATACGTCTTGGACGAGGCTGGATATACATCGCAGGCGTCCTGGCTGCGATATGTCTGGTGCTAACGGTCGTCGGCTTCGGGTGGTTCCAGATCGCCGCGGGCGGCTTTGGCACCGGAGCCAAGGCGAAGGTGGTCGGCATAGCCTCGCTCGTTGTCGGGCTCCTGCTCTTCCTGTTCCGCCGCATCGTGCAGGACAAGGAAGCGCCTCACTGGCGCGAGGACACTCCGCGCGTGCCGGCGGACGTCACTCGAGCTCCGGACGGGTCAACGATGGCGGCCCGCTACTAGACAGCGCTTCGCCGGCGAGAACCGAGGGGCGGCTCCGGCCGCCCCTCTTCGTTTCCGCTGCTGCTTGCAGAAACCCCGCAAGGCCTGGAGAATCGCGGTCTCCCCCTGCTGTCAAAAGGAGGCTGCGACGCATGGCGCGTGACCCCAAGTACGACGTCCTCTTCGAGCCCATCCAGCTAGGCCCGAAGACGATGAAGAACCGCTTCTACCAGATCCCCCATTGCAACGGTTTCGGGTCGGAGAAGCCGATGAGTCAGGCCTACTTCCGCGCCATGAAGGCCGAGGGCGGCTACGGCGCGTGCTGTACGGAGTACTGCTCGATTCATCCAGAGTCGGACGACACGCATCGCGTCTCCGCGCGCTTGTGGGACGACGACGACATCAAGAACCTCGGTCTCATGTGCGACATGCTCCACGAGCATGGAGCGCTCGCCGCGGCCGAGCTCTGGTATGGCGGGCCGCACGCTCCCTGCATGGAGTCGCGCGCCGTCCCGCGCGGGCCCTCGCAGATCCCTAGCGACTTCGAGCACCTCACGTACGCGAAGGAGATGGACAAGGACGACATCCGCGAAGTGCAGGGCTTCTACGTCGAGGCGGCCAAGCGAGCGCGCGAGGCAGGCTTCGACATCGTCTACGTCTACGGCTCCCATTCGTATTTGCCGCAGCAGTTCCTCACGCCGTATTACAACAAGCGCACCGACGAGTACGGGGGCTCGCTCGAGAACCGAGCCCGCTTCTGGCGCGAGACGATCGAGCAGGTCAAGGACGCCGTCGGCGACGATTGCGCCATCGCCGTCCGGATGTCCACGGACATGTTCATGGGCGAGGCCGGCACGCAGCTCGAGCGCGACTGCCTTCCGTTCGTGGAGATGGTCGACGACATCGTTGACGTCTGGGACATCAACGTCTCGGGCATCTCCGAGTGGGGCGAGGACGCGACGCCGTCACGCTGGTATCCGTCCGGCCGGCTGCTTCCGTGGCAGAAGGCGGTGAAGGACGTCTCGAAGAAGCCCGTCCTCGGAGTCGGGCGCTTTACAAACCCGGATCTGATGATCGAGGCCATCAATGGCGGCTCGCTGGACATCATCGCCACCTGTCGCCCTTCGATCTCCGATCCGTTCCTCCCGCTGAAGATCGACGAGGGTCGCCTCGACGACATCCGCGAGTGCATCGGCTGCAACATCTGCATCTCGCGCTGGGAGATCGGCGGCCCGCCGCTCATCTGCACGCAGAACGCGACCGCGGGCGAGGAGTACCGCCGCGGCTGGCATCCCGAGAAGTTCGAGCCGGCCACCAACGCGGACAACGACGTGCTCGTCGTCGGTGCCGGCCCGGCCGGAATGGAGTGCGCAATGGTGCTCGGCAAGCGCGGCATGCGCCGCGTCCACCTCGTCGAGGCCGCTGACGACATGGGCGGGATCATGCGCTGGATTCCGGAGCTCCCCGGCCTGGGCGAGTGGGCCCGCGTCGTCAACTACCGCAAGATCCAGATCGACAAGCTGAAGAACGTCGAGTTCATTCCCAACACGGAGCTCGACGCGAACGGCGTCAAGGACTACGGCGCGGAGATCGTGGTC
>Ga0307312_10001771_pt1 | contig 11179 bp, 9 predicted proteins | sample ER_DNA_202_FD_194489 | JGI IMG/M metagenome (GOLD analysis project Ga0307312, IMG submission 194489) | Bulk soil microbial communities from the East River watershed near Crested Butte, Colorado, United States - ER_DNA_202 | ecosystem: Environmental > Terrestrial > Soil > Floodplain | place: USA...
GGGCGGCACGCTGCCGAACCGACCCGCCAGCAACAAAAGCAAGGCGGTGGCAAGCACCAGAGCCTCAGGAATGAGCACGAGCTCTTTCGTCATTTGACCACCGCGTATGGAGACGCAATGTCGGTGATTCCCGCCGCCAGCGTGGTGACGATGCCGGGATCGAAGATTGCCTGGTCGGTTCCAGGCAGCTTGGGGCCGCTTGGGAACACGCCGACCCACAGGAGGGCGCCGGCGAGGATGGCGAGGAACCAGGTCTCGCCCAGCGCTGCGTCTGAGACGCCAGGGGCGTCGGGATTTGGCGACGCAAAGAGGACGCGGTGAACGATCACCGCGAGGCCGGCGGCCACCACAGCGAGACCCAGCGCCACTGCGAAGGCGCCCACCGGCTGATTTTTCAACGAGCCGAAGAAGGTCATCGTCTCAGCTGTGAACGACGCCATCAGCGGAACGCCAAGAATGCCAAAGACTGCAAACAGCATCAGCCACGTGAGGTTCGGCATGCGCGGAGCAAGACCCCTCAACACGTACATGCTTCGGGACTGAGCCCGGTCCGCCACCGTCGCGCACACCCCGACGATGAGGGCAGCTGCCAGGCCACCCGAGAAAATCGAAAGCACGCTTCCACCGATTGCAAGCGGCGACAGCGCGGCCACCCCGAGCACGGTGACCCCGCCGGGAACCAGCGCCAGGTGGGCGGCGGCATCGCGCAGATCGACCGACCGCAGCACAACAAGGCCGGCGTATATGACAGTGACGGCCGCCATTCCCGCGACCAGCGGGGAAAGCAGCTGCGCTGCGATGGGCTCCGCGCCGACGAGGACGCGAATCAAGACAAGGGCCCCAAGCCGCGTGGCGCTGCCGGCGACGATGACACAGACCCCGACAGGCGCCTCCGAGTAAACGTCGCGCACCCAGCCGTGGAACGGGAACAGCGGGAGGCGCGTCGCCGCAGCCACCAGCACTGCCGCGCCCACCGCGAGCTGCATGCGCGGGCTGAGAGTGGTCTTGAGGAGCACGTCCATGTCGAAGCTGGTGCTGCCTGTCGCGGCATAGAGAGCCATGACGGCGACGAGCAACGCGATGGTGCCGAGACCCCAGTAACCGACGAGCCTCCATGCGGCAGCCTCGCGCCGGGGGCCGCCCCAACCAAGCACCAGCAGCGCAAGCGGAACCGTGGCCGCGCCCCAGAAGAGCAGCAGCACGAACATGTCGTGGGCCACGACCGCGCCGTTGACGCAAGCTTCGGAAACCAGCAGCAGGCAGAAGTAGGAGCGCACGCGCTCGCGCACGCCGAACGATGCGAGGACCGAGGCGATCCCGACAAGGCCGGACAGGATGAGCATCAACATCCCGGGCCCATCGACGCCCAGGTGGTAGACCGCACCGATGCTGCGAAGCCAGGGCAGGTTCTCTTGGAACTGCGCGTCCGACAGGAAGTTCTCGAACTGGTTGTATGCGACCCAGAGAACGAAGAGAAGGCCGACGTTGGTGAAGAACGCGATCTGCTTCATCAGTCCGTCGTACCTGCCGCGGGGATTGGGCAGGACTGCGATGACGGCCGCGACGAGGACAGGCGTCCAGACAAGAATGCTGAGCAGCAGCGACGAGGTGAAGATCCCCGCACCGCCGACAGTCACCGGCGCAGGGGTCGGGCTGGCGGCCTGGACCGCCCCCAAAGCGATGCTCACTGCGATCACCGGAACACTCCCGGCGACACGATCGCCAGCACAGCTGCCAGCAGGACGGCGAGGAGGATCACCGCCGGCAGCACCGGCACCCTCGAAGCCGCCGCGGCCATACGTCCTGTGAACACGGCAGAGCGCCCGAGCGCGTCATCGCGCGTCGGTATCCAGTCGCTCGTCCCGCCCGCGATGCTCACGGCCGGCTCCACCACAAAGCGATTGACAGTCCCCGCGGCGACGGCGAGCAGCCGATCAGACCACGCTCCGATACCGGCCGACGCGCGCACCGCGCCGTCCTTGTTGGCGCGGAACGCGACAACCGCCGCCACAAAGCCGGCCAATGCCACTGCGACCCACAAAGCCAGAGCTGCTGTGCTCGGTGCTGGGTGCTTGTGTCCGACGTCGAGGAAGTCCAGCCACCTCGTCACGACAGAGGCCACCACGAGGGCGGCGGCAGTCAAGGCGAGCCAGTAAGGCCAGGCGAGTGAGCTGGCAGGCGCCTCGCGCACACGGTCGGGTTCGAATGCGCGCCGGCGGCGAAGCGGTCCGGTCGCGATTGCCAGGAAGATTCTCAGCGAGCCGAGCGAGACGAGCAGAACAGCCTCGCCGAGCACCAAACCGAGGCGAGAGCCGGAGGCCACCGAGTACGCCAGCGCGCCCGATGCGCTGAGCCCCAATATCAGCCCGGCGGCAAGCAGCACGATCGCGCTCGCGCGCATACGCCGCCACGCATCGCCCATCTCGGCAAGGTCATCGGTCCGCATCGCCGCCGCCAACGACGACGCAGCCAGGGTACCGGCGACGCGCGCAAGCGCCGCAGCGAAGATGCAGGCGACGCCCGCAACGGCAAAGGTGAAGGTGAGGCCCGGCTTCTGATAGCCGTGAACCACGACTGCCGCGCTCAAGGCGGCGATGCTGGAGCCGAGGAGTGCGATGGCCCTGCGCGGCTCATTGGTGATCAGCGCGACCAGCGGAGCGATGAGGGCGGCAGCGCCACAAACGTAGAGCATCGCTTGCAAGGTCTGGGCGTTGGATGCACCCGCGATCGGCATGAGGCGGTAGAGCACGACGATCGCCACCACCGACCATGCGGCCTGGGCCAGCGCTGACGCTGCGGGCGGCGCGTCGACCGCCGTCCGTGTCACCCAGGAATTGAGCGGCCACAACGCAAGCCGGCCGGCGACGCCAACAAATAGAAGGACGGAGGCCACGACCAGGGTCTTGGCTCCGGCTCCGAGAGTTGTGTGGAGGACCGGGACGAGGGCGTTGAGGTCCTGGACGCCGTAACGCGAGTACAGCACCGCGATGCCGCACAACAGGAATAGGTCGGTGAGGAACGGCAGGATAAGGGCGACGCGCGAGCTCCGCGCAGGTCCTTCCGCGCCCCAGCGATGCGCCAGAAGCAGATAGGTGGCAGCGCCTGTCAGCCCCCAGAAGGCAAACAGCTCGGCGAGGTCGTTGCTCACGAGCGTGCCTGTGCATCCGAACAGGAACAGGCTGATCAGCGCGTGGAAGCGCGCAGCGCCGGCCTCGACCCGGCCCATGACCCTGTGCCAGCCCAGCACGCCGATCACGCACAGCTCGACAACTACTAGCGCAACCACTGTGAGGTGATCGACACGCAAGATGATGTCGATGCCGAAAGCCTGAAAGTTGGTGGGGCCGTTGAAGGCGACAGGCAGGTTGAGGTACTGGTAGCTGGTGACGAAGGGTGCTGCCTTCTTCGCCAACCCCCAGCCGACGAGCAACGTCAGGAGCAGCGACACGACCGCGCCGAACAGCGCCAGGTTGGAGGCCGAGCGCCGGGTACGTACACCCGAGATAGCCATCACGAAAGTGACCAGTGGCACGACCACCATCACCGGCACCGCCCAACCTAGGGTGTTGAAAGGATCGAACGTGAATCCGCCCCGAGCGCCGGAGGCGGCGCCCGATGCCTGCGTGAGGATGTCGCTCGCGGCGACGACGAGGCTCAGCGAGGACCCACCCGGCCGGCCAGCCCAACTCCCAGCGCCACTGCGCCCAGCGCCGCGACGGAAAGCAGCACCGCGATCTCCTGGCCGAGAAGCTGAGTGCCGCCGGATGGGACCGCTGTAAAAAGCGAGGCGCCCACAAAGGCAGTTCCGGCTCCGGCGAACATCAGGGGAATCCCGGCCAGAGCGTGCGTCAAGTCCCGTCTCCAGCTCGCTACAAACGCCCCGATCCCGACCAATCCGGAGGCGACAAAAAGGACTGCGACGAAGGCCAGGTGGGAACTCATCTGCTCCGGTCCCTTGCGCGCCACGCCAATGTCGCTCCGACCAGCGCGACAAGCACCAGCGCGGCCACCGCCTCGACGGCAAGCACATCGTGAACGAAGAAAAGCCTGCCCAACGCGGCGCTGCCGAACAGACCTCCGAAAAACAGGTTGAATGCGAAGTCGCCGCGGTATGCGGCGTAAGCCAGCACCACCATCAATGCCGCAGCGCCGACCGCGCCTAGCTGGTGCCAGCGCGCGCCGACCGTCGGCACGACCGCCCGGTAGGCGGAGCCCGCCAGGACCAGCGCGCATGCCCCGTAGCAGACAAGCGCGACCATAGCTGCAAAACCGGCCGACAGCGAGACGTACATGCCGGCCACACCGAGCGCGACGGCTCCCAGCGCAAGGCCACGCATCGAGCGGTTGGCCAGGAATGCTACAGAGAGCCCGCCGGCCACAGACACTGCGGCGGACAGGAAGAAGCCGATCGCGTGGAGGGAGTCCATCGGTACTCCGTGGTTGGTGAGAGTGGTCTCTTACCGGCTAATCGACGATGCCGCCGGCTCCAAGCCGGAAAGCATACAGGAGCCCGGTTCCTGCAATCGCGACTGCAACCACCACCGCCACCACGCCATCCGCCGTCGTCCCCGCCTCGATCGCGGCGAACACGTAGGCAGCCACCATCAGCACAAGGGCCAATTCCAACGCCACCGCCGCGACGCTGAGCGCGTCCCAACGCCGATAACCTCGCCAGAATTGAGCCATGGCGGCAGTATCGCTTATCGACTTCGCCAAAAACCACCGCCAGGAAGCGTCCCCCGGCGTCGAGGTGATCATCACGCCGCACTACCGAATCACGCTGATGCCCGACTTCCCACTCCCGGGACCCAACAGCGTCGGGTGGATCCGCTGCAAGCCGAACGAGATTGACGGCGTCATCAGCGAAGCGCAGGCCACTGTCGCGGCTCGGAACCTCCCGCTCATGTGGGTGCTCGACCCCGACACCCAGCCCCCAGATCTAGCGGCCCGCCTCGAGGCCCGAGGGTTCCGCCCTGACCCTCACGGTGGTGAGGCCAAGGTCATGGTGCTGCCTGCCGATGCACCGATCGAGGCCCCGATCGTCCCTGGGCTCGAGATCCACGACGCGCTGGCCGACCCGGCCGCCTTCAAGGCAGCGAACGACGCAGCCGCGGAAGCGTTCGGGTCAGATCTCCGGGGCGACGACCCTAAGCTCCTGGCGATGAACGAGCGTCGCCGCAAGGACGCTATCTCCTCAGGCAACCGGCGACTGCTGCTGGCGAGCGTGAACGGCGAGCCGGCGGGATCGGGCTCGCTCACCCTCTTTCCGCCCCGAGGCGCGTACATCAACGGCGGCTCCGTGCGGCCAAAGTTCCGCGGCCTCGGCGTGTACCGCGCATTGGTTGCGGCCAGGCTTGAGATCGCTCGCGAGGTCGGCGCGGCAGGCCTCGTCGTGCAAGCGGGCGCGATGTCGGAGCCAATCCTGTCGCGCTTGGGCTTCGAGCCAGTGAGCTGGCGCCGCTACTACGTCTGAGCGATGGTCACGCGAGCGACTTGAGCCAAGCCCTGTGCAACGACCCATACCGCCCACTCTCCTCGCGAAGGTCGGACGGAGCGCCGTCCTCGACGACGCGGCCCGCATCGATCACCAGCACCCGGTCCGCGATGTCGACGGTGGACAGGCGGTGGGCGATGATCAACGCGGTGCGCCCACGCAGCAGGGTGCGGAGCGCGTGCTGAACCAGCCGCTCCGACGGGAGGTCGAGCGATGACGTCGCCTCGTCAAGGATCAGTACCTTCGGGTCGGCCAGGAATGCCCGCGCGAAGGCAACCAGCTGGCGCTGGCCGGAGGACAGCCGCACGCCGCGGCGCCTGACGTCGGTCTCATACCCGTTGGGGAGCGCAGTGATGAAGTCGTGCGCCCCTATCGCGCGCGCGGCCGCGATCATCTCCTCACGCGTTGCGTCGGGCCGCCCGAACAGCAGGTTGTCACCCACCGTGCCTGAGAACAGAAAGCTCTCCTGCGTCACCACCACTATCGCCCGTCGGAGGTCAGCCACCGAGATCGACCGAAGGTCGACCCCATCGAGGGTGAGCCGGCCTGCCGTCGGGTCGTAAAACCGCGCGATCAAGCGCGCCATCGTGGTCTTGCCGGCGCCGGTCTCCCCAACCAGCGCGATGATCTGGCCGGCAGGGATCTGCAGGTCGATGTCGTGCAGGACAGCCTTGTCCCGATACGCAAACGTGACGTGCTCGAAGGCCACCGAACCCCTGACCTCGTCCAGCCTTACCGGCGAAGCCGGCTCGGGCACGGTGGGCGACTCCTCAATCACGCCGGCTAGCTTCTCGAGCGCGGCGCCTGCAGCCTGGAACGTGTTGTAAAACTGCGCGAGGTCCTGCATCGGCTCGAAGAACTGCCGCAGATAAAGGATGAAGGCGGTCAGCACTCCCAGAGTCAAGTCCCCCTGCACGACGAGAGAGCCTCCGTAAACGAGGACTAATGTGGTCGTCAGACGTCCCAGCAGGATGATCCCCGGGCTGAACGTCGAAGCGAGCCGGTTGGACCAGATGTTGGCGTCGCGGTAGCGCCCGTTGACGTCCTCGAAGATCTCCTGGTTGCGCGGCTCGCGCCGGAAAGCGTGCACCGCCCGGATCCCACCCAATGACTCCACGTAATGCACGATCACCAGGACAATCGCTCGGCGAACCGCCCGATAGGAAAGAGCGGAGTTGTGCCTGAACCACGCGGTCAGCCCCAGCACCAGCGGCATCGCGACGAGCGTCACGATTCCGAGGCGCGTATCCAGGTGCAGGAGGATCGCGGTGATCGCCACCACCGACAGCACCGAGGTGATCGCCGAGGTCAAGCCGGTGGCCAGCAGCTCGTTGAGCGCCTCGATGTCTGATGTGAGGCGCGAGATGATTCGCCCCGACGTGTAGCGCTCGTAGAACGAGAGCGACAGCTCCTGGATGTGGGCAAAAAGAAGCTTCTTCAGGTCCAGCAGGGCGTCCTGGCCGATGCGCCCTGACAGCCGAAGGAACGCAAAGTTCGCAGCAGCGTTGATGACGAGGACCCCGACCAGCGCAGCACCGACCTCAGCGAGAGCCGTCAGGTCGCCCGTCCTGCCCGGGCGTATGCCTCTGTCGATGCCCAGGCCCACCAGGTAAGGAATCGACAGGTAGGCGGCTGAGCGGATCAGGATCAGCAGTCCAGACAGAGCCAGCTGCCACCGATAGGGGCGCGCCAGGTTGGCCAGCAAACGCCGGCTGCGCTTGCGCAGGAGCCCGGCCACGCTGGCCGAGAACTCGTCGACTTCCTCGGATGCCACGCCTCGCCATTTGTCAGCAGGTGCGACCGAGCTCATGCAGAAACTTTCTCTGACGTCTCGTAGTCCTGGGACAGCAGCGCGCGATAGAGCTCGTTCGATTTCATCAGCTCGGTGTGCGTCCCGGTGGCGACGATGGTGCCGCCGTCGATCAGTGCCACGCGGTCCGCGAGCGCCAGCGTCGACGGGCGGTGCACGACAAGGAGCGCGCTGACCCCTTCCAGCACAGTCGCCAGCGCCTCCTCGATCACTGCCTCGGTATGGACGTCGACCGACGAAAGTGGGTCGTCGAGGACCAGGACCTGCGGCCGCCCCAGGACAGCGCGCGCGAGCGCCAGCCGCTGCCTCTGGCCGCCGGAAAGGGTGTAGCCCTGCTCTCCCACGCGCGTTTCGAGGCCCCATGGAAGATCCCACACGAACCCGGCCTGCGCCACCTCGATGGCCCTCTTCAGCTCGGCATCCTCGACGATCGGCCGCCCCATCACCAGGTTCTCGTGGACCGAGGCTGAGAACAGGATTGGGTCTTCGAACGCAACTCCGATGTGCGACCGCAGCGAGCGGAGATGAAGATCCCGAACGTCGACCCCGTCGAGGAGCACCTGGCCTTCAGCGACGTCATAGAGCCGAGGCAGCAGATAGGCGAGGGTCGTCTTGCCGCTGCCTGTCCGGCCGACCAACCCAACGGTCTCGCCGGGCTCGACCGACAGGTTGAGGTCCCGAAGAATCCACTCGTCAGAGCTCGGATATTTGAAGCCGACCCCTCGAAACTCGATGCGCCCTGTGCACCTTTCCATCGACCGTGCGCCAGGCCGGTCCGCGATCTCAGGGCGCGAATCAAGGACCTCGTTGAGGCGCTCGGATGCCGTCCTGCACTCCTCGCTCATCGACAACACCCACCCGATCGCATCCATGGGCCAGGCGAGCATGAAGACGTAGTTCATGAACGCGACAAGACCGCCGATCGTCAGGGTGCCCTGCACCACGTTGATGCCTCCGAGCATCAGGACGACCACGAGCGCCACGTTGGGAAGGAACGTCAGCTGGGTCCACACCTGCGCCCGTGCGGTGATGCCCTCGAGGTTGGTCTCACGCAGCTGGCCGGCCTGCCCCTCGTAGCGATCTTGAATCAGCCGCATGCGGCCAAACGCCTTGATGATTCGGACGCCCGTCGCCATCTCCTCGATGATCGTGGTGAGGTCGCCCTGCTGGTCTTGCTGCCGGCGCGCGATGACCTTGTACTTGTCGTGGAAGCGATTGCTGAAATAGGCGATCGGCAGCATGCACGCGACAACGGCGAGAGCCAACCTCCAGTCGAGGCTCCACATCAGCACGAAAACAACCGCAAAAGTGACGATCGTTTGGAGGAACCAGATCAATCCGAAGCTCACGAAGCGCCGCACAGTCGCTATGTCGGAGATAGCTCGGGACAGCAGCTGCCCTGACTGCCAGTTGTCGTGGAACGCAACGTGCAGGTTCTGGAGGTGCGCGTAGAAGTCGTTGCGCAGGTCGGTCTCCATCCGGAGCGACGCCACGCCGGAATAGTTGCGGCGGAGGTAGATGAAAAGGAACTCGAGAAGGCCGATCGCGACCAGGACGCTGGCCATCGGAAGCATCTGGCTCAGCTCGTGGTGCGTGATGGGCCCGTCGATGATGTACTGGATCACCTTCGGTATCGCCGCTGACGCCGCCAGGCTCCCAAGCTGCGCAATGCCGAAGATCGCCACAAGGCCGATGTACGGACGCATATACGGCAGGTATCGCCGCAACGCCAACAGACCCAAAGCCGATAGAACTCTACCGGGGCTACGAACTAGGGTTCTAGCTCGCTCGCACCCGAGTGCCCGGCTGCACCACCGACAGCAGCTTCCGAACGCGCGTCCTCAAGCCCTTCTCCCTGGCGTCGCCGAGCGTGAAGTCGAGGATGAGACCGAGAAGAGTCTCGCGGTCGATGAGGAGAAGCGATTGTCCGTCCGCAAGCGACCACGCTTCGGGCGCGAAATCGCCGTCCGAGATGATGAACACTCCGTCCGCGCCGTTCTGGAGAGCCACCTGCACCATCTCGGCCAGCGGCTCGACGCCGATCTCGCTCACTCCTCGCAGCTGGCAGTTGACGAGCATCCGCTCGGCACCGCGCACGACCTCCATGTCGATCACGTCGCTGTCGGAACCCTCCCCTCCGAACACCTCGTAGCCGTCCCTGCGGAAGATGTCTGCGATCAGCGAGCGGTATCCCTCCCACGACATGTCACGCACGGCGGCCATGATGGCGTCGTGCTCTGGGAGCCACTTGACAGGCTTCCTCGGGGTGATCGCTCGAGCGGCCGGCGCCGGCGTCGGTATGTCCGCCGCAGCTGGTTCCACCTCGGCCGCCCAGGGCGGCGACACCTCCACCCTCACCTCGACGGGGAGATTCGCCAGCGCCGCGTCAGCTATCTCGGCCTGCACGAATGCGACGCCCACCAGCTCCCAGTCCAGCTCCGTGGGGCTGAACACTGCCACCAGCTCCGCGAGGACCTCCTGCGTCGAAACGCCCCGAAGCGGAGAGGCCGCGTGCGAGCGCGCGCGTTGATGCTGTCTCAGCTCTTGATTGACCAGCCATGGAGGCGAGTCATAGCGGAGCAAAGCCACTTTCGGTGCGACTAGGACCCGTTCTGGTTCCACCCCTTTCTCGGTTGACCAGGACGGCTGCTCGTCTACCCCTGGCGACCCTTGCCCCGTCGCCGCCCTATGCCGGCGCCCACGACGAAACACGCTTGTAGAACGACCCAGCCCCGCGATCCTTGCCCCCGGACGGGAGGTTTCTTATCCGGCCAGATCTCTTATCGAAACGATGCCGATCACCTCGCCCTTCTCCACTACCGGGAGGTGGCGAAATCCGTGGCTCAGCATGGTCTCGAGGGCAGTCTCAGTGTCATCGTCAGGCCCCACCGTCATCGGCTCCCGGGTCATCCAGGACGACACCTCGTGCCCCGGCGCGTCGTGCGACTGCGAGATCGCTCGGACCGTATCGCGTTCGGTGAAAATGCCTGCCAAGCGGTTCCCGTCCATCACCACGGTCGAGCCGATCTTGTTTTGGGCCATGAGTGCCACTGCCTCGCCGACGGTTGTCGACGGGCTGACCGTGTGGAGCATCGTGCTCATGACCTCCCGGACCGTGGGCACGCCGCGATTCTATGCCTGATCTGGGATCCCGTCTTAAAAACCCGAGGGAAAGGTGAAGGCGGGAGGCGGGTCGATCGTCGGAGGGGTGATCTCGAGCTGGATGACCTGATGTGAGACAAGCTCGATTCCCCGGGGATCGCCGTCGTAACGCTGGCCGTCGATAAAGACGACGAGCGTCTGGCCGGTGGTCAGCGTGGTGGTGCCTACATGGCGACTATCCAGCCTGACCGCGCTCGACGACTTGGCCCACACGTCGAAGAAGTCACCGAGCGTGAAGGTACGAAGCTCGGGTGCCTCGACGTGGATGATGCCCGGGTTGGCTGTGTGCACGTGCAGCCAGTAATAGCAAGTGGCTGTGCGGCCGACGTCGCTCGGGATGGGCACAGGATTGCCCTCATCGATGATCTGCAGCTCGAGGTGGTAGTGGTAGACCGTGTGCTCGAGCAGGTCGCAAGGGATCGACGACCCCGTAGCGGAATGGCTCGCGTTGAGGCTGTAAACCAGGACGCCCGCGACGATTGCAAACGTCCAGATCGCCGAGCCCACGATGCCGAGGATCGCTCCCGCGATCGCCATTCCCCCGCCACCTAGAGCCCCGGCGCTCCGGGTAATCCGGTTGCGGGCGACGACCCCCATGACGATCGCGGGTATGCCGGTCAGCAGTCCACAGCAGGTGACCGAGACGATCCCGGTGACGAGCGAAGCGGTGGCAAGGCCCTCGTTGCGTTTGACGACCGGCCCAATCACCGTTG
>Ga0307312_10001773_pt1 | contig 11165 bp, 13 predicted proteins | sample ER_DNA_202_FD_194489 | JGI IMG/M metagenome (GOLD analysis project Ga0307312, IMG submission 194489) | Bulk soil microbial communities from the East River watershed near Crested Butte, Colorado, United States - ER_DNA_202 | ecosystem: Environmental > Terrestrial > Soil > Floodplain | place...
GAGGCCCGCGTACACCGACCCGCCCGGGGAGTTGATGTACATCGAGATGTCCTTGTCGGGGTCCTCGGACTCGAGGTGGATGAGCTGGGCGACGACGAGGTTGGCGATCTCCTCGGTCACCGGCGTGCCCAGGAAGACGATCCGCTCGTTGAGCAGGCGCGAGTAGATGTCGAACGCGCGCTCACCGCGCGAGGTCTGCTCGACGACCATGGGAACGAGGGGGCTCATCGCGCGAGCAGTCTATAAAAGCGGGCGCACGCGCCCGCTGGGAATCGATTCAGGCGCCAGCGGGCACTAGCGATCCTCGCCCGGCGTCCAGAGGCCGGTTTCGCCCCCCTCCGCCTTCTCCTTCTCGGGCGTCCAGAGGTTCTCGCGGGCGGCGGCTTGCCCCTGCGGGATCGGCCTCGCCGAGCCGGCGATCACCTCGGCAGCCTTGCGCAGCCGAAGATCTTCGCGAAGCAGCGCGTCGCGGCCATTGGCGCGAAGGCGCTCCAGCATCCGCTCCGGGGTCTCCGTTTCCTCCCCCTGCTGGAGCGCGTCCAGCAACTCCTCGTCCGAGACATCGATGCCCTCGGACTCGACGACCGCCGCCAGGGTTGCCTCGCGGCGCAGCGCCCGCTCAGCGTCGGACTCCAGGTCGGTGACCGCTTGCTCGCGCGTCTTGCCCTGCATCTGAAGAAAGGCCTCAGCGCTCGCGCCCCGCGAGGCCAGGGAGCGCTCGAGCCGCTCCCACATCTCGTGGGCGCGCGCGTGGATCAGCTCCTTGGGCAACTCGATCTGTGCCGCGTCGGCGGCCGCGTCGACGGCGGCCTCGCGGAACTCCGCCTCGATCCGGCTCTCGAGCGCGGCGGCGATCCGCCGGTGGAGCTCGTCGCGAAGCTCATCGAGCGTCTCGAACTCCGACGCCTCGGTGGCGAACTCGTCATCGAGCTCGGGCAGCTTCTTCTCCCGGACCTCCTTGACCGTGACCGCGAAGCTCGCCTGCTTGCCCGCCAGGCTCTCGGGCCGGTGATCGCCTGCGAACCGAACTTCGACCGTCACCTGGTCCCCCGCCGCCGCGCCAGCAAGGGCCCGGTCGAACTCGGGCAGCAGGCTCTCCGCTCCAAGCTCGACCATCAGGTCCGTGGCCTCCGAGCCCTCGAACGGATCGCCGTCGACGGTCCCGGAGTAGTCGATCACGACCAGGTCGCCCGTGGCGGCGGGGCGATCGACGGGGTCGAGGCTCGCGAACCCCTCGCGCAGCCGATCGAGCTCAGCCTGCACTGCCTCAGCGGGGACCTCCGGCTCCGCCCTGCCCACCTCCAGCCCCTTGTACTCGCCGAGCTTCGCCGCCGGCCGCACCGCCACCTCGATCGAGAAGGAGAGCTCCTCGCCCGTGCCCGGAAGCGAAGCAACATTCAACTCCGGGTCACCGACGGGGGCGATGCCGGTGTCCAGCAGCGCCCGCTCGTACCACTCTGGGAGCGAGTCGCGGAGCGCCTGCTCGAGCACGGCGTCGCGGCCCACGCGCTGAATCACGAGCTGTGCCGGGACCTTGCCCTTGCGGAAGCCCGGCATGCGCATGTCGCGAGCGAGCTCGTGCGCGGCACGCTCGAGCCGATCCTGGACGGCGTCGGCCTCGATACCCACCTCGACGCGAACACGCGAGTCGCCCAGCTCCGTGACGGAGGTCCTCATCGCCGCCTGAGCCTATTGGTCGCCCCGTGGGCCACGGCGACACCGAAGTCGAGGAAGAAGGCAACGAATCGACCGACCGGTCCCGTGACCAGCCAGGCGAGGAATCGATCCCGAGCGGCCAAGCTCCGCACCCTACTCACCGATCGCCCCACCGGCGATCCGCTCTCGAAGCCGCTCGCCCTGGCCGGCCGCCACCGCCCGTGCCGCGCGGGCCTCGTCGAGCGGCACGCCGCGCTCCGCGGCCAAGTCGAGCAGCGCCTGGCGCTCATCGCTCTGCTGCGCGGCACGGAAGAAGAGCCAGGCGAACAGGCCCATGGTCACGAGGCCCTGCTCGACCATCATCACGACACCGGCCGCGCCCTGGTCTGCCAGCGGCGTGATCCCATGGGCCGCCTCGCCGGCCGCGTAGTCGGGATACAGCGGCGATCCCGCCCACAGCAAAACGTTGGCGAGCGTGGCGCCACCGAATCGGACCACGATCACGTAGATCAAACGGGCGCCGTTCCCGAACCAGTCGGGCTTCGGCAGCGGACCCAGCAGGGCCATCCACATGGCGATCCCGAAGCCGACGAAGCAGGAGTGCTCGACGGCGTGCACCGCCTGACTCGAGATCGCCGCCTGGTAGAGGCCGGGAACGTGCCACAGATAGAGGTCGGCGAGCCACAGCGGCAACGCGACGGCCGGCTGGCTCAGCGCGCGTAGCCAGCCGAGGCCCCGGGTGGCGAGCAGCGGCTGCAGCAGCGGCCCGGTGAGCCCGAGCACGATCAGGAGCGCGCCGAGGTCGGCGAGCAGGAGGTGCTGGGCCATGTGGACCCAGACCAGCTCGTCGTCGAGCGCCGCGAGGGGCGAGACCAGGGCGACGAGGATCAGCAGCATCCCCGAGGCGAAACTGACCTGGCGCCACCCCGGCACCGGCCGGCCGCCCAGCGCCAGCGAGCGAGCGCGGAGCGCATACAGGGCCGCCACCGCCAGCACGGGCACGACCTGTAGCGGCTCGAACGCCCCCTCCAGGTGGGCGACCGGGAGTTGCACGCAGTTAGGTTAGAGCCACTTGATCCGCCTGAAGAAGCGGAAGAGCAGCAGCGTCGAGGTGAGCATCCCGAACAGCGCCAGGGGGTAGCCGAACACCAGCCCAAGCTCGGGCATGTGCTCGAAGTTCATCCCCCAGATGCTGGCGAGGAAGGTCGGCACGGCGATGATCGCCGCCCAGGCCGAGATCGCCTGCACCGCCTTATTCTGCTGTACGCCGATCAGCGACAGGTTGGCCTCGAGAATGCTGGTCAGCAGCTCTCGCTGCGAGTGGACCTGCTCGTCGACCCGCCGCGAATGATCGGCCACGTCCCGGAAGTAGCGGCGGAGCCCGTCCGGTATCACCGGGTAGGCGCCGTGCTCCAGCGCCTCCAGCGGCCCGAGCAGGGGAAAGACGGAGCGGTGGAACTCGATCACCTCGCGCTTCAGGAAGTAGATGCGCTGGCTCGAGTCACCCTTGCTCGTGAACACGTCCTCCTCCACCTCCTCGATGTCGTCATCGATTCCGGCGGTGACGGGCTCGTAATCGTCGACCACCTGGTCGAGCACCGCCCAGGCGACCGCGGCAGGGCCCGCGTCGAGGAGCTCCGAATACTGCCCCTCGAGTCGCTGGCGGGCGGGCTTCAGGTCGCTCGCCTCGCCGTGACGGACCGTGATCGCGTAGCCGCGTCCGAGGAAGATGTGGATCTCGCCGAAGTGGACCCGCTCCTCGGCCTGGTCGTAGCGGGCGGTCTTCAGGACGATGAAGAAGTGGCCCTCATACTCCTCGAGCTTCGGACGCTGATGCGCTTGGACGGTGTCCTCCACGGCCAGCTTGGGTAGGTCGAAGGCGCGGCCAGCCGCAGCCAACTCGTCCTCGGTCGGCTCGAGCATCCCAAGCCAGACGAAGCCCTGGCCGCTCTTCACGTGCTCCAGGGCCCGGTCCAGGCCTATCGGTCCCTCGTGCTGGCGCTGGCGGTCCTTGTAGTAGGCGCAGTCGACGATCATGGCACTGGTGGTAAGGGCGCTGATGGCGCCGGCGGTTAGGGACGGATGCGTGTCGGTTGCCGGATTCACCACTCACCCCGCCGTTCCTCCCATTCGACCCCGCACGCCCCCTGGCGCTTTTGTTGCCACATGAGCAACAAGCGCGCCAATCAAGCCGCGTTGGGACCTGACGGAAGCGGATACGCAGTGTGTGGTCGACTGCGGTTTCGTCGCCTACGGACCGATAATCGGAGGGTGAATGCGCGTCGGCAGAGGCGGCTCTTGTGGATCGGGGCGGCGAGCGTCGCGCTCGTCGGGCTGGGGCTCGGAACGGCGCCGGCGACGGGCGCGAAGCCACCCAAGGTCGGCGGCTGCCGGGTCTTTCCCGCCTTCAAGGGGCCGGCCACCGCCCACTCAGCGGCGAAGCAGACGGCTTGGAACCAGGACGTCTCCAGGGCTCCGATCGATCCGAGCTCGAACGGATACATAGATCGGATCACCGGTCTGGGCGGCAACCAGGTCGTGCATCCCGACTTCGGCGGGAACGGCGCCTACGGGATCCCCTACACCACCGTCGGCCGGGATCAGCGCAGGGTGCGGGTGAAGGTGACCGGCTATCCGGATGAGAGCGACTTCGGGCGGGCTCCGATCCCACCCAGGGCGCCGATCGAGAACGGTTCCGATCGCCACGTGCTCGTCCTCCAGCGCCACCGCTGCGACCTGTTCGAGATGTTCGCCGCCCACTACGTCGGCGGCCGCGGGCACCGCTGGAAGGCGGCCTCGACCGCCCGCTTCGACCTACGCTCGACCAGGCTGCGCGAGTACGGCTGGACCTCGGCCGACGCGGCGGGGCTGCCCATCCTTCCCGGGCTGGTGCGCTACGGGGAGGTCCGCCGCGGCCACGTCCGCCACGCGATCCGGGTCACCTTCGCCGAGACGCGTCGCGCCTACATCCATCCCGCCACCCACTACGCGTCGGACCAATGCGATGCCGACCTGCCGCCGATGGGCCTGCGCCTTCGGCTCCGCCGGGGCTACTTCCGAGCCAACCTGCACCGGTTTCCCCGCGGGAGCCAGTCGCGGGTGATCTTCAAGGCCCTCTTCCACTACGGGATCATCAACGCCGACAACGGTGGCGAGGGCGCCAACTGGTTCATCACCGGCGCCAGCTCGAAGCGCTGGAAGGACGGCGACCTGAACCGCCTCAAGACCGTCCCGGGCACGGCCTTCGCGGTCGTCAGGTCGCGGGCGGAGATCAGGACGCCGTGCTAGCCCCGCTAGATCGGCCGACGGGAGTCGACAGGGCCTAGCTGAAGCTGACCTGGGCCGGCTCGCGGTCGGCGGCGTCGGTGATCTCGAAGAACTCCCTCGCCTCGAAGTTCCGCGTCGAGGCGATGATCGAGTTCGGGAACACCTGGATCTTCGTGTTGTAGCTCTGAACGTTCGAGTTGTAGATCCGGCGCGCGGCCTGGATCTCGTCCTCGAGCTCGGTCAGCTCGCGCGAGAGCTGCTGGAAGTTCTCCGTGGCGCGGAGCTCGGGATAGTTCTCGGCGATCGCGCGCAGGTCCCCGAGCATGGCGGTCAGCCGGCCCTCGGCCGCGCTCGCCTGGGCCGGACCCTGCGCCTTCATCGCCTCCGCCCGCGCCTCGGTCACCTTCTGAAAGGTCTCGCGCTCATGGGTGGCGTAGCCCTTCACGGTCTCCACCAGGTTGGGCACCAGGTCGTGGCGGCGCTTCAGCTGCACATCGATCCCGGACCAGGCCTCGTCGACGCGGTTGCGCGCCCCGATCATCGAGTTGTTGACCCCGATGAAGATCAGGACCAGCACGACAACGACGGCGACGATGATGATGACTGCCACCATGGGTCGCAGCTTACACCGCACCCTCCAGCTGGAGCAGGAAGCGCTTCATTTCGGGGCCGCCCCCGTAGTTGCCGATCTCGCCACCGGCGCGAATGACCCGGTGGCAGGGAACCACGATCGGGATCGGGTTCGAGCCCAGCGCGCTGCCCGCCGCCCGGAAGGCGCGGGGATTGCCGGCCCGCTGGGCGGCTTCGCCGTAGGTGATCACCTCGCCGAACGGCACCCGCGCAGTGGCGCGCAGCACCCGCCGGTAGAACCCCGGATGGCTGAGCCGCCAGTCGAGCGGCAGCTCAAAATGGTCCCGCCTCCCCTCGAAGTACTCGTCCAGCTCGCGGCGCGCATCGTCGAGGCGGGCCGGAAACTCGAGCACCCGTGGCGAGACGTCCTCGGCCAGGCCGGCGAGCACGTCCTCGATCCGCTCGTTGGGAAGCGCGAGGCGCACCAGTCCCTTGGGCGTCGCCGCCACCAGGCCCGTGCCGAGCGGCGTGTCCACCGCCGCGTAGGCGATGTCCACGAGGCCCTCCTCGTTGGCCCGTGCCGCCAGCCGGTCGACGAACTCGCTCATCTCGCCATCTCCTTCAGTTGCTCCGCGCTCGCCCGCAGCCTCTTCAGTGCTTCGTGGACGCTCTGGCGCGCCGCCTCCTCCGAGGTCCCAAGGGCCTCGCCGACGTCCCGGTAGCGGAGATCGACGGCGAACCGCAGCACGACCGCGGCCCGCTGACCCGGGGGAAGCTCCGCCACCGCGGCCCAGATCTCGCTGTGCCGGTGGCTCATCCCGAGCGCTCCGTCCGCGGAGTCTGTCCGCACCCGGCCGGCCTGGCGGTCGATCAGCTCCTGGGGCTCGGCCACGGGCTTCGCGCGGCCGGCCCGGGACCGGTGGTGGTCGATCGCCTTGCGACGCGCGATGGTCAGGATCCAGGCTCGCAGGTTCCGCGGCTCGGCCCGGGGATAGGCACGCAGTGCCGCCAGGAAGGTCTCCTGCAGGCAGTCCTCCGCATCGTTCGGGCCCACCATCCCGCGAAGGAAGGCTCCGACGGGCTCCAGGTGCTCGTCGAGAAAGGCCTGAAACGGTGGCAATGCGTGTGCCATGACGCCCATCCAACTACAGAAACGGATCGGGCATGGAAAGCGTGAGAGGGTGCGCTGGGACTAATCCTCGTCCGCCTCGGCGACGAGCGGCTCGACCCCCTGGACCCGGACACGGTCTCCCTCGGGAAGGCTGACGTAGACGCCACCCTCGCGCTGGAGCTGCTGGCGCGGGCTCATGAAGATGATCCCGGAGAACCGACCCCTGCCATCGAAGCGCAGGTAGTGGGACTCGGGCGTCTGCTCCCGGGTCCCCGGCCGCGGAGGGCCGATCGCGGCGTACAGCACGTCGCTGGGCGGATCGTAGGTGACGTGCGAGAACGTATAGCGCCCTGCCCTGAGGCTCACCCGGATCAGGCTAGCGGCTGCTACTTAGCCCTCGGCCTCAGCCGATCGAGCTAGTCGGTTGCTGGCTGGAGGGGCTCTAGGCGGAAGATCTCGGTCATGAACCGAGGCTCGTTGATCTGAACGTGGCTGCTGAAGCCGATCACGCGCCGACCGGTGGCTCGCTCCACCGCGGCACGGAAGGTCGGCTCGATCGCCTTCTGGTACTGGGTGCGGACAGTGTCGACCGCCTCCCAGTGACCGTTGTCGATCAGGAACTCCTCGTTGGGGAGCAGCTGCAACCCGTCGAGTAGCACGATCAGGGTGTCGCCGAGAAGGTGCGCCTGCGCACTGGCAGCCGGGCGCCCGTACGACTGGCGGTGAATCTCCATCAGGTCACGGCAGATCTCATCCGCGACTTCCTGGTCCGTGGGCGCGCTGACCCCGCCCAGCTCGGGGCTCGGGTCGCGTGGGCCCGGCGGGTGCTCTGGCTGGCCTGGCATATGGCTACCCCCTTCAAGAGGCTGGTTGGTGAGGCTGGTCCTTGGACCACGAAGGTCCGGGAGGCCGCCCGACTCTCCTGAAGGGGGGTGCCCGTCCGATCGTCCGATCTCTGACTCGAAGGGCCTAAAACGTCGTGGTGCGCGCCGCCTTTGGGAGACCGAGACGTCGTGGTGCGCGCCGTCCTTGGACCCGGTCTCACCAGAGGATACTCCCCCAACCCGCTGTGCCGCTCAGTCTCCGGCAGCGTCGTCGATCGCGAACCAAGCAAGCTCCATGTCGACCCGCTCACCTCGGAACGGGATCCCCTCTGCTTCGAGAAGCCGGCGCTGACGCGCCCCCTTTGCCAGCGAACCGTCGGCGCGCACGACGCGCTGCCAGGGGACGTCGGGGTCCTCGCACGCCGCCATCACCGCGCCGGCGAATCGGGGCGCGGCGGGACACAGGTCGCCGTAGGTGGTGACGAAGCCGGCGGGAACCGACCGGGCACGCCGCAGTACCTCACGCGCGCGGGCGGAGTCGAGCACCCCTTCAGTATCCGTGCATTCCGCCCGGGCGACAGCCGGCGCAGCAGGGCTGGCTACGCGGCTTCGGAGTAAGCCGCCTCCGCGCCCGCCGGCTCGGCATCGGCCGCGACCCGCCTCTCCGCCTGCTCCTCCGGCTGGAGCACCGTCACCGCGACGACGATCGCCGCCACCACGAGGCCGGCCCCGATGAGGAACGCCAGGTGGTATCCGCTGGTCAACGCTGAGGCGGTGGCCTCCCCGCCCTCGATCAGGCCGTCGCTGCGCGTAGCGGAGAGGGTCGCGAGGACCGCCAGTCCCAGCGCACCGCCCACCTGCGCCGCGGTGTTGACGAGGCCGGAGGTCAGGCCCGCATCCTCCTGGGTGGCACCCGACATCGCCAGCGTCATCAGCGCCGGAAAGGAGAGGCCGGCGCCGAGGCCGAACAGGATCATCGGCGGCAGCACGTGCTGCACGTAGCTGCCCTCCACCGGCGCCTGGGTGAAGAGAAGGAGCCCGACAGCGATGAGACCCATGCCGGGGATCAGCATCGTCCTGGCGCCGAAGCGCATGATCAGCGGCTCGGTGTAGCGGATCGACAGCGTCCCCATCACGACGGTCACCGGCAGGAACGCAAGGCCGATCTCCAGGGCGTCGTAGCCGAGCACCCTCTGTAGGTACAGGGATCCGAGGAAGAACATCCCGAACATCCCCGCGACCGAGAGCGCCTGGACCACGTTGGCCCCCGCGACGTTGCGCGAGCGGAAGATCCGCAGCGGCATGATTGGGTTGGCCGTCCGCGCCTCGCGCACGACGAAGGCGAGGAGCAACAGGAGCGAGGCGGCCCCCAACCCAAGGGCCGCGGCCGAGCCCCAGCCGTGCTCGGCCGCCGGAGAGACGATCGTGTAGACGCCAAGCATCAGCGAGCTCGTGATCAGGACCGCGCCCGCGACGTCGGCCCCCTGGCCGAAGCCGATGCCCTCGTCCCTGTCGAGCAGCCGCACCGCGAGGATCGCGGTGACAATCGCGATCGGGATGTTGACGAAGAAAATCCAGTGCCAGTTGATCGACTCGGTCAACACGCCGCCGGCGAGCAGCCCGACCGAGCCGCCGCCGGAGGCAACGAAGGCGTAGACGCCGATCGCCTTCGCCTGCTCCCGCGGCTCGGGGAACATCGTGACGATCATGCCGAGGATCACGGCGGAGGTCATCGCCCCGCCGACGCCCTGGACGAAGCGGGCCGCGACGAGCATCTCCTGGCTCTGCGCCAACCCGCACAGCAGCGAGGCCAACGTGAAGACACCGAGGCCGGTCATGAAGACGCTCTTTCGCCCCAGGATGTCGCCGAAGCGCCCGGAGAGCAGGAGCAGGCCGCCGAAGGCGATCAGATAGGCGTTGACGACCCAGGCGAGGCTCGACTGTGAGAAGCCGAGGTCGTCCTGGATCGAAGGCAGCGCAACGTTCACGATGGTGATGTCGAGGACGATCATCAGCATCCCAGCGCAGAGCACGTAGAGGGCGATCCAGCGGTTCTTGTCAGTCATCGGTGATGCTCCTTTGGCTGCCAGAAGGCGATCTCCGCTCCGGCGGGCGTCGCGATCACGCTGCGCCACCCCGCCGGACCTTCGCGGGGCTCCAGCAGCACCCTGGCCTCGAGCGCGCGCGCTCGCTCCGTGGCCTCGCTGATCTTGGGGACCTCGACGTAAGGTAGCCAAAGCGGCCGCCTGGTCTCGCACTCCACGATGCCGCCACCGATTCCGCAGCCCAGCTCGAGCGCCCAGTACGCGCCACAGCCGGCGTCGATTCGTTTCGCGCGCCAGCCGCAAAGCTGTCCGTAGAGCGCTTGGGCTTCGGGCAGATCGCCGGTGTGCAGCTCCAGGTGGACGACGGGGTTTGAAGGCGTTCGCATCATGCCCTGCCCTTCTGACCGCCGCAGGTCCCGGAACTCATCGGCGCCGCGATGAGCTTTGCTCGCTTCACCCGTCTAGGCTGCCAAGTGATGAGCGCTGCTCCAACAGACTCGACCGCCCAGGAGCGAGAGCTGCTCGAGGCGGCACACGGGGGCGAGGAGGATGCCTTCAGCCGCCTCGTGGAGCCACATCGCGGCGAGCTCCACGCTCATTGCTACCGGATGCTGGGCTCGGTGCACGATGCCGAGGACGCGCTCCAAGACGCCCTGCTGCGCGCGTGGCGCGGCCTCTCGAAGTTCGAGGGCCGAAGCTCGCTGCGCTCCTGGCTCTACAGGATCGCGACGAACACCTGCCTCGACGTGATCTCCAAGCGCCCGAAGCGCGTGCTGCCGGTCGATTACGGGCCGCCGATCGATCCCCACGACGGCCCCCACCTACCCCTCGCCGAGGCGGTCTGGGTCGAGCCCTACCCCGACGAGACGCTCGGCCTCGAGGACGGCTATGCGGCGCCCGAGGCACGCTACGAGCAGCGGGAGGCCGTGGAGCTCGCCTTCATCGCTGCGCTCCAGCACCTGCCGGCCACGCAGCGCGCGGTCCTGATCCTGCGCGAAGTGCTCGGCTTCTCGGCCAAGGAGGTCGCCGAGACGCTCGAGACGAGCACCGCATCGGTGAACAGCGCGCTGCAGCGCGCCCACAAGGCGGTCGACGAGCGCACGCCCGAGCTGAGCCAGCAGGCGACGCTGCGCTCGCTCGGCGACGACGGTGTGCGCGAGGTCGTGCAGGGCTACGTGGACGCGTGGGACCGCGGCGACATCGACGCGGTTGTCGCGATGCTGACCGACGACGCCTGCTTCTCGATGCCGCCGGCTCCGAGCTGGCACAAGGGTCATGAGCAGCTGACGAAGTTCTTTGGCGTCGGCCCGCTGTCGGGCGATTGGCGCTGGCGTCACATCTACGTCCCCGCCAGCGGTCAGCCGGCGCTCGCCTTCTACTGCTGGGATGAGGCGGAGAGGACCCACCTCCCGTTCGCGCTGAACGTGCTCACCATTCGCGATCGCTTGATCGGCGACGTCACCGCATTCATCTGCCGCGCGACGGACTCTCGCGACCTTGATGCCTACCGGCGCTGGCCGGAGGAGCCAATCGTTCCCGAGGGGTTCATGGATTTCTTCGAGCGCTTCGGCCTGCCCGATCGCGTCGACTGACTGCCTGGGCGGGCGGACCGAGGAGCCTCGACCGGCGACCGATGAGCTCTGGGACTTCAGCCGGTCCTTAAGCAGTAGAGACCGCCAAACGACGATGGAG
>Ga0307312_10001777_pt1 | contig 11149 bp, 7 predicted proteins | sample ER_DNA_202_FD_194489 | JGI IMG/M metagenome (GOLD analysis project Ga0307312, IMG submission 194489) | Bulk soil microbial communities from the East River watershed near Crested Butte, Colorado, United States - ER_DNA_202 | ecosystem: Environmental > Terrestrial > Soil > Floodplain | place: USA...
GCAGCTCAACAGGCAGTTGATCATCAGGCACCGGCACCTCCCCACATCGCTCGCAGTGGATGATCGGTATTGGGCAGCCCCAATAGCGTTGCCGGCTCAGCAGCCAGTCCCGTAGCCGATAGGTGACGGCTCCCTCGCCGACGCCCTCGGCCTCCAGCTGACCGATGATCTTGCGGACCCCGACCTCTTTCCCCGTCAGGTCGTCCAGCGGACCGGAATTGATGTAGGTACCCTCACCGGGCGTCGCGATCCCACTCGTGACCGGATCGGGACCGCCGGTGTCAACCACCTCGCGTACCGGCAGCCCGAAGGTGCGAGCAAAATCCAGGTCACGTTGATCATGAGCCGGAACGGCCATGATCGCGCCGGTGCCGTATTCGGCCAGCACGTAGTCGGCGGCGTAGACCGGGATCTTCTCGCCGTTCACCGGGTTCGTGGCGTGCACCCCCAAAAAGACGCCGGTCTTGGGACGTTCGGTGGATTGCCGCTCGATCTCGGTCTCGTGCTTGGTCTGCTCGAAATAGTCCTCAAATGCCGCACGCTGCTCGGCACTGACCACCTCAGCCGCCAATGGCGCATCGGGTGCGATGACGAAGAACGTCGCACCGTACAAGGTGTCGGGCCGGGTGGTGAAGACTCTGACCGGCTCGGCTCGATTTTCGATCATGAAATCGACGTAGGCACCCTCGGAGCGGCCGATCCAGTTGCGCTGCATGGTCAGTACCCGCTCCGGCCAGCCATCGACAAGATCATCCATATCGTCCAGCAGCCGCTCGGCGTATTCGGTGATCTTGAAGTACCACTGGGTCAGCAACCGTTTGGTGACCACTGAGCCGCAGCGTTCGCACAACCCCGCGATCACCTGCTCATTGGCCAGCACCGTCTGGTCCTTGGGGCACCAGTTGACATAGCTGGCCTTGCGGTACGCCAAACCGCGTTCCCGGAAGCGCAGGAACAGCCATTGCGTCCAGCGGTAATACTCCGGGTCGGAGGTATGCAGCCGACGAGACCAGTCGAAGCTCAGTCCGTAGCGCCGAAATGACGTTGCCTGGGTCTCGATGTTGGCGTAGGTCCACTCGGCCGGGTGGGCGTTCCGCTCGATAGCCGCATTCTCCGCGGGCAGGCCGAAGGAGTCCCAACCGATCGGGTGCAGTACGTCGTAGCCCCGTAGTTTCAGGTAGCGGGCGACGACGTCACCCATCACAAAGGCCTCCGCGTGACCCATGTGCAGGTCGCCCGATGGGTAAGGAAACATATCCAGCACATAACGGCGTTCTCGCGAACCGTCATCAGCCGGGACGAAGGTCTGGTCGGCCTCCCAGAACGCCTGCCAGCGCTCCTGGGCTGCGCGGGCGTCGTAGCCGGTCCGCTCCCGAGGGGCGGTGGCCGCCCGTTCAGCAGCCTCCTCGACCCGCTCGATCTGCTCGGTCATGATCTTGTTCGTCTCCTTGGTTGTGCATCACTGCGCCTGGACATGAAAAAACCCCTCGCCGGCTGGGCATGAGGGGCTGCCGCGCAGGCGTACCTACGCGGCTACGTAAGGAGGGCAACCCGTTGCATGGGTTCAGGGTAGCGCACCGGTTCGTGGGAGCTGCCCTGATTTTGCATCTCCAGTGAGGCCGAAACAGCCGGATTCGGCGCATTTCCCGTTTTGGGTGATGCGTTTTCAGGTTCGATGTCGGGTGTGCGATTAACGTCAGAGCCGTGCAGCGGCTCAGCCATGATGAACTCCGGCAGCGCGCGCTGCGCAGGCAGTTCCCGGCGATCTCGGAGCGTGGGTCCGAGGCGGTATTGGACCTCTTCCGACGGCTGGGCCCAATTCAATCCCAGGTGCCGCGCGCACCCTTTCTCACCATCTCCTCCCGCTTGCCAGGTGTGGGCTACGACACTGTGCGAGCGCTGTTCGAGTCGCACCAGCTGGTCAAAACCAGCAATATCCGAGGCACTGTTCACACCAGCGTGGTCGAGCAATTCGGATGGCTGGATACTGTCGCGCGCACCACCCGGGCGAGCCAGCTGCGCAATGTGCTGAAGCTGAAGCAGATCACCCCAGAGCAGCTCGCGGCCGAGATCGAAGCATTCACATCGCAAGACTGGCAGCCGCGCGTCGACATCGTGTCGCATGCCCGCGCATGGCTCTCTGCACGCGATGAGAACTGGCTTGCCGGCGGTCCGGACTTGCTTTCCGACAGCCTCATCTGGGGTCATAGCGGTCTGCTTCGGCGGCCTCGCGATACCCGATGGGAGAAACGAACCGACATCTACCATCGACGGGCTCGTAGTCTGCTGCCCGACTTGCCTTACAGCGACTTTGCCGAATCTTTGGCGAACCTGGTGCGGATCCACCTAGGCTCCTATGGTCCGGCCCAACAGCTCGATCTCGCCTTCTTCTTCGGCACGGGCTTGGGCGCAGTCGATGAAGCGCTCAACCACCTCGGCCAGAAGATCATCCATCTGCGCGGCCCCGACGATGAGGACTATCTCGACCTCGCTGAGGCCCCTTCGGACGGCGTGTTGGATCCCGGATTGCGGCTGCTGCCAGAGTTCGACGGCTTGTTGGTGGGTTATCACAGCCGCAATCGCACGCGATTCTTGACCGAGCAGCAGCTGCCGAAGGTCTGGGCCAAGGTCAACGGCCTGTTCTCACCAGTCGTGTTGCACGACGGACAACTCGTCGCCAGCTGGAAAACGATCACCAAGGGCCAACGCACTGACGTCGAGGTCACAATGCTCGATCCGCATCCCGTGTTAGCCGACGATCTGTTTACTGACGCGATCAGGTCGACCGAGCAGGTGCTCGGCATCAAGATCACCGACTTGCGCGTTCGGGCCTCGCTACGCTGAGCCCGGTTTGTTGGATGGCGATCGAGAGGAGCACTCGCGGATGACTTGGTTGGTGACCGGCGGCGCCGGCTACATCGGCTCCCACGTGGTACGCGCCTTCACCTCCGACGGCATCCCTGCCGTGGTGATCGATGATCTGTCCAGCGGGCATCGCAGCTTCGTCCGCGACGATGTCCCCAGCTATCTAGGCAGCGTGCTGCAGCGCGAGCTCCTCGACCAGATCTTCACCGACCACACCATCTCCGGCGTCGTGCATCTCGCCGGCTTCAAGTACGCGGGTGTCTCAGTCAGCCGGCCGCTGCACACCTACACCCAGAACGTCACCGGCATGATCACCTTGCTGGAGTCGATGGTCAGCCACGGCGTGAACAGGTTCGTGTTCTCCTCCAGCGCTGCCGTCTACGGCACACCAGTCAGCGACCTGGTCAGCGAGGACGATCCGACCAGGCCGGAGTCTCCGTACGGCGAATCGAAGCTGGTCGGCGAGTGGCTGCTCCGCGATCAAGCCACGGCCACGGCGTCCGATGCAGCGCCACTGCGCCATACCTCGCTGCGATACTTCAACGTCGTGGGTTCGGGATACGACGACCTGCGCGACACCAGCCCGCACAATCTCTTCCCGCTGATCTTCGAGCGTCTTGTCGCTGGAGAAGTGCCCTACATCAATGGGGACGACTACCCCACTTCGGACGGCACTCCGGTCCGTGACTATGTCCATGTTTCGGACTTGGCGCTCTCCCATGTCGCCGCTGCCAAGGCTCTTGAGGAGGGCCGACCGTTGCAGCCGGTCTACAACCTCGGCAGCGGGACCGGTCTTTCGGTCCGCGAAATCATGGACGCCGTCGAGCGGGTCACCGGTATCGGCTTTCGCCCGGAAGTCCGGCCTCGACGCCCCGGCGATCCAGCTCGAATCGTGGCGACCGGGGAGCTGGCCGGACGCGACTTGAACTGGAAGATGCGTCACACCGTCGATGACATGGTCGGCTCCGCCTGGGCCGCTCGACAAGCCGCCGAGCAGCAAAGATGATCAAAAGTGGTCACCGGCAACAGAGATCTCATCGGATCTGTTGCTGTTTCTGACCACTTTCGTTGGGACTGGGGCGGGGCACAGCCCGGGTAGCGAAACCTGCCCGTCACATTGCCTTGCCAACTGTGACCCGGACGTAACCGAACGCACGTTTGGTGCAACACAGGCCTAGCAGAGTTTGCGTAACCGCCGGCGTCCAGGATCCAGCCGCCGCGGTTTCCCATCCGTTTCCAGTCCCCGTCACCGAAAGAAGCAACAATGACACCATTCGAGATTGACACTGGGACCACTGCGTGGCTCCTGGCGTCAGCAGCGCTGGTGCTGCTCATGACACCAGGCCTCGCCTTCTTCTACGGCGGCATGGTCCGCGCGAAGAGCGTTCTCAACATGATGATGATGAGCTTCGGGGCCTTGGCCTCGATCGCTGTCATCTGGATTCTCTGGGGCTACTCGACTGCCTTCGGAGACGACATCGGCTACGGCCTCCTCGGCGATCCGCTTCAGTACCTAGGTCTCAAAGGCCTCATGGGAGCCACCACCGAGGTCTCCTTCGACGACCAGACGGGTATCTACCCGGTGATGGCCTTCGTCGCATTCCAGGCCGTGTTCGCGATCATCACCGTCGCCCTGATCTCTGGTGCTATCGCCGATCGCGCGAAGTTCGGCGTCTGGATGGTCTTCACCGTGATCTGGGGCACCCTCGTTTACTTTCCGGTCGCCCACTGGGTATTCGACTTCTCTTCCGGAGAGCACACTGGTGGCTGGATCGCCAATAACTTGAAGGCAATCGACTTCGCCGGTGGCACAGCCGTCCACATCAACGCGGGTGCGGCTGGTCTTGCTCTTGCCATTATTTTGGGCAAGCGGCTCGGCTGGAAGCGCGATCCAATGCGGCCACACAACCTGACGCTGGTCATGATTGGTGCTGGCTTGCTGTGGTTCGGCTGGTTCGGCTTCAATGCCGGCTCCGCGATCGCCGCCGGCACCACGGCGGCAACGGTCTGGGTGAACACCATGGTCGCCACCGCCGCTGCCTCCTTGAGCTGGCTGATCACCGAGCGCATTCGCGACGGCCATGCCACCTCCCTCGGCGCCGCATCTGGCGTCGTCGCCGGCTTGGTTGCCATTACTCCGTCCTGCTCCTCGGTCTCACCGGTCGGCGCGATCATCGTTGGCGTTCTCGCTGGCGTCATCTGTGCGCTGGCCGTCGGACTGAAGTACAGGTTGGGCTTTGACGACTCGCTTGACGTCGTCGGCGTCCATCTCTTCGGCGGTCTCTGGGGCACCCTCGCGGTTGGCTTCCTAGCGACCGAGGCAGCACCGGCTGGCGTCAACGGACTGTTCTACGGCGGCGGTTTTGACCAGCTTTGGCGACAAGCGGTTGGAGCCTTCTCCGTGCTCGCCTACAGCCTGATCATGAGCTTGATCATCGGTTTCATACTGCACAAGACTGTCGGATTCCGCGTCAGCGAAGAAGACGAGCGCACCGGCGTCGACGAGGTGGAGCACGCCGAGACGGGCTACGATCTCGGCACACTCGGCGCAGGCATCCGCGGCATGTCGTACGGCGGCTCAGCGCCAAGCCAGATCGAGGAAGACAGCAAGAATGGTCAGGAGGTCACGGCATGAAGCTGGTAACCGCAATCATCAAGCCACATATGTTGGACGAGGTAAAGACCGCACTCGAGTCGTTTGGCGTCGAGGGCATGACAGTCAGCGAGGCAAGCGGCTTCGGACGTCAGCGGGGCCACACTGAGGTTTACCGGGGGGCGGAGTACACCGTCGACCTGGTGCCCAAGGTGAGACTTGAGGTGCTCGTGGACGACGATGATGCGAAAGACATCATCGATGTCCTGGTCAAGAGCGCTCGGACCGGTCGCATCGGTGACGGCAAGGTCTGGTCGGTTCCGGTGGATGAAATCGTCCGCGTGCGAACCGGAGAGCGCGGGCTGGACGCGCTCTGAAGCGTGATCTAACCAGCGAGCGTCTCAACGTCGCGATCCGGTCCGGGTGGTCATTCACCGCGGGGCCGGATCGTCGGCGTTTGATCACCGAATGTGTCGAGTCCGCGCTGGTTGAGCTCTATGCGGATGTGGGCGGCCCTGCAAGCGGGGCCGCCCTTGCCGCCGTTGGGAGTCTGGCTCGGCGCGAGCTCGGTCCGCGGTCGGACATCGATCTCGTGCTGTTGCACAGCGGCAAGGCATCGACCAAGATCGACACGCTCGCGAATGACTTGTGGTATCCACTTTGGGACGCACGGATCCGGGTTGATCATGCAGTGCGTACGCCATCGGAGTGTGCTGAGGTCGCCGGCAGCGAACTGAGTGCCGGTGTCGGCCTACTCGATCTGCGGGTCATCGCCGGAGACGCTGAGCTGGTCAAAGGGGCTCGTACGGCGCTGCTGGATACCTGGCGCGGCAATGCCCGGAAACGACTCCCCGAGTTGCTGGCGTCGCTGGACGAGCGATTGGCCACGTTTGGTGACGCTGCCTACCTTCTCGAGCCGGACCTCAAAGAGGCGCGCGGCGGCTTCCGTGATGTGTCGATGCTGCGGGCGCTGGCTGCCAGTTGGCTGACTGACCGGCCGCACGTCGGCGTACGGGAGCCCTATGAGCGGCTGCTCGATGTTCGAGACGCTCTACATCTGGCAGCCGGCCGTACCCTCGACCGATTGATCTCCAGCGAGACGGTGGCCGTGGCCACGCGGTTGGGCTACGACCACGCCGATGATCTTCATCGTGACGTCAGTCTCGCCGCGCGCAGGATCGGGCATGCGGTCGACCTGACCGTACGAGCCGCGCGCCAGGCGCTGCCTCAGCATCGGGTGTTGAACTTCATCAAGCGCGAGCGTAAGCCCGACTACATTCAAGCTGATCACGGGTTGATCATCCACGCCGGTGAAGTCGGGCTGGGCCGCACAACAGATGCTGGCGATCCACTTGTCGGCTTGCAAGCGGGAGCGCTCGCGGCGCAGCGCGGACTGCTTCTCTCCCCTGTCACCGCTGACAACCTCGGCAAGCTGGGGCGTCCACTGCCGACACCATGGCCTGACTCGGCACGCGATGCCCTGCTGGAGCTGCTGTCCTCGGGCTCCAACGTCATCCCGGTGTGGGAAGCCCTCGATCTCGCAGGCTGCATCAGCAGATGGATCCCTTCCTGGGAGCCGATCCGCGCGCGGCCACAGCACAATCCAATCCACCGTCATACCGTCGATCGGCATCTGGTCCAGACGGTCGCCGAGGTGCAACAGCACCTCACGCGGGTCGAGCGGCCTGACATCTTGTTGATTACCTGCCTCTTTCATGACATCGGCAAGCTGCCCGGTGCCGGCGTGCACCACGCGGAACGCGGAGCGCCGATCGCTCGCGAGGCCGTCGCTGCGATCGGGCTCAACCAGCCGGACTGCCAACTAGTTGAGCTTCTGGTGCGGCATCACCTCACCCTCGCCGCCCTAGCAACCAAACGTGATCATGCTGATCCCGCCACTCTGGACGCCCTCGTCGAGGCTGTTCAGGGCCGGGCAGACATCCTCAACCTGCTGCGTTACCTCACCGAAGCGGACGCTCGTGCGGCCGGCCCCGCCGCCTGGTCACCGTGGCGAGCCCAACTCATCAACAGCCTGGCGGACCAGGCTGAAGGGTTGCTGGTGGATGAGGCGACTCGAGTAGATGTGACACAGCTCGTTGATCTTGGTCTAGCTCGATCCGTGCAGCTCGATGGGCGGCCGAGAATCCGTGTTGAGCCGCAGCCGGGCGGTGTCCAACTGATAATCGCGGCGCGAGATCGACTGGGCCTGTTCAGCGATACCGCCGGTCTGCTTGCCTCGCATTCAGTGCAGGTGCGTTCCGCCGTCCTTCACACAGTGGAAGGAGTGGCGGTCAACACCTGGCGGGTGGACAAGCAGGCGATAAGCGACCTCCCGGATACGGCGTACCTCGTCAAGCAACTGAGCCGGCTCGAGGCCGGTGAAGCTGGCATCTTGAACTCGGTGCGGCGCCGCGAGGCCCGGGCACACGGCAGTGGTGCCGTGCCTAATCCGTATCTGGAGCTGGTCCGGGGTGCGAGCGAGACCGCGGCTGTTGTCGAGGTCCGGACGGCAGACCGTGCGGGACTGCTCTACACCCTTGGCCGGTCACTGAGTGACATTCGGCTGTCAATCCGATCAGCTCACATCAGCACACTTGCAGGACAGGCAATCGACACGTTTTACATCACCGAGGTGGACGGCTCGGCACCGAGTCCGTCGCGCGCTCACGAGGCGGTGGACGCACTCACTGCGGCGGCGGGCATTCCCGCCGCTTCGGGAGTCACGGCACCGAGCTGACCGTTGAGGGTTGACCGTTGAGGGTTGACCGTTGAGGGTTGACCGTTGAGGGCTGGCCGTTGAGGGCTGAACGTTGACGTTAGGTCCGCTCGGCGATGAGGTCATCGACCTCGGCCGAGCTCGGCGGCTGCGCTCCACGTCGGGAGCAGACGATCGACGCAGCCGCGGCACCGCGTTCCAAGGACGCTTCCAGGCTGAGCTCGAGCTTTACCCGGGCATCGAGGAAGCCGGCCATGAAGGTGTCGCCGGCGCCCACCGTATCGACCACCTTGGTGGGAAAGCCCGGTACGCGCGTGATGTTTCCACCAGGTTCGACCGCAACGCCGCCACCTGGTCCGAGAGTGATCACTGCGAGCCCCAGCCCGTACTGCTCAACCCAGAGGCCCGCGAGGTCGACAGGATCGCTACTCCCCTCGGCCGCGCCACTTCCGGCTGCATTGGCCAGGAACTTGATGTCCTCATCACTTGCCTTGACGATGCCGCCACGCCGGCCGACCACCCGCAGCCAGGGCTGCACCTTGCTCCAATACGCATCGGGATCGGTGATCACGGTCGGCCGGACATTGATGTCGTAGGAAACCCCCGCCCGGACCTCCCGCATCCAGTCGAGCAGCACTTCCGCACCCGGGCTCACGATGCACGACAAAGAAGCAATATGCAGCCAGTCATCCCTGGATAGCTCCGGCAGATCATCGATTTGCCAGCCGAAGTTGGCCGTGTCGTGGAAGTGGAAGGTATAGCTGGCGACGCCTTGCTCATCCAGACTGACGACCGCGATCGAGGTAGCCTGCGACGACTCGGTAGCAAGATCAAGTTTGACGTTCGCTTCGAGAATGTGCTGCCGCAGCTGGCGACCGAAGGCATCTTTGGAGATCCGGCCCAGAAAATGCGTATCGCCCCCCAGCTTGCCGAGGGCGACCGCAGAGTTCATCGGCCCACCCGCCGACAATGCCAGCCACGTCGAACTGAAGGAATCACCATCAGCCGCCTCGGCCTGGACCAGGTCAATGAGTGTCTCGCCGCACACCACGAAGCGCGTCATGCAGACAACCTAGTGGCTGTTGCTCCGAGGTGGCAGGTGATCCGAAGCGGCGACTGCTATCCGGACAGCGACGCGAACTCCGCCCGCAATTCGTCTTGAATGTCGCGCGCTATCTCCTCCCAGCGCCTTGGCGGAATGGCCTGTTCACTGATCTCGGCGAGCACTCGGCCCATCGAATAGTCCGGGTCGACGCGGGTCAATCGTTCGCGGCAACAGTTCAGCAATGCGCCAGCCCCAACCACCCACGCGGCCATGCCTAGCAGGCACAGCGGCGCAGCGGCCAGCGTTGGCGGCACCTGCGCTACGACGGCGCTCCACAGTCGAACATGATCATCCGCGTTGGTCGGAGTCAGCAGCGCCCAAGCAAGATCACGAAGGTGGACGTCCCTGACGAGCAGACCCAGGAGCAGGGAGCTGTCCTCATCAAGAATGTTCGGGTCGGCCAGAACCTTGTCGATCATGCTGGCCAGTAGCCGTGCAGCGTCTCCGGGGTCGGCGAGTTCTGCACCCTCCGCAAGCATGGTCTCGACCATTCCATCGAGGCGCGGCAGCTCGTCTTGTGCGGGCCCATTCACCGATTCCTCGAGCTCGCGTCTATTGGTACGGGTGCCTAGCCCGGCAAGAACCGCCGTCGCGGAGAGCGGGTGAGAGGTGAGGTCGAGCGGCGTACCTGCAAGTGGGCAGCAGTCGTCTGCACAGGTCAGTGACCACCAACGCCCGTGGCCGACATACAGCACATGGATCAGCTCCTGCCCGACGAGCCGATCCATGAGTTGGGTCAATAACCGGTTCATGGACAAAGAGTCCGCACCATAGGCGACAAGCGCCAGTGCTTCCGCCCTTTCCCGCTTGGCCAAGGCATCGATGAATTCGGCCAGCTTTTCGGCGTCCGCGTCCGGGGAGAGATCCAACCGACCAGCGAGGATGACTCGACCCGATCGAACGAACACCGCTACCAGGGATTCTTCGGGATGAAATCCGATGAGGTAGGGGATGAGTGCCAGCAGGTCGTCTGGCCGACGGACCTTGAGCCGAGTCGGCGTCTCCAGTGCGCCGCCGCGCCGGCGTTGTGCCGGTTTCCGGTCTACTGGTTTCCTGCGTTTCGGCTTCCCGCGTGCAGGCTTGTTGTGCGCCGATTTCCGTGAGGATGACATATGGGAAGGTTGCGGATGCGAGCCCAAAACGTGCGGCCAGCTGCGGATCTGTGGACAAAGAGCCCAACACCGAGAAGGCCTGTGGACAACGTGCGGCGAGAAGGCGAGATGCCAGGGGTCGGCAGGGAGCGAATCCTGCGCTACCGTGGTCGAAATGGACGAGCCCAGCGGTTCAGAAAGTACCGGCATGGGACCGACGCCCAGCGGGCCGTCCTTCGTCCCCTGGGCGCCAGCCCCAGGTGACGCGCCGCCTACGAGGCCCTACCCGACACCGTCAAGGCCTCCCGGACTTGGCTCCGGGCGGCCATCCCGTCTCCCGACTCTGATCACCGCGGCCGTGATCTTTATTGTCTTGGCCGTCGTTGCCACAGCCAGTTACGTCGCTCACTTCGCAGACACCCACGTCAGCGCCCCGACCGCCAGTAAGCAACCCCTACCCCAGGTCAGCGCTCAGGGAGACCGGATCGAGTTCACTACCACCGACGGAAGCGGTCAGCTGATCTTGCTCAGGCACTCTTGGGTCAGCTACGGGCAGGCGCCGCCAACCTCGGGAAGTTATCTGCGGGTCGAGGTTGAGCTGATCTGCGTTAGCGGCTCGATCGACTACGACCCGTACAACTTCCAAGTGTTCGACCAGACCGGCCGGCTGTTCGAGACGGCGATCGAGGGCGCCGGCTACTCCATGCTGCCGAGCGGCACGCTGCACCCCGGAGGCCACATACGCGGCACGATTGCCTTTGATATGCCGCGCGGCGAGG
>Ga0307312_10001778_pt1 | contig 11149 bp, 8 predicted proteins | sample ER_DNA_202_FD_194489 | JGI IMG/M metagenome (GOLD analysis project Ga0307312, IMG submission 194489) | Bulk soil microbial communities from the East River watershed near Crested Butte, Colorado, United States - ER_DNA_202 | ecosystem: Environmental > Terrestrial > Soil > Floodplain | place: USA...
CACAAGCTCCTTCAGGCGGCGCGCATCTTCTCGAAAACAATTGTAGGCAATCCGGTAAAGCCACGTGGAAAAGCGCGCTTCGCCGCGAAAACTCCGGATGTTCTTGTAAGCGCGCAGGAAGGCTTGCTGAGCGAGGTCGTCTGCGAGAGCGACGTCGGTCCGGGTAAGTTGGCGTAATAGACCACGCACGCTGGATTGATGCCGCCGAACCAGTTCGCCGAAAGCGTGATGGTCGTCATCGACAAGAACTCGCGCGACGAGGTCTGCATCGGTCAGCTCCACGGCCGCAGATTACGGTAATGGCGGCGGGTTGTCCTTCTTTGTGTCCAGCTTCCATACAAGCAAATAGCCAGCGCCGATCAGGAACGGAATCAGTCCCAGGGTCCAGGAGCCGCCCTCCCAATCGTTCGCGCCGGCGAGAAATACCATCAGACCCACGCCGATCATCGTGAGAATAACACCACGACGCAGATCGGAACGTTGCCGTTGGGCCGGCGGTGGCGGAGCAAGCAACGCTTCGGGGACTGGCTGGCCCTTCTCCACCATCATGCGAACCGTCTTATGGAGAGAGCGCTGTCTGGAGAAACTGAAATACAAGATTAGCCCGACGATCAGGACCGGCGCTCCAAAGATCGTCAGGAAAACGATTCCAACGAGTGGAATCACCATCGCCGGAATATCCTCGTGCGACTTTCCATGATCTAGGTCGGTTTCGTGATCGTCTATTGTGAAACCAAAGTGTTTCTTCTGTTTCTTTCTGATGGACTGCTCGATCTTACTTGCAGGCGTCGAAGTCGCCGAAATAGAAGCCGTTGCTGCAGGCGTGCTTGCGAGAGGCGAGACGGTCGGTGTCTGCGCAAATGAGCCTGCCGCCACCGCGAGGGAGCAAATGTAGATAGTGATGAATCTGTTCATAGTGGGTGATTTGACCGTAGGATGCGCCCAGCCTCTTGTTTGGATTCAACTATTTCAACCCTCCGGCGACAATTAAAAGGTTGCGCGTTGCGGACGGCTGGACATTATTTGTCTCCCCTTCAAAACTGCGGGTGTAGCTCAGTGGTAGAGCACCTCCTTGCCAAGGAGGACGTCGCGAGTTCGAGCCTCGTCACCCGCTCCAGCCTTCGCTTGGAGCGCCGTAGCGTAGCGAAGGTGGACGCGCCACGAAAATGCAGTTGCGCGCAACAAATTTGCGCCTGTAAGATTCGCACCATGAAAACCACATTTCTTTTCCCCTACGCGCTCGTTGCAGTGCTCCTGTTCCTTGGACCGCCTCTTCGAGCTACAACAAATGAACCCAAAGACAAAACCCCGTGGAAAATCACCGGCCAACTCGAAGAAGCCTGTTCGTGTGACGCCGCGTGTCCCTGTTGGTTTGGTTCCAAGCCAACCAAGATGACCTGCGGCGGCGGCCAGGTGCTCTTCATCCAGAAAGGCAATTACGGAAAAGTTAAGCTCGACGGTCTTGCCGTGGCAACAATGGGCCAAAGTCCAGAAGGCCAGACGATGATGGAATCGTACGGCAACTGGAATTTTGCCTATAATTACATCGACGAGAAAGCCAACCCGGAGCAGCGCAAAGCGCTCCAAGCCATCGCCGGCGCAGTGTTGACACCGGGCGCCTCAAAGAAAACTGAAGCGCGTTACGTGCCGATCGCCCGAAGGATCGAGGGCAAAGAGCATCAAATCACCATTGGACAATACGGTACGTTCCACGGTCATTTGATCGAGGGGGGCATGGGCGGCTCGCCGAAAATTGTGAATCCCCCGGGGGCCGATCCGCTTCATCACGAATACGCACAGGGACAGACCTCCAAGATGACATATAACGATGCAGACCAGAATTGGTCGTGGGACAATTCCAACTACATGTTCGGGAATTTCACCGTTGATAATGTCCAATACGAAAAATTCGCGGCTGGTCTGGCGCAGAAAATGGCGCGGATGAAGGACCAAAAGGCGGCCGAGAAGAAATAAGATCGAAACTGTTCCATCTCGGGTAGCACACGTATCTCGCGTGTCCCGGGAAAGGGTCACGCTTTCGCGAACTTTTTCAAACGCGCCACTACACGCCGAGAGACGCCCTCCAGTAAAAGCCTGTTTCAGCCCGACGCCGAAATCAACACGCAAGACGCGTGCGCTACCTAATCCATGTATCTGTGGCGAAAAATTGCTGAGGTGCGCTGGCTGGGTGCGCACGAAAACATTTTGCAAGCGCGTTCACGCGGCAGACTTGCGATCATCTCAAGACCCGGGCGGAAGCGGCGGCAACTCCAAATTGCGTGCACATCACGCAATGATTCCAGAAAACTCGTCGAAGAATTTGGCGGACGCACCGAGAAATTGCCGCGCAATTGGCTCAAGCGATTCGCAGACGCGGAAAAGAGGAAGCCGCTCAGGATTGGCGCACGGCTGGTGATCGCCAGGAGCAGAGTGCGGGCGCAATGCTATAGCGTCCGCTGTCCTCAGCGGATCTACACTCACCGAGCTCGACCACATGCGCTGAGGAAAGCGTACACTACAGCGCGGATCAAGAAACCGCCGCTCCTCGTCATTCCGGCTTCCGCGGCGTTTGGCACAGGAGAACATGCAACGACGGCAATGTCGCTCCGTCTGCTCGAACGCTTGACTCGGGAATGGAAGAATAGCTGGTCGCTTGCCGACCTTGGAACCGGGAGCGGAATTCTCGCTCTTGCGGCGAAACGCTTCGGTGCAGGACGCGTGCTTGGCATTGATGTCGATCCGAAAGCGATTTCTGTAGCGAAAGCAAACGCCCGTCTTAACAAAATCAATAATGTCTATTTTAAGTTGGGCGATCTGGGCAAATGGAAGCCCTCGGCCGTGAGGGACATTGTTGCTGCGAACCTTTACGGCGAGTTGTTGATCGAAATTCTTCCGAAACTAAAACGCAGTAACTGGCTAATTCTTTCCGGCGTGCTGCGCATGCATGAAAACAAATTCTTTCATGCTCTGCGACGGAACAAGATTGAGATCGTGAAAATAAACCGTCGCGGGAAATGGATCGCCGTGCTGGCGAAGGCGCCCCATGCGCCGCGGTTGGGAATTATGCCAAGGTCAGATTAGAAGGCTACGCGACTTTGGATTTGCGCGAGTAAACTCTGACAGATAGGTTCTTTCAGCCTTGGCGGCTTCGGTTTCTCTGCATTCCACGCGGTTTAAACACGAGCCGCGGCAGAAACAGACACCATGCAGAACGAACAACTTGCCTATGTCGCCGTCACGCCGTACTCGATGCGCAAATCGCGCACCGGCGGCATCGTTGGCCGGCTGATTTCCCGCACAGGACTCGATCTGGTGGGCGGACGCATGTTTGCACCGGGTCTGGAGTTAACCAAACGTTATGCCGAGACGATCGTGACGGAAACCGATCCGCGTCATCGCGCAACACAAGAGCTGATTCGCGAGTACGTTCTGAAGAATTTCACCAGCGAGAAAAACGGACAACGCCCGCGCGTTTTGTTCCTCATCTTTCGCGGCCCGGACGCGGTCGAAAAGATTCACCGCACGGTAGGTCATATCGTGCACGAGCGCACCAGCGGCGAAACCATTCGCGACACCTACGGAGATTACATCACAGATGATTCAGGCAAGGTAACTTACCTTGAGCCCGGAGTATTGGCGACTTTCGATCCAAAAGCAGTTGAGCACGATTTGAAGCTTTGGGCGGAATTTTCCGACTCTGACGGCGGAATTTTGGATCGGGTAGTCCCCTTCCCCGCCAACGCGCATGTCGAAAAGACGCTCGTCCTGATCAAACCCGACAATTTCAGGTTTCCCAACCTGCGACCGGGCGGGGTCATCGAAGTATTTTCCCGCTCGGGACTCTCCATCATTGGATTTAAAGTTCATCAGATGAGCGTTGCACAAGCGGAGGAATTCTACGGCCCTGTGCTGCCAGTTCTTGAGAAAAAACTCGGACCAAAGAGCGGCCGCGAAAACTGGGAAAGCATTGTCGAATTCATGGCCGGGCGAAAGCCAAGCGAATGTCCGCCTGAAGACCGCGATGCTCCCGGAACGGAAAAATCGATCGCCATTGTTTACCAAGGCGTCGATGCGGTCCGTAAAATTCGTGACGTGCTCGGTCCAACCGATCCAGCCAAGGCGCCGCCCGGCTCGATCAGGAGAGAATTTGGCCAGAGCATCATGATCAACGCCGCGCACGCTTCGGATTCTCCTGAGAACGCCAAACGCGAAATGGCAATCATTCGAATCGACGAGAATAATTTCAAACCTCTGATTGAAAACTTCTACCGGCGCTCATAGTTTGCGCTCCATTTTGAACCATCCCACAACCAGTCCTACTACCATGGAAATTTCCGAACGCGCCGCTCAACTGAGTCCTTCGCTTACGCTCTCGATCGATAGTAAGGCCAAAGCCATGAAAGCCGAGGGCATCGATGTCTGCGGCTTTGGCGCAGGCGAACCGGATTTCGATACGCCCGAACATATAAAAAAGGCTGCGATCGACGCATTGGAGGCCGGCTTCACAAAATACACGCCCAGCGCCGGCATCCCGGAGCTGCGTCAGGCGATCGCGGAAAAGTTGGCTGCCGATAACGACCTGAATTATCGCGCGGGGCAGGTCATTGTGAGTAACGGCGCAAAGCACGCGTGCTACAACGCGATCCTTGCCACATGCCAGCCCGGCGATGAAGTCATCATTCCCGCGCCCTATTGGGTCAGCTATCCGGAGATGGTCAGATTGGTCGGCGCTGAACCCGTGATCGTGCCGACCAGCGAGCGCCACTCCTGGAAAATGCGGGCCGAAGACTTTGAAAATGTAATGACGCCTCGCACGAAGATGTTGATCATGAACAGTCCCTGTAATCCGACCGGGTCTGTTTATACGCGGGAGGAATTGCAGGCGATTGTCGATGTTGCGGCTGAAGAAGACATTTACATTTTGTCGGACGAAATCTACGAGAAGCTCGTTTACGACGATGCAAAACATGTGAGCATCGCCTCCCTTTCCGAGGCGGCCTACGATCTGACGATTACAATCAACGGCTTCAGTAAAACCTACGCGATGACGGGCTGGCGGCTTGGTTATCTGGCAGCGCCCGAGGCTGTGGCCAAAGCGGTCGATTCCATTCAAAGCCATACGGCATCTAATCCTTCCTCCTTCTCTCAGTATGGCGCACTCGCTGCTTTAAAGGGCGATCAACAGCCGATAATCGACATGCGGGAAGAGTTCGATATGCGCCGCAATTACATGTTCGACCGCGTCTCGAAGATTTCGAACGCTACTGCAGTCAAACCGGAGGGCGCATTTTACGTCCTGGTGAATATCAGTCAGCTTGGTCTAACTTCACAAAATTTTGCTGATCGCCTGCTGAGTAAAGCCAACGTCGCGGTCGTTCCCGGAGCCGCCTTCGGCGACGATCGTACTGTCAGGCTCAGTTACGCCACCAGTATCGACGTAATCAAAAAAGGATTGGACCGCTTCCAGGACTTTTGCCGCACGCTGTAACAATCGCTGATTAGCGATTGCGGATTTCAACGCGACCTGATAGCGGAATTGATCGGAATCCGCAATGTCTTCCGGTACTCTCGCGCTCATTCTTCACGCGCACCTGCCGTTCGTTCGCCATCCGGAACATGAACATTTTCTGGAAGAAGACTGGTTCTTCGAAGCAATAACGGAGTGTTATATCCCGCTGGTGCGCATGATGCAGCGCCTGATCGATGAGCATGTGCCGTTTAAGCTTGCCATGTCGCTCACGCCGACGCTCTGCGCGATGCTGCAGGACAAGATGCTTTGCGAGCGTTACGTACGGCATCTCGATCTTTTGATTGATCTCGCGGCGCGTGAACGAAAACGGAACCGCAATCACCCGGAGCTCAGCGAGCTCGCGGACTTTTATTTCAGAATCTTTCGCCAAGCCCGGCGCTTCTTTGTAGATGAATGCAAATGCGATTTGCTTGCTGCTTTTCGCGAACTGCGGGAAAGCGGCGGACTTGAAATCGTTGCCTCGGCGGCGACGCATGGCTTGCTTCCCCTGCTCCAGGAGCCGGTTACAGCCGAAGACGGTGACCTCGGCGTTCCCGCGTTTGCCTCGTTCACGCCGCCGCGGTCAACGCCCGCGGCTATAGCAGCGCGAGCCCAGATTTTGATTGGACGCGATGTCTACGTGGATCTTTTCGGTGTCGAGCCTCGCGGGTTTTGGTTGCCTGAATGCGCTTACGGGTCGGGTCTGGAATCCATTCTGCAACAGGCAAATATTCGCTGGTTCGTTCTCGACACGCCCGGCCTGTTGTTTGGAAAGCCGCGTCCGCGTCGCTCGAGTTACGCACCTTGTTACACACCGGCCGGGCCGGCCGCTTTTGCGCGCGATCGTGATTCAAGCCGACAGGTTTGGAGCGCACAAGGAGGTTATCCTGGTGACCCCGCGTACCGGGAGTTTTATCGCGACGCCGGATTCGACCTTCCACTGGAACATCTGGGACCAGTTGCTCACGGTACCCGGAAATTCTCCGGAGTGAAGTATCACCGCATCACCGGGGCCGATGGCCAGAAGGAATTATACGATCCAGCCGCTTCAGAAAGAATCGCCGAAAAGCAAGCCCTTCATTTTCTCGAGGAACGCCGGCGTCAGATCCGTGAAGTCGCCGCGGCGGGGTTTGATCCGATTGTGGTCGTTCCGGTCGATGCCGAACTATTTGGACATTGGTGGTTTGAAGGTCCCCGTTTCCTCGAACAATTCATTCGCCAGGCGGCAATCCAGCGCGATTTTCGTCTCTCCACGCCGAGCGAATATCTGGCGGCGAATCCGACGCAGCAAATCATTGAGCCAGCAACCTCAACATGGGGCGAGAATGGATATTTTGAAGTTTGGCTGAATCCTAGTAACGCGTGGATCTATCCACAGCTGCATATTGCGGCACAGCGAATGAGTGACGCTGCGCGCCGATATGCTTCTGCTATTGTAGGACAACCGCTCCGGTTGCCAACCGAGAACCCGCCAGGCGAAGCGCCTGCCCTACAACTTGCTGATCGTGTTCTAAAACAACTTGCCCGCGAACTTTTACTGGCTCAATCCAGCGATTGGGCGTTTTTGATGAAAACCGGGACAGCACGTGAGTACGCGACCAAGCGTACCATCGATCATCTCACTCGCTTCAACCGGTTATACGATCAACTCGTCACGAATACGCTGGATGAAGAATCTCTACGCGAGTGCGAATGGCGCGATAATCTTTTTCCGAACGTGAACTGGCGTTACTACATCTAGTTCACTTGTCATTCCGAGCGAAGTCGCTTGCCCCGCGGTAGCTTTATGCGAAGGCTGGGAGGAATCTCTATCTCTCGTTATCAATTATTCGAGATGTCTCGGCTCCGCTCGACATGACAAGAAAGGTCAAAACAGCGATTCTGACGGTGTTCTTGGCTTTTGCGGCGCTCGCACAAGAATCCCAAACGCCGACTCCTTCGGTGACGCCGGAGGAATCTCCTTCTTTGTCACCCATTCCGATAGAATCTCTCACGCCGCCACCCGCGTTGGAGCAGACGCCTTCAGCTTCATCCGCGAGAAGCGTCCGCATCAGTTTTGTACCACCACCGTTGGAAGGCAGGATCAGCCTCGGAATTTACGATCCAACAGGAAAGCTACTTCGCGTTTTGCACCACGAAGCGGACCTCAACGAATTCAAAATCGGTGCGGACGCGCTCGTGACGCAATGGGATGGAAAAAACGACAATGGCGAAGATTTGCCCGCTGGAAAATATCACGCTCGTGGTTATCTCGTCGGTCCCCTCAAAGTAGAAGATCTCAGCCAGGTCGCAGCTTCGCCTCCCGAAAACAACTCAAATGCCAGCATTAAAGTGAACCTCATGCTAAATCCGCTGGCCAACGACAAGCGAGCACTCGTCGAACTCGCCGCAGGCTTTGACAACAACGGAAGCTATTTGAAAACAAACGATGGCCTGCGATTGTTCACGATAAGTGAGTCACCGAAATTGAGTCGTGTATCGATTATGAAGAAGGGCGATAAATCGGTCGATATTTGGCAAACCGATGGCACCGTTTTTCACCAATTCCGCATCTCGAATGTGGACCAGATGATGGCGTTCGATTGCGGGGAATTCGAATTGAAGTGAGCTGTAGCGGCGGTCTGTTAGTCACGCCCTAGCCTTAGCAAAGACCGATGACTAGCATCGATTCCAAAGAACGGTGCTCGCCGCGGCGAGCACCGCTACAACCTCTGGTCACGTGGCAGAATTTCTGTTAGTTAAGCGCTAATGGCCTCGACTCCGGAGTTTCAACATACTGTCGGCAAGACCGCCAGCTTTAGCGGCACCGCTCTGCATACTGGTGACAAAGTCACTCTGAAACTGCATCCCGCGCCGGTGGATCACGGAATCAAGTTCAAGCGCAAAGATCTGCAGGATGAGCCCACAATTGACGCCAGAATCGAGAACCTTAAGACAGTCGAGCGCGCCACAACCATTGGCGAAGGTTCGGTGCGCGTGCGCACAGTCGAGCATGTGCTCGCCGCGCTTTGGGCGATGGGCGTGGATAACGCCATTGTGGAAATGGACGCAAACGAGCCGCCGATCGGTGACGGCAGCGCGCAGCTCTATGTCGATCTTATGAAGAAAGCCGGTGTGACGGTGCAGGAGGCGCCCCAAAAGTTTTTCGACGTGCGTGAACCAATGCACGTGGAAGCGAAAACGGGTGCGCTGCTCGTTTTGTTGCCGGATGACAAATTTCGCATCTCGTGCACGCAAGCCGGACCGAATAACCGGTTCACACAGTTTTTGTCGATGGAAGTTACGCCGGCAATTTTCGAGCGCGAGATCGCGCCGGCACGAACGTTTGTTTACTACGAGGATGTTGAGCCACTCATGGATAAAAATTTGATCAAGGGCGGCAGCCTCGAGAACGCAATTGTGGTGCGCGGCGAGGCGGTCTTAAGCAAGGAACCATTGCGTTTCCCAGACGAATTCGTACGGCACAAAATCCTCGATATCATCGGCGATCTCGCGCTAGTCGGCCGGCGCATTCGCGGCCACGTCGTGGCGGTAAAACCCGGACATGCTGCGAATGCAGATCTGGCCCGGGCAATCGCCCGCGAGCAGACCCAGAGAAGCGCGATGAGCGCACCGCGCGCGATCCCAATAGGCGATTCCGGTCTGGACACTGGCGAAGTGATGAAGATCCTTCCGCACCGCTACCCTTTTTTGATGGTTGACCGGGTCATCGGCTTCGAGGGCGAAAATAAAATTACGGCCATAAAATCCATCACGATTAACGAGCCGTTTTTTCAGGGGCATTTCCCCGGTCATCCAGTGATGCCTGGAGTAATGCAAGTAGAAGCGATGGCGCAAGTGGCCAGTATTCTTTTGTTCAAATTGACGAAGACTTCGAGTCGTGTCGGCTATTTCATGAGTGCGGACCAGGTGAAATTTCGCAAACCGGTTTTTCCGGGCGACACGATTTTCATTCACGCCGAGCTGACGAGAGCGCGTGGCAATCGCATGGCGAAAACGAAGTGCTACTGCCTAGTAAACGACGCGGTCGTTTCCGAAGCCGAACTGATGTTTACGTTTCTCGATAAATGAGCGACGTGCAGATTCATCCGACCGCGATCATCGATCCCGCCACGGAAATCGGTGCAGGAACAATCGTCGGTCCTTACTGCGTGATAGGTCCGGACGTTGTGCTTGGCCAAAACTGCTGGCTGCAACAGCACGTCACGCTTTGCGGACCTATGAAAGCTGGCGCGAAGAACAGATTCTATGCCTACTGCTCTATCGGTCAGCAAACGCAGGATTTAAAATATCGCGGTGAACCAACCTATCTGGAAATCGGCGACGAAAACACATTTCGCGAATTCGTGACGGCACATCGCAGCACGACGAGCGAAGGCAAAACGCGCGTTGGTAATCGAGGAAACTTTCTCGCTTACAGTCATATCGGTCACGATTGCACCGTGGGCGACGACGTCATCTTTTCAAATAACGGCACGTTGGGCGGGCACGTTCAGGTGGGAGATCATGCCGTGATGGGCGGACTCACCGCTGTGCATCAATTCTGTCGGATCGGCCGATTCGCGATCACCGGTGGCTGTTCCAAGATTGTGCAGGATATTCCGCCGTTTATGATCGCCGATGGTAATCCCGCGGAAATTCGCGGGATTAATCTCATCGGATTGGAACGCAAGAATTTCCCGCCCGAAAGTGTGAAACTGATCAAAGAAGCATTTCGCCTGATTTACCGTTCAAAATACAACAGGCGCCAGGCGATCGAAGCGATGCAGAAAGAATTGCCTCAGACCGAGGAAATCGCCGAAATCATCCAATTCATCGAACAAAGCGAGCGCGGAATTATTCGCTGAAATTTCAACCGTCGCCGCGGACTCGATATTAAAATCTGAGCTTCAGTCCGTCATACGCAATGTGCGCGCCAATGGGGAGCCGGGATTCTGCAGCCTGCGGAAGATCGTGGCAGATGTGCGTAAAGTAAGTCGATTCGGGCTTTACGCGCGCTGCCGCATCTAGGGCCTGCCCGACGCTCAGATGTGTCGGATGCGGTCTGTCCCGCAGCGCATCGATGATCAAGACTCTTACACCAGAGATAAGATCGACAATCGCATCCGGCACTGCGCTGCAGTCGCTTAAGTAGGCGACAAGTCTTCGATTCGCGCGCGAGAAAAGATAGCCGTTAACCATGGAATCGCCATGCGGCACTGGCAACGGTGTGATCAACGTCTCGCCCAGTTTAAACGGCGCATGAATTATGTGCGGCTCCGGCTTCAGATAATATGGAACCGGATTACTGGTGTTAAACGCAAATTGAAACACCCGCTCCAAATCGCGCATTGTTTCAGGCGATGCGTAGACCGGCATCGAGCCTCGCGCGTGCGAAAAGCGTCGGAGATCGTCAAAGCCCATGATATGATCGGTGTGCGAATGCGTGAAAACGACTGCATCTACGCGGCGAATGCTTTCTCGCAGCGCCTGCGTTCGAAAATCGGTTCCGGTATCCACCACCCAGGCACATTCCGGCGTTTCGATATAGATCGACGAGCGCAGCCGCTGGTCGCGGGGGTCGGGCGACCGGCAGACATCGCAATCGCAGCCAATCATCGGCACGCCTTGTGACGTTCCGGTCCCAAGGAAGGTGACCGA
>Ga0307312_10001779_pt1 | contig 11147 bp, 10 predicted proteins | sample ER_DNA_202_FD_194489 | JGI IMG/M metagenome (GOLD analysis project Ga0307312, IMG submission 194489) | Bulk soil microbial communities from the East River watershed near Crested Butte, Colorado, United States - ER_DNA_202 | ecosystem: Environmental > Terrestrial > Soil > Floodplain | place...
CACCTGCCGGCAGCGCGTAGATGAATCGAATCAGCATCTCGATTCCGCGATGGTAGTGATCGAGGCTGTACCGCTCGTTCGGCGAGTGCGCCGCGCTGTCTGCCTCGGGCAACCCGCTGGCGACCATTGGCGCCTTGAGCGCCTCTTGCAGGTCGATCGACACCGGTATCGAGCCGCCGGAACGGACGAGGCGCGGCTTGCGTCCGAAGGCCGCTTCGAACGCCTCGCTTGCGGCCGCTCCGGCCGCGTGATCAGCATCGATCAGCACGGGGCGGGTAGCGCCCAGCTTCCGCACCTCGACCTTGACACCGTCTGTCGAGAGCTCGGCGACGTAGGCCTTGAGGCTGCGCAGGATCTCCTCTGGGTCCTGGTCTGGGACCAGGCGCATGCTGACCTTCGCCATCCCGCGCGACGCAATGACCGTTTTCACGCCCGCTCCGGTGAACCCACCGTTGATGCCGTTCACGTCGAGAGTTGGGCGGGCCCACTGGCGGACGATCAGTGGATACTCAGCCTCGCCCTCAAGCGCGCTGGATTGCATCAGCTCCTTGAGCCTGTCGGCGTACTCCGCCGGCTTTTCCCAATCCTTGAGCTCCTGGGCGGTCGGCGGGCGCACGCGATCGTAGAATCCGGGGATCGTGATCTGGCCGTCTCTGCCCTTAAGTGCCGAGATGATGTGAGCCAGCGTGTTGAGCGGATTGGGCGCAACCCCTCCATAGCCCCCTGAGTGGAGGTCGATGCCGGGGCCGACCGCCTCGAGCTCGACGTACAGGATGCCGCGGAGCCCGACGTTCAGAGCCGGGAAGCCGTCCTCGGTGAAGCCACCATCCCAGACCAGCACCCAGTCCGTTTGCAGGCGCTTGGCGTTCTGCCGGACATATTTGCCGAGCGCCTCACCGGTGATCTCCTCCTCGCCTTCGATCAGGAACCGGATGTTGATCGGCGGACCGCCTGCCTGGCGCGAGAACTCCACCGCCTTGAGTGCGGCCATGTGGTTGCCTTTGTTGTCGGCCGCGCCGCGGGCGAACACACGGCCGTCGCGCACCGTCGGCTCGAATGGCGGGCTGATCCACAGGTCGATCGGGTCGGCCGGCTGGACGTCGTAGTGCCCGTAGATCGTGAGCGTCGGGGCCTTGGCATTGACTACGAGATCGCCCTGCAGGACCGGGTGACGTCCGCCGGGAACGTCCGTGATCGCGGTGGTGAAACCCACGCGTTCCATTCGCTCGGCCAGCCAGCCCGCGTTTCGCCGCACATCTTCGCGATGCTCCGGGAGCGCGCTGATGCTTGGGATGCGCAGCTCTTCGAACAGGTCGGCGTCAGATTGATCCTGGCCTTCCTTGGCCAGCTTCAGCGCTTCCTTCAGCATCTCCTCTTCCCCTTTCGTCATGCGGTTAGCGGCTCATCGACAATGCGTTCTCGCCGGCGGTCTCTGACTTGGCCAGGAAGCATGCCGCCAGGTGGCCTCGCCCCAGATCGGCGAGTGGCGGCTCCTCCTTGAAGCAGCGCTCGAAGGCCAGCGGGCAGCGTGTGTTGAATCGGCAGCCCTCGGGTGGATGCGCCGGGTTTGGGATGTCGCCCTTGATCGGGGCGCGCCGCCGGCTGCGTTCCACCTCGGGGTCCGGCACCGGCACGACCGCGAGCAGCGCCTGGGTGTACGGGTGCTGCGGATTGGAGTAGATCGTGTCGCGGTCGGCGATCTCCACGATTTTGCCCAGGTACATCACGGCGACCGCGTTGCTCATGTGGCGAATGATGCTGAGATCGTGGCTGATGAAGATGTATGTGAGGTTGTGCGCCACCTGGAGCTCACGCATGAGGTTCAGGATCTGCGCTCGCACCGAGACGTCGAGGGCCGAGGTCGGCTCGTCGGCCACGATAAGCGACGGCCGCAACGCGAGGGCTCGCGCGATGCTCACACGCTGGCGCTGGCCGCCGCTCAGCTGATGCGGATATCGATTGGCAAGGCGCACCGGTAAGCCGACCATCTTCAGGAGCTCTGCGACGCGCTGTGGCAGCACCTTGCGTTCCGGGGCGTCGTGCACGACGAGCGGCTCGCCGATGGCCGCCTCCACCGAAAGCCGGGGATTCAGCGAGCTGTACGGGTCCTGGAAGACCATCTGCATACGAGGTCGCAGGTGCCTCAGCTCGTCATCGTCCATCCGTGTCACCTCGCGCCCTTCGAAACGAACCGCGCCGTTGGTCGGTTCGATTAGGCGCAGGATCGCCCGGCCCGTGGTCGACTTGCCGCAGCCCGACTCGCCGACGATCCCCAGGGTGTGACCCCGCTCCACCTCGAAGCTGATGCCATCGACCGCGCGCAACATTGGGCGGGGGCGAAACGGAATGGACGCTCCAAGGGGAAAGTGGACCTTGAGGTCCGCAACCTGGAGCAGGTTGACGGGGGCGGCGGTGTGTTGATCGCGAGCGGGCGCTGTTGGAGAGCTGTCAGTGCTCGACTGGTGCGACTCTTGGTGCGCGTCCGAAAGGTCTGCCCAGCACGCTGCCTCCTGCCCCGGAAGTTTCTCCTCGAGAACAGGGGGATCGACCAGGCACCTCTCCATCACGAACGAGCAGCGGGGCGCGAATGGACAGCCGACTTTTGTCGTGTGAGGGTCGGGTAGGCCCCCCTCGATCGAGCGCAAAGACTCGGTGCGCGGAGAGTCCAGGCGGGGGATGCACGCGAGGAGGCCGAGCGTGTAGGGATGGGTTGGGTGCGCGAACACACCACCCGTCGCCCCGCTCTCAACTATCTCGCCTGCATACATCACGGCGATGCGATCGGCAATTCCCGCGACGACGCTCAAGTCGTGGCTGACCATGAGCAGCGAGGTTCGGTGCACCTCGGTGATGCGCCGGAGGAGCTCGAGAATCTGGGCCTGGATGCTCACGTCGAGAGCCGTCGTCGGCTCGTCCGCGACCACGATCTGGGGCTCGCACGAGATCGCCATCGCGATCATCACCCGCTGGCGCATACCGCCCGACAGCTGGTGCGGATACGCGTGCAGCTGGCGCACCGGGCTGGGGATGCCCACCGATGCGAGCAGCTCGACCGAGCGCGCCCTGGCCTGACGCCGGGACATCTTGAGGTGGACCCGGAGCATCTCCTCCATCTGGATGCCGATCGTCCGCACCGGGTTGAGCGAGGACATCGGGTCTTGGAAGACCATCGCAATCTGGCGGCCGCGAATCTCGCGCAGCTCCGGCTCGGACATCGTGAGCAGGTCGTCGCCCTGGAACCGGATGCTGCCGCTGACACGGGCGGCGCCGGCCGGAAGCAAACCCGTCAAAGACATCGCCGTGGCGCTCTTGCCGCAGCCCGACTCGCCGACCAGGGCGAGCGTCTCGCCTCGCTCCAGCCAGAAGCTCACGCCATTCACGGCATGAAGCGGACCCTGTGGCGTTCGGAAGACAATGCGGAGATCCTCGACCGTCAGGAGCCGGCCGCTGGTCCGAGGCCCCACGGAGGCCTGGCTCAGGTCGTGCCCACCTCCGCAGCGACAGCGTGACCGACCTCGTCGCGAACGACACGCCCAGATTTCATGACGAAGGACGGACGGCGCATCGCCCCGATGTCCTTCGATGGGTCGCCGGGTACCAGGATGAGGTCCGCCACCTTACCCTTCTCGATACTCCCGATCTGGTCGTCCATCCGCAGCAGCCGCGCCGCGTTGGAGGTTGCGGCGACGATAGCCAGCATCGGCGGCAGGCCGAACTCGACCATCTTGGCCAGCTCCAGCGGCAGGTCTCCATGCGGATTGAAAGGCGTCCCGGCGTCAGTCCCGGCCGCAATCCGCATTCCCGACTTGACGGCCATGGCGAAGCTCTCCCGGTGGTGGCCGCTCTCGCCTTGAGCCTTTTTCACGACCCAATCGGGGATCCCGCCCTTAGCGCCGTTGTTCACGATCTGGTCCACCGCGATGAGGGTGGGCACGAGGAAGGTCTCGTTCTTGAGGGCGAGGTTGATGGCCTCGTCATCGAGATAGAAACCGTGCTCGATCGAGTCGATACCCGCCCGCAGCGCGTTCTTGATGCCGCCGTTACCGATCGCGTGTGAGGCTGCGGGTCGGCCCGCCTTGTGCGCCTCCTCCACCGCAGCCTGCAGCTCGTCGAGCTGAAACGCGGTCTGGCTTGGATCGACGCCGGGCGTGAGCACGCCGCCGGTGGCCATCACCTTGATGAAGTTCGCGCCGCCTTTGATCTCGGCGCGCACAGCTTTGCGCACCTCGTCGGGTCCATCCGCCTCTCGCCCGATGAAATGCCCGTGCCCACCGGTCATCGTGACGACGCGGCCGGCAGCTCGCACCCGAGGCCCCTCGATGAGGCCGCGATCCACCGCCTTGGCGATCTCGATGGCGATCTGGTTCGCCGCGCCGCAGTCGCGGACTGTCGTGATGCCCGCCGCCAGCGTAAGGCGCGCGTTGATCACGCTGCGGATCGTGGCAATCGGGATGCTGTCGTTCAGGACCTGCCCGAACAGATCGGCGGAGCCGTCGTTGCACAGGTGGACGTGACTGTTGATCATCCCGGGCAGCAGCGAGTGCCCCTTGCCATCGACGACGTTGTGCGGATCGAACGCCGGCGCCTGCGCGCTGGGGCCGATCCAGGCGATGCGCTCGCCTTCGACCGCCACCGCCCAGTCCGCGCGGGGCTCTCCTCCGAGGCCGTCGATCAAAGTTACGTTTCGGATCAGGTGGCTGGCTGCCATCGAATAACCTCCCCCGCTCAGGAATAGAAACCAGACGGCGCTTTGTGCAGCGTCCGCCACTGGTCCGGGTCGTGGCCGTAGATCATCATCGCGTCCTTCTCGTCGGCAAGGGCAAGCAGCTTCTTGGCGCTCTCCTTGGCGACCTCCGGCTCCATCTGCCCACCCCACGAGTCATGGTCGAGATTGTCCTGGCAATAGATCGCATCACTGCACAGGAGCACATGGCCCTGGTGCTTGAGGTTGATCAAGAAGCTCCAGTGGTAGGGCGCATGCCCGGGGGTCAGCACCGACTGTACCCCGGGAAAGATCTCCGGCTCTCCTTCGAGCAACTCGTACTTGAGGTACGGCAGGTCGAAGTACTGATTCGGGAAGTTGGGACTCTCTTTGGCGAACTCGAAATGCTGCTTGTTGGCATAGATGGTCGAGTCCTTGAAGAGGTAGTTGTTTCCGCAGTGATCGAAGTGAAGGTGGGTGTTGATGACGTAGTGGACATCCTGGGGCGAGAGATCGAGTTCGGCCAGTCTTCGGATCATCGAGTCCTCCGGCCGCATCACGGGCAGCAGGACCTTGGAGATCTCCTGGCCCTTGAACGTGTATTCCGGATCCTCGATGTGGTTCTTGTGCATTCCGGTGTCGATCAAAACGTTCTTGCCGTCATCGGTCTGGATGAGATAGCCCGGAATCGGGATATGAATGCGTTTGCCGTCGCCCACGCCGGGAGAGATCACCGCCCCTTTATCGATGCAGGCCTCCCCCAGAAACAGGATATGCAGCTTCATCAGACTTCTTCCCCTCCTACTCGGCTGGCGCGGTCGCGCCAGTGGCTTTGCGGATCGAACACGGCGGCCACCTGGTCGCCAAGGTAGTTGGAAGCCAGGATCATCGCCGTGATGGCCAGCCCGGGAAACGTCGCTATCCACCAGGCCAGCCGCAGCCAGTCTTTGCCCGCGGCGAGATCGGCCCCCCAGTCGGGCGTCGGCAGCTTCACGCCGAAACCCAGGAAGTTCAAGGTCGTAGCCGTCAGAATCGCCCATCCGATCGCGCTGCTGGCAATGACGATGATCTGCGTCATCACGTTGGGCAGGATGTGGTACGCCATGATCCGCAGCGGCGAGTAGCCCAGCGCCCGGGCGGCGAGGACATAGTCCTGTCCCTTCGCCGCAAGAGTCGACCCGTACACCACTCGCGCGAAGACCGGGATGAACGAGACGCCGATCGCGATCATCACGTTGGCCAGGCCGCCTCCAATGATCGTCACCACGATCAAGACGAGCAGTAGGCCCGGGAACGCGAGCATGACGTCCATCGTCCGCATGATCACCGCGCTGATCCAGCGCGTCGAATAGCCGGCCAGAAGTCCCAGCGGCACGCCGATGACGGTCGATATTCCAATTCCGACGACAGGCGCCAGCAGGATGATCCGCGCGCCCCAGATCACCCGGCTCAGCATGTCCCTGCCGAACTGGTCGGTGCCAAACGGGTGACGGACGCTCGGCGCCGCGAGGGTGTCGCTGGTGGTGTGGACAGGATCGTACGGAGCGAGAGTCGGCGCCAGCAACGCGACGATGCAGACAAACAGGATGAACAAAACGGCGGCGGCGCCGACGCGATCTCCGCTGGTCAGCGCCCTGGCAATCCGTGCTGCATCGGCGAGCGGCCGGAAGGGCGGCCCCGAGCCAACCGCAGGTGCTGCACTGCTCACCGGGAGCCAGTCCAGGAAAGCCGGATGCGCGGGTCGAGGACCCCATAGGCGACGTCGACCAGGAGGTTGATCACGAGGTAGATGACCGCGATGAAGAGCACGACACTCTGAACCGCAGGTATGTCCTTGGCCTGGATGGCCTGGACGAGGTAGCTCCCGATGCCCGGCCGGCCGAAGATGACCTCGACGACAACGGCGCCGCTCAGCACGTTGCCAAACTGCAGGCCGAGAATGGTCACCACCGGGATGAGCGCGTTCTTGAGCGCGTGCCGGTACAGCATCATGCTTTCCGACAGGCCTTTCGCTTTGGCGACCTGCATGTAGGGCTGGCGATAGATCTCGACCAGATTGTTGCGCAGCAGTCGCGCGATGATGGCCGACAGGCCCCAGCCCAACGAGACGGCTGGAAGCACGATCGCCTGCGGCTCTCCTTCACCCAGCGATGGGAGCACGCGCAGGTTGACGGCGAAGACAAGCACGAGGATTAGCGCAAACCAGAAATACGGAACCGCGACACCAAGGATCGAGAATCCTCCCGCGAGGCGATCCGTCCAGCTCCCCGGATGCAAGCCTCCCGCGATGCCGACGGGCACGCCGATGAGCACGGCCACCAGCATGGCGGCGAGGGTCAGCTGAAGCGTGTCGGGAAAGCGCGCGGCGATCTCCTCCGCGATCGGCCGCCCAGTGATGAAGGAAGTCCCCAGGTCACCATGGAGGAGCCGGCCCACGTACCCGATGTACTGCACAGGCAGCGGCTGGTCCAGGCCGAGCTGCACGCGCAACTGGGCCAGCTGCTGCGGGGTGGGGCGCGATCCGAACAGCAGGATCTGGGCCGGGTCGCCCGGGATCAGGTGCAGGATCAAGAACACCAGCACCGTGACCCCGAACAACACCGGCGCCGAGATGGCGACCCGCCGGGCCAGAAGACGGAGCATGCGGGTCCCTTACATGCTCGCTGCGTGGAAGAGCGGGAACGCGTTCACCGTGAATGCCATTCCCTTCAAAGAGGAGGTGCCGACGAATAGGCCGCTCGAGTTGTAGATCGGGATGATTACCGCCGCCTCCATGATCGTCTTGCCGACCTGCTTGTACAGCTCTGCACGCTGGGTGTTGTCGGCGGTCGCGTTGGCCTTGTCGATCGCTGCAGTCAACTCCGGGTTGTCGTAGTGCTCCCAATTGAACCCGTGAGCGATCTGGTCGCCACCGAACAACGCGCGCGTGAAGTAGGGATCGACGTCGTAATAGAAAAAGTCAGCGAGGTGATGGTCGCCGCGGTTGTAGGCGTCACCGACTGCGGGGAACGACTGGTCACTGATGTCGACGGTGATGCCCACGTCCTTGAACTGCGACTGCATCAGCTGCGAGATGCCGTCAAAGCCGAAGCCTGAGATGTTGATGAAGTTGAGCTTCATCTTCTGACCGCCCTTCTGTCGCATGCCGTCGGAGCCCTTGGTCCAACCGGCCTGGTCCAGCAGCGAGCCCGCCTTCGCCGGGTCGTATTTGTAGATCGCCTGGGTCGCGGCGTCGTAGCCGGGCGTGATCGGCGTGTACACGCTGTCGGCGGCAGTGTACAGACCGAAGAAAAGGGTCTTGATGATCGTGGCCTGGTCGGTCGCGAACTCCAGGGCCTGGCGCACCAGCGGGTCGTTGGTGGGCGCCTTCTGGGCGTTGATCATGATGTTCCACGGCATGCCTGTGGACGCGACGTTAAAGACGGTGTATTTCGAGTCGCCTTTAATCGTCTGGATGTCCTGCGGGTTGATGTTCGGCGCGAGCTGGATCTCGCCAGTCTGAAGCGCAGTGAACCGGGTTCCGGGGTCAGCGAGGATGCGGAAGATGATCGTCTTGATCTGCGGTGGCCCCGTGCGGAGCGGCGCCGGGCCCCAGTTGTAATCGGGGTTGCGCTCGACGGTGACGTGCTGCCCGACGATGTATTCCTTGAACTTGAAAGGCCCGGTGCCGACCGGGTTGCGGCCGAAATCAGCCCCGAATTTCTGCACGGCCGTCGGCGAGACGATCGAGAACGTGGCGACCTCGTTCATAAAGGCGGCGTTGGGCGACTTGAAATTGACCTTGACGGTGAAGTCGTCGACCACCTGGGTGTCCGAGTACGGGCCAAGCGCGCCGGCGGCGGACTTGGACTTCGTGTTCGGGTCGACGATGTGGTCGAACGTGAACTTGACAGCAGCCGCATTGAAGGGCGTGCCGTCGTGAAATTTGACGTCCTTGCGGAGATGGAACGTGTAGCTGGTCGCGTCCGGCGTTGCCTCCCAGCCGGACGCCAGGCCGGCAATGAACGGCGAGTCGCCGTGGCCGGGCAGGTCCCAGATGAGGCGGTCGAAAATACAGCCGCTGATCGCGCCGACCGTGATCAAGCCGCTGGCTGATGGGTCGAGCGTGTCCGGCTCCTGGAACACCGCCATCGTCACCGTCGCATTGGTGTTGGTGGACGACGTGCTGCCTCCGCCGCAGGCCTCAATCAGCCACGCGAGGGCGCTGCTGCCGGCGGCGAGACCACCGACCGTGCCGGCCGCCTTCATGAAACGGCGCCGCGAAAGGCGAACGAGCTCCTGGTTGGCGGCCAGGGCCCTCAGCAACTCCGGAAGCGCAGGTTCCTCGCTCAATTCGTTTCCCCCTCCTAACCGCGTTGGAGCGATGGGCCGATCAAAAATGTGAACGGGCCACCGCAGCAAGCCCCGACGTTCGGGCATCGTACGCGCGACTGTTGGCGCGGTCAATATCGGCGACGGCGCGGGTCACCTCACATCGAGAGGCCGCTAGGATTCAAATCCTGTTGCAGGTGCGTGCAAATTCATAGCGAGGTGAGCATGAGTACATTCACATCGTTCTCCACCGTTCGGCCCTACAAGATCTGGGCAGGAGCGGTGGCTCGCGCCGTCCACGGCGAGGGCGTGACGATGGCGTTGATCGACCTCGATCCGAATCTCGACATCCCTGAGCACCATCACGTCAACGAGCAACTTGGCTTCGTGGTGCTGGGCAAGGTGACGATGGTCATCGACGGTGCTGAGCAGGAGCTTGCCGCAGGTGAGGCTTACTCGATCAAGAGCAATGTGCCGCACTCGGCACGGACCGGGAACGAGGGCGCAACCGTCGTCGACGTCTTCGCCCCTGTGCGATCTGACTGGGAAAAGGCAGAGCGTCTCGAGCCATCGCGCGGGCACTGGCCGCGTTGACGCACTCTCCGGACGTATCCGGGGAGCGCTTGTGCGACAGATCACTCCGCGCCGATCAGCGTCCCGCGCGGTCGCTCATGCGCACCCAGAGCGCCGCCGCGCCGGCACGATCGCGGACGCCGTTGGCTGTGAAGAAGCGTCCGAGCTGAGTCCTGATCGTTCCGTAGGAAAGACCCAGGCGGGCCGCGATCTCTTTGTCAGCCAATCCGTCCGCCACCAGCTCCAGGATGTCCGCCTGTCGTGGCGTAACGTGGGCCTGATCGAGTCTGGAGCTCCCGCCCGAAGCCGTCACCGTTTGTTCCCAATGCATTTATTTCAGTTGATGCCGACGAATCCAGCATAAGCTGGCAGTAGCGCGCCGTCAACTGGTGTAAATACGCACTGCCTGGTTCATCCATTTGAGCTAGCTCAACCAGGCGACCTGCGGTAGACTCGCGTGAGTGCCCGACCTGGCGGCCAAGCTCGATCGTCTCTTCCGGACCGTCCACCGGCCGGGCGGTGCCGAGTCCAGCTACGAAGAGGTGGCCAGGACCATCCGGGAGAAAGGAGGTCCGACGATCTCGGCCACCTACATCTGGCAGCTTCGAACCGGGAAGCGGGACAACCCGACCAAGAGCCACCTGGAGGCGCTGGCGGACTTCTTCGGGGTCAGCCCCGCCTACTTCTTCGACGAGAGCGTCAGCAAGAGGGTCGACGCCCAGCTTCAGCTTCTGGGAGCCATGCGGGATTCCGGGGTCGATCAGATCGCATTGCGGTCATTCGGGCTCTCGGCCGACACGCTCCAGGCCATCGCCCAGATCATTGAGAATGCCCGCAAGGCGGAGGGTCTTCCGACGGTTCGCGATAGAGGCCGAAAGAAGCGTGCGAGCCGAACCAAACGGAGGCCGGCAAGTGGCTGACGGGGCAAATCCAGGAACCTCCCAGAGGCTGAAGGAGCTGCGGCTGCGCTGCGAGGAGCGCATGAAAGACCTGCCCCTGCCCGCGCCGTTCGACCTGGATGCCTTCTGCCAGACGGTCGCTGGTCACATCGGACGCCGGATCGTCCTCCAGCCAGTGGCAGACGTCGGAGGTCAGACGATGGGCGCCTGGATCCGGGCCAAGGGGACCGACATCATCGTGTATGAGAAGAACACGACAAGGCTGCACCAGGAGCACATCGTGCTCCACGAGCTGAGCCACATCATCTGCAAACACAAGACGCCGCTCCTCGATCCGGCCGCTACTTCAAAACTCTTTCCGGACCTACGAGCCGACGTCGTGCGTGGTGTCCTGAAGCGCCAGTCCTACTCGACCGCTGAGGAACTCGAAGCCGAAGTGCAGGCATCCGTTATCCGCGAGCGCGCCACGGGCAAAGAGCCGGCCGAACCCCCAACCAAGGACGTCGACGCCCCGATCCTGAGGCGCCTGGAGGCATTTCGCCGCGGTGAGTCTCCCGACTGACGGACTGCTGCAGGCTGCCGCAGTAACCGCGGCTCTGCTCGCCTTTGCTTATAAGTTCCCATCTCTGCGCCGCCACGCCAGCAACCTGAGCCTACGCGCG
>Ga0307312_10001781_pt1 | contig 11145 bp, 9 predicted proteins | sample ER_DNA_202_FD_194489 | JGI IMG/M metagenome (GOLD analysis project Ga0307312, IMG submission 194489) | Bulk soil microbial communities from the East River watershed near Crested Butte, Colorado, United States - ER_DNA_202 | ecosystem: Environmental > Terrestrial > Soil > Floodplain | place: USA...
GGACCGATGCTGCGCCTTGCACGAAGCGCGCCAAGGCACAGTTTTTTGGGTCACATGTAGGTGCAGCCTGTTACTGCACTTGGGCCAAGAGGTTAGTAGGAGACCACCCAAGGAGCTAGATCACAGGGGGCCCCGCCGTGAGGCAGGACCCCCTGTGGGTGCCCGAAAGTAGTGCTTAGAGACGGTACTCTTTGATCTTGCGGGCCAGCGTATTGCGGTGCACGCCGAGGATCTGCGCGGCCTCGCCGATCTGGCCGTGCGTATGCGTCAACACCTGGGCGATGTGCCGGGATTCGGCCTCCTGTAGCGTCGCCAACGGTCCGGCGCCGGTCGCTTCGGGCTTGACGGCGCCCGCCAACCACTCTTCGGGCAAGTCCACCGAGCGCAGCACGTCGTCTTCGCAGAGCAACACGGCGCGCTCGATCACATTGCGCAGCTCGCGGACGTTGCCGATCCATCTGTGTGCGCGCAGCAACCCGGCCGCGCGGTCCGAGATCGCGGCAATTCGCTTGCCGTACTGGTTGCCGAACTCCTGGAGGAAATGCGACGTCAGCTGCAGGAGATCGTCGCCGCGCGCGGCGAGCTGCGGCAGCTGGATCGTCACGACCGCCAGACGATAGTACAAATCTTCGCGGAATTTCCCTTCCGCGATCATCTGTTTGAGATCCTTGTTCGTCGCGGCGATGAGACGGACATCGACCGGAATCGGTTCACCGCCGCCGACGCGCTCGACTTCGCGCTCCTGAATCGCGCGCAGAATCTTGCTCTGGAGCACGAGACTCATGTCGCCGATTTCGTCGAGGAACAGCGTCCCGCAGCTCGCGCGCTCGAAGCGTCCGATTTTGCGGGCGACGGCGCCGGTAAAGGCGCCCTTCTCGTGTCCGAACAGCTCGCTCTCGAGCAGGTTCTCCGGGATCGCGGCGCAGTTCACCGCGACGAAGGGTCGCGTGTTGCGCGGGCCGTGCGCGTGAATGGCGCGCGCCACGAGCTCTTTGCCCGTCCCTGACTCGCCCTGAATGAGGACCGTGGCCGTGCTCGGCGCGACATGCGCGATCGTGCGGTACACCGCGACCATCGCCGAGCTCTGCGAGACGATCTTATACGGGCCGACTGCCACGGGCGTGACGGCCGGGAGCGGCATCGGCGATTCGGCGGCCGCTGCCAGTACGCGGTTCAGCGTCATGCGCAGCTGATCGCGCTCCAGCGGCAACGGCAACACCGCCGTCACGCCGAGCTCGGTCGCGCGCATGGCGAGACGCATCGATGGCGCGGGGGCGACGGCGATCATGCGCGGCCGGACGGCCAGGCGCGGCAGGACGGCTTCCCACCATTCGAGCTGGCGATCGGCGTCGCTATCGAGCACCGTCAAGACGGCATCCCAACCGCCGTGCGCGAGTGCCTGCAGCGTCGTCGCTTCATCGGCCGTGCGCTCGAGTGTCGCGCCGGACTGTTCGACATAGCGGGCGAGCTCGCGGAACAGCGCTTGATCGCCGCCGACACCGAGCAGCCGCGCAGACCGGGCGGGGGGCACCTCGACTTCAGCCTCCAGGACTGTCGGAAGCGGCATCGCGATCATCGTACTTCCCGCAGTCCGGCATGTCCCAGCCGGCGCGCGCCGGCGCGTTCCACCTGCCGGCACCGCGTCCATTTCCGCATCGTAACGGTTGTGCCGCGGCCCGGCTCCGATCGCACGCGGAATTCGTCCATCAGTCGGCGCACGCTCGCGAGACCCACGCCCTTGCCGTCCCGCAACGCCTGTCCCACATCGGCAATGCCGGGACCTTTGTCACGCGCCACGATAGCGAGTCCCAATCGCCCGCGCTTCTGGATCAGATGCAGCATGAGATCGCCCCGTCGCGCGTAACGCAGGACGTTGCGTGCCACTTCGAGAATCGCGGTCGCGATGACGGTGACGTCGGTGGGAGAGAAATCGAGACGGGATGCGAGCCGGCGGCCATGTTCTCCCGCAACGGCTACATCGGCATCATTCTCGATCGGAATGCGCACGCGCACACTGGACGCGGCGAACGAAGGGGCTGTGGCCTCTATCGCTTCGGCTACGACTTGCGGTGGCATAATTCCCTCAACGGGTCAACTCGGACGGGGTGAAGTAGTTACGTGTCTGATTCTAGGGTGAGTTGAGCAACGGGAACATCGCTCAGCAGGAGGAAAACAGATCTAGCTAAGGGGGGGCAGTTTTGGGCTCATTCGGATCAGGAGGACTAGCTCTTCGGATGCACTAATTTGTAGCACCATCGGTGTGGATCGTCACCCCCTAACTGCTCGTATTTGCACCCTCGTGCCCCGTGAGATCGTCCAGTTCTTCCAGTCCTAGCAGCACATCCCGCGGTTTGGAGCCGTTCGCGGGACCGAGCACACCGGCCAGCTCCAGTTGATCGATGATCCGGGCTGCACGCCCATATCCGATGCTCATCCGTCGCTGCAACAGGGACGTAGATCCGAGTTGATTCTGGATGCATACCTCGGCGGCCTGGCGAAACAGGGGGTCCCGTTCACCGGCACCCTCCTCCCCCGTCCCCCTTCCCTCGTCCCCTTCTTTTTCGGCTTTCTCGAGCGCCGCCACCTGCTCGTCGATCGACGTTCCGGGGACGGCGACCTGCGCCGCCGCGTGCGCCTTGTACCACTCCATCAGTCGCTCGGTCTCGTCGGTCGAAATAAACGCGCCCTGCACCCGCATCGGCTCGCTTTTGCCCGGCGGGAGAAACAGCATGTCGCCGTTGCCGAGCAGTGTTTCGGCTCCGTTCTGATCGAGAATCGTGCGGCTGTCGACTTTTGCCGACACGCGAAACGCGATCCGGCACGGGAAGTTCGCTTTGATCAGGCCGGTGATGACGTTCACCGACGGCCGCTGCGTCGCGAGGATCAGGTGGATTCCGATCGCGCGTGCTTTTTGCGCGAGCACGGCGAGTGGGGTCTCGATCTCGCCCTGGACGGTGAGCATTAAGTCCGCGAGTTCGTCGACGACGAGGACGATGTAAGGCAGGATGCCGCCCGCATACACCGCATCGAACGGCAGCTCCTTTTGAATGCCCGCCTGCGTCGCCAGCGTTTCGCGCGGACCCTTGAGCGGCGCTTTGGATTCGACCTTCTTGTTGAAATCGGTGATGTTGCGCGCGTGATTCGCGTGCAGCAGCCGGTAGCGCCGCTCCATCTCCCAGACCGCCCACTTCAATACGTTCGCCGCCTTGTGGTGACTCGTCACGACTTGCAGGCCGAGATGCGGCAATGCGCTGTACATGGACAACTCGACCATCTTCGGGTCGATCATCAGCAGCTTGACCTTGTCGGGTCCGTGGGCGTACACGAGGCTCGTGATGATCGCGTTGATGCACACCGATTTTCCCGACCCGGTCGCGCCGGCGATGAGCAGGTGCGGCATCTTCGTCAAATCATCGACGACCTCTTCGCCCTCGATGTTCCGCCCGAGGACGACCGGGAGCACGCGCGTGGCGCGCCGAAATTCAGCGGAGTCGATGAGATCGCGCACGTGCACGAGACGCGGCGTCGGATTCGGGACCTCGATGCCGATCGCCGCCTTCCCCGGAATCGGCGCCACGATCCGCAGGGACTGCGCGCGCATCGCGAGCGCCAGATCGTCGGCGAGTGACGACACGCGGGTCGTCTTCACGCCGCGTCCAGGCTCCAGCTCGAAGCGCGTGACCACGGGACCGACGGTCTTGTTGGTGATCTGCGCGCCCACGCGAAATGTCTCGAGCGTGTTCACCAGGCGCCGGCCCATGTCTTCGATCTGCGCGGCGTCCGCGTCTTCGACCGCCCCAGGCCCTTCCGTCAGTAGCTCTATCGGCGGGATCAGCGAACCGGGGGGCGGCGGCGGAGCGGGTTTCGATGGCGGTGCGGGCTTCGGCTTCGGAGGCTTCGGAATGCGGGAGATGGGAGAAGGGAGAGGTTCGTCGCGGTCCGACTCCTGCTGCCGTTGCTTCTTGGCGGGCGCCGTAACGTCCATCTCCCTTCTCCCTTCTCCCTTCTCCCGCTGCCTCAGCAGCGTCAGCGGATGCCATCCAACCGTGAAGATTCCAAGGGCGGACAGCGCGAAGACGCCGGCCAGCACCGCCCCTGCCGTCCCAATCGCTCCTTCGACGCCGTTCGCCAGAAATCCTGGAAACAGCCCCACCAGCCGCTCGCTACGCGTCCAACTCGCGTAGTCAGGCGGAAACGTCGGGCCAATCGCGACAGCGATGCCATACGGAATGAGCACAACGAGTCCGGCGCCGAGGATGGCGGCCCGGCCCCACGACAACGCACCGAGGCGCTCGAAGGCGGCGAGCGCCCAGCCTACACCGAGAATCGGCACGACGATCGCGCCCACGCCGAACAGCTGCCACAGCGTGTTGCCGATCGCCCGTCCCCAGCTTCCCGTCAACGCCACCGGCAGCAAAGTCAGCCCGAGGAAAAACCCCACCAACAGGGCCGCGATGCCGACGAGCTCCTGGCGAGCTTTGGGATTCATGCCGCGATGCGGCGATCCGCGTAGACGGGAACGATCGCGAGCCGGTCGGGATTCGCGCAGAACTTCACGTCCTCCCCGAGGCCCGCCTCGCCGAGCATGCGGGCAGCGTCGCTGGCGCCAAGCGCGTCCTGCCACCCGCCCTGCTGCGCTGCGAGGTCGAGCGAGACCTGCGCGGCGTCGTTCAGCGTGAGCTTTTTCGGCGGCACGCCCTTTTTCACCGCCTTGATCAGCCGGCCGGCGGTGTAGGCGTCCTCGAGCGCGAACTGCTTGTCGCGCCCCGCGCAGATGATGACGAGGTCGCCGCGCTCGGTGAACAGCGTGCGGGCGCGGTCGGCGACGGCGCTGAAGTTCAGGGCGGCCGCCACCAGCACCGGGTCGCCGCCTTGCGCCGCCAGCAGCGCTGGCGTGCCGTTGGTCGTGGCCAGAAACAGCGTCTTGCCGCCGACGGCTTCTTTCGTCATTTCGCGGGGGGAGTTCCCCAGATTGAATCCTTCGATCTTCAGCAGTTTGCGCTCGCCGGCGAGGACGATCCCGTTCTTCTCCAGGTTCGAGGTAAGGCGCACGACCTCGTCCGAGCTGGCGGCGGGGACGATGGCCTTGGCCCCGGCGGCAAGCGCGGTGACGATGCTGCTCGTGGCGCGCAGCACATCAATGACGACGACCGCTCGGCCAGTCAGATCTCCCGCATTGAGGCCGAGTGGTGTGTGGTAGACGTCAATCTTCATGTTTGATCTTTGAGGAGTTGCGGCTCGCGCTCGAGGAATTTCGTGTCGATCTTGCCCGCGACGAAATCCGGGTGGCGCATGACCCGGCCCAGAAACGGAATCGTCGTTGTCACGCCTTCAATGATAAACGAGTCGAGTGCCTGGCGCATGCGGGCCAGCGCCTCCGTCCGGGTGTTGCCGTGCACGATCACCTTGGCGAGCAGGGAGTCGTAATAGGGCGGAACGGTATAGCCCGCGTAGATATGCGTGTCCACCCGCACGCCCGGCCCGCCCGGCGGATGGTAGGCGGTGATCAATCCCGGCGACGGCTGGAAATTCCGGCTCGGATCTTCGGCGTTGACTCGACACTCGATCGCGTGGCCGCGCAGCCGGTGGCCGTTCATCACGAACGACAGCGGCGCGCCCGACGCGACCGCGATCTGCTCCTTCACGAGATCGAAGTTCGTGCACATCTCGGTCACCGGATGCTCGACCTGAATGCGCGTGTTCATCTCCATAAAATAGAAGGAGCCATCCGCATCGAGCAGGAACTCGATCGTGCCGGCGCCCACATAGCCGATCGCTTCCGCGAGCTTCACGGCCGCGTCGCCGATGTCCTGACGCAGCGCCTGATCCACCGCCGGTGACGGCGCTTCCTCGACGAGCTTCTGGTGGCGGCGCTGTACCGAGCAGTCGCGCTCGCACAGGTGCATCACTTTCCCGTGCGTGTCGCCCATGATCTGAATCTCGATATGCCGCGGCCGCGCGAGGTACTTCTCGATGTAGACCTCGTCGGAGTTGAAGGCGGCGAGCGCTTCCTGTTTGGCGAGATTGAACGACTGCGCGAATTGATCCACGCCGTTGGCGACGCGCATCCCCTTACCGCCACCGCCCGCGGCCGCCTTGATGATGACCGGAAACCCGATTTCCTCGGCGACCTTCTGACCTTCCTCCAGCGACGCGACGGGACCGGGCGAGCCGGGCACCGTCGGCACGCCCTGCGCTTTCGCGAGCGTGCGCGCCGCCGCCTTATCGCCCATCTGCCGGATCTGGTCCGGCGTCGGCCCGATGAAGGCGATGTTGGATGCCCCGACCTTCTCGGCGAACTCCGCGTTCTCGGCGAGGAATCCGTAGCCGGGGTGGATCGCGTCGGCGCCGGTGATTTCGGCTGCCGCGATCAGGCGCGGGATGTTGAGATAGCTGTCGCGGCTCGGCGCGCGGCCGATGCAGACGTCGTCGTCGGCGAAGCGGACGTGCAGCGACTCCCGGTCCGCCTCCGAATACACCGCCACCGTCAAGACGCCCAGCTCCTTGCACGCGCGGATCACCCGCAGGGCGATCTCCCCGCGGTTCGCGATCAGCACTTTCTTGAACATCAGGGTGTCAGCTCGATCGCCCCGGCCGCGTCGGCCCCGCCCAGCCGGTTTCCTGACGAATCGACGCCCGACACCTTGAGGGCGAACTCGCTCGGGTTCGTCGCGTAGAAGATCGCGCTCTCGTAGCTGATGACGCCCTGCTGGTACCAGTGGAAGAGCGACTGGTCGAAGCTCTGCATGCCGTACTGCACCGACCCCTGCGAGATGAGGTCGGGGATGTTGAGCTGCTTCGACAGGTCCCGGATGTTGTCCGCGACCGCGGCCGTGTTGATCAGCACCTCGGCAGCCGGCACACGCCCGCGCCCGTCTTTGCGCGGCACGAGGCGCAGCGAGACGATCGCCTGGAGCGCGGTGGACAACAGATGCCGGATTTCGTCGTGCTGGTGCGGCGGGAAGAAGGAGATGACGCGGTTGATCGTCTGCGTCGTGTCGGTCGTGTGCAGCGTGGAAAACACCATGTGGCCCGTGTCCGCGGCCTTGAGCGCCGTATCGAGGGTCTCCGTATCGCGGATCTCGCCGATCAGAATGAGATCGGGGTCCTGCCGCAGCACGTGGCGCAGCGCGGAGTTGAACGACAGCGTGTCGTTCCCCACCTCGCGCTGCGAGATGTTCGCATGCTGGTCGCGATGCAGGAACTCGATGGGGTCTTCGATCGTGATGATGTTCACGCGGCGGTTCGTGTTCACGTGATTGATCATCGCGGCGAGCGCCGTCGATTTCCCCGACCCCGTCACGCCGGTCACGAGCACGAGGCCGCGCGGCTTGAGCGCGATTTCCTCCAGCACTCCGGGCAGGTTCAGCTCGCGGATCAGCTTGACCTCGTAGGGAATCGCGCGAAACGCGAACGCCACCGTACCGCGCTGCTGGTACACGTTCGTCCGGAAGCGGCCGACGCCCGGCACGCCGATCGCAAAGTCCGCCTCCTTATGCTCGGCGAACTCCTTGACCTGCCGCGGCGTCATGATCTGCTCGGCCAGCGACTTGAGCTCCTCGGGCTTCAGCGGCGCGGTATCGAGCGCCACCAGGTCGCCATTCACGCGGATCGTCGCAGGACGGCCGACCTTCAGCAGCAAGTCGGAGCCGTTGCGCTGGACCATGTGCGTGATTGCTTGTTTGAAGTTGAATGCCGGCAGATTGCTCTGCGTCGCCTCACCCATGCGGATCCACCCGGAAAAGGACTTGGCCGAACTCCACCGGCTGCGCGTTTTGCGCGGTGACTTCCCGAACGACACCCCCGACCTCGGACTCGATTTCGTTCATGATCTTCATCGCTTCGATGATGCAGACCACCTGCCCCACATTGACCCGGGAGCCGACCTTTACATACGGCTGCGCGGCGGGCTCCGGCGAGTGGTAGAACGTCCCCACCATCGGCGACTTGATCTCGAGGAGTTGCGGACCGGCGGGGAGCGATTCTCCAGTCCCCATTCCCCGAGAGGCCGGGACGGGTGAATGGGGAATGGCGCTTGGTTGCGTGACCACGATGTGATCGGTGGTATTCCCGCCGTGACCCGCCTTTGACACGCGCACCGACGACCAGGCCCCGAACAAACCGCGCCGGATCTCGATCGCCCCTACTTCAGGGGCGTCCTTCAAGATCTGCACGATCTGGGCGATGATGTCGAGCTTCATACCGTGAAGATACCCCCCAAGAGGCCCTACACCAGTTCCAGGAGATCCGTGCAGCCGTCCGTCAGCAGCACCGGTCCATCGGCCGACAAATACACGTCGTCTTCGATGCGCACGCCGCCCCGCCCCGCCACGTAGACACCCGGCTCGATCGTCACGACGGCACCCTCGGGCAGCGGGTCGGCGGCGGTGCGCGCGAGCCGCGGGGCCTCGTGCACTTCGAGACCCAACCCGTGCCCCGTCGAATGCCCGAACGCCGCGCCGAAGCCGCGTGCTTCGATGGGATCGCGCGCCAGTGCGTCCGCGTCGCGCCCGCTCATGCCGGCGCGCACACCTTCCCGCGCGCGCCGCTGCGCGTCCTGCACCAAACCGTAGAGCGCGCGCTGCGACTCATCGGCCCGCGCGCCGACCACCACCGTCCGCGTCATGTCGGCACAGTAGCCGTCGACAATGGCGCCAAAGTCCAGCAACAGCCACTCGCCGGCCGCCACCGTGCGACTGCTCGTATGCGCGTGCGGCAGCGCGCTCCGCGGCCCGCTCGCGACGATCGTCGGGAACGGGTGTCCCTCGCTGCCGTCCCGCCGCAACGCTCGCTCGAGCTCGCCCGCAATCTCGAGCTCCGTTTGCCCGGGGCGCACCAGCGCCAATGTCTCGCGCAGCGCCGCCGTCGCGAGCGTCGCGGCGGCGCGAATGGCGGCGACCTCACCCTCATCCTTCCGTACACGCAAACGCTCGACCAGCTCTGCGGCGGGCTTCCACCGCCACGATGCGCCCGGTCCGGTGGAAAACCGCTCCCCGTCTTTCACACTCAGCGCATGCGCTTCGAAACCGATCGATCCGAGCGTGCCGAGCGTGGGCAGCTCCCGGAGGAGCCGATCCCACACACTCGTTCCTTCGATTTCGACGCGCGCGACCGCGCCGCACTGCTGGCGCGCTTGCTCGTCATAGCGGAAATCGGTGACCAGCAGAACTTCTCCTCCGGTCACCACCGCCACACCCGCCGACCCGCTGAATCCCGTCAAATACCGAATGTTGGGCCGGGACGTCACGAGTAACGCGTCCAGCCCCTCGGCTTCGAGCAGGGCGGCCAGCGCCGCCTGCCGCTCGGCCCGCTTATCGGGCGGATGGGGACGACGACTCGAGATATCTGGCAAGCGCCTCGAACCCCAGCCGATAGCTATCGGCGCCGAATCCCGTCACCACGCCCACCGCAAGATCCGCAAGCAGCGACCGCCGCCGCTCCGGCTCGCGGGCGAAGATGTTGGAGAGATGCACTTCCACGAACGGCACCCGCACGGCGAGCAGCGCGTCGCGCACTGCAAGACTGGTATGCGTAAATGCCGCAGCGTTGATGAGCGCGCCGTCGGCGCGGCCCTTCAAGGCCTGGATCGCCTCCACCAGCTCGCCTTCATGATTCGTTTGAATCCAGGTGCATTCGACGCCCAGCGACCGCGCGCGCTCTTGTGTGGCGCGCTCGATGTCCGCGAGACTCGCGCGGCCGTAAATCTCAGGCTCGCGCTCACCCAACAGATTGAGATTGGGGCCGTTCAGCACCGCGATGTGACGAGACACTAGGACTTGAGCTTCTTCAACCACTGCTGGAACTGATCCGCCTCCACCTCATCCTCGGGCGGACGCTGCGTGCGCCCGGACGACCGGCTGCCACCAGGAGTCTTGGGCGACGCGACCTCCGTCCCACCGTCTGCACCGCCAGCGGCGCCCCCTTTTCCGCCCGCAAAGAACTCGTCGAACGAGAAGCCGCCCGTCTTTCCGGGTGCCGGAGCCGACTCGGCCTGCCTGGCAGTCCCCCCCCCGCGGCGCGCCGCATCCTCGCCAAAGACCGAATCGAGCGAGATGTGGTCGTCCGCCGGACGGGACGGCTCGCCGGGCGGCGGACCGGCAACGTCGAACGCGGCGGCCAGCGTGCTCTGCTCAACTGGAGCGGGCGGCGCGGCGCCGCGCCCCGACCAAATCCCCTTGAGAAATGCCTGGGCCGAAACGCCGGATTTCTTTTTGCCACCGGATGACAGCTGTTCGACCTTGCTCTTCAGCGTCGCGTCGTGCGGACGCTGCTCCAGCAGCGCCTGGTAGACACGCAGCGCGTCCTGGTGATGGCCCTGTTTGAGGTACAGCTCGGCCATCGTTTCCGTGAGCACCGGCTCTGCCTGCGACAGTGTTGCGGTATCTGCGGCCCCGTCGTCGTCGGACAATGCGACTGCCGCGGGAGCGCGCGCCGCCGGCGCGGGCGGCAGAGGTGGAGGCGCCGGGGGAGGCATCGGGGGCGACGGGGGTCTCGGTGCAGGCGCACGCATCTCGTCGTCCGGCATGATGAGCGGCAAATCGACCTGGGGGAGATCCTCGAGATCCGGGCCGCTCTGCGACGCTGCCGGATCCGGCGCGTCCAGCTTGAACATCCCACTGCCCTCGTACTGCGTCCGCGCCAGGCCCTCGATCTCCACCTGCTCGATCTCCTGCGCATTCAACTCGACGTCTTCCTGCACTTCCAACCCGTCCGCTTTCGCCGCGGCATGCGCGTTGGCATTGAAGCTGATGGGATTTTCAAAGTTCTCGACTTCGGGTGCGGCGGTCCCCGCCGAGGGCCGCGACGGTTTCTTCAGCACGACCGGCTCCGGCGTCTCGTGCTCGACCGCGAAATCCGGCTTGGCCATCGGTGTCGTCGCCGCCTCCGGCGCCGCCGGCGCGGAGCGAGCGGAGGGAGCGGAGGGAGCGGACGCCGCTTTGGCCTTGGCGCGCGCGAGCGCCTCGGCAGCATCCCCATTCATCGGATCGGCGTTCAGGAGCCGCGACAGCCACTCGACTTCTTCTGCATACCGTCCGTTCCGTTCGGCCAGCTCGGCAAGCGCGCGTAGGGCGATGATGTTTTCGCCATCCAGGTCCAGGACCTGTTTGAAGACGCCAAGCGCCCCTGCGTCGTCTTTCTTGTCGA
>Ga0307312_10001785_pt1 | contig 11138 bp, 10 predicted proteins | sample ER_DNA_202_FD_194489 | JGI IMG/M metagenome (GOLD analysis project Ga0307312, IMG submission 194489) | Bulk soil microbial communities from the East River watershed near Crested Butte, Colorado, United States - ER_DNA_202 | ecosystem: Environmental > Terrestrial > Soil > Floodplain | place...
ACTTTCGTCGCAACGTCGCCGCCGGCGTGCGGGCCGTCGCGCGGGCGCCGGAGGGAGGCGTGGTCGTCCACTGCGTCGGTGGCAAGGACCGCACCGGCCTTCTGTGCGCGTTCCTGCTCCATCTCGCCGAGGTCGCGATCGAGGACATCGCCGCCGACTACGCGCTGAGCGAGGAGCGCCTGCGACCGCGGCACGAGCTTTGGCTCGTCGAGGCCGAAACGGAGGCGGAGCGGGAGCGGCTCCGCCGCATCGCGCGGACGCCTCCGGAGTCGATGGTCGGAGTCTTCGACGAGCTCGAGCGCCGCTATGGAGGAGCGACGGAGTTCCTGCGGAGCACAGGCCTGAGCGAGGGCGACGTCGGGCTCGCGGCCGCGCGGCTTCGGGATTAGCCCGGTTTCGCAGCGCGCAGCGAGCGAAGGCCGAAGGCCGCTGGCACGATCGGCAGCCAGAAGTTGACGATCCGGTAGGCGAGGACCGCGGTAACCGCGGCCGCGAGCGGAGTCCCCGTCCAGAGGAGCGCGAAAGGCAGGAGCGCCTCGACGGCGCCCGCGCCCGCGAGCGGCAGCGTGCGGCGCGTGAGCGCGTAGCCGGTCGCATAGCCGATCAGAAGGGGCGCGACGGAGGGGAAGTGCCCCTCGAACGCGCGCAGGCAGAAGGCTAGGCAGGCGATGTCCCCGAACCAGTAGATGCCCGTTCCGATCGGCCCGGCGGCGTGCTCCAGCTTGAAGAAGAGCTGTCTGATCACGTGGATCGAGTCGAGCCACTGAGCGACGTGTTCGCGCCAGCCGTGGCGGCCTCGCAACCGGTCGCGAAGCCGCAGCGCCGAAAGCGCGAGCACGCCGCCGGCAGGGACGGCGATCGCCCACGGCATCGTCAGGCCGCTGCCCGGCTGGTGAACGTGATCGAGAAGCAGCAGGATCGCGACGATGCAGGTCGCCGGTGCCAGCAGCGCGTACTCGAGCGCGCCGAGCCCGAGCACGCGCACCCGCGCCTCGCGATCGTCGACGAACTCCTGCCTGAATGCATGCAGGTCGACGGAGAACCCTCCACGCGCGATGAACACACCGAAGCCCGTCGCAACGAGCGCCAGAGCGCGGGAGTGGGGCAGGCTCGGCCCGTCCTCGACCCGAGCGACCTCCCGGTAGGCGAGCACGTAACCAACGTACGCGAGCACCTCCGCGGCGACCGCGAGCGGTAGCCAGCGGGCGTCGACGTGGCGAAGGCGGTCGGCGACAGCGCCGAAGCCCGCGGCCCAGGAGACGCCGACCACCGCCGCGGCCGACAGGGCTGCGCCGAGCGCGATGAACGCGGCCAGCTCGCGGGGGCGCCCGTCCAGATGTGTCCGGCCCCCAAAGGGGCGTGGGAGCTTCACAAGCGGGGTATCGGCACGCCCGTGCGAGCGCAAACACCACAATCGGGGCATGCAGTCGGATTTCGTGCTGGCACTGTTCGGGCCGACCGCTTCGGGGAAGACAGCTGTCGCTGAGGAGTTGGCGTCGCGGTTTCCGGCCGAGCTCATCTCGGCGGATTCGATGCAAGCGTACCGGGGCCTGCCGATCCTGACCAACCAACCGGCGGCGCCGACGCGGCTCGTGGGCATCTGGCCGCTCGACCACGAAGGCTCGGTTGCGGAGTACCAGCAGCTCGCGCACACCGCGATCGACGAGGTCCTGAGCGGCGGGAAGACCCCGATCGTGGTCGGCGGCACGGGGCTCTACCTGCGCGCCGCGGTGTCGGCGCTGGAGCTTCCGCCGGCGCCGGCCCCCGGACAGCGCGAGCACTGGCAGCGCGTCTACGACAGCCTTGGCGGTGAGCGTGCCCACGAGCTGCTGGCCGAGCGCGATCCCGCTGCGGCCGCCTCGGTGCATCCGAACGACCGCCGGCGGGTGGTGCGTGCCCTCGAGCTCACCGATGCCGGACGGTCGCTGAAGGCCCCCGCCGACCGGCTCTGGAGCGCCGACACCCGTCACCCGACGGCCAGCTTCGGTCTTCAAGTTCCGCGCACCGAGCTGCTGCGCCGGATCGAGGCGCGAACGCAGGCGATGTTCGAGGCCGGGGTGCGGGACGAGGTGGCGCAGGCACTAGTCGAGCCGATCTCGGCGACCGCCCGCAAGGCGCTGGGTCTCGAAGACATCGCCAGGCTCGGCGATCGGGAAGCGGTCGAGGCCCTCAGCCTTCGCACGCGCCGCTACGCGGCGTACCAGCGCAAGTGGATGCGCCGCATTCCGGGCCTTGTTAGCGTCGCGGCCGACCGCCCGCCCGGTGAAGTCGCCGATGAGATCCTCGAAATGGTCCGCGCACGGCAACATCTACCTGCTCGTCGAGGACGAAGGGCTAACGCCTGAGCGGGCGCGCGAGCTCTCGGCGCAGCACGAGACCGACGGCGTCCTCGAGGTCGTGAGCGTCGACGGGGCCGAGGCCGAGATCGCGATCTGGAACACCGACGGCTCTCGGGCCGAACTGTCCGGAAACGGCACGCGAATCGCTGCCCGCTGGCTCGCCGATCGAAGCGGTGCCCCGGAGGTGCGGATCCGCGTCGGCGAGCGGCTGACCAAGGCGCGGATCAACGGCGAGCTGGTCGAGCAGGAGCTGGGGCCGGTCAAGGTCGGCCCTGCCGAGCGGCTCCATGGAATCGAGTTCGTGCCGGTCTCGGTCGGAAACCCGCACGCGGTCGTCGAGGGCGACCCGGCTGAGATCGAACGGATCGGGCCGCTGCTCGAAACCAACTTCCGTTTTCCCGGCCGGACGAACGTTCAGGTCGGCCGGCCCGAGGGCCCCGGGCGGGTCGTGGCGCGAATCTGGGAGCGCGGCGTGGGGGAGACGAGCTCGTCCGGCACGAGCGCAGTGGCGGTTGCCGCGGCTCTCCGCGGAGAAGGCGAGACCGAGGTGAGCTTCCCGGGCGGCGTCGTCCGCGTCAGGATCGAGGGCGGGCTGGCCTATGTGACCGGCCCTGCCGAGCGGCTCGACTGACGAGGGCCTAACCGCCGAGGCCGTGCTCACGCAGCGCGTCGTTGAGGCTGACGCGCAGGTCGGTGGAGGCGTCGCGCCAGCCGATGATCAGTGCGCAGGCGAGGTTGAACGTCCCGGCCGGAAACTCCTTCGGTCTCGTCCCCGGGACGACGATCGCTCGCGGCGGCACGTAACCCCGGTGCTCGACCGGCTCGTCGCCGGTGACGTCGATCACGGGAATCGAGGCGCCCAGCGTGACGTGCGGCCCGATCACCGCCTGCTCGCCGACGACCACGCCTTCGACGATCGCCGCCCTGGAGCCTACGAACGCTCCGTCCTCGACGATCACCGGCCGAGCGCCGGGCGGCTCGAGCACGCCCCCGATCCCGACTCCGCCCGCGAGATGAACGTCGGCGCCGATCTGCGCACCCGAGCCGACGGTCGCCCACGTGTCGACCATCGTGTTCGGCCCGACCCAGGCCCCGATGTTCACGTAGCTCGGCATCAGCACCACCCCGGGCGAGAGGAAGGCGCCGTAGCGCGCCGTCGCGGGCGGGACGACCCGCACTCCGAGCTGCTCGTAGCCGTGCTTGAGCGGAATCTTGTCGTGGTACTCGAACGGCCCGACCTCGCGCGGCTCCAGCTCGCGCAGCCGGAAGTACTCCAGGATCGCACGCTGGGCCTCCTCGTTCACGCGCCATTCACCGTCCACGCGCTCCGCGACGCGCGTCTCGCCGCGATCGAGCGCTGCGATCACCTGCTCGACCCGCTCGCGCGACAGCGCGCTCACCGGGCGACCTCGCGAGCGGTTCGTTGGACAGCGAGATGAATTCCGACCCCAGCTCTCCAGCCAAACCGGACGCGTAGCGTGCTCACAGCACCCGCTCCAGGATCTCGGCCGCGCGTTCGCACTCGGCTTCGGTCGGCACCAGCGCCAGCCGCCAGTAGCCCTCGCCGGACGGGCCGAAGAACGTGCCCGGGGAAACGATCAGCCCGTGCTCGAGTAGCCGAGCCGCCAGCTCCTCCGAGTTTGCCTCCGCCGGAACCTCGAGCCAGAGATACATCGTCGCCTCGCTGCCCGCGACGCGGATCCCCTTTCGTGCCAGCGCCGGCAGCAAGACATCCCGCTTGCGGCCGTAGATCTCACGCGTGCGCTCGACGTGTGCCTCGTCGTTCCAGGCGACGATCGAGGCGCGCTGGACGAACTCCTGCGGCGCTGTCCCGACCGTCGGCCGGTACTGCCGAAGCGCGGCGATCAGCTCCGGCGACCCGGCCACGAAGCCCGACCGGTAGCCGGTCATCGACGAGCGCTTACTCAGGGTCTGGAAGACGGCGACGTGCGAGCGGTCAGTCGCCTCGAGCGCGGAGTGCGGCGGCTCGTCGAACCAGAGCTCCGTGTAGGCCTCGTCGGCGGCGAGTAGGAAGTCGTGCTCGGCGGCGAGCGCGGCCAGACGCTCGAGGAACTCGAGCGGAGCGACCGCGCCGGTCGGATTGTTGGGGTAGTTGATCCAGAAGATCGCCGTCCGCGACCAGGTTTCCTCGTCGATTCCGTCGAGATCCGGGAGAAACCCGTTCTCCTCGAGCAGGGGCAGCCGCTCCACGTCGGCGCCGGCGAAGAGGGCGCCGCGGTCGTAGACGGGATAGCCCGGCTCGGTCGAGAGCACGAGCGCCTTGTCGCTGTCCCGGTCGAGCAGCACCTGGGCAAGGTGGAAGATCGCCTCCTTGCTGCCGTAGGTCGGGATCACCTCCGTCTCCGGATCAACCTCGACGCGGAAGCGGCGCCTGCACCAGCCCGCGACCGCCTCCCGCAGCTCCGGTAGCCCTTCCGCGAGCGGGTAGCTCGAGAGCGGCTCGATGCTTTCGACGAGGGCCCGGCGGATCAGCGGATCGGTCTCTTCGCGCGGGTCGCCCTTGCCGAAGTCGATCAACTCGACGCCCTCTGCGGCAAGCCGGCGCTTCGCCTCCTCGAGGCGGACGAACGGGTACGTGCCGGTGGCGGCGAGAACGGGGGAGAGCTGCACGGCTAGAACGTACCGCGCCCGGAAGCGAAGAGGCGAAGGGCCTCCAACGTCCGCACCAGCTCGCCGGTCTCGACCTGCTCGTCTGCCCGGTGCGCGTAGCGGGTCGCACCCGGTCCGAGGTTGACGGCGTCCAGGCCGGCCTCGGCGAACTGCGCCACCGGCGTCCAGGCCTGCTTCGGCCGCACGGCGAGCTTGCCCGCTTCCCGGAGCCGGGTCACGAGCGGCCGGTCGAGGACGACGTGCGCCGGCGGCGAGTTGCCGAGGATCTCCACCTCTCCGTCGCGCGCCAGTTCTCGCACCCGGGCCTCGGCCTGCTCGCGCGAGCGGCCGGGCGCATAGCGGTAGTTCAGCCGTGCCACACAGCGGTCGGGGACGACGTTGTCGGCGATCCCGCCCTCGATCGCGACTGCGCTGACGACCTCACGAAAGACGAGTCCGTCGACCTCGACGTCGAGCGGCTCGAGCGCCGCCAGTGGTGCCAGGGCGGCCGCAGCCCTATGGATCGCGTTCTCGCCGGTCCAGGGTCGGGCCGAGTGCGCGCTGACTCCTCGAAATGTCAGCTCGGCGCTCAGATTGCCGACGCAGCCGAGGTGGAGTTCGTTGTCGGTGGGCTCGAGCACGATCACGAGCTCCGCCTCGAGCGCCTCCGGGCACGTCGCCAAGAACTCCGGCACCGGGCTCTCGTCCGCCGGCAGCTCCTCGCGCGTGAAGAAGAGGAAGCCGAGGTCGAGCTCGAGCTCCCCGGTGAACGCCCAGTCGGCCAGCTCGAGCATCACCGCAACGCCGCCCTTCATGTCGCTCGCGCCGAGGCCAATCACGGTGCCGCCCTCGATTCGCCCGGGAAGATTGTCCTGCGCGGGCACCGTGTCGACGTGCCCGGCGAGCAGGACGAGCGGCCGGCCGGCCTCTCGCTTGGACGTCGCGAAGAGAACGTCGTCGCTCGACCAGACCGGTTCCAACGCCAGCTCCGAGCGGACATACGCCATCGCCTCAGCCTCGGCGCGGCTGACCGACGGGATGTTGACGAGGGCGAGCGTACGCTCGGCCAACCGTCCGCCTGGCTCCCCGTCCCGCACATGCGGATTCTGCCCTTTGAAGGTCATAATCTCTGCGTGACGCTACGCCAGCCGGATCCTGCGCCGGGTGCCGAGCCCGAGCGCGGGTTCGTCGTCGCCGTGCTGGCGCAAGGGGTCGACGCCGATCGCGAGCTTGGCGAGCTACAGGAGCTCGCGCGCACCGCAGGCGTCGAGCCCGTTGAAGAGCTGGTCCAGCGAGCAGCGAGGCCGCAGCCGCGCACCTACGTCGGCAAGGGGAAGCTGGTCGAGCTAAAAGAAGCCTTTGCACGCTCCGGCGCCGAGTCGCTGCTCGTCGACGACGAGCTCTCGCCGGTGCAGCAGCGCGAGCTCGAGAACGCTCTCCAGGCGCGGGTGATCGACCGGACGCAGCTGATCCTCGACATCTTCGCCCAGCATGCCGTGACCGCGGAGGGGAAGCTCCAGGTCGAGCTGGCGCAGCTGGAGTACAACCTCCCGCGGATGCGAGGGCTCTGGCAGCATCTCGAGCGGCTCGGAGGCGGGCTCGGCACACGCGGCCCCGGGGAGTCGCAGCTGGAGACCGACCGCCGGCTGGCGCGCCGCCGGATCACGGTTCTGCGGGGGCGGCTCCGCGGCCTCGAGCGCCAGCGCGACACCCGCCGGAAGTCCCGGCGCCGCTCCGAGACGCCGGTGATCGCACTGGCCGGCTACACGAATGCCGGCAAGTCGACGCTCCTGAACGCGCTCACCGGCGCCGACGTCTCCGTCCGCGACCGGCTTTTCGAGACGCTCGATCCGACGACGCGCAGCTTCGAGGTCGACGGCCGGAAGTATCTGCTGACGGACACCGTCGGCTTCATCCGGCGCCTGCCTCACCAGCTCGTGGAGGGTTTTGCCGCAACGCTCGAGGAGACGCTCGTCGCCGACCTCGTCCTGCACGTGGTCGACGGCTCGGCCTCCGACGTCGAGCTCGACGAGATGCGCGCGGCCGTCGAGGACGTCCTCGCCGAGATCGGCGTCACCGACGTCCCGGTGGAGCTGGTGCTGAACAAGGTCGACCTCGTCGACCCCTTGCGCCGCCGGCGCCTCGCCAACCGCTATCCGGACGCGCTACAGGTCTCGGCGGCGACCGGCGAGGGCCTCGACGCACTGCGCGAGCGGGTCGCGGCCGAGTTCGGCGAGCGCTTCGAGAGCGTCCGGATGCTGCTCCCGTACGACGAGGGCGCGCGCCTGGCCGAGCTCTACGCGCTCGGAGCGCCGATCCAGGAGCGGGTCGACCAGCCGGACGGCGTCTTCGTCCGCGCGCACCTGCCCCGCCGCGACCTGCCGCGGTTCGCGCCCTACCTGCTGGCGGAGGCGCGCGACGAGCGGGCGCGCTCGGCCAAGTGATCGAGCTGGCGTTCCAGCGTCTCCGCGAGGACGCAACCGTCCCCGTTCGCGCCTATCCCGGCGACGCTGGGCTCGACCTCGCCGCCTGCGAGCGGGTGGAGCTCGGGCCGGGGGAGAGGGCGGTGGTTGGCACGGGTCTGGCGGTGGCGATTCCGGAGGGGTACGCCGGCTTCGTCCAGCCACGCTCCGGGCTTGCCTCGCGGCACGGCATCTCCGTGGTCAATGCACCCGGCCTGATCGACTCCGGCTATCGCGGAGAGGTCCGGGTGGTGCTGCTGAACACCGACCGCGCGGAGACGTTCGTCGTCGAGCCGGCAATGAGGATCGCCCAGCTTGTCGTCTTGGAGGTGCCGCAGCTCGAGCTCGTCGAGACCGAGGAGCTGCCCGAGAGCGAGCGGGGCGTGCGCGGCTTCGGGTCTTCGCGCGCTCGATGACGGACCGTCGGTCCGAGACTCGTGGGCGCTGAGCCCAGGATCCGCGTCTCGGCGCTGCTGCGCTGGAACGACCGCGTACTGCTCTGCCGCCACGAGAAGCCCGGCAAGGAGTACTGGCTGCTGCCGGGCGGGGGCGTGAACACGGGGGAGAGCCTGGTCGATGCCCTGCATCGCGAGCTCTGGGAGGAGCTCGGGATCGGCGAGGAGGTGGCGGTTGAGGGCCCGGTCGCGATCGTCGACTCGATCTCGCCCGTGCAGAGCTTCGCAGCCAAGCACGTCGTGCACATCATCTTCGCGGGCGACCTCGGCGGACGCTCGCTGGAGGCGGTCAACTCGCAGGACGCGGCCGTCCGCGGGCACCGGCTGTTCGGTCTCGACGACCTCGACGACGTCGTCCTCCATCCGCCGATCCAGCGGTTCGTCCAGCGTTGGCGGCCGGGTGACCCCGCGGTTTACCTAGGAGCTCTCTGGGCTCGGTAGGCGCCCCGGCCTCGTCCGCTCCGCTCAACGGTGGTCTGGAAATGTCACGCACTCGGCACCAGGACGTTCCAGACGAGAGCGGAATTGGCCGATATCGTCATCCGCCGAGGGCGGAGGGCGCGGCCCCACCCAAAATAGGGTGGGGGTTGGACCCGGGCCACGGCTGAGCCGTGGGCGTGCCGGCCTCGGCCGGCGGGCCTGGGAGGTTAGAAGCGGCCGCCGCGGGTTTCCGCTCGGCGGGCGGAGACTGCGTGTGCCTGCGTTTCGAGCTCGTCAGGGAGCGCCTCGAACGCGGGGAGATCGCCCGTTCGGTGGGCGATCGCCTGCGCGAGCAACCAGTCCGCGAGCCACGGGTTGCGTGGCAGCAACGGTCCGTGGAGGTACGTGCCGATCGCGCGGCCCAGGCGGCAGCCCTCGTAGCCGCTCTCTCCGTCGTTGCCGAAGCCGGCCACGACGCGCCCCAGCGGCTCGGCGCCGGGGTCGAGGATCGTCCGGCCGGCGTGGTTCTCGAAGCCGGCGAGCGTCTGCTTCCAGCCCGGCTCGAGCTCGCATTCGAGCAGAACGTCGCCGATCATCCTCTGCGAGCCCGCGACTGTGTCAACTGGTAGGAGGCCGACGCCCGGCAGCTCCTCGCCGCTCTGGTCGCGGTAGGAACGGCCTAGCAGCTGATACCCGCCACAGACGGCCAGGAAGGCGGCGCCCGCCTCGAATGCCCCACGGAGCGCCGGCCCGAGCGCAGCGAGCTCGGGCGCGATCAGCGCCTGCTCGCGATCCTGGCCGCCGCCGACGTAGAAGAGATCGTGGGCACCGGGCCGGATCTCGGCGCCAGCGCCGAGCGCCCGAACCTCGAGCTGATAGCCCCGCCAGGCGGCTCGGCGCCCGAGCACGGCGATGTTGCCGCGGTCGGCGTAGATGTTGAGGTAATCGGGGAACAGGTGGCCGACAACGAGGGGTTTCACGGCTCGAACGCTACCGCCTGAGCCTTGATCACCCGGACGGGGGAACCGGCGCGCCCCTCACCCAGGCGGGGGATGTCGCGCCTCTGAGCGGCAAATACGTTGCGCCAGGTTCGATCTGCGCGGCGCTGAGGAGCGTTGCGCTTTCTGCGGCAAATGCGGACCCGCTGCGGCGGGTGAGAGGAAGGATGGCAATGCTGAGGAACGGAAGACCTGCTGGCCAGACCCGCTCGAGTGCGCTCTGGGGGACAGGTAACAGCGACGATTCGCGCTCGAATGCGCTCTGGGGCAAGGGTGGTCGCGGCCTCGTCACGATGATGGCGGCCGTGCTCGTGCTTGGGATTCCCCTGGCGGCGAGCGCCGGCAGCAACGGCAGTACGGGTGACTCGACCCAGCAGACGTACGTCTCGCCGGGCATGCTCATTCAGGCCAACAAGCATCCGAACAAGACGATCCACGTGATCGTGACGTCCAACGGCGGCGAACTGCCGAAGAGCCAGATTCTCGACATGACGCTCGGCAACGTCGACCGTAAGCTCGGGTTGATCGACGGCATCTCGCTCGATCTCCGCGCGAACCGGCTTGCGCAGCTCGCGAAGATCCCGGGCCTGACGATCACGCCCGACGCACCGGCTCATCTGACGGGGTCGACTTACACGTCCAAGCAGCTCTGGGTGGCGAACACAGGCATCGACAAGCTCTGGAACGCACCGGTGGCACCCAACTCCAGCAAGACACAGTCCGATCTGACGGCGCCGACCATCGCGGTCGTGGACTCCGGCGTCGACGCGTCCAAGGTGGCTGACTTCGGCGGCAGGGTGATCCAGTCGGTCAACCTGACGACGCTGCCGAACAACTCACCGGGCGACGGTCGCGGGCACGGCACGTTCGTCGCCGGGGTCGCGGCGGGCCAGGCTCCCGGCTACGCGGGCGCTTCGCCTAGCTCGAACATCGTCTCGCTCGACGTCATGGACGACACGGGCACGGCGCGGACGAGCGACGTGATCGCGGCGGCGCAGTGGATCCTCGCGAACAAGGACAAGTACAACATCAAGGTCGCGAACTTCTCGCTGCACGCCTCGAACTCGAGCAGCTTCACGCACGATCCGCTCGACAAGGCGGTCGAGAGGCTGTGGTTCAGCGGCGTTACGGTCGTCGCGGCGGCCGGCAACTACGGCCTCCCGAACGGCCCCAGCGGCGTTCCCTACGCACCCGGCAACGACCCGTTCGTGATCACTGTGGGCGCGGCCGACATGGACGGGAATCCGAATCCGATGAACGACACGGCGCCGTTCTGGTCGGCTTACGGCTACACGAACGACGGCTTCCGGAAGCCGGAGGTCTCAGCCGACGGGCGCTACATGGTCGGCCCGATTCCGATGACCTCGACGCTCGCGTCGCAGAAGGCGAGCAACATCGTCTCGCTCGGCTACATCCAGCTCTCGGGCACGTCGTTCGCGGCGCCGATCGTGGCTGGAATCGCGGCGCAGATCATCGCTCGCAATCCGAGTTGGGGCCCGGACCAGATCAAGGGCGCGCTGATGGCGACGGCTCGGCCGACTCCGTCGGCGATCCCCGGCTCGCTCGGCCTCGGCGAGGTGAATGCGGTCAGATCCGTGACGGCGACCAACGTTCCGAACCCGAACAAGGCGCTGGACCGGTTCCTGACCGCGGATCCTGCGGGCGGCAGCGTCCCGGTATTCAACGCGGTCAGCTGGTCGGACACCGCCAAGGCGAGCGTTTCGTGGGACGCCGTCTCTTGGAGCGACGTCTCCTGGGGCGACTCCTCGCTCGCGGCCGTTTCCTGGGCCGACATCTCCTGGAGCGACGTCAGCTGGGCCGACAGCCTCAGCTCGGCGGACGTTTCGTGGGCTG
>Ga0307312_10001787_pt1 | contig 11134 bp, 8 predicted proteins | sample ER_DNA_202_FD_194489 | JGI IMG/M metagenome (GOLD analysis project Ga0307312, IMG submission 194489) | Bulk soil microbial communities from the East River watershed near Crested Butte, Colorado, United States - ER_DNA_202 | ecosystem: Environmental > Terrestrial > Soil > Floodplain | place: USA...
CCGAATCTGTGCGCTGAGACCTGCTGTTGTCCGCCGCCGCGGGACGAAGTGAAGCAAACGAACTGCCAGAAGTGCGACAACTCCCAGCGCAACAAATTTCGGCTGGAATGGCCAGTCTATTGGGAATCGAACGTCGTATCTTGGGAGGAGCAGGAAGAGCAGGCCGACGGTGATCGGGGCATGAAATAGCGCGTCGCGAGCGAGAGCGTATCGAAGCGGCTCGTTTTTCGCAGCGGCCACAAATCGCGAGGCCAGCAGCCACAGAGCTATGGTTCCGACAATTGCCAACAAAAGCACCGCCAAAGGTTTCGCGGCGATATCGAAGTCAGAAAGATTGGCCTGCTTGCCCAGCCGTTGCGTAAGGTAACCCCAGGGAGAGGATCCATTGCTGCCGGTTTCTACAGCGCCTCGGTTCTCCGCGCTCTGCTGATTCAGGACTTGCCAGTGCGAATCAGTCTCAAATTGCTGGATGCTACCATTCTTTCGAACGATGAATCCGCTTGCGAGGAAGCTTGCTGGCCCCTGTTCATTGCGGACTGCAGCCACAATTGTGTTAGAGCCCTTTTTGATCCAGTAGCTGATGTCATAGGCTTCAAGAGTCGGCTTCTGCAACGAAGCAGCCATGGACTCTGAGATGCTTGCCGAATGTGCCGGTGTGGCGTTGGCGGTCGCGGTCGCCGTAGGACTCGCAGACGGGCTAGGAGTAGGCGGCGGTTTGGCGTTCTCGGGGGGCCTAACGATCGCCGGGACTGGCGTTGATTCGCCTTTCTCGGAAGGCTCTACAGTTCGTGGGGGCAAACGAGGAACTTTTGGTTCGTTGAACGCGGAAGTGACCGCGCTTATGATCGGCTTTCCATTGACGAGAAGATCGAGACTTCCCGAACTCGCCACTTGAATCCATGTCTCCTGGCCGGCTCTTTCCGCATTTACAGAGGCGGAAAAGACTGCCTCGCGTCGGGCGTTTTCGGCCACAATCCACTTGCCGAATGGCGGCAGTCGCAGCAGAAGCGGATTTGTGTCCACCCAGGTAATCTGGACCGGATGCTCGATGATTGTGGCGCGTCGCGCGTTCGGCCAAACCTGCTCTTGCACCAGGGGAGAGGTCCATTCCTCTGTGCCTTCTACGATGCCGGTCTTTGGAGTAACTCTCCAACTCTCATCCGAAACAAATGACCCGGTTCTACCACCGGCTTCTCTAAAGCCGCCGCAGACAAGAAGCTGCGCCGACCCCGGGTAAGAATCCCGTGTAATCGAGACGGCAATAACATTTGTGCCGGGCTTTAGAAATTTTTTGATGTCATAGATCTGTGCTATCCGCGTCTTCAAAGAGGTTTCAGTTCCGGCTCTTTTGTCGTTGACAATAACCACAAAACTGTCCGTCGCTGCGATTTCCAGCCAAGCCTGCTCGGGCGCAGCATTTAGAAAAATCTCCCTTCGGAAGTAAGCCACCGGAGCAAACGCGGCAGGCTCGATCCATTGGGCAGCGCCGAAGTCCAATTGGTACTGCCGATGCAGGGGACTGGCGAACGTGCGAAGCACGAAATAACCAAGCGCGCTCCCGCAAAGCAAAACCAAGACCAATGACCACCAACGCGCGCGTAGCGGAAAATCTCGAAGGCGCTGCAAGAAAGGGTCCACCATATTAGTTGCCGATCAATCGACTCATTCCCCAGAAATTTACATACATATCCTGCGCAAGGGAGAGATTGTAAGAATTCCGGGCATCGACATCCCGCCCCAGCTTCACATAAGAATCGCCTGCAAGGGAATAGGCATTGGCTAGCACTGGTTTATCACTGGCCGCCCGAAGAACGCGATTAACCGCGTCCAGCGCCGCTTGATAGCGGCCCAGATCATAATTTCCGCGGGCGATTAAAAAGGCGAGTCCCTCCTGTGGCAAGGGGTTTTCGACAAGCGCCTGCTGCCACTGGGTCACCGCAGCACCAATACCACCCTCCTGGTAAAGGGCGGTTCCAAAATAAACCCGAATCCGCGCAGACTCGTGCCGCGCAGCTATTGCCACCGCACCGCCCCACGCCGCGGCCCGCCTAAGCTCAAACACTGCCGACTCGTATTCGCGTGCCTCTTTAAATTCCTCGGCCTTGCTTATATGCTTCTCGGGGGAATCCTCACCTGAACCTGACAATCTTTCGAGATCTCCAATAGTTGCGTAGATATTGATATTTTGCCCACGCCACCGATCCCACCACATCGCTTTGCGATAACATGTGATCGCCTTTTTATTATTCCCCTGGGCCTGCGCGGTACAGGCCCTGGTGAAGTAATGCTGCCCGATAAGCGGCGGCGTTAGGAGAATGATAAGCACGCCGATTGGAATACCGCCTAGTGCCAGCGCCGTCATTCCTCGCTCGCCCGGCAGGCGGCCTATCGAATACATCGCAATTAAGAATGATCCGATTCCAAAGCAATACCATCCAAGCCCAAGAAAGGAATAGGCAGCGACAAAACGGCCCCAAATGGTGTCAAATTCGAAGTGCTTCGAATACTCTTCAGCGGGACCATAATTTGCGGGAAGGTAAGTCTTTGTAAACCCCCTGATCATCGGAATGTCCTGAGTCTCGGCAGTCAGTCGGCCAAGCAAAGCCGGCTGCTGAAAAGCAATCTGGCAGGGCAGCATTACGCAAAAGCCAATGAGGATAGCGGCCGCCACGGCGAGGAATCGGCCGGAACGCCTGCGCAAAACAAGACCGGTTGTTAAAATAGCGCCTCCAACTACTCCGTAGGAGAAAAGAGAAAGGTGCGGAAGGGCTCCCAGGTTTCGCAGCAAAGGCAGCTGCAGACCGCAAGGATGATGGCTGAAAGGAAAGTCAACCCATTTGAGTATGAGTGAAACGAAAACGAAAAAGGTGCCCAGAAGCAATAGCCAATGCGCCGCCCAGATTTTCGCGACCGCCGCTGCCCATAGCGCCGCATGTTCCCTGATCTTCATGCGCCGCGTTTGAGTTTCTTCGACCAAGATGCCACAAAGGGCGAAAAAAATGCGAGCCCCTCGCGCGCCTGGTGTGCCTCCTCCAGACTAAATGTTTTCAGGGCGAGCAGGACGATGATATAAAGAACAAGGGCCAGCAGTGCCACGCAGGCCTGCCAGAGGAGCGGCATTTGCCGAGCAGTCCAAAGCACCGAGGACATGGCAATTCCGGCGGCCAACGGCCGCCAGATTACGTCGCCCAGTTTTGCGTGGAAACCGAGCCGTGCCAGTTGAGTTATCCAAATGGTGACGATCGTCACCTCACTGCAGACAAACGCAATCGCCGGCCCGATAAATCCGTATTTGGGTACCAGGATTACAAGGAGGATTATCCGCAAAGCTGACGCTGCACAAGTACTCCAGAGAAAACGCTTCTGCTGGTCGAGCGCGGCAAAAAGGTATTGAAACAAGGTAGAGATGAAAAACGGAACCATCCCAATGCCGAGAAGCTGCATCGCCGGAATTGCGGGCAAATATTTCGCTCCGAGTGCCAGCCGCAAAATTGGCTCAGACCATGCCGTGAAAAAAGCGGCAAATGGGAAACTGATGAGGGCGAAAAACTTCAAGCTCCTCTGATACGCCTTCGTGAACCCTGCGGGTGACAAATCTGCCGTGCGTGAGAAGAGCGGGTAGAGCGGCAGTGAGAGAGTCTGCGGGATGATCCGCAGAGCCATGCTGATTCTATAGGGACCGCTGAACAGCCCGACCGCCGTGAGGTTTGTCAGCCAGGTAAGGATAAGGATGTCAAGCTGGAGTGCGAGCTGACGAAGCATCACGCCACCGCCCATCGGCAATGCCGAGATCATCAGGGATTTCCAGAGCGGCACGTCGATTCGAAGTGGCACACGGGCATAAAGGTTTGTTACCACCAGGCGGCAAAAATTCCAAAGAAGAACGTTCGACGCGAGATGAGCGGCGACGAAGCCGAGCAATCCCCAATGAAATTTTATGGCTAAGAGCGCGAAACCGAGTAAAAGAACTTTGTGGAGAACATAGCCAAGGTAGTTCAGTTCGTTATCTTCGAAAGCCCGCAGAACTGCGCCATATCCGGCAGAGTGGAAGATCGCCATCGTTGCAAGACTCATCAACAGGGCGGCTACTTTCACGTCCATTCCGAAATGTAGAAATGGAATGATCAGGCCAACCACAAGAAAGATTGCGGCAGATAGGACCCAGATCAGCGACGTCGCAGCACCGACCAAGGGAACAAATCCATCGGGATTTTTAGCGATTTCGCGGATCAGAATGCGGGGCAGTCCCGAGTCGGCGACAAGTTGGAAGAACATTGCAAACGCCAAAACGAATGAGTACTTACCGAATTCAACCACACTGACCGAATGAGCAATGGTCAACACCATTGCCAAGTAAAGGAGGCTACCGATAAAAGACGCCGATATACCGAACACCGCGTTTTTAACAATCCGCTGGGACTGTTTCATCGAATCCACTTCCACGTGCCGCCCATCTTCTTCTGTAGATCGGCGTAAAGCAGGAGCCGCCTCGACTGGACTATGTTCAGCTCGTCCTGCTTGCCGACAAGTACCACCTCCGTATCAATCGCGGTCAGTGGTGGCGTGATGCCCTGCTGCTGTTGAGATTGAGCTACGCGCAGATCGCGGTCGAGTTTCCCGATCTCTCCCTGCAGAGTGAGAATCCTTTCGCTCAGTGCATAGATTTGCTGGTAGATTGTGACGAGATCACTGGTCAGATCATCGCCAACAGCGCCCAGGCGAGCTTGCTCCGCGTTATACGTGTCCCTCCGCGCGCGCACGGTGTCGAGTTGCGCCCCGAAGTCAAAGATCGGAACGTCGACAGTGATTCCACCGATCAAGACGTGAGCATCGTTGTCAAAATCGGTGACATGCAGCGCTGACCCATGCAGAGTCACGGAGGGATAGAGTCGAAAGGTTTCCAGGCGGTAATCCTGCTTTGCCTTCTCGATCTTCGCCCGTTGCACCTGGAGCGACGGATGCAGGGCAAGCATTGTGTGAAACAACTGCGCCGCGTCCGGCGGCGCAGGCGGCTCGGGAAGTGTGCTGTTCAGGCGAATGTGGGACGAGGACGGCAGGCCGAGGAGCCGGGTCAGTCCTAAGTACCCTGCCACGGCCTGCTCGTGAATGACTTTCGAAAGAGCTCGGGCGTCATTGAGCTGTTCTGTGACAACGTTAACATCGATCGGGAGGAGCAATCCCTTCTGTTGTTGTTCTCTCGTGATATCGACAGCACGCTGCAGCAGCGCTACTCTGCGGTCGATGGGCTGCACGCGGTTCTGCGCTGAAACGGTGTCGACGAAGACTTGCGTGATGCGATAGATGACATCCTCGCGAGTCAGATGAGCCGTCCAGGCGAGGGCATTGCTTTGCGCTCTCTTAATCTCGACTGCCGGTGCATCATTGAATCCGAAAATACTTCCATCCTTAAAAACCGGATACTCCAACTTGAGGCCAAAAATTCCTATCCCGGCGAGATCCACCTGCCTGTTCGCATTGACTCCGCCTCCGCTTGGACCCGTCAGGACAATGCCAAACTTGCTGGTCTGTTCACCTGAGAATGCCTCCCCCGTGGCTGATCCCTTCAGGTTTGGCCAACGCGAGGCCTGGGCGGCGCGAATCTCCTCACCTGCTGCCAGTAAATCGAAGCGACTGGCTTCCAGTTTCGGACTTTCACCCAATGCAATGGCGATGCAATCTTGAAGCGTCAGCGGATGTCGGGGAAGGTCCGGATTGTGAGTGCTTATTTCTTGTGCCGGTAACCTAAGAGGCAGAATTAGCAATAGGGCTGCCAGCGAAGCAGCCAGGCTATTTCGCAATATTAGATTTCGATGTGGAATGGACTTTGTCATTTTCTTGCAGGTATAGCTGACCAACTGTCACGACTTTTTCCCCTTCCTTTAAGCCACCCGTTACTTCCGTCATAGCATTTACGACGATCCCCAAACCCACTTTGCGAAGATTCGCGTGGCCGCTGTTGTCAACAACAAACACCGAGGCCCGGTCGCCTGACGGGTTAATTATTGCAACGCTGGGCACGGCGGGTACATCCTTGGCGGTGCGATGGATACGCGCGAACCCCGACAAACCTGGCTTCAACCGAAAATCCGGATTGTTAATTTCTACGTAGCTCGTGAAAGTCCGGGTTACCGGGTCAATGTTCGGATCTATTTTAAAGACTTTGCCCTGAAAGGTCTCTGCGGGAAAGGCGGGGAAACTGATTTCGGCGGAAAGGCCCAACTGCATGGAATAGATTTTTTCCTCCGTAACCTTCGCCGCCATCAGGACAGTTTTAAGCGCACCCAGTTTGATCACAATCTGATCATTATGGGTCGTCTCATCGGGATTTACGAGTCGCTCGAGCACGATGCCATCAATGGGAGATCTCATCTGAACGTGTTCAAGCGCGATCTCCGCCTGCCGGAGTCCCAGAGTTGCCTTGGCCAACTCCTCGCGCGCATCAGCAAGTGCAATCTCCGCTTTCTCCAAATCTAGTGGCGTGCCCATATGCTTCTCTTCGAGGGCTGTATAACGCTCGACTTGCCGCGTTTCGTTTTTGATTTTGATATTGCTCGTTTCGACAAACTGGCGGTTGGCTTCGAGCGTTGCCTGAATCAATCGGTCGTCCCAGCGGACAAGAAGGTCTCCATTTTTGACGATATCGCCAATCTTCACAGGGACCTCAAGGACTCGAGCATTAATCTGTGTGGTAAGGAGGACGGTGTTGAATTGTTCCACCGTGCCGCTGCCCCCAATGACTTCTTCAAGCGTCTGTCTGCGCACCGGAACGGTTTCTACGGGCGACGGCGCATGCACCAGGCGAGCCTTTCTAGTGTCGGTGCCGATCATGTGAAGAACGGTCACGAACACGAGCAGACCAAGAAAGCAACAGACGACCAGGAAGATCAACCAGTGGGAACGGAAATCCGGTCGGCCTCGCGTTGGGCGGCGCGGATGCCTTCGGGGCCAGCGTTTCATCCGTTCGGATGCGAGTTGGAGACAGCGCGCTCGCGCTTGCGCGAACATATCGGCGAACTTCGAGAGTTTCATCGGATCGGATGTGAGTTGGAGACATCGCGCGACGCCGTTTCCCGGTTGCGAGAGATGGTGCGACGTTCTTCATGTCGTGCCCGTAATGCCAGGAGAGCTACCGTGATTGCGCCGAAGGTTAACAGTTCATAAAAGCTCGACCAAGCATTTTTCATGCTGAATAGCGCGGGAAGGTCTTTGTGACTAACCCCCACAACCAGGACCAAGGGCGACCGGAATTCTTTCGCCCACGGCCAGAACAGAGGAATGCCAGAGGCGGCGGCGTTCCATCCGAGCTTGGTGCCGGTGCACAGGTCAATGAGAAGATGTGAGCTGTATGCCGAAAAATAGAGAATGGCGCTGCGCCAAAAACTCCCAGCTATCCGCCACACGCAGCTGACAGCGAGCGCAACAAAAACGGCTGCGGCGAGGCTGTGCGTGAAGCCATGGTGCAAGGCATTCGCGTTTGCTACCGTGCCCAGGCCGATGAGAAAATCGACGTCAGCCAGGTTCGCAAGCAATACGAGTAAGACCAGTTGCGGCAGATATTGGCCGCAGGCTGTGGCAACGCGCCCTTTCAAACGTGCTGTTAGAAGCATGAAAGTCCAGAACCCGGCGAAACTGTGTGCTACAGGGGAAGCCACGGGACGAGTGAGTCAGGATTCAGGCGTCGCCGACGCAGCGCGTTCAGCTTGCGCATGTGCGATTTCTGGTGGCGTGCTCAAAAGTTTTTTATAGATACACTCTATCTTTAGGCATATCTGCCGCCAGTCGAAATTGGCAAGGACGGTCGTGCGTGCGTTCGCTCCTAGTTTCGCCGCCAGCGCGCGATCCTTCAGGAGTGTGATGATCCCCTTGCCGAGCGCCTCGCAATCGCGATCGGGCACAACGAAGGCATCTTGCAAATGGCGTATACCCTTGGCGGCACCCGCAAAGCAAACGGTCGGCTTGCCCGCTAACATGTAATTTAAGAGTTTAACGGGATGGCCCGGGCAGTCCGGGCGCGAAATCACTGTCACGCTGGCAAGCGCAAGATAGCTTGGCAAATCGTCAAGCGAATGAGGCGCGATCCACATGATGGCGTCAGAAATGCCAAGCTCATCAGCCAGCCTCTTACATTCTTTTTCATGAGGCTCGGAGACGAGGGGGCTTAACACGAGCAACAGAGTATTCGGCTGTTCTCTTAAAACCACTGCAAAGGCGCGAAGCAGGTAATCGATTCTCTGGAACGCGTTCAACACCCCGGTATACATGACGATTGGGCAGTCGCTAATTTGATGGCGGACGCGAAACTTTTCCGGTGCCGCGCTCTCGAACATCTCAGGCTGAATTCCCGCCGGGACCATGTCCACTTTTTGTTCGCGAATTCCGCGATCCACAAACCACTGCTTCAACTCGGGTGAAACGGCAGTAATATGATCAGGTAAGATTGGTATTAACCAATCTAGCCCTCGAGCGATCCACTGGGCGAGCCAGACCGGACGAATGAAGCCGTAACCGGCCAGCTCGTCGGACATCAGGTTGACGGCATTGTAAAGCAGTGGGCGGCCGGTGATCCATTTTGCCATCACGCCGATCAGCGCGCCTTCATAATTGTGCGCGTGAATAATATCGATGCGTTCGCGCTGGATCACGCGGCGGAGCAATCGCAAAAGGGCTAAATCTCGCAGAAATTTCTCCGGCGAGGGCCCGACCTTGGGGTTGGTTTCGGGCTGAAACGGTCCCGTCCTGTGAACCTTCGCGTGGCGAACCACGATATCTTCCTGGCCCGTCGGGTAGGTCACGATGTGCACGGCGTGTCCCATTTGCGAAAGGGTCTCGGACATCTCTCGGATACTTGCCGCCGACCCGCGGTTGGTAGGGAATGGACACGCGGCTACCATGGCGACCGAGTAGCGTTCCGCTCCGTTCCGTGTATGTGGCGCAGGCTTCCTCATGTTGTCACAACAGGAAATTCAAGATAAGGGCTTAACGGTTTGGCGCGAGTTGATTCGGGCCAGCACGTCCATCACCGTGCCGTTGCTGGGTAGATCTGCAACCATCAAGGAATTTGCGCTCACCACGACGTTATCACCGACGGTCACTCCACCCAACAGTTTACAACCGGCGCCGAGACAAACATTATTGCCGAGGGTGGGCCAGCCCCTGCCCCGAACGCTCGCGACGCTGACGCCTTGGTTGACGCTGCAACTGTCGCTGATTCGGGTGGCGAGAAGAAAGATGGCATTGCAATTGCGGATAACCAAACCAGGTCCGATGTCGCTTTCGCGGTGTACATGAATGCCGGTATTGGCCAGACGAACCGTGTTGACGACCAGATAAATGAAGATCATCAACTGATGAACCCGTGGAAGCGAAAGTCATGGTTGATCTTACCCAGGTGATCGACTAGCTCGCGCTTCAGCGACGACGGATGGACGTACGGGCTACTCGCCGATGGCGTATCCAATCCCGAAATCTGGAAGCCATCCAAGCTCTCAGGCGGGTAGGTGAACGGAATGTTCATCGTACCTACGGAGAACCCGGCGGCATTGAGTAGCTTCCAGACCGTGGGTGAGCGGCGTGAACCGCCGTTGGCGTAATTCATCGCGTAACTGTCCCGTTCGGTTTCGACAAAATGAAAGATGCCGTGCTTGCCCGGATTTTTACCGGTCATGAACGAAGTCCATGCCGGTGGGGTGATTGGCGGAAGGACCGACTGAAGGGTTCCGGACACACCCGCCTTCATCAACTTCGCTAGGTTCGGCATGCCGCCTTCGGCGATCCACGGACGAATGAGTGTCCACGTCGCTGCGTCCAAACCTATGATTACTGCCTTGGGGCGTTTCTTCACTTCGCGGTGATGATGCGGGTTCAAAGTCGTCTCCGCAGTGATCAAAGATTGTAGTCTTAATGATTGCTGTCAAAATTCTACAAAAGGAGAGCAAGAATCATCGTCAATCGTTGATAAATCTTAGCGCCCGGCGCGTATCGCAAAGGACGAGGCCAGCGCCGAGCCCTCCATATCTTGCGGAACCGGTAAGCCAAATAATTGCAATATCGTTGGCGCAACATCAATGATCCGTAGATCGCCGATCTGCCGTCCACCCGAAATCGCACCTCCCGCTGGCCGAAAAAGGAAAATTCCGTTCTCTGCATGGTTTGCGCCGTCGGGTCCAGTGTCGTTCTCGAAGGTGTGAATTTTCCCCTCGCCGACTGTACCGACCGATCGCCAATAGAGGTCTCCAAAATAAACGATCAAATCCGGCGCCACTCCGCGAACTTCTTTATAAAGCTCCTGTGGCCGGAAAACTCGGGTGCCAATTTCCTTTCCGTTCTCGTCCGGAATAGTCTTTAACTTGGCAATTAGCTCATCGCGCACTTTTTCGTAATCGCCCGGTGCAATCGTCCCCTCTGGTTCGCGACCAGCGACATTGAGGAAAACGCGCGCGTAGTAACCTCCGTCACCCCAAGCCTTGGTCCGGGACCAATCGACTTTGGCTTTAGAAAATGACAGTTGGCCAGCAGGCTTTTCGGCGAGGGCGAGGTAACCATTGGCCATCAGCCATTCGTTAACGCAAATACCACCGTCCATTCGTTTCGCGCCGTGATCGGAGACCACTAGTACATCCGTCCCTTCATCAGCAAACGCGAGCAGCTCGCCAATTTCACGATCCACCTCTTTGTAGTAGTCGTGAATCGCGTTCTCGAATTTGTTGCCGGGCTGGTAGAAGCGATGCGCTGGATCCATATCGTCCCAAAACGCATGTTGAATTCGGTCAACGCCCATTTCCACCATCATAAAATAATCCCAATCTTCTTTTGCGAGAAGATGTCTAGCGAGTTGGAAGCGCTTTCGGGTCATCTCATAGATGTCAGCCAGAATCTTACTTTTGTTGCCGGACCGAAAATCCGGCACATCCAAAACATATTCACCAACCACCTGCTCAATCTCCTGCTTGAGCTCCGGCGGATGCGTGTACTGGCAGCTCGTATCTGGAGTCAGAAAGTCGGCGATCAACAATCCGTTCAGTGGTGGAGGCGGGTAGGTTCCCGGTACGCCGATGACAATCGAACGCTTCCCACTTCGCGAAAGAATATCCCACAACCGATCCTCTTTGATCGCGAGAGAGTTTGCGATCAAATA
>Ga0307312_10001789_pt1 | contig 11128 bp, 12 predicted proteins | sample ER_DNA_202_FD_194489 | JGI IMG/M metagenome (GOLD analysis project Ga0307312, IMG submission 194489) | Bulk soil microbial communities from the East River watershed near Crested Butte, Colorado, United States - ER_DNA_202 | ecosystem: Environmental > Terrestrial > Soil > Floodplain | place...
ATCGGCTCGGGAGCCGGCGTGGGCTCGGTGGGCGGAGCGGTAGCCCCCGGGTCCGTAGTCGGGATCGGGTCGGTGGCCATGGTTCCCGTGGAGTCGCCACTGCCGGCGTCCAGGGAAGCCACGTCTTCGGTCGCGGCGTCCGTCTCGGCGACCGCCGTGGTCGTCCCTAGGTCCGGTAACTCATCTGCTCGGGCTTCCGCCGCGAATCCGAAGATCCAGAGAAGCGCGACGCTGAACGCAACCGCCACCCAGCGACCCAGCCCGGGCACGGTCAAGCCACTTGCAGCCTGTCGCGAAACGGATGCCCCGCTGATCACTCGTACTCCCCCGCCCCTAGGTCTTGATGGTGGGCTCTCGCCCAGAATGCAGGAGCGTGTTACCAGGTCCTTCCCGGACTTGTCAATAAATCGCCTCATTTCCCTAACAGCAGCAGCAGGCCGGAAGCGGCCTGGAGAGAGCCGGTCGGTTCGCTGCGATGCAATCTGGGTGCTGTATCTCGAATCTCTGGGTCAATTTGAGCTTTAGAGTTACGCAGGGAAGCCCCTTTTTGAGGCGTTTCTGCCGACCACCCTCAAGGTTCTGCAAGTCAAGTAGAACTTGAGGGTTGTCCCGCCAGGCTGTCGGAAGGCTGACGGCACGGCAGCCGTATACTGCCGCCCGATGTCTCCCCGATCGTGTCGGAGAGACGAGGGAGGGAGCGAGGCTGAGGCGGCGAGGGGTTGAGCGAACGGATCCACAGTCCCGAACCGGGGTGGAGTCCGTGTCTCTATTAGCGCGCGGGGCTGCAGCGTGGAGTACGACGAGCGCCCGCCTCGGCGTGCTATCGGGGCGGGCCGGGCGGCGCCCCTCTGGACGCGATGAGCCCAGCCGCATGACGAAGGCCGAGCTTTACGACGAAGCGAGGCGGCTCGGCGTGCCCGGGCGTTCGAAGATGGACAGGGGCCAGCTCGCCGAGGCGATCCGTCGAGCGCACGGGAGAAGCTGGTCGTCGAACTTCGTCGATCGTTGCTGGGCCGGTGTCGCGCTCGTGACTCGGCCCGTCTGGGCCTTCCGAGCTCTCAGCCCCGCGGTCGCCGGCCGCGCCGTCTCTGCGCTTCGAGCGTTGCCGACCCGACCGCTCATTTTGTCGCTTGTCATGCTCGCCGCAGGAGGGCTCGGGCTGACGTTGGCCTATGTCGTCGCGCCCGGAGAAGACCTCGGCACCCAGATGGTTCGCGCGAGCCGAACGCTTCGGATCGAGACGGTCACCGGCCCCGGTGGGACAACGACCTTCGTGGTAACGAGGACAAAACACGGAAAGATAAAGCGCGTCCCTGTCCGGATCCTTCGCACCGTGACTGGCCCGGGCGGCACGAAAACCATGGCAGTGGCGGTGGCTGGCCCGGCGATCACGCAAATTCACCAGACGACGCAGACCCAGGTTGTCACGCAGATTCAGCCAGTGACCCAGGTCGTGACGAACGTCGTCACCCAGTCGCAGACCGTCGCCGTCACAGACACCGTCACGGTCGTCATCGAGGTAACGACAACGGTGCCCCCCGGCTAGCACATCGGGGCCGGGGAGAGGTCGATCGTCCAGGAGGGTAGCTCGCGGACCCATCGGTTTTTCTCCAAATTGTTCGCCACCCATTCACACAAAGGCTGTTCCCATTCGCACGAATGGCGTTTACAATTCTCTTGCAGCCTGGCATCGGGGTAACCCGAAACCAGGATGAGCACCGGCGTCTTGCTCGTCCTTCACAATCAAGATATGGAGTTGTTCTTGGTCTTCCGACAACCTCTTGTCGAAGAGGAATCCGCGCAAGGGAATGCTCTTCCCGGGGCGCGTGAAGCGGAGGCCCCGCGCGAGGCCCAGGCCGAGACCAGCAGCAACCTGGGAGCTCTCCTTGTCATCCTCGCTCCTTTCGCAATCGCCGCTTGGGTGGCGATCGGGTTTTTCGTCTACAGACTCCTCACCTAACCGGACACCAGACGGTAACGGTCACCTCGCAACGCTCGAGTAGCGACCTCAACTAGCGGCTTCCTGGCGCACGCTTCGCACGGGATCGAATCTCGTCTGCGCCTCCTCAAGCGCCGCTACGGGCCTGGAGCGTCGCCGCCCCTCTACATCGATCATCGCGCGTCTCGTCGGCGATTGTGACAACCCGCGGTCGTGCCTCGAGTCTACGATCGGCATACGCACCAACTTTGGCGGCTATCTGCGCTAGCGAGAATGCGTCCTGCTTGGCCAACCGATATTTTCGGCCGATTGCTGTGTAGGACTGGCCGGAAAAACCTGTGTGATAGCGGTAGGTGATGACCCCGCGGATAGGGATGTCAGGTTCCCGCCAGCCTTCGTCGGAAGATCTCGATCGAGATTCCAGAGATCTCTGGGGAGCCTCCAAGCCTGGTCACAGGCTGGACAACGCGCGGGCGACGTCAGAAGATACGCGCTCCACGACCGGGAGGAACCGATGGAGGCGCTGACGACCTACCGCCGAGTCGAGCGCACGATCCGTGAATGCCGCGCGCTTGGAATCGAACCGGACGCACGGACCGTCGCCGAGATCATGGTCGACGACGACGTCACGGCGGGCAAGTACGAGGAACTCTCCCCTGAACGGGCGTTCGCGCTCGTCGAGTACGAGGACGCCGCCGCCCGCACGCTAACGAAGCGGTCGATTTCCCAGAGCGACCTATCGTCGGGCGGTCGGATCTTCCACAGACGAGCTGGTCGTAAAAGATGATACGGCGTCGATCGGCGAGACCTTCGAGCTCCTCAAGGTAATCAGTCGTGTGGCAAGCCGCGACCGCCCTCGAGGCAAAGGAGGGAACACCGTCGCCGTCGCCCTCGATACCAGACGCGCCCGCCGGGAAGCTCGATGTAGCCCTCTTCCCTCGTGCCTGCGATTCCAGGAGCTGCACGATCTCCGCGTCGATGCAGCAGAACGCCCAAACAAACAATTCCCGGAAAGCCGACGCCCGGACTCGAACCGGGGACCCCTTCATTACGAGGGAAAGACAAGTAGGGAACGTGCGTCCACTCTAGGGCACACGCGGGCACGTTCTCGCTGGAAACTGAGCGGTTCTGGAGCTAAAGCAGTGGACACGCGTGCCCGTCCGTGCCCGACCTGACGTACCCGTTTTGTACCCGGGCCAGGTTAGATAGGCAGATAGGGCGTAGGAGTAGCGTTCTCAATCAAGTCGGCGTACTTCGTATCGATGGCGACTCGGATCGCACGAGGGCTCATCCCCTTCGCGTTCATCTCTATCACGGCACGCGTGACTCCGAGGCGCGTCGCTCGGCATCGTGCGACCCGATCCGCGCGCCGGTGAATAGCCAGAGCACGACGAAGCCCGCGAGCGCTTCGATCAGTGAGTCAGCGCCGAAGCCGATCAGGGCGATCGAGCTCACGGCGATTCCGGCTCCGAGCGCGATCGCGAACTCGACGAAATGGTAGGCGATGCCGCCCCACGCAAGAGGCGGGCCCTTTGCTCGAGCCGCTCACGCTCGGGCGAGCGCCGCAGGAGCGGCTGAAGCGGCGTCGTCTGGATGGTCGGCTCAGCCACACACAGAGCCTAGACCGTGCCTAGACGCGTGTTTCGCAGCCTCGCTGGGCTGTGACCGCTCAGGGGGTATCAGCTGGAGTGGATCGTCGCCCTCGGTTCGCCGACGTAGCGAAAGCCCATGGCTCGGATCGCGCCCACCTCGATGAGCGCCCGCTCCTCCTGCTCTTCGACGCCCGCGAGTTCCCCGTACAAGTAGGGCATCCAGCCGAAGAAGCGCTCGGTAAAGTGACGATCCAACTCTGTGCGCATCGCCGCGTAACCGTGCAGGTCGTCGTGGTCGGCTTCCCAGTCGGCGAGGCAGGCTTCCAGTGAGCTCGGCGCGTCGGCGTCGCCCGCCCGCTGCTCCAGGTACCAGCGAGCCGTCGGTTCGTCCAGACGGTCATAAGCATGCTCATCGAGGATGAAAGGACCTCCCGGCCGCAGTAGGCGCGCGATCTTCGCAACCGAGTCTGCAAGCTTAGGGATGTGATGGAGCGCCCTGCTCGCCACGACAGCGTCGAAGGGATCAGTGGGAGTGAACTCCTCGAGCGACACGGCTTGAAAGAGCTCGCCTTCGGGCGCGTCCGGGTCGATGGCGACCACCTCGTAGCCTGATTCGAAGACGGCGCGCGCGAGGTCGCCATGCCCGCAACCCACCTCCAGCACCCGGGCAGGCGCTGGCGGGAGGTGGGCTTCGACGAACGAGTTGATGTTCATGCGCTTAGCGGCCTCGCCAAGTCGCGAAGATCGCCCGGTTCCGTTGTCGAGACGGTGCGCCAGGAGTCCCAGGTGATCTTGAGAATCACGATCGTGATCACCAAGCCGATGATCGGGTCAGCGAGCTCCGCTCCGAGCGCGACGAAGACGGCACTGCCAACAACGCCGAGGGAAACGAAACCGTCGATGCGGGCATGGTTGCCGTCGGCGACGAGCGCCGGGCTCGACAGCCTCTGGCCGGCGCGCAGGCGCACTCGGGCGGCGATCTCGTTGCCGATGAAGCCGAGGGCGCCTGCGCCTGCGAGCGCCCACAGGTGTGTCAGCTGTTGCGGCTCGATGAAGCGCATGATCGTCTCGTAGAGAGCAACGCAGGCGGAAACGAAAATGGCGAGTACGACGGCGAGACCCGCGAGCTTCTCGCCACGGTAGGAGCGCAGAAAGAACGCGATACCTAGCGGGAGCGCTGTAAGCGCATCGCCAAAGTTGTGAATGAGGTCGGCCAGGAGCGCGACGGACCCGGAGAGGGCAAAGACGGCTACTTGTGCGCCGGCGGTCAGGCCGAGGACAGCGAGGCTCTTGGCTACCGCGGCAACACCGGCTCGCGAACGGACGATCGACCGATCGACAAGTCCGTGTGAGTGGCCCTCGTCGTGTCCGTGGAGCGGTCCCTGTCCTTGCTCGTCCTCGCGACTGCGCTGGTCGCTCCGTTGGCGGTCGTACTTACGGCTCTTTGCTGCGGTCGTCTGCCGGCTCACGATGCTTCGCGGATCGGCTCCGCGAAGCCGAGCTTGAGGTGCTCGACGTGGAAGACGGCCTGGTCGAGCAGGTCGGCAACGTGGGAGTCGTGGAGGTCGTAGACGATTTGTCGGCCGCGCCGCTCGCCGACAACGAGGCCGAGATGTCGCAGCAAACGGAGCTGGTGCGAGACCGCCGACTGCTCCATGGCGACGGCCGCCGCGAGCTCACCAACCGAGCAGGGCGACTCCCGAAGCCGACCGAGAATGCGGACGCGGCTCGAGGCCGCCAACGCCTGCATCGTGTCCGCCACCTGACGCGCTGTATCTGAGTCGATGGTCGCGGCAGACGCGTGTGCTCGAACCCCGTGGCCCACGTCACAGACGATAGCATGAGCATCTGTTCATAGTTTCATTGATAAGGAAGCCGTTCGCTGGCGATGCCCTCGGCGGTCCTTCACTCGTTAGGCGACGCAGGCGGCGGCGAACTCTTCGTTTTTGGCGCAGCACCGCGCAAGGGTGGCGATGAAGCCCTCCTCGCTCGGAGTTAGCGGCCGGCGGGCGAGACGGGCAACGTGGAGTCGCCGCTCGATGCGCGGCTGCCCTATGAGGCGGAAGCTCGCGAGCTCGCCACGTTCAATCTCCTCAGCGACGGCGTAACGGGAGAGGAAGGCGATACCGAGCCCCTCACGGGCAGCGCGTTTGATTGCCTCGCTCGAATCGAGTTCCCAGGTTCGGGCGGTGCTTGCGCCGAGCGCTGCGAGCGCGCGTTCCGCTGTCTGGCGGGTGCTCGAGCCAGCCTCACGCACAAACAAGGTCTGATCGGCGATGGCAATCGGCTTGATCCTCCCAGCCTTGATCGGGAGCAGGCCTGGCTTGGCGATGCCGACGATCTCGTCGGAGAGGAACGGCGTCAGCTCGATTCGTTCGTCGACCTGTGTTTCGCCGACGAGAGCCAGCTGCACCCGTCCTGCGAGCAGCCGCTCGATCATCTCGTCCGTCGAGGCGATCTCGACTTCGACATCCACGTTGGGGTGGTCCCGCCTGAAACAGCCGAGCGTGTCGGGCAGAAGGTAGACGCCCGGAGTCGTCGAGGCACCGATGTGAATGGTGCCGGCCTCCAGCCCGGCGAGCGCGCCCAGCTCCTCCTCTCCCGCCTGCAGCGCAGCGAGCGCTTCCCTCGCACGCGAAGCGAGCAAGCTGCCGGCCTCAGTGAGGCGGCTTCCGCGTCCGTTGCGCTCGACAAGGCGCTGTCCGGCCGCGACCTCGAGCAGACGCAAGTGCTCGCTCGCGCTCGGCTGCCCGATGCCGACGCTCCGCGCGGCCGCCGAAACGGTTCCTTGCCGTTCGATCTCGACGAGCAGGCGAAGGCGCGTGGTGTCCCAGAGGAGCGAGAGTGATGTATCGGTCACAACGATGGTCGGTATCGGAAGATTCGCCTTGCCCCATATTACGGCCAGTCGTAACGTGTCGCAACGATGGTCTTGCGACCGTTCCTGTTTCCAGCGACGGCGTGCGCGAGCTACCTGTTCGGCTGCCTTACGCACCGCCAGCTTGCAGTCGTTGACCCGCATGTCGACCTTGTCGACGCATACCTCGAGGAAGCGGAGCGGCTTGGCGCCCCGATCACGGCGGTGTTCGAGACCCATGTGCAGGCAGACCATGTGTCGGGGCTGCCCGCGCTCGTCGAGGCGATCGGCGCGACGGCATACCTGCCGACCGGGGCCGCGGTTGACTTCGAGCATGTCCCGTTAGGTGACGGTGAACTCGTCGAGCTCGGGAATACCGATGTACGAGCGCTCGCCACTCCGGGACACGCACCCGCGCACAACGCCTACCTCGTCGCGGACAGACGCCGAGGGACGGAAGAACCGTGGCTCGTCTTCACGGGTGACTCGCTGCTCGTGGGCGACGTCGGTCGTCCGGACCTGCACGCAGGCGGTAGCCCTGAGCCTGCGGCGAAAAAACTCCACGCCTCGATCCAGCGCCTGCTCGAGTTGCCCGACCACATTCTCGTCTACCCGAGTCACTACGGCGGCTCTGTCTGTGGCCGCGGGCTCTCGGGCAATCCGTTTTCGAGCATCGGTTTCGAGCGCCGCCACAATGCGGCGCTCGAGCATCTGGATGAGGCCACCTTCGTGGAGGCGTTGCTCGGCGATCTCCCCCCTCCTCCCGCAAACCAGCGCGAGATCGTTGAGGCTAACCGCCGCGGAATCGTCCCGACGCGGACATGATCGCTGCGTCACCTCGTCTCGGGCTTCGGGCGAACGCCGGCCAGTTCGCCCTTCTGGTCGGGCTGAACGCCTTCGTGGGGGCAATGGTGGGCCTCGAGCGGAGCGTCCTACCGCTCGTCGGCAAGGACGACTTCGGGCTCTCCTCGAAAAGCGCGATTCTCTCGTTCGTCGTCGCCTTCGGCGTCGCAAAGGCGCTCGCGAACCTAGCCGCCGGTGGCCTTGCCGAGAGGGCGGGGAGAAAGCGCCTCCTTGTCTTAGGCTGGCTTCTTGCGCTGCCGGTTCCGGCGCTGATCGCCCTCGCTCCGAGCTGGTGGGTGATCGTGGCCGCCAACGTCCTGCTTGGCCTGAACCAAGGGTTGGCCTGGTCGATGACGGTCCTGATGAAAATCGATCTCGTAGGTCCGAGGCGCCGCGGCCTAGCGCTGGGCTTGAACGAGTCGGCCGGCTACCTAGGCGTTGCAGTAACTGCGCTTGCGACAGGTGCGCTGGCGGCGACGTACGCGCCACGCACACTCGTCTGGGTCGGCGCTGCCGTAATCGCCGGTCTGGGAACGCTCATCGCGCTCTTCTTTGTTCGCGACACGGGCGCGCACGTCCATGAGGAGCAACGGCGGCAGGGAGCGGCGGTGGCGAGCAGCCTGCGCTCTGCCTTGGTCCGGGGGACCCTTAGCGACGGAGTCCTGCGCGCCTGCTCGCAAGCAGGCCTGGTCAACAATCTGAACGACGCTCTCGCCTGGGGACTCGCGCCGCTCTACCTCGCCGCGAATGGAGCCAGCGTGACGGAGGTGGGGATCGTCGCGGCTGTTTACCCCGCAGTCTGGGGCCTGGGTCAGCTCGCCACGGGCGCTCTCTCCGACCACACAGGCCGCAAGCCGCTTATTGTCGCTGGGATGTTGGTCCAGGCGGGCGCGCTTGCCCTTCTCGCCGCCGGCGGCGGTGAGTTCATGCCTGCGCTCGGGGCGGCGGTCCTGCTCGGCATCGGCACCGCGCTCGTCTACCCGACCTTGATTGCGGCCGTCTCCGATGTCGCACAACCCGTGGACCGAGCACAGACTGTCGGCGTCTATCGCTTCTGGCGCGACTTCGGCTTCGTTGTCGGGGCCCTCCTGGCGGGCCTTGTCGCCGACGCCTTCGGGGCGGGAGCGGCAATCGCAGTCGTCTCGGCGCTCACCGCGGGGAGCGGCATCTGGGTGGCAACGACCCGTTGGGGTTCTCGCCCGGCGCCGCTACGGCGAACAGCGGCGGAGCTGCTCGCGGAGGCACAGCGCCGTATCGCCCCCCGCCTCGAACCGACAGATGCCTTCGAGGCGGCGCGGGAGGGGGCGACGCTCGTCGATCTGCGCTCGACAGATGAGCGGCGGCGCGATGGCGTCGTCCCCGGCTCGATTCACATCCCACGCTCCGTGCTCGAGTGGCGCGTCGATCCAGACTCGGGTTACTCCAACCCCCATGTCCGTCTCGAACAGGGGGTGATCGTCTTCTGCGCGCACGGCTTCTCCTCGAGCTTCGCTGCGGCCACGCTGCGCGATCTCGGCTGCCGGACGTCGACGGACATCGTGGGGGGCTTCGCCGGTTGGAAGGCCGCGGGGCTTCCCGTGCTCGACATGCGCGAAGACATGGATGAGAGCCAGCTACCCGGCATGGGTCCACCCGTATCGGCTGAAAACGACAAGGAGGCACGATGGCTGTCGAGGTAGAGATCGACGTCGAGGTTCTGAAGTGCGAGATCAAGAAGACCTACGCTCGGGTTTCTCAGGAACCCGATGAGGACTTCGTCTTTCCCACGGGGCGCGGGTGGATCCTCGACCTCGGCTATCCGCCCGATCTCGTCGACCGCCTACCCGAGGCGGCGGCCGAGTCGTTTGCAGGAGTAGCAAACCCGTTCGCCCTCGGAAGGCTCGAACCGGGCGAGGCCGTCCTCGACGTAGGCTCGGGCGCGGGGACCGACTCGCTGGTGGCCGCGCAGATGGTGGGCACTGAGGGGAGCGTCACGGGACTCGACATGACGCCCGAGATGCTTCGGAAGGCCGGAGCGGCCGCGGCTGAGATGGAAGCATCGAACGTGACCTTCGTAGAGGGAGAGGCAGAAAGCTTGCCGTTCGAGGACGAGAGCTTCGACGTCGTCATCTCAAACGGGGTCATCGACCTGACTCCCGACAAGGATGCGGTCTTCTCTGAGATCCATCGCGTTCTACGCCCTGGCGGTCGCATCCAGATCGCTGACGTGACGATCCAGAACCCCGTGTCAGAAGAGGGGCGGCGGAAGATCGATCTCTGGACCGGCTGAATTGCCGGCGCTCTGCTGGAAGCAGAGTACGCACGGCTTCTCGAGCGACACGGCTTTGAACGAATCGAGACAGGCGATCTTGTGGAGACCTACGCCAGGTCAGCCTTCGAGGACACGCGCCGGAAGGCTGAGAAGTACGGAGCGCGCGGCAGCACTGTGAAGGCCTTCAAGAAAGGGAGGTAGGAGATGGCGGGCAAGGTCGTGATCAACTTGGCGACTGGGCTGGAAGACGCCGAACGTGTGACCGTGGCTTTCCTTGTCGGTGGAGCGGCCGTGGAGCAAGGAAAGACGGTCACGATGTTTTTGACCAAGGAGGCCGTGCGACTTGCTCTGCCCGGCTATGGCAACGCCGTCGCCTGCGAAGGGTGTCCTCCGCTCGAGCGCCTGATGCAGCAGTATGCGGACGGCGGGGGCGAGCTGCTCGTCTGCCCGATCTGCTTCAGCGCCCGCAAGCTCGACGACTCTCAGCTAGTCCCAAACGCCAAGCTGGGGGGCGCCACCCCGCTCTGGGAGTGGATCGGCGACGAGCCGGCGACCGTCTTCAGTTACTGAGAGCGTAAGCGTGTCCGTCTAGCAGCGCCGCCTTGAGGCCGCCGAGGTGGCACGGCTCGATCCATACGTCCTCATGGCGGTAATCGGGAAACGCATCATCCACCCGGGCGGCCGGGCCGCGACAGCGCAGCGTGCGGATCTATTTGGAGGCTGGCTTGTCGAACGTTGAGATCGACGAGGGGGCGTTCGAGATGATGAGTCCCAAGGGTTTCGTGCAAGACGAAGGAGTCGGGCACAGCCTCTCCCTCATGGTCGGGTCATGACTCGGCCGGCCTACATGACGAAGATGGCTTGGCTCATGCCACGGATGCGGCGCGCCGTCCCTTATCTCGGATACATCGTGGTCAGTGGAGAGAAGCCGGGCTAGTCGCGACGTCGCTAGCGGGCTGCCGAGAGCAGACACCGTGCGGCAGTTGAGCTGCGTAAGTCCAATTCGCCAGAACGCGCCGAGGGAAACGCGGGCACGCGCGTCACCGTCCGGGCACGCTTGGGCACTGCGATGAAACCACCGGAGGGCGATCACATGTGCCGAAGTACCTGCAAATGGGCACGAGTCGCCGTTGGGGGCGAGACACCTTCACTAGCTGTGAACCGGTCAGAGGATGTACCCGTTTCGTACCCTGAACCGCACTCTGACGTTGCCAGGGCAGAAGAAGTCCCTGCAAAAGCCACTAAAGCCGACGCCCGGACTCGAACCGGGGACCCCTTCATTACGAGTGAAGTGCTCTACCAGCTGAGCTACGTCGGCAGGGGTAGCTCAGTCTAGCGAGGAGCTCGAGCCCGTCTCAAAATGAAGACCTGAGCCGCCTGAATTGCGCTGGGACGGCCCAATGCGGCGTCCTCGCACCCTCCATCGCGCCCAGGCGACGAGGCTCCATCTTGAAACGGACTCAGTTCGGCTTCGTCGTCATCGCCCAGACGGCGATGACGTAGGCGATGAGAAGAACCGTCGCCAGGGGCGTGGCGATGCGGGTGAGAAGGCTCACGGTGCCCCCCGAGCGGCCGAGCCGCCTCGCTCCGAGGCCGGCCAGGATGATCGTGATCAAGAGCAGGATTCCGCCCAGATCCGCGGTGAG
>Ga0307312_10001790_pt1 | contig 11122 bp, 10 predicted proteins | sample ER_DNA_202_FD_194489 | JGI IMG/M metagenome (GOLD analysis project Ga0307312, IMG submission 194489) | Bulk soil microbial communities from the East River watershed near Crested Butte, Colorado, United States - ER_DNA_202 | ecosystem: Environmental > Terrestrial > Soil > Floodplain | place...
CTGCTTCGGTGGAGGCGAGGTGTGGAACCTCCTCGCGGCCGGGGCAGACCTCAAAGCGGCGGTGCCGTACTACGGCCCGCAGCCCTCCAACTATCAGGACATCGGCACGAAGACAAAGGCGGCGACGCTCGCTGTGTACGCGGAGCAGGACAGCCGAATCACCGCGAGCGCGCCGCAGATGGAAGAGCAGCTGAAAAAAGCTGGCGTGCCGAACCAGATCTCGGTCTTCACAGGCGTCAACCATGCCTTCCACAACGACACCGGCGCCCGCTACGCACCCGACGCGGCGCAGAAGGCCTGGGTCGCGACGATCGAGTGGTTCCGGAAGTACCTCGCCTGACGGCAGGCTGGTTGCAGCGAGCGCGAGGATGAGAAATCGGCCGATCATCCTCGCGGCGCTGCTGGTCTCCGCTTGTCTCTCGCCGGCCGCGACTCCCTCGTCCTCCCCGACTTCAAGTCCAAGTCCGAGCGCGTCACCGTCGCCGAGCGAATCGCCTTCACCGACCCCGACCGCGGCAACGGCGGACCTCGTCTTCACGAATGCCGTGTTGGGCTATCGCATCGACACACCCGCGCCGTGGAGGCGCTCAGCGTGTCTTTCGACGCAAGACCCGACGCCGCTCGCGGCGGGCGACGGCTTCGTGCGCGTCCCCGAGCAGGACGAGCGTGGAACCGATACGGGGTACCCATTCGATGTCGTGCAGGTGCACGTCGAGCGAAACCCCGATCGGCTCACTCCGGAGAGATGGCTCGCGACGGGCGTCATCGGATCGACGCAGGGCCAGACGACCGAGGCGGTCACGCTCGATGGACATAGCGCCGTGCTCGTGCGGCCGGCTCCGGGGCTCGTTCTGGCGTATCTCATTCCGGTCGCGGACAGGATGTTCGTGATCGGCTATCAGAACACCTTCAACGACACATCGAATGTGGCGGCGATGGACCGGATGGTCCGATCTTTCCATCTGCTCACCGATCAGGAGCGCGCAGCAGCACCCTCACCGGTGCCGGTTGCCGCACGCTCGGCCGAGGCCGTCGCCGACGCGCTCGCGGACGGGTTCGCGCGCATGGACGCCGATCTGCTCGCGACCGTGATGGCTCCGTGCATGGCGGCGGCGATGGAACAGGCTGGCGGCACTTTCATGCCACGAGGGGCCTTCGTGAGCCAACTGCGCGACACATTCGCAGCCGGCTTACGGGTGACGGTTGAGCGGCGGCCTATCGGGAGCGACCAGACGGGTATGTTCGTGAGAGCGACGTGGTCCGCGGCCGTACAACAGCAACGAGATCTCTATCTGCGGCGCGATGGCGATGTCTGGAGCTGGTACCTCACGCTGACGCGACAGCCTGTGCGCTGAGCGAAGAAGTGCGTTTAGAGACGCGTCGCGGGTGGCACGGCGCAGCGGGTCTCTCGCGAAGCGCGGGTGCCCCGGGGACCCGCCCGCAGCGAACGGTAGTGAGCTGCAAGGCGGGGAGGGTGCGCTGAGGGAGAGACCCGCGTAGCCGGGACAGGACCCGCGACGCCTCGCGGTTGTGGAGCTACTTCTTCTCGAGCATCGCGCGAAGAGCTTCGCGTCCTTGGGGTGTCGCGTCTGATTTTTCGGGCACGATGATCTTCGGCTCGGGCGGCGCGGCCGTCTCACCGTGGGGATCGAAGTCCTCGCCGCCGGCTTTGCGGATCGCTTCCCGTTCGGCGTCGGGCGAGTCGAGGCCAACGAGCTTGTCGACGGTCTTGCGATTGCGGATCGACCGCGCCAGGGACGCGAGCACCGCCGGGGTGCGCAGAGCCTGCGGATCGACCTGCGCGAGCGGCGACATCGCCGCCTGAGCGGCGAGCTCGTCGCCGGAGACGGTGATGCCTTCCTTCCGCGCGATCGCATCCAGAACGAGGAGTGACTTTGCGCGCCGTTCAGCGACGGGACGCCACTCCGTGCGGATGTCCTCCTCGGTCTTCCGCGCCTGGAGCAGGAACTTCTCCCACGTCAGACCTTCCTGCTTCACGCGCGCCTTGAGATCGTTCACGAGATGCTCGAGCTCGTCCTCGACGAGTAGCTCCGGGACCTCGACCGTGGAGGTCTGCATCGCGTGCTCGACCGCTTTGTCCGCGGCATCGTCGCGGGCTTCGTGGAACGCGGCATGCGCGAGCTCGTTGCGGACGGCCTTCCGTAGTGACGGGATATCGGCGACACCGACGGTCTTCGCGAACTCGTCATCGAGCGCCGGAAGGGCTTTTTCGGCGACCTGCGATGGCCGGATGCTGAACGTCCCCGTCTTGCCGGCAAGGTCACTCTCGCTTGCATCGTTCGGGAAGGCGAGGTCCACCTTCTTTTCGTCACCGACCTTCATGCCGACGAGCGCCTCGCCCAGGCCGGCGATGCCGAGGTCCTTCCCCGCCTCGATATGGGCGTTGCGCGCGAACGGGGGGAGACTCTTGCCAGGCACGGCCGCATCGATGTCGACGGTGAGGATGTCGCCGGGTTTCGCCTCTCGGTCCACCGGCCGAAGCTGCGCGTGCGTCTCGCGCATCGACGCGATCGTCTTATCGACGTCCTCCTCGGTTGGTGGTCCGGCCTCCACCTTCGCGCCGTGCGCGAGGTAATCGCCAAGCGCGACCTCGGGGCGGACGACAACGGTCGCGCTGTATCTGAGCGGCTCGCCCTCCTTGAGCTGGGTGAGCTTCGCATCGGGCCGGTCGATCGGCTCGATGCCCTCGGCCTCGACGATCTCGCGATATGTCTGATCCATCAGGTCGTCGGCCGCGTCCTCCCAGAGATGCTCCTTGCCATACGCCCGCTCGTACATTCCGCGCGGCGCTTTTCCCGGACGGAAGCCGGGGATCTTCGCGCGCTGCACGTGCCGCTCGAATGCCGCGTCGGCCGCGCGCGACAACCGGTCCGCGGCCACCTCGACGTCGAGCGTGACCTTCGATCCCGCTTCTCGACGAAGCGTGTGTTTGACGGATGGCGGCACGGTCTTCGGGGAGTTCTGCATGGAGATGCACCAATGGTAATCGGGTACGCTCGTCGTCAGCAGGTGTTCTTCTACGAGATCCATGAAGGCGACGAGGACCTCGGCGGCGCCGTGCTCCTCGCGCACGAGCGGCACTTCGAACCGCTCGAGTTCTTCGCGCTAGTGAAGAAGGCGCGCACGCTGCTCGCGGATTCGTACGAGGAGGACTCGCTCGCCGAAGCGATCGCGAACGAGCTCGCACGGACCGCTGGATTCATCCACGTGACCGACGAGCTCCTCGTCGCTTCGGTGAACGTCGACGTCACCGAGGAAGGAACGTTCCTCGTCTCCGAGGATGCCGGCGACCGCAGCGTGTTCCTCTCGCGCGACGACGACATCGAGAACTGACCGGTGACAATGGAACGCGTCGGTTTCGTCGGGCTCGGGATCATGGGCTCGCCGATGGCACGAAATGCCATCAAGGCAGGTTTTCCGGTCACCCTCACGAACCGCACGCTGGATCGCGCGAAGCCCCTCGGGGACGCGGGCGCGACGGTGGTCCGGACCCCGAAAGAAGTGGCCGAGCGGTCGGACCTCGTCGTGACGATGGTGACGAGCTCGCCCGATGTTGAGGCGGTGACCTTCGGCCCGGATGGCATCGCCGCTGGGGCACACCCGGGTCTGCTCGCGATCGACATGAGCACGATCAGCCCCACGGCCTCCCGCGACATCGCGAAGCGCGCCGCGGCGAACCGGCCGCCCTTCCACACACTCGATGCGCCGGTGTCCGGCGGTGAGGTCGGGGCGATCGAGGCGCGGCTCGCGATCATGGTCGGAGGGGACGAGCTCGACGTGAAGCGCGCGATGCCGCTCTTCGAGGCTCTTGGAAAGACGATCGTGCACATCGGCGATCACGGCGCCGGTCAGGCGTGCAAGCTCGCGAATCAGATCGCCGTCGCGATCAACAACCTTGGCGTCTCAGAGGCCCTGGTCTTCGCGAAGGCGCAGGGCATCGATCTCGAGCGCACGCGGCAGGTGATCGCGGGCGGCGCCGGCTCTTCGTGGGCCATGCAGAACTACGCGCCGAAGATGCTCGCCGGCGATTTCCGCGCGGGGTTCATGGTCGACCTGCAGCAGAAGGACCTGCGGCTCGTGCTCGATAACGCCTACGGCGACCACGTCTCCCTGCCCGGGACCGCGCTCGTGCACGCGCTCTACACGGCGCTGCAGAAAGACGGCGGCGGCAGAGACGGAAACCACGCGCTGCTGAAGGTCATCGAGCGGCTTTCTGGTGTCGAAGCGCGACAAGGACGTTGACCGCTCGTTGACCTAGCGACCGGCAAACCAAGCTCATTCGGGTACGCCTGTCCTATTGAGGGTGACCACCGGAGCGGTCGACTCTTGATGCATGACTGGACGCGTCCTGGTGGTGGAGGACGACGAAGCGACGCGCGGCGCGTTGCGTGCGCTTCTCGACGACGCGGGCTACGTGTGCGACGAGGCCTCCGACGGCGAGCGCGCGGTCGAGGCGATGCGCGACGCACCGTTCGATCTGGTCGTCCTCGATCTCGGCCTTCCGGGGATGTCCGGCGCCGACGTCCATCGGCACCTGCGCCGCGATCCGCGCACCCGGTTCTTGCCGATCGTCTTCCTCACCGCGCATACCGACCGCCAGGTAAAGCTCGCCGAGCTCGAGGCGGGTGCCGAGGACTTCATCACCAAGCCATACGACGCGGAGGAGCTGCTGGCCCGCGTCGGCGCGGCGGTCCGGCGATGGAGCGGCATGCGTGCGGTGAATCCGCTCTCGGGCCTGCCCGGCAACCGGACGATCACCGAGGAGATCGACGCGCGCTTGGCGCGTGGGGAGGACTTCGCGCTTCTCTACGTGGACATCGACCGCTTCAAGGAGTTCAACGATCACTACGGGTTCACGCGGGGGGACCGCGTGATCACGATGCTCGCCGAGATCCTGGTAGATGTCGCGGAGACCGATCAGCGGTTCGTGGGCCACATCGGCGGCGACGACTTCGTGATCCTCGCGCGGACCGAGGAAGCCGAAGCGCTCGCCGAGGGGATCACGCGACGATTCGATGACCGGATCCGTTCGCTGTACGACGCCGGTGATCGGGCTCGCGGGTGGATCGAGGCGCACGACCGCCGCGGCAGACTGCGGCACACCCCATTCGCGACGGTCTCGATCGGGATCGTGAACATCCCGCCGGGACGCTTCGACGGCGCCATCGCGGCGGCACGCGCGGCCGCGGAGGTGAAGGAAGTTGCGAAGCGGCAGGCCGGCTCGGCGTGGGCGGTCGATCGCCGGAAGGGCTAACCGCGCGGCTACGCTAGTCGGCGGGCGAGTGGCGAAACGGCAGACGCGTCAGCTTTAGGAGCTGGTGCTCGAAAGAGCGTGAGGGTTCGAGTCCCTCCTCGCCCACCGTTTTGGCAGCCGCGTCACCCCGGGAAATCGATCAGGTCCTAGATGTCACGACGCCGCCGGCGGGATGGAGTCCCGGGCCGGCGGCGCGTGCGCATTGGGGGAGGTGGGGTGGACTTTTGGAAGCGTCGATTCGTACAACGTCACTAAATGCGACATGCGGCGGCCCATGTGTCGCAGCGACGTGTCAGTTAACGCGTGCTGAGCAAAAGAGCGCCGTAGGTATACCGAACCATGCGCACAACTTTGGGCGCGGTCTGACCGGGACCGGGCAAGTAAGCGCAGCGCGGCGTTTCGGGACTAGCGCCTGGCCTTCGCCAAGGTTTTCACGACCGATCGTGTAACGAGCAGCGCGACGATGGCGATGAGCTGGCCGACGAGGATCGTGCGATTCAGGTCGAACGCGGGCCGCCACGTGGCCTCGCCGTCCCTGATCACCCATGCGCCGGCGGGCTTGGCGCGCACGCCGAAGCCGGCGCCGCCGTTCCCCGCTGTGTCGCCGCCGCCGCCACCGCCTCCGGTGACATTGGCCGCCGGGATGATCGTGAGGCCGCCCTCCTGATAGGGCTCGCCGTAGACCCGGCGAACGTTGATGACGTCCTTCGCCTGGTTCACCGCTTCCAATGCGTTCATCGATGGACCTCCCCCCGCGTCGTGGTCCGACGATACGCTCCCCATCGCGGTAGAGGACGCTCGGTTAGATCGCGAGCTCCATACCTTCACGCGCGACGACCACCTCGATGCCGGAGGTCTTCTCGTTGGTCTGTTTTTGGGCGTCGACGGCGATGCGATCGAGCGCGTCGTCGCTCCGGTCGGGGTCGTGGTGATACAGGACGAGCCGCTTCACCTTCGATCTCACAGCGACGTCGATGGCGCTCGTGATGGTCGAGTGTCCCCATGTCGGCTTGAAGTCGCTCTCGAGGAACTGCGCGTCGTGGATCAGCGTGTCGGCGCCCGTCGCCAGCGCCACGATCGGATTTGGTTTCCCGGAGAACGGATCCTCGGTGTCCGTGGCGTAGACGAGCGCGCGCTCGTCAGCCTCGATCCGGAACGCGAGCGCCGGTGCGGGATGGAAGATGCTCGCCGCGCGAACGCGAAATCTTCCGATCTGCTCGTCGCTCCCATCCTGGAGCTCACCGACGGAGAGCTGCGCAGGCAGATCGTCGATATCGACGGGAAAGAACGGGTCGTCCATTCCGAGACCGAGGAGCTCGCGCATCGTGCGGGACTGCTTCGGGCCGCGGATGCGAAGGGACGACCTTGGGTCGTACGCGGGCCGGAAGAACGGGATGCCCTGGATGTGATCCCAGTGAAGATGCGAGAGCAGGAGATCAACCGAGAACGGCCGGTTGTTGCCGCCATTCATAAGCGCGGTGCCGAGCTCGCGAAGGCCCGTGCCCGCGTCGAGGATGAGAAGCGATCCCGTGCTGTCGCGCACCTCGACGCACGCGGTATTGCCGCCGTAGCGCACGGTCAGCGGCCCCGGCGTCGGGATGGACCCGCGGGTGCCCCAGAAGCGGATCTTCACGAGCTCGCTGCCTGGTCGCGCTCCGAGAGACCAGTATCCGGTGACTTCGACATGCCCTCGTCGCCGGGTTTCGGCCACGTGTGCTTCATTGAATCGAGCGTCCACTCGAGATCGTGAACGTTGCGGCGGACGGCCGCGACGACCTTCGGGTCGAGATGATCTCCGGCCATCCCATCCATGATCTCGAGCGTCTTCTCCAGGGTGTAGGCGGGCTTGTAGTACCGAGGCGCGGTGAGCGCGTCGAACACGTCGGCGGCTGCAACGATCCGCGCGCCGAGCAGGATGCGCTCGGCCGGGAGACCGCGCGGGTAGCCCTTGCCGTCCATGCGCTCGTGGTGCTGGGCCGCGATCACGGGAACCTCGCGCATGTCCTGCGGGAACACGAGGTGCGCGAGAAACTCCCCGGTCTTCTCGGCGTGGGCCTTCATGTATTCGAACTCGGCGTCGTCAAGCTTGCCGGGTTTCAGCAGGAACTCGTCGCGCACCGCGATCTTGCCGTAGTCGTGGAGAAGGGCCGCAGCCCGCAGCTTCTCGAGCTCGATCCCCTCGAGGCCGAGTGCTCGTCCGATCACCTCGGCGTACCGCGTGACGCGCTGGCTGTGGCCGGCGGTCTGCTGGTCGCGCGCGTCGATCGTCACCGCGAGGGTCTCGATGAGCGTCGTCCACAGACGCCGTTGCTCGGCGACGAGCTGCGCATTCTCGACGGCGACGGCCGCAGATGCGCCGAGCGAGCTCAGGGTCTCCTCGTCGTCGGCGGTGAACTCGCCGCCTCCGTTCTTGTTGACGACCTGGAACACGCCGATGACGCGATCGTTCTGTCCGGTCATCGGGAACGTGAGAAGGCTCTTCGTGCGGTAGCCGGTGCGATGGTCGGGTTCGGGGTTGAAGCGGGGGTCATCGTATGCGTCGGTGATGTTCACCGTGTCGCCCGTGGCCGCGACGAGCCCGGCGATGCCGACGCCGATCGCCTGCCGGATCTCTCCAGCGCCTGTCCCCAGGGCGACCTTCGACCAGATCTCTCCGCGCTCGCGGTCCACGATGAAGATCGTGGCGCGGTCCGCGTCCAGAAGCTGTGTCGTCACGGTCGCCATGTCGCGAAGCAGGGCGTCGAGGTCGGTGATCGACATGAGGCGGCGCGTGACGTCGAGGATGAGATCGAGCTTCGATCCCGTGGTCACCTTGCGTTCGGTCTTACGGCGCGGCTGGCGGCGGCGGTCGCCGCCGGGGTTTCGGCGCTCCTCCGGCATCAGTTGTCGATGGGGATGTGTTCGAGCACCGGCCCGACGGTCTCGGCGATCTGCTCGAGCAGCATCTGGTCGCGCCGTTCGAACGCGCCGTTCCGCTTGTTCAGCGCCTGGATCACACCGACCACGCTCTGGCCATCGCTGCCCCAGACCGGGACGACGAGCATGTTGAGAGTCCGGAATCCAGTGCGAAGGTCGACGTTGCGATCGAAACGCGCGTCCGCGTACGCATCCGGAACGTTGATCGTCTCGCCGGTGAGCGCCGATTGTCCGGCGAGGCCCTGCCCAAGCGGCAGCCGGATCTCGGTCGCGGTCCGCTGCGCCACGCGGGCCCAGAGCTCGTGCTTCTTCCCGTTGACGATGTAGACGGTGCAACGCTCGGCGTCGACCGCTTGCGAGCAGAGATCCACGAGTCCGCGGAGGTAGGCCTCGCGGTCCTTCTGGACGGCGAGATGTCCGAGCTTGACCAGGACGAGCGCGACCTTGTCGTCGAGCACGGCCTAGTGATACCCCGCGATCGCCGCGCGGCGAATGGGAAGGTCCGGCGCGGGCGCGGGCTTCGGGGTCGCGAGCTGGCCGAGGCGATTGATCTGCCAGCACGGTACGGCCTCGGTACGCCCCTTCACGAGCACGGCGCCGAGGTCGATCGCCTCGACGTCGTCGCCGATCTCGCTCAACGTCTCGCCGGAGACCGCCACCTGATCGCGGCGCGCGATGTCCGCCGATGTGAGACGCGACGCGACATTCGCGGTGTCACCGATCACGGTGTATTCCATGCGGCCTTTCGCGCCGAGGAAGCCCGCGACGACCGGGCCGGTGTTGATGCCGAAGCCGAACGACACGTCCGGACCGCCCCTCTCGCGCTCGGAGACGATCCAGCGCTGCATCTCGAGGGCGCACTCAACGGCCTTGCGCGCCTGGTCCTTCACCTCGAGCGGCGCGCCCCACAGGACCATGATGTTGTCGCCGTTGTACTTGTTCACGGTGCCTTCATAGCGATTCACGATGTCCACCATACCGTCGAAGTAGCGGTTCAGGTGGCCGAGGAGAATACCCGGCGTCAGTCCCTCGGAGATCGTGGTGAACCCGCGGATGTCTCCGAACAGCACCGTGACGCGCTTTTCCTCCCCGCCGAGGGCGAGCTTGCCGGCTTCCTCGCGATCGATGATGGTGCGCGCGACGGAAGGGGTGACGAAGCGCCCGAACGTGTTCCGCGTACGCGCCACCGTGATCTGCTCTTCGACGAGCATGTAGCTCTGCAGGATGATCCACCAGAAGACGGCCGGCACCACGTACGCGATCGAGGGGACCTCGACGGGGCCCGTCCCGATAGCGCCCTGAGTCTGCAGAGCGAACAGCACGTAGGCGCCGACGACGTACCCGACGAGCAGAACGAGCGCCCCGATGAACCCGTACAGCCGCCACCGGAAGACAAGCAGCAGCCCCGCGATCGTCACGACGAGGAGCTGGGCCAGCGTCACGAGGTCGCTCTGCTTCAGCACGGGGTACCGGTTGGTCAGGATCGACTGCGCGGCGTTGGCCCAGATCTCCACGCCGAACATCTTGTCGCCGCTCGAGTTCGGGACCGGGTAACTGTCGGGCACGGCCGAGAGCGAGTGCGCTCCGATGAAGATCGCGCGTCCGGTGATGAGGTCCGGCGATATCTCGCCGTTGATGACGTCACTCATGGAGACGACGCAGAAGTAGGCCTTGTCCGCGCAGGTCGACTGCTCAGGGGACGGTGGCGCCGCGTAATAGATGGACATGCCGCCCCGCCGGTCGACGGGCATGACCCGGTCCGCCAGGGGCGCAGGCACGGTGAAGACATCGGCCGCGCGATGCGCCCTCGATAGATCCGCTCGGACTTTCTTCGCGGCTGTCACGAGCGGTAGCGAGTAATAGGTGGTGCCGTCCGGACCCTCGATGAAAAGCTGGCTGTACCGGACCCGCCCGTCGGGATCGGGGTGGATGTTCACGGCCGCCACGCCCGCGGCCGCATCGCGCAGCACCGGGATCGGAAGCAGGACGCTCGGATAGCGCTCGACGTGATCGCCGATGGTCGCCGGGCCCGTTCCCTGCATCGCCAGGATGACGTTGCCGGCGTCCCGGATGGCCGCGGCGAGCGCGCGATCTTCGTCGGGATTCTGGGCCGCGTCATAGAAGGCGATGTCGAAGGCGATGACGCTCGGGTCCTGCGGCTTGAGCGCTCGGAGGAGGTCCGTGTAGGCCCGGTGCGGCAGCGGATACCGGTACTGGTCCACCGTCCTGTCGTCGAGCGCGATGATCGTCACCTGGTTCGCGAGAGGCGGGTTGCCGATGTCGATCGCCTTGTCGTAGACGACCGACTGAAGGGTCGTGTCGATGATCTCCGTCCGCAGCAGGAGCGCGCCGACGAGCAGCGCGGTCAACGTCAGCCCCGCGACGACGAGCCGTTGGCGCGTGTGGCGCTTCGTGAACACCCAGCGCGCCTCCTTCTGCCAGTCGGCGTCAGATTATGCGGTCGCTCGCTCGGCTGAGTACCCATTTGAGCACGGTTATCGACCGTGCGAAGTCGGTTATCGACAGCCTTTCGATAGGTGTGTGGTCGTACCGGCTGTCGCCTGGGCCGTACGCGAGCATCGGACAGCTCCACGCGGGAAAGAGGATGTTCATGTCGCTCGTCCCGCTCTTTTCCTTGAAGGTGGCCCGGCCGCCCGCCGCAGCGATGGCGCGGGCGAAGGCTCGAGCGAGGGCGCTCGTTCGCGGGGTGCGGACCGGCTCTTCCCTGCCCTGGGTGGTGACGACGACGTGAGTGTCTCCATTTCTCTCCGTCAGGCTCGCGGCGGCGCTCTCGAGATCGCCGGGGTCGACGCCCGGCGGCACGCGGTACCCGATGCGCAGTCGCGCGCGCTCCACCAAGCCGTCACCGATCCCGGCATCGATGCTCTCGAGGCGGCAGTCGAGCCGTTCGAACGAGCGAGTCGCGGTCGC
>Ga0307312_10001792_pt1 | contig 11118 bp, 9 predicted proteins | sample ER_DNA_202_FD_194489 | JGI IMG/M metagenome (GOLD analysis project Ga0307312, IMG submission 194489) | Bulk soil microbial communities from the East River watershed near Crested Butte, Colorado, United States - ER_DNA_202 | ecosystem: Environmental > Terrestrial > Soil > Floodplain | place: USA...
GCAATTGCTGTGACAAAAATTTGCGAGCGCGTTTGTCGGGAAACCGGGGTCGACCCGGCGATCTTCACACTGCTGATCGGTGATCGCAAAACCGTTGGTCAAAAACTAGCAGACGACGCCCGGATTCCATTGGTCTCAGCCACCGGTTCGGTAAATATGGGTTTGCACGTTGCGAAAACTGTTCATGGCCGCCTGGGACGATCAATCATGGAACTGGGTGGCAACAACGCGCTCATCGTCGCGCCGAGCGCCGATCTCGACATGGCTACGCAATCGATCTTTTTCGGCGCCGTGGGTACGGCGGGACAACGTTGCACGTCCACCAGGCGCGTAATCGTGCACGAGTCGGTCGCATCGAAAGTTCGCAATAGATTGCTCGCCGCTTACAAGAGTTTATCAATCGGAAATCCGCTCGATCGCAAAACCGTAATGGGACCGCTCATCGATAAGGGCGCGGTCGATCTTGTTCAGCATTCGATCCAGCGATTGAAAGATGAAGGCGGCGAAATTCTTTGCGGCGGAGAGCGGCTTACCGTTCCCGGCGGTTGCTACATGAAACCGTGCCTCGCAACGGCGAAACCGGATTTCGAGATCGTGAAGCACGAGACCTTTGGTCCGCTGCTTTACTTGCTGACATATCGCGATTTCGACGAAGCAATCGCGATCCAGAACGGTGTGCCGCAAGGACTGACCTCGTCGATTTTCACGAATGACGTGCGCGAGGCGGAAAAATTCGTGAGTGCCGTCGGAAGCGATTGCGGTATTGCGAACGTGAACACTGGAACCAGCGGCGCGGAGATCGGCGGCGCATTCGGCGGCGAAAAGAATACCGGCGGCGGCCGCGAAAGCGGAAGCGATTGCTGGAAGAGCTACATGCGCCGCCAGACGAACACGATCAATTTTTCAAGTGAGCTGCCGCTTGCGCAGGGAATTCAGTTCGGCGCGGGCGAGGGGAGTGGAACGGTTTAGTCCCATCTCGAAAGCGACTGCTGAGCCTGTAGCCACGGCCCTGTGGGCCGTTTTTTAATTCTTTTCTCTGGTACCGGCCGCAGGCCGGTGGCTACAGCCAATCAGGCGCGATCGATATAAACGATCTCTCCCTGATAAGCCCAGTCCTTTGCTGATTTAACCAATCCGGCGCGCACGGGATTCTCGCGAACATAGTTCCACTTTTGCGAGTAGCTCTCATTGCTTCGCAAAACATGATCGAAAAATCCTTCTTCCCATACCTGTCCTTTTGCTCGAGACAACACGCCCGCCTTTGCCAGCACTTGTTTTAGCGCACCGATCCATGGACCTAGTCTGAAATCGCGGTCTCCGCGGACGAATAGATGAACGTGATCAGGCATGATCACATAGCGACCTACTGCGACGTCGAAGTTGTACTCGGCGCGCTCGGCAAAAAGAACGAATGCGGTGTGGACCTCATCCTTTGCTAAAAACCGCTGTCGTTCGTGTGTGCAGAAGGTGACAAAATAAAGAGGAGCTCTCGCGAAGGTCCGGCCTAGACGTGGTGGCTGCCGTGCGAAATTACGCTTCACTGCGAAATCTGTCGTCACCGGGTTGTGGATCGTCCAATTATTTTTATCGAGAAACCTTCGACACTCGACCGGCCACAGGCCGGTGGCTACAAGTGCGTGTGTTACTCAGTGCGCGATCGTTAGCTCCAGAAGTTCATCAAGCTTCTCGGCACTGTCCAAGTTCATGATGAACTTCTGCAATTTCTTGCATCGTTCCTTGCCTATTACGTCGGCGCCGAGCGCGGTGAATTTCACCGCGATTTCTTCCTCGGTCATCGGATCGCGCGGATCGCCCTTGGGCACATCCACACGAGTTGAATGCGATTTGCCGTCATTCGTCGTGATGGTCACGCGACTCGGCTGGAACTTAGGGAAGAGCGCTTCGAATTCTTCATTAGCCACCACTTTTATTTTGTCCATGATTGGAATCAGCGACTTGTCCAGCACACGGTGCTCTTTGAATTGCAACGGCGTTACCATCCCGTCCACCAGTCCCACGGCCATGCAATAGGGCAGAGAGTGATCGGCGGTTTCCTTCGAGTCGGGTCGATACTTGTGCGGGTCGCCAAGAATGTCTGCGGCGCGCGCGATCACTTCGACTTTGATCTCCTTCACCTCCTCGGCCTTGATCCTGTTTTCCTTAACCGTCTTCATCATGGCGGTCAGCGGCGCGTGACTTAGCGCTTCGATCGGAAAACTTTTCATTCCGCAATCCAGGATGCGATAGTGCGATGTCGGTGATGTCGGCAAATCGTTGACCAGCCCCTCGCCGTCGAAAGCTGCTGGTTGTCCCTTGTATTGCACGTGACCGAACACGGCGAACAAACCTTCCTTTCCATCGATGATGTGCTCGGGACCGGAGAATCCTTCTCGAGCGAGCAGCGCGCTCTCTGCGCCCATGCGTCCGGCCCACGGATCAACAGTATTCTTCATGTTGGTCAGCTTGCCGGCGGTGACCGCCCCCGGGCAAAATGTTCTCGCTGCGCTGATGCCGATCGCCGAGACCATTTGATCCGGCGTGAGATTCAGCATGCGGCCCGCCGCAACTGGCGCAGCAAAGGCGCTCAGAGTGGCGTGATGCCAGCCGTATTCGCGCACGCCCGGACGCCCGATTTCACAAAGACGCATTTCGATTTCGTACGCGATGATGGTGGCAAGAATTAAATCTTTCCCGCTCAAGCGTTCGCTTTCACACAGTGCCAGCGGCGCGGCGATGAGATCGCTCGGGTGGCAGGGGTCGGCTTTCCAATAGATGTCGTTGTAATCCATGGCGCGGATCATGTGCCCGTTCAGAAATGCGGCGTCGACCGGATTTGTTTTGAATCCGGAAACGAATGCGGTGGCTTTTCCATTGCCGCCGCCCATGGCGCGATGATGCTCGAGCAGGATCTTGGCGTCTTCCTGCTGGCTCCCACCCAGCGCGCAGCCGATGGAGTCAAACCAAAACAATTTCGCCGCGTGAATCGCCTCAGGCGAAAGATGCTCGTACTTCAGCGAGGACGCCCATTCTGCGATGACGTACGAGAGAAGATGCTTGGGTTCGCTTGTTGCTTGTGACATAGTCGCTCTCCTTGATCAAGATTTTCGCCCACGAAACACACGAATCACTTTAAAACAAATCAAAGCTGACGAGTCTGACGGAAAGATTCCTCTCCTTCGCGCCATTCGGGGGTCTTCTCCTTGAGCGTATGCCAAAGAGCAGAACGATGAGTTTCTTCGGGGAGCTGAAGCGGCGCAATGTCATTCGCATGGCGGGACTCTATCTCGTCGGCGCGTGGCTGGTCGTGCAAGTAGCCGGGACAGTGCTGCCAATGTTCGGAGCGCCCGAGTGGCTTCCCCGCACCATCGTCGTTTTGCTGGCGATCGGGTTCGTTCCCGCGGTGATCTTTAGCTGGGTTTTCGAATTAACGCCGCAGGGCCTGAAGCGCGAGGACGATGTGGCGCCTGAGCAATCGATCACTCCGCAGACCGGGCGACGGATGGACCGCATGATCATCGTGGTGCTGGTCTTGGCGCTTGGCTATTTTGCGTTCGACAAGTTCGCGCTCACGCCCAGACGCGTGGCTGCGCTGGTGGCCAACGCCGTGCCTAACGAGTCAAAGTCTGTCGTTAACGCAAAATCAATCGCGGTGCTGCCGTTTGAGAACCGGAGCCGCGACCCGGACAACGCCTTTTTCACTGATGGCGTGCAGGATGAGATCCTCACGGACCTGGCAAAGATTGCTGATCTGAAAGTCATCAGCCGCACTTCCGTGATGCAGTATAAGAGCGGACTTGCACGCAATCTCCGCAAGATCGGCGAGGAGTTAGGCGTCGCGCATGTGGTAGAAGGCAGCGTGCAACGTGCCGCCAACAAGATTCGGGTGAACGCGCAGTTAATCGATGCGCGCACTGACGCACATCTCTGGGCGCAGACCTACGATCGCGATCTGGCCGATGTCTTCGCCATCCAGAGTGAGATCGCCAAAGCGATTGCCGAGCAGTTGCAGGCGAAGCTCTCGCCTAACGAGAAGAAAGCCATCGAGCAGCCGCCCACGACAGACCTGGCGGCTTTCGACCTTTACAGCCGGGCGAAGTCACTTCTCCTGACGGCAGGTTTCAGCGTGACGAACGACCCAGACCTGCGGAAGGCAATTGAACTTCTGGATGAAGCGGTGAAGCGCGATCCGTCATTTTTCGCCGCTTACTGCCAGCTCGCCTATGCCCACGAACAACTTTATGCAGTATTCGGGTTTGATCACACTCCAGCCCGGCTTGCCCTGGCTGAAGCTGCGGTGCAAGCCGCGACACGGCTGCGGCCGGATGCTGCCGAAACGCATTTGGCGCGCGCACAATATCTCTACTACGGGCTACGCGACTATGCCGGTGCCCTCGCCGAATTGGAGATTGCGCGGCGAGCGTTACCCAATGATCCGCGTCTCTTCGAACTGACCGGCTACATTCTGCGGCGGCGCGGCCAGCAGGAGGAAGGTCTGCGCAATCTCGAGCGCGCCGTGGAGCTGGACCCACGCAACTTTTTTACTCTGCAACAGATCGCGGTCAGTTACACATACTTGGGGCGCTATGCCGAGGCAATCGCTGCCCTGGATCGCGCGTTAGCGATCGTGCCCGACAACGTTGAAACGCGGGCCAATCGTGACCTGTATTACATCTGCTGGAAAGCGGACACCCGGCCGCTGCGCCAGACAATCGATGCAATCCTCGCGCAAGGACCGAGCGCCATCGCCACCGCCGCGGACACCTGGTTCTTTTGCGCGCTGGCCGAACGCGATCCAGCTGCGGCCGAACGAGCACTCGTCGCGTTGGGCGACAATCCATGCTGGGGCGAAGGCACGATTTATCTGAGCCACAGCTTTGGCGAAGGTCTGCTGGCGCGCATGACCAAAGATGAGGCAAGAGCGCGCACTGTGTTTGAAGCGGCTCGCGCCCAGCAGGAGAAGATCGTGCAGGCGCAGCCGGACTATGGCCCGGCGCTCTGCGTCCTCGGCTTAATCGACGCTACTCTTGGGCGGAAAGACCTGGCCTTGGACGAAGGCCGTCGAGCGATCGCGCTCACGCCGCTGGAAAAAGATGTCAACAACGGCAGCCGCGTCCTTCAATATTTCGCGATCACGGCAGCCTGGGCGGGCGAGAAGGAGCTTGCTTTGCAGCAACTGGAAGCTGGACTGCGTGCTCCCGCCGCATCGCTCATGCTGAGCTACGGCGCCTTAAAACTGTTCCCGGTGTGGGACCCACTCCGCGGCGATCCGCGCTTCGAAAAAATCGTCGCTTCGCTCGCGCCAAAGGACAATTAAACCACGGATCACGCGGATAACACGGATGAAGAAATGATTCAGGAGGAGTTGAGCGGCGAAATCATCGGGGCTGGAATGGATGTACTCAATGAGTTAAGACCGGGCCTCGATGAGAAACTCTACGAACGCGCAATGATCATCGAATTGAAGCGCCGTGGCCATACTCTTTCGATCCAAAGAGCATTTCCCGTTTTCTATCGTGGCGAATTAATTGGCAACCTCATTCCTGATCTGATTGTGGATGACACTGTGATCGTCGATCCCGAAGTGGTGGCCTGCTTCACTGACACGCACATAGCTCAAATGCTCGGGTATCTAAATATCACAGGGTTGGATCTGGCCCTGCTGCTTAATTTTAAGAACGCGCGATTGGAATGGAAACGCGTCTTGCGCTCGCGAGAAGCTGGCGAACACGACACACCTGATCTTCATGGCTGAGCCTTATCCGTGCTATCCGTGTAATCCGTGGTTTGTTCGAGACTTCGAGCAAATCGTCGCCTCGCTCGCACCAAAGGAGCCGGCCAAGTAGAAGAAGGATGAATCCGTGCAATCTATTCGCCGAGCTAAAGCGGCGCAACGTTTACAAAGTTGCGGTCGCATACGCCGTCGTCGCCTGGCTACTGATTCAAATCGCGACCCAGGTCTTTCCGTTTTTCGAAATTCCGAACTGGGCGGTGCGGCTGGTGGTGTTGCTTTTGATTATCGGATTTCCGGTTGCTTTGGTTCTCGCCTGGGCGTTCGAAATCACGCCGGAAGGAATTAAGCGCACGGAAGATGTCGATCATAGCCAGCCGACGACGCATCGCACAGGACGGACTCTGGATTTTCTGATTATCGCCGTCTTGCTCGTAATCATAGGGGTTTTTGCCTACCAGCGTTTCGGACTAAGTCAGAAAACCTCCGTGTCCGTTTCGGCGATTCCGGAAAAATCGATCGCCGTGCTTCCTTTTGAAAACCGGAGCCGCGATCCCGACAACGCCTACTTTGCCGACGGTATCCAGGACGAGATTCTGACGCGCTTAGCCAAGATCGCCGATCTGAAGGTGATCTCGCGCACTTCCACCCAGCATTACAAGAGCGCGCCGGAAAACCTGTCCGAGATCGCGCGGCAACTTGGCGTTGCTCATATCGTGGAAGGAAGCGTGCAGAAGAGCGGGGATTCCGTGCGCGTCAACGTGCAGTTGATCAAAGCAGCCAACGATTCCCATCTGTGGGCGGATACCTTTGATCGCAAACTGACCGACATCTTTTCGGTCGAGAGCGAAGTGGCTAAAGCCATCGCCGATCAATTGCGCGCAAAACTTACTGGCCAGGACGAGCAAGTTATCGCTGCCAAACCGACTGACAATGTTGAGGCTTACGATGCCTACCTGCGTGGTCTGGCTTACTCACTGAAGGCTGGGATCCTACCGGCCAACCTCCTTGGCGCTCAGAAATATCTCAGAGAAGCGGTGCAGTTGGACCCGAAGTTCGCGCTTGCGTGGACCCTGCTCTCAACAATGGACTCGCGCGGTTACCTCACAGCGACTCTTCAACCAACAGTCGCCCTTCGTGAAGAAGCACGGCAGGCAGCCGAAACCGCGCTCACTCTTCAGCCCAATCTTGGCGAGGCGATATTGGCTAAGGGTTATTACCACTACGCGTGCCTGAAGGATTACGACACCGCGCTGCGTTACTTTGAGCAGGCGCGTCCGCTTTTGCCCAATAACAGCCGGATTCCTGAATCCCTCGCATATGTTACACGACGGCAAGGCCAATGGGACCGGAGCGAGTCGTACTTCGACGAAGCTGACCGGCTTGACCCTCGCAACGTGAACCTGCTTAGCCAGCACGCAATTTCCTATCAGTGTCTTCGTCGTTTCCCTGAAGCACTGCGAAAACTTGATCAGGTTCTCGACATCACACCCGACGACGTCGATATCGTGGCGGGAAAGGCGGCTATTGCACAAGCCGAAGGCGATCTGCTGCGTGCTGCTGCGCTCCTCGCTCCGCTCCACCCGGCCGCCGATCTCACCCAGGCTTTGGAAACACAAGTTTACCAAGCGATCTTGGAGCGGCGCCCTGCACAAATCATCCCTCGGCTAAAAGAAATATTGGCCAAGCCTGATCCAGCATTGGGTTATCTCAATGGCGAACTGCGCTTTTGGCTGGGCTGGGCGCAAAAGGTTGCAGGCGACCATACCGACGCCCAAGAAAGTTGGCTACAGGCGCGCAGCGAACTGGAATCTTTTCTCAAAGAACAGCCGGAGAATTTTCAGCTGATTGGCGACCTCGCGCTGATCAACATGGGTCTCGGCGACAAAGCTGCCGCGTTGGCTCTAGCGGAGCGTGCCATCGCCACCGTGCCGATCGCGAAGGACGCGATAAATGGTCCCAGTGCGATCGAGTTCTTCGCCCGAGTGGCTGCCCAGACGCGTGAACCCGACCGCGCCATCGCCGCTTTACAGAAACTACTCTCAATCCCGGCCCGTGGCGCGCTGGCCGAAAACGTGCCGCTCACTCCCGCGCTGCTCCGGCTCGATCCCATGTTCGATCCGCTGCGCAACGACCCGCGCTTCCAAAAGCTCTGCGAAGAAAAACGAAAATGAAGATCCACAACTTCTTCGCGGAGCTGAAGCGGCGCAATGTTTATAAAGTCGCGGTTGCTTACGCAATCGTCGGCTGGCTGCTTGTTCAGGTTGCGACTCAAGTCTTTCCATTCTTGGAAATTCCGAATTGGATCGTTCGCCTTGTGATTGCACTAGTCACGATCGGATTTCCGATCGCGCTCGTGATCGCGTGGGCGTTTGAAGCGACTCCAGAGGGAATCAAACGGACCGAAGTCGCTGACGCGATGCCGGTGTCTGCGGCGACCGGGCGAAAGAAACACGCGTGGATCTACGTCGTCGTGATCGCCGCCGCGATTTCGGTCACGCTATTTTTTCTTGGCCGTTACACGGCCGGGAGCGGAACGCCTCGACAGAGCGAGGCGGCTACAGTTTCGGCAAAATCGATCGCTGTGCTTCCTTTCGATAATCTCAGTCGTGATCCAGACAATGCGTATTTCGCCGAAGGCGTGCAGGATGAAATCCTGACGCGTTTGGCCAAGATAGCAGACCTGAAAGTGATCTCGCGCACGTCGACGCAGCGATTCAAAAGCGCGCCTCCGGATTTGCCGGCAATCGCAAAGCAACTCGGGGTGATGCATATCCTTGAAGGCAGCGTGCAAAAGGCGAACGATCAGGTGCGCGTGAATGTGCAGCTCATCAACGCGCTGAGTGACGCGCACCTTTGGGCCGACACTTACGATCGGAAGTTGGTCGATATTTTCTCTGTCGAAAGCGAAATCGCGAAAACGATCGCCGACACATTGCAGGCGAAGCTGACCGGCTCGGAGAAACAAATGATGGCCGCGGCTCCGACGACTGATACGACAGCGTACGAACTTTATCACAAAGGCAGATCACTGTGGGAGAAGCGTTCCGGCGACAACATTCCGAAAGCGATCGCCTATTACGAGCAGGCGATTGCGCGCGATCCGAATTATGCGCTGGCCTACGCAGGTCTGGCCAAAGCCTACATCCTGCTCCCTTTTTACACGGGTGCGGACCGGCTCGATTCAGGCTCGAAGGCCAAAGACGCGGCACTCAAAGCTCTGAGCCTTGATTCCAATCTGGCCGAAGCGCACGCCGCACTCGGCAAAATACTCTTCTTTCGCGAAATCGATTTGGCCGGAGCCATGCGCGAATACAAACGCGCGATCGAACTCAATCCGAACGACGCGACGGCACATCACTGGTTCGGCAACGACACGCTGGCAGCCCTCGGACGATTCGAGGAGGCCATTGCCGAAGGCAAGCGCGCGATTGAGTTAGATCCGCTCTCGACAGTTATTAACGTGGACCTGGGTGAAACCTTCTATTACGCCCACCGCTACGACGAGGCTGATAGGCAAATGCGAAAAAGCCTAGAGATCGATCCTACATCCTTCTACGCGCACTATAATCTCGGCATCGTCCTTCAATTAAAAGGCGACTTATCTGGCGCGATTGCCGAATACGAAAAGGCAAAACAATTAGGCGACAATCCACTTGTGTCGACGCTGTGCGCACAGGCTAGAGCTCTGGCTGGCGACAAGGATGCCGCGCTGCAAATGCTGAGCGATCTCGATAAGATGAGTCAGCACCGTGAGGTGGTTGGATACTTGCGCGCCCTGCTTTATCTCAGCCTGGACAATAAAGATGAAGCGTTACGCTGGCTCGAACAGGGTTTCGAGGAACGCGACGGCTCCAATATCGCCTGGATCAAGGTAGATCCACTGCTCGATCCGCTCCACGGCGATCCGCGTTTCGAAGCGCTCGTCCAAAAAGTTGTTGGCGGAAAACAATGAAGATCGACAACGTCTTCGCCGAGCTGAAGCGGCGCAACGGCGAGATTCCAGAAGTTAAAAGCTTGTGCTCATTGACAGAAAACCAGCTTTCTGGCAATCTGGGATCCGATGAAAACGACCCTCGACCTGCCTGATGATCTCATGCGCGAGGTCAAAATTCGCGCCGTGCACGAACGAAAAAAACTAAAGGATGCGATCGCGGAGTTTATTCGCAAAGGCATGGCCGCCAGTCGACGGCGCCCGCTAAAAACGCCCAAGCCGGTCAAGCTGCGCGGCGGCCCGATTACGACAGCGGAAATCGAAGCGGCAATCGCGTGGGGCCGCGATTAGCAGATGGTCCTCGTCGACACTAATGTCGTCGCTTATCTTCTGATCGAGGGCAAGCAAACCGCAGCGGCGCAGCAGTTGCGCAGGCGCGATTCCGATTGGCGCAGCGAGGCTTTTCTACTTGTTGAATTCACTAATGTCCTCGCCTCATCGATTGCGACCAAAAGGATGACGCTTTCCCTGGCTGAGGAGCTGCTCGCAAGAGCTAGCGCGCTATTCGACGGGAAACTGGGACGCATCTCTCACGCGTCAGTGCTCACAACCGCCGCGCGTTACCGCGTGAGCGCCTACGATGCGCGCTTTCTGGCCCTCGCCGATCAACTCGGGAGTCGTCTCGTTACCGAAGACGCCAAACTGCGGACGGCGGCGCCCGCACTCACTCAATCCCTGGCCGAAGCGCTCGGCACTCGTTAGGTCTCCGGCCTGGTCATGGGATACAATGAAGATCGAGAATTTCTTCGCTGAGCTAAAGCGGCGCAATGTTTACAAAGTCGCAGTAGCCTATGCAGTCGTTGGTTGGCTGCTGGTCCAGGTCGCGACGCAGGTCTTTCCGTTTTTCGAAATCCCGAATTGGGCAGTCCGATTGATCGTCCTCGCAATCGTGATCGGATTTCCAATCGCGCTCGTCATCGCGTGGGCATTTGAATTGACTCCGCAAGGATTGAAACGCACGGAAGATGTCGATCTTGCCGCGCAAGGAAGCAGGAAATCTCACGCCTGGATTTATATCGTAATCGTTGGCGCGGCGTTTTCGATCGGATTGATTTTTATCGGTCGCTACACGGCCCGAAATACCGTCAGTGCGGCTCGCACTGAGGCGGCGACAGGTTCATCCATCCCGCAAAAATCAATTGCGGTGTTGCCGTTTGAAAATCTAAGCGACGACAAGGGTGCCGCTTATTTCGCCGACGGCATTCAGGATGAAATTCTGACGAAACTGGCGAGCATCGCCGATTTGAAAGTGATCTCGCGCACGTCCACCGCGAGATACAAAAGCAAGCCCGAAGATCTAAGAACAGTCTCGCAACAGCTCGGTGTCGCCAATGTTCTCGAAGGCAGCGTGCAAAAGGCGGCTGACAAAGTTCGCGTCAACGTTCAGCTCATCGAT
>Ga0307312_10001793_pt1 | contig 11117 bp, 7 predicted proteins | sample ER_DNA_202_FD_194489 | JGI IMG/M metagenome (GOLD analysis project Ga0307312, IMG submission 194489) | Bulk soil microbial communities from the East River watershed near Crested Butte, Colorado, United States - ER_DNA_202 | ecosystem: Environmental > Terrestrial > Soil > Floodplain | place: USA...
GTAACGGGCGCGGTTCTTGTTCGTCCACATCGGTGACCCCTCCTCGAATCAGGCCACCACTCTTGAATCACAGATGATTCATATGATTCAAGAACTCTTCGGACAGACAGTTAGATTATTTCACTGTCCGGCACGCTTCCAATCGCAACGGCCGGGTTACCCGCAACGATAATTCGATCCGGCACATCGCGCGTGACGACAGAGCCGGCTCCGACCACGGCATTCTCTCCGACGGTCACCCCGGGACACAGGATACTGCCGCCACCGATCCGGGCGGCGCGCAAGATGCGAGGCGCTTGTCTTTTGAACGTCAGGGAGGGCCGACGATAACTAATTCGCTTGTCATTCATGGTAACAATACGAGGGCCGCAGAATACTTCATCTTCAATAACTACGCCGCGCGTGAGATAGCAACCGCTCTGCAGAGAAACAAAATCGCCGATGCGCACCTCTCCCTCGATGTCGAGATACGACCCTACGACACAACACTTGCCAATCACGGTCTTGTCCCGAATCAATACGAAGTTACCGATGCGAGTTCCCTCACCAATCAGGGCATCGTCGGATATGACGCAATGTTGTCCGTGAATTGTGGCCATTGAGGTCGCGCAACCTTTCACGCTGGCAAGGGAAATGCTGATGGAGGAAATTTTCAGGGACGTCTATCGAAACAATGTCTGGGGCGATCCCGAAACCGTTTCCGGCCATGGATCAGGGGTGGCCCGTACGGCCGCGTTTCGTGATCAGCTCGCGAATCTCCTGATTGAACTGGGTACAAGATCCTTGTTGGACGCTGGATGCGGGGACTTTAACTGGATGAAAGAGGTGCAACTCCCGATCGAGCGATATTTTGGAGTGGACGTCGTTCCCGAATTAATAGCCAAAAACCAGGCTAATTACAAAGCTCCCGGGAGACTCTTCATTCACCGGGACATTGCGCGAGACGATCTGCCCCGATCAGACCTCATATTGTGTCGGGATTGCCTGGTCCATTTCTCGTACGAGGATGCGCTCGCTGCCTTGCGAAATTTTAAACGAAGCCAAGCGACCTACCTTCTCACCACGACGTTCGTGAATTTTCCAATAAACGCCGATATTCAAACAGGCGGATGGCGAGTGCTCAATTTTGAGCGAGCACCGTTCAACTTTCCTTCTCCTGAGAGGGTGATTGATGAAAAATGCTGGCATACTGGCGGAATCTATTCCGACGAAAGACTCGCATTATGGAGGCTGGAGCAGATTGAGATCTGACAGTCCGATCAGGCTCACGTGCTTCGAGCCTTAATTGCTCAGCGGTCTCCGCTAAAAAGACGTTTGCGGCCCACACTAGCGTAAAACCGCATTAGCTTGAGCGGCGATCTAATAATATCCCGCAGCATCACAGTTTCGCGGTTGAGTGCGTCCACCCGCGTGTGCAAGCATTGCAGCTGTGCTCGGAGCGTGGCGTTCTCTTCAAGGACGGCCCTATGCTCGCTCGCAAACTCGTTTGCAGCCAGGAGGTTGTCGAAATTTTCCGGAATCATGCCCTCGCCAAGGCGCCGCAGCCATTGTGCGATGAACTTGCCGAGTGCGCGAAGATCGACAGGCGCATCCGCAAGGACTTGGGGCGTTGCGACGACATCCCGATATATGGCTTCAACGCGATCGAGATAGGTCGATAGCGATGCGAATTCGCGAATGCGGCCCGAGACGATCGCCGCATCGCGCGCGTCGTAACGACCGATCTCGGTCACGATCGCTTCCTTGGTTGGCCCTCGCGTCAACAGGCGCAAGCCAAAGTTGTTGCGACGCCATTCGTCGACCAGCGACGAGGTGGCCAGACCGGCGAGTCCGCGGCCATCCACCACTACGACCGCGCAGCCGACTGCGAGAGCTTCGAGCGCCATTCGCGCGGTAGCAAACACAATGTCGTAATTCCTGAGGCGAGCGTGAAGATCATCAACCTCGCGTCCGAAGGGGCTGCCGATCTCGTCGAGCTCGAGACCCGTCTCCTGGGCGGCCGCACGAACGGCTGCAATGTGAGCGGTGTTCTTGGTAAGGAGCAAGGCTCGTCGAGGTCTGGCCGGCAGCGGCGGGCGTGGCGAGAAGAGGTCGAGATCGACGGCATTCGGGAGAAGTTCTATCGCCTCCTTTTCGCATCCCAGTTCCGCGATTAAACGGGCACGGCACGCTTCGTCCACCGAACAGAACCGCCGAACACGTGGCAACAAAAGCGGCCCTTCGACCCAGTAAATTGACGAATGACATACGAACAACGCGGGAACGTCTGGAAAATACGCAAGCGCTGCGGCGAGTACATGATTGTGGTGCCCGTGGACGACGTCGGGTTTCCACGGCAGATCCTCCGGCCGGTCCGCTACAATGATGCCTTGATCTCGCAAAATCTCGGCGCTTCTCCCCAGCAGCGGTGCAAAGACAGCAACTTCGTGGCCGCGACTCCTCAGGCCCAATGCGAGATCGATTGTCACAATCTCGGTGCCGGAACGCCCACGCAAGGAACAGTTTGTTGTAAGCACGCGCATCTAAAACCCTACTTGGTGCACCACGCGACCTTGCGTGGTTTGTCCTCCAGAGGGCTCCGGCCGGTCGTCATTCAGCGCGCACCATAGAACGTCCTCTTTGTCAGGCGCTGGGTTTGGCTCTGGTGCATGTTCCACGAAGCCGTTTGCCGGCGCAGGAGCGGGATAGTCGGGAAATACACCCGGCATTGGCCCGATGCGACCATCCGCCGCGGCGAGCAGTACGATGGCGACACGACCCGCAGCGAACCGCATCGCCCTTGCCGCCATCATCACTCTGCCGCGACGACTTGCGGCCGCTCGGCGCCCTCGGCCTCGGCTGCTTGCGGTTCGAGACGGCGCTTCAGACGGCGATCGATCCGGTCGAGATAGATATAGACCACCGGGGTGATGAACAGCGTCAGGAGCTGCGACACGCAGAGGCCGCCGACCACGGCGATGCCAAGCGGCTGACGCAGCTCCGCGCCGGCGCCCGCGCCCATCGCAATCGGCAGCGTGCCGAAAATCGCGGCGAAGGTCGTCATCATGATGGGGCGGAAACGCAGCAGTGCCGCCTCGCGAATGGCATGCTCGGCGCTCAAGCCGACGCGGCGCCGCTCCAGCGCAAAATCCACCATCATGATGGCGTTCTTCTTGACGATGCCGACCAGCATCACGATGCCGATCATCGCGATCACGGACAGTTCCATGTTGAACAGCATCAGCGTCAGGATGGCGCCGATGCCCGCCGAAGGCAGGCCGGAAATGATGGTGATGGGGTGAATGAAGCTCTCGTAGAGAATGCCGAGGATCACGAACGCCGCAAAGACAGCGGCCAGAATCAGCACGCCCTGCCCGCGCAAGGACTCCTGGAACACCTGCGCCGTGCCGGAGAAGCCGGTGGCGATGGTGGCCGGCAGATTCGAGGTTTGCTCGATCGCGGTGATCTGGTCCACCGCATAGCCAAGCGAATAGTTCGGCGCGAGGTTGAAAGAGATCGTCACCGCGGGCTGCTGCCCCTGATGATTGATCTGCAGCGGGCCGACGGTCGGTACAAGCTTCGCAACCGCGTCGAGCGGGATGGTCTGGTTGTTCGCGGTCTTCAGGTAGAGCTTCGACAAATCGGACGGATCGACGCGAAACTCGGGCTGGGCCTCCAGGATGATCTGATAGTCGTTGGACGGCATGTAGATGGTGCCGACCTGGCGCCCGCCATAGGCGTTATAGAGCTGGTTGCGGACCTGGTCGACGGTGACGCCGTAGACCGCGGCCTTCTCGCGATCGATATCGACCGTCATCTGCGGGTTCTTGATATAGAGGTCGGTGGTGACGTCGAGCAGTCCCGGGATCTTCGCGATCTTGTCGCGCATTTCCGGTGCAACCCGATAGAGCGATTCAGTGTCGCCGCTCTGCAGGACGTATTGATACTGGCTCTTGGAAATCCGACCGCCGATGCTCAGGTTCTGAATGCTCTGGAAGAAGGCCTGCATGCCGGGAATCTGGGTAGCCTTCTGCCGCAAGCGTCCGATCACGACGGCGGCGCCATCGCGTTGTTTCTGCGGTTTCAGCGCGATGAACAGCCGGCCGTAATTCGCGGTAGGATTTGGGCCGCCCGAACCGACCGTGCTGTTGATGTAGTCGATCGCCGGGTCGGATTTCAGCACGTCAACCAGCGCCTGCTGCCGCACCTTCATGGCCTCGAAGGAGGTATCGGTTGCGGCTTCCGTCACGCCGATCAGGAAACCGGTGTCCTCCTGTGGAAAGAAGCCCTTCGGCACGATCATGTAGAGATAAACGGTGCCGCCGAGCGTCGCCAGCGTCACCAGCAGCATGACGGCCTTTTTCGCCAGCACCCAGTCGAGTGCCCATTCATAGGCGCGAAGCCAGGAATCGAACACCCGTTCAAAGGCGCGGAGCACGATGTTCGGCTTCCTCGTTGCATCGTGCGCCTTCAATACGCGCGCGCACAGCATCGGCGTCAGCGTCAGCGACACAAATCCGGAAACGATGATCGCGACCGAAACCGTCACCGCGAACTCACGGAACACGCGGCCGACGACGCCGCCCATCAGCAGCACCGGAATGAACACGGCGATCAGCGAGAAGGTAATGGAAATGATGGTGAAGCCGATTTCCCGCGCGCCCTTCAGCGCCGCCTCGTAAGGCCGCATGCCGTGTTCGATATGGCGGATGATGTTTTCCAGCATCACGATGGCATCGTCGACCACGAATCCGACCGACAGCGTGAGCGCCAACAGCGTCATGTTGTTGATCGAGTAATCCAGCGCGTACATGGCGGCGCAGGTGCCGAATAACGAGATCGGAACGGCAAGCGCGGGGATGAATGTCGCGGACGCGGAGCGCAGGAACAGGAAGATGACCAGAATCACCAGCGCAACCGCGATCAGCAGCGTTTCCTCGACGTCGCTGACGGCCTGCCGGATCGAAATGGAGCGGTCCATCAAGACGCTGATATCTACCGGCGGCGGTATCTGGGCGCGCAATGCCGGCAATTTCGCCAGCAAGGAATCGACCACCGCGACGGTGTTGGCATCCGGCTGCTTCTGAATGCCCAGCACGATGGAACGTTCGTCGTTCAGCCAGCTCGCGATCTTGTCATTTTCCACGCTGTCGTAGATTCGCGCGACTTCGTCGAGTTTGACCGGCGAACCGTTGCGCCACGCCACTACGATCTGTCGGTAGTCAGCCGCCTTGTCCATCTGCCCGGAGGCCTGAAGGGCGACATCCTGCTTCGGTCCGTTCAGCGTTCCGACCGGGGTCGAGGAGTTGGCGCGCGCGACCGCGGCGCGAATGTCCTCGAGCGACAACCCGCGCGCCGCGGCGGCTTGCGGATCGGCCTGGACGCGGATGGCGAATTTTTGCGCGCCGTAGATATTGACCTGGGCGACACCGGGAATCTGCGACAAGGTTTGCCCGATGGTGATGTCGCCGAACTCGTGGACGGTCGATAAAGGCAGTGTCGCCGAGCGCAGCACCACAAACAGCACCGGGAAATCGGCCGGGTTCACTTTTCGGAAGCTCGGCGGGATCGTCATTTCGATCGGCAGCCGGCGCTGCGCGATCGTCAGCGCCGTCTGGACATCAAGCGCGGCGGCATCGATGTTGCGATTGAGGTCGAACTGGATGGTGATGACGCTGGTGCCTTGCGACGAACTCGACGACATCGAGGAGATGCCGGCGATGGTCGATAGCTGACGCTCAATGATGCCGGCGACCGACGCCGCCATGGTGTCGGCGCTGGCGCCCTGCAAGGTTGCCGTCACGGCGATGGTGGGGAAATCGACCTTGGGCAGCGCGGAGACCGGCAAAAGGCGGAAGCCGAATACGCCGAATGCGATGATCGACGCTGTGATGAGCGTCGTCATCACGGGCCGGCGAATGCAAAGTTCTGAGAGCGTCATCGCTCAGGCCCCGGTCTTGCGGGCCCGCGGTTCGACCCGCGATCCATCCGACAGCAGCAATTGTCCGTCGACAACGACATTCTCGTCGCCCGACAGCCCTTCTGCGATCACGGATGTACCCTGGAATGTACGGTCGACCTTCACCGGCTGGACCTTGGCGACGCCATCCCTGACCACGAACACGTAGTTGCCGTTCTGGCTGCGCTGGACCGCCACCGTCGGCACCACCACGGAATTCTCGGTGCGGATGATGAGCTTGGTCGCGACCAGGATCCCCGGCCACAAGGTTTCGCGCTCGTTGTTCATCATGCCGCGCACGGTCACCATGCCGGTGGTCGAATCCACTGAATTCTCGACCATCGCGACCTTGCCCTCCTCGGATCGTTGATGGCCCGGGATCGTTGCAACCACCCTGGATTCTCCGGCCGCCATGGCCTCGCGGAGATCAACCAGCACGCGCTGCGGAATCGCGAAGGTCACATAGACAGGCGCCATCTGGTTGATGACGGCGAGCGGCACGGTATCGGCCGGACGGACGAAATTGCCGACCTTCACATTGGCGGCACTGATCCGTCCCGAAAACGGCGCGTGGATCGTGGTGTAGCTTTTCTGGACCTTCAGGTTGTCCAGCGCGGATTGACCGGCCCTGATGGTGCCGATCAGAATATCGGCCTGGGTCTTGGCATTATCGAGGTTAACCTGGGTGGTGGCGCCCTTGCCGATCAGGTCGCTGTAACGCCTGACATCGCGCTGCGCGCCCTCGAGCTGCGCCTGGTCCCTGGCGAGCATGCCTTCGGCCTGCTCGATCTGGGCGTCGATCTGGCGCGCGTCGAGCGTAAACAACAGATCGCCCTGGTTGACCTTGGCGCCGTCTTCGAAGTGCACTGACATGATGGTGGTTTCGACCCGCGATTTCAGCGCCACGCTGGAAATCGGCGTTACCGTTCCGATCGCATCGACATCGACCGGCACCGGCTTGCGTTCCGCCTTGGCCACCTCGACCGAAACCACGCGGGCGCGCTGCGGTCCCTGCGCGCTGGCCCCGCCTCCCGTCCACGACGAGCGCGTCACAAAGGCGGCCAGCGCAGCGATAGCCAGCGCGCCTGCGAAAAATATCCAAATACGTCTTCTCATAACGTTTCACGTCGGCCGGTCCGCCGAACACACCCGACGGCCCGGTTTCCTGCCCTTGAGGGCGGCTTTTGCGCTTTATTCTAAAGGGTTATCACAGCCCCGTGCCGCATGGTATGCCACAGAAGCGAAAATGTTGGTTACCGACCGGACCTTTTGATGCGCATCGCAACATGGAACGTCAATTCGATCAGGCAGCGGCTGGATCATCTCCTGACCTGGCTAAAGGATTGCGCGCCCGACATCGTCTGCCTGCAGGAGACCAAATGCCTCGATGAGGCGTTTCCGCGGGAGGCGATCGAGGCGCTCGGCTACAACGTGGTGACCCACGGCCAGAAGACGTTCAACGGCGTCGCGCTGCTCTCAAAGCTGCCGTTCGACGAGACCGCGCCGGGGCTCGCCGGAGACGATGAAGACCTGCACGCCCGGTTTCTCGAGGGCGTGGTCACGCACAAGCATGGCGTGCTGCGGGTCGCCTGTCTTTACCTCCCCAATGGTAACCCGCCGGAGACCGAGAAATATACCTACAAACTCAAATGGATGGCTCGGCTTCTTGAGTATTCAAAAGAACGGCTTAAGGCCGAGGAGCCGCTGGTGCTCGCCGGAGATTTCAACGTAATTCCGGCGGCGCCGGACGTCCATAATCCGGCAGCCTGGGTGAACGACGCACTGTTCCGCTCCACGACACGCGAAAGCTTCCAATCCCTGCTAGGCCTCGGCCTCACGGACGCGCTGCGCGCGGTCACCGACGCCCCGGGCCAATACACATTCTGGGATTACCAGGCCGGCGCCTGGCAGAAAAACCAGGGTTTGCGCATCGATCATCTGTTGCTGTCACCACAGGCCGGCGACCGTCTGATCGATGTCGGGATCGATAGCTATGTGCGCGGCTGGGAAAAGCCCTCGGATCATGTGCCGGTGTGGGCTGACCTCGATCTCGAAAGGGCGTAGCCGCGCATCCCTGCGCTGGAGATCGATGTGGAAATTCGGGATGCGACGTCAGACGACGCAAATGCGGTCTACGATGTCCTCAGAGAATCGATATCCCAATTGTGCGTTGCCGATCATGGTAATGACCCGGCGATTTTGGATCGATGGCTAAGCAACAAGAAGCCCGGAAATCATTGCGGCATGGTCAACACAGCCGGAGAACTCGCTCCTCGTCGCCGTCGAAGGTGGTGCCATCCTCGGCGTGGGATCAGTCACTGACGCGGGCGAGATCACCCTGAACTACGTCGCGCCTGATTCAAGATTCAGCGGTGTCAGCCGTGCCTTGCACTTGAAATGCGAGCCGCCGAGCGCGGCAACACGCGCTGCACGCTTACCAGCACCGAAACGGCGCATCGTTTCTATCTCTCGGGGGCTACATCGATGACGGGGCACCGGTCGGGAAATTCGGCACCCGTTCGGGTTACCCGATGTCCAAGCGGCTTGCAGTCCCGGGTTCTTGATTCAGGCGTACGAGCCGACCCGGCCGGTTTGCGTCAGTCCTTGCGGCCCTGCACCCAGTGCTCGAGCATCTGCAGCGCCATCGCGCGGTCATCTTCGGACGCCTTGGCGATTGCCCGGTTGTAGCTTTCCTTGATCCAGGTTTCGTCCGGCGCCGCGCTGTCCCGCGCCAGGGTCAGCCACATCAGCCCGCGGGCGGCCTGACGCGGCAGCTGGTCGCCGTTGAACAGCATCTGACCGAGTAGGGCCTGGGCCTGATGCTGGCCCTTCTGGGCGGCAAGGCCGAGCCAGCGCGCGCCATAGCGGAAATCATCCCGCGACGAGCCGGCGCCCCTCAGATAGAGCCGGGCCAGATCGTACTGCGCGTCGGCATTGCCAAAATACGATGCGGCGTAAGAGAACATCTCCCTCGCCCGCTCCGGATCGGACTTGATTTTCGAATTGGGAATGCCGTTGAGATAATACCGCCCCAGCGCGACGAAGGCGTTGGCGACGATCGTCGCCTGCGGCGCCGACGGGCTGTCTTCCGCGTGGGCATTGGCAATACGGCTGAAATACTCGAAGGCGCGAAGGTCGTCCTGAGCGACGCCAACGCCGTCCGCATACATCCGCCCCAGTTTCCACTGGGCGACGGGGTGACCGCCTTCGGCGGCGTATTGCAGCGAGGTCAGCGAGGTGTCAGGGGCGGACGGCGGGATCACTTTCTTCAAGGCGGCGGCCGCGCCGGGCTGGGCTGAAACCACCGGTATCGCGGTATCCGGACTAACTGGCGCGCCGTCGAAGGCGAATCCCTGGGTGGCCATCAGCGTGGCCCCTAAAATCAACGCAAGAATGATACGCCTAGATATCCGCATAACACTGTTTCTCGTGCGCCCCGCCCGGATGGGTCACGGCGCCATTCACCGCCGGCCCGACCTGTTGGGCATATTTCCAGAGAGCACCTGATGTATGATTGGTCTCGCGGGGTCTCCATTTGGTTTTACGTTCGGCGAGCTCTGCGTCGGTCAATTTTACGTTAAGTGTCCCGACGACGGCGTCGATTTCAATGATATCGCCGTCCTGCAGCAATGCGATCGGCCCGCCCACGGCGGCTTCCGGCCCGACATGGCCGATGCAGAACCCGCGGGTCGCACCGGAGAACCGGCCGTCGGTGATCAGGGCGATCTTGCCGCCCATGCCCTGCCCGGTCAGCGCCGCCGTGGTCGAGAGCATTTCGCGCATGCCGGGACCGCCGCGCGGCCCCTCGTAGCGGATCACGATGACCTCGCCCTCTTTGTAGGTCTTCTTCTGCACCGCCTCAAAGGCATCCTCTTCGCGATCGAAGCAGCGCGCAGGGCCGGTAAATTTCAAATTCGACATGCCCGCGACCTTCACGATCGCGCCCTCAGGCGCAAGATTTCCCTTCAGGCCGACCACACCGCCGGTGACGGTGATCGGCTTGTCGGCCGGATGCACCACATCCTGGTGCGGATTCCATTTCACGCTCTTGAGGTTTTCGGCGATCGTCCGGCCCGTGACTGTCAAACAGTCGCCGTGCAAGTGGCCGTTATCGAGCAGCGTCTTCATCAGAAGCGGTATGCCGCCAGCTTCGAACATGTCTTTGGCGACATAACGACCGCCCGGCTTCAAATCCGCGACATATGGTGTCTTTTTGAAGATTTCCGCGACGTCGAACAGGTCGAACTTGATTCCGCATTCGTGAGCAATCGCCGGCAAGTGCAGTGCAGCATTTGTCGACCCGCCCGATGCGGCCACCACCGCGGCCGCATTTTCCAGCGAGCGCCGCGTAACGATGTCGCGCGGACGAATATTGGCTGAAATCAGCTCCATGACCTTTTCGCCCGCGGTCATGCAAAACGCGTCGCGGATCTCGTAAGGCGCTGGCGCGCCGGCCGAATACGGCAGCGCAAGTCCGATCGCCTCGGATACCGTCGCCATGGTGTTGGCGGTGAATTGTGCGCCGCACGCGCCGGCTGACGGGCAAGCCACCCGCTCGATTTCATCGAGGTCGGCATCCGACATCTCGCCGACCGAATGCTTGCCGACCGCCTCGAACATGTCCTGCACCGTGACCTGCTGGCCACGGAAATTGCCGGGAAGGATCGAACCGCCGTAGATGAAGATCGACGGCACGTTGAGGCGAACCATCGCCATCATCATGCCCGGCAGGGACTTGTCGCAGCCGGCGAGACCGACCAGCGCATCGTAAGCATGGCCCCGAATGGTCAATTCGACGGAATCGGCGATACATTCACGCGACGGCAGCGACGAGCGCATGCCGTCATGGCCCATGGCGATGCCGTCGGTCACGGTGATGGTGCAGAACTCGCGCGGGGTGCCGCCGGCGGAGGCGACGCCCTTCTTGACCGCCTGGGCCTGACGCATCAGCGCGATGTTGCAAGGCGCCGCCTCGTTCCAGCACGAGGCCACTCCCACGAACGGCTGGTGGATCTGCGCGGTGGTCAGCCCCATGGCATAGAGATAGGAGCGGTGCGGCGCCCGCTCCGGGCCCTCCGTCACATGACGGCTCGGCAGTTTCTTCTTGATGCTGGTCTTGGCGTCCATCGCGAACCTGTTTCCCCAGCCTACTCTTGTTAGACTCCGGAAAATGCAGGAT
>Ga0307312_10001794_pt1 | contig 11116 bp, 5 predicted proteins | sample ER_DNA_202_FD_194489 | JGI IMG/M metagenome (GOLD analysis project Ga0307312, IMG submission 194489) | Bulk soil microbial communities from the East River watershed near Crested Butte, Colorado, United States - ER_DNA_202 | ecosystem: Environmental > Terrestrial > Soil > Floodplain | place: USA...
CATGCGCGCAGGCTACTCGCTCGACCTATCGGGCTGCGTCCATCCTCGCCCGCAAGCGAGCTCGGTCCTGAGGCCGGTTCCGATACGCAAACCCTGGTCGACCGTCCGAACTGAGATGTGAGGTCGTCCGGGCCCCCAACATCCGCAGGTCGTCAGATGGGAGGGCTGCGCCAGCCGCCGATCGCGTGCTCGAGGTATCCCGCGACCGCGAGCACAACATCCTCCCGCCACACGGGCCCGACCACCTGGACGCCGATCGGCAGGTCCTCTGTCGATCGACCGGATGGAACGACCACGCATGGCTGGCCCGAAAGGGAGAACGGGAGCGTGTAACTGAACATCGCGTCGAGGTCTTCTCCATGGAGGTTCGCCGGGCCGGGGCTGGTCGGACACACGATGACATCGAACGATCCCATGAACGCGAGCATGCGCGTTCGATAGCCGTCCCAATCGGAGAGCAGTCGGACGGTCTCTCCGCCCGCCAGGTCTTCCCATGCCCAGTAACGCCGTGAGATATCCAGTGCGTCCGCACCGATGCGTTCGAGGCGCTCTTCGCTCACCTTCGCCCCCGCGGCCACCAGCGCGTCCGCCGCGTCGCGGACCGCGGCGACCGTGTCCGGCGTCGTCGGCGTGGATCCGTCGTCCGTGTAGAACGCGACTCGCAACCCCGCGAGTTCCACGGCGCTCGGGTCGGCGATGGGCATCGGAACGACCCCGCTATCGACGCCGTCAGGGCCCGAGATGATCCCGAAGACCTGCGCCAGGTCTTCGACGTAGCGCGAGAGCGGTCCGATCTGCGTGCGGGTGTCGCTCAGCCCCCCGGGCTGCCTGAACGCGCCGGTGTTCGGGACTCGGCCGGTCGTCGGCTTGAGGGCGGCGACCCCGCAGAAGTGAGCCGGCACCCGGAGGCTTCCACCCGAGTCGCTGCCCACACCGACGGGCGACGCACCCGCACCCTGGATGGCTGCCTCGCCCCCGCTACTTCCGGCAGGCGATCGTTCGACCGCGTACGGGTTGTTGGTCCTCCCGTGCACCGCGTTCTCAGTGACGCCGCCGGAACCACCTGGAGGGACGTTCGTCTTGCCGAGGAGGATCGCCCCCGAGCCTCGCATCCGGGAGACCGCCGCAGCGTCGTGCGACGGCACGACGCCCACCCGTTCCGAGATGCCGGCCGACGTCTCCACACCGGCCGTATCGAGCACGTCCTTCGCCGTGAACGGAACGCCGTGGAGCGGCCCGAGTGTCTGGCCCCGGGCGAGCGATGCGTCCGCGTCACGAGCCTCGTCGATGGCCCGGTCGCCGGTCAGCACCACGACCGCGTTGATGATCGGGTTGACCTCTTCGATGCGCCGGAGGAAGGCCTCGACCACCTCGACGGACGAGACCTTGCGCTCACGGATGAGCCCGGCGATACCGACCGCCCCGCGTTGCCAGATCTCATCCATCAGACCCGCAGTGTAGGAATGCCTCGCTTCGGCTTCTGCTGGGCGTTGATCGACGCCGGGAACCTGTGGTCACCCCGTGATCTCACAGTTCGTCGGGTCCTCGATCGAGATGCATACGTCGCCAGCTGCCTGTGGTCCTCCATCGCCGCGATCCTTGCCCGAGCTGCCATCGAGGAAGTCATCGCCGAAGGCGGCCGGGTCCACGTCGTGTCCCTGGCCGTCGAGGAACCGCACCTCGGAGCCGGCCCGGGTGAACTCAGTCTTGATGTCGGCTCGGATCCGGGCATCCTCGTCAGCCGCCGAACGCAGATCTGATGTCGCCACGCAAGACGCTGGCAAGAAGCCGCCTCGTGGAAGCTGCACAGCACGTTGTTGAGCATCGATTGGAAACGACGTGCGCAGGACCTTCGCACATCGGGTGCCGTAACCCAACCTGCTCGGGACGAAACTCAAGTCGGGCCAGGCGAGACGCCGCGCAGAGCGTAGATCTCAGCGCTGCCGTGCTTGCCGCAAACGAACCGCTCAAAGAAGTAGTCGAATGCGTTCGTGTCTGCGTTCAGCGAGATCGAAGCTGTGAAATCGATATCGGTCCCCCTCGGCAGGGATGACACCCTTATGGGCGCTGCCCCGAGATGCGAGACCGGCACTTGGTAGAAGGTGACGCCGCGGCCGCAGCCGAAACCCGCCCTCGCGAAGACCACCAGATCATTGGTTTCGTCGACCGCAGCCGCGAACTGCGGCCTGCCGTTGTTCGTTGGGATCTTCCTCAGAACTTGTGCCTGGACGTCGTACACGTAGATCGTGCAGCCTCGAACGTTGAGAGGCCGTCCTGAGCAAACGTTCCACGACGCGAAGCGATCACCAACCGTACCGTTGTTGATCCAGTGGGAACCCGTTGCGCGCTGGGTCATCAACTTTCGAAAGCGCCCAGTGACGCGGTCGAACAGGCGCAGTTGGACCCACCATCGCCCGCTCGCCTTGAAGTACCGAAGGAACGAGATGAACGACGTCGAGATCCTGGGGTCGAAGTTCCAAAGGCCAGTGTCGAGCACCCCTAACCGCTTTCTCGCATTCGTGTCCAGGTTGTAGGTGTAGATATCGACGCGATCGGTGCGATCCTGTTGGTAGATGAGGGTGTTGGTTCCGGGGTCGAAATTCCCTGAGAAGCCCTGAGTTCCGACCGCATTGATGCGTTGCTTGTGCCCGTCCGCGTAGCGATACGTGTACACGTTGAATCGGTTCGGGTGAGCCAGCGAATTCGATGTGTAGGCGAGATACGTGTCGTTGGACGACGGGAGTACCTGAGATGCCTTCAGCGAGAGCACTTTCTCCGGTGTGATCATTGCCCAGGCCGCCGGCAGAGCGACGACGAGAGCGGTCGCCGCACTCACAACAGCTTTAACGACACGACGCACGGTCTTCTCCGATCCTCTCGATCGCTCACGTCCGTCTAAGCCGTGACTCGGAACAGACTCCACGGCGCCGAATCCCCGACGTGATCGGTGTCGTTGCTAAAGACGGCGCGGACACGGGCTCGTTCCCCGAGCGGAACGTTGTAGATGTAGATCGTCGTAACGCCGTTCTTCCCGATCGTGTAGCAGTCGGTGAAGATGCGGCGCCAGTGTCCTGTCTCCCTCAGGCGCTGCGCCACGAAGCACATCTTATTGCCCGAATGGTTCGGCACGATATCGCTCGTGTACCAGACGCGTGTGCCCAGGTGGTAGAGGTGCCACCCAGACTTCACGGCGTAGAAGCGGAACAGATGTCCCGAAACTGTCACCCTGGCTCGCACGAGCGCCTGGATGCTTCGTCCAGCCGGATGCGAAGCGTCACCTGCCCACACCGCGCGATACCACGTGTGTTCCTTCACGGTCGTGTCGAGCGAAACCCTGCCGAACGGATCGACGTGAACGGTGCGCCAGTTCGCCCATCGGGTCGAGGTCGTGCGCCGCTGGATCGTGACCGAAGGATCCGTGCTACCGGGCGATGCGATCCGGATGTTCAGGTGGATCGTGGCGCCGGCGATGACCAACTGCCGAGAGGCCGACAAGGTCACCTGAGCGGGCTGCCACGCGGCGTTGACGAACCCATGGCTGTTGGGAACCTGCTGGGTTCCACTGCCGTCCGGGGCGACCGTGAAGAGGTCCCCGCCCGAGCGCAGGGAAGAGAAGAGGATCCTCGAGCCGTCAGGAGACCAAGTGGGGTCGAAGTCTTTGCCGGCCGTCTGCGTGAGGTTGGTCACCGCTCCTCCATCGACGCCAACGGAAGCGATCTCCCAGTTGGTGGGCTGCCGATCTTCGAATGCGACCGTCGTGCCGTCGGGCGACACGGTCGGGTTGAGCTGATCACCCGGCAGGTCCGTCAGCTGAGTCAGGTCGTTCCCGTCGGGCCTGATCTTCCAGATGTCGTAGTCGACGGAGTCCCAGTGGGCACCGATGAGCCATTGGCCGTCCGGCGACCACTCGCCGAGGTCGAAGTGGGACGTGTTGGGCACGTGCACCGGGTTCGTTCCGTCGGCGTGGACGATCGAGATGTCGTCGCACGTGGGGTACGCGACTTTCGTGCCGTCTGGGCTCCACGTTCCCCCGTCCCCCCCGCAGCCTTCTCCGAAGAGGGTCTTCTTCCCCGTCCCGTCGGGTCTGAGCGAGATCAAGTCCCCGGCGCCCTCCTCCGTCACGACGAGTCTGTCTCCGGACGGAGACCAGGCAGGATGCGACTCCTCGTACCCGAACTTGAGCAGGATCGTCCTGCTGCCGTCCCGGAGGTTCAGCAGCTTGAGGTCGTACGTCCGTGGCGCGATACCGGCGATAACGCCGTTGAGAGCCGGCACGGTCGCTGCGGCGTGGGAGGGGATCCAGACGATCGCGGTCGCGACCAGGAGGACGAGACAAGATGCGGTTCTGGCGGCGCGGATCGATCGAGACACGAGCTGACCCCTCCGTGGAGTCTGTGCGGGAGAGGATGCACGGTAAGGCAACCTACTTGCGACGTCAAGGTGCCGGTGTCGGAGGCATGGACCTCTTCGCTTCCACGACCTGAATCGATCCCGCGCTCCAGAGACGCGTCCGTCGTGTGCCATCGCAAGCATCTCCTCCTCGGATCTTCCGTGCCCGTCCGCGGTTGAATGTAAGGAGGAGAGGACGCGAGGGGACCCGTGAGTTCACCTGTGTTTCGACGCGCCCCGACGCCTTCGACGCGTCGCCTCAGGCGTCGTCGAGATACGGCCCGAGCTCCGTCCGCGAGCGGATCCCGAGCTTGGTATAGACGTTGGAGAGATGCCCTTCGACCGTTCGCACGCTCATGAAGAGCTGTTCCGCGATCTCCCGGTTCTGGAAGCCGGCCGCGGCCAGGCGCGCGACGCGAAGCTCCGCGTCGGTGAGCTTCCCCATCGAGGGTCGCCTCCCGGTGATCCGGCCCAACGCCTGATCGACCTCCGCGACCCACCGGGATGCGCCGAGCTCTTGGAAGATCGACCGCGCGCGGAGAAGGTCCTGACGCGCGAGCCGCTTGTGCCCCGACCGTCGACGAACCTCGCCTAACAGGAGTTTCGAACGAGCGATCTCGAAGGGCACGTCGTCGGTCTCCATGGCCTTCAGCGAGAGCTCCAGCGACCGCTCGGCGGATGCCAGGTCTCCCCCGGCCGCGAGGACCTGACCGTCGATGCGTTCGGCGAACCCCGTGACGAAGGAGCTGTCGAGGGTCTCACCTCGCTCCCGGAGCCACGCGGCGATCGCCTCCGCGGCGTCGAGCCGACCGGAGGCGACGGAAGCGCCCGCGGCGACGAACCACACCCGCGTCGGCACACCCTCACCCGGTGAGGGCACATCCTCGGGGACAACCATCACGCGTTCACACGCCTCCCCCGCTGAACCGAGCATCAGCTCGACGTCCGCGAGGTCGGTCAGGGACGGAAGCGCCGCGTGCGGACTCGCCACACCGGCGATCCTCTCGAGGCATCGATCCGCATCGGCCCGAGCGGCATCGCGATCGCCGGTCGCTGCCTCGTACCAGGCGAGGAGGGCGAGCTCCTGACCGGCGCCCCCGAGCGGACCCCCGACGTCACACGCGTCGCGCGCGTACGCGAGGCCGACGGCCCAGTCTGCGGTGCGTCGTTCCGCCGACGCGAGCGCACACAGCAGGACGAGCCTGGAGGGCTCGTCCCCACGTTCCTCGGCCCGCGACAGCAGCTCGGCGAGGCGGTCGATCGACCCGGCGACATCGGCTCCCAGGAGGACCCGTTGCTCCTCGGCGAGCCATCGTGGCCACTCGTGCACCGGCAGACCGTCGATGGGGTCCCACAGGTCCGGCGCCTCGGCTTCGAGGGCCTCCGACGACGAGCCGTCGGCGAGGAACCGGGCTCGAGCGACCGCGCCGAACGCCCGGGCGCGGGTCGGACGATCGTCGATCGCGCGCGCCAGCGCGAGCGCTCGCTCGGCGTGCTGGGCCGCGCCGGATGGATCGCCGAGGAGGTCCAGGGTCCAGAACAGCTGCGCGTGGATCCCGCACTCGGCGCGGTCGCCCATGTTCGGTTCCCGGAGTGCCGCCTCCAGGTGACCCCGCGACTCACTGAGTCGCCAGACGAACCGCTCCATCTCGCCGAGGCTCGCGAGGGCGGCCGCCCGCGGCGCCCCGGGTTCGGAGAGGCTCGCCGCGCGGAGCGTGCGTTCGATCGCGGTCTCCACGTCGCCCGCGTCGAACCCGTGTCGTCCGGCCTGCTGGAGCCGCCGCGCGAGCGCCCGCGTCTCCGTCTCCGGCGTGAGACGGATCGCGTGATCGAGGAGATCCGCCGCGGCATCCGGAGCTCCCCGTGCGCCCGCGATCGTCGCGGCTCGCTCGATCTCCGCAGCGATCTTCTCGTCCGGAACGTCCGACGACAGCGCGAGATGACGCCCCCGCTCCTCCGGCTCGTCGACGACCCGAGCGATCGCCGCATGGATGCGATGACGGTGGGCGCGGGACGCGTCGGCGTAGATCGCCGATCGGTACAGGGGGTGAACGAACCGCACTTCGCCGGCCATGATCCGAGCGACGCCGGATCGTTCGGCGGCGTCCATCGCTTCGTCCAGCGGCTCCTCGCCCACGACGGCGCGCACGAGCGCCACCGTCGGATGGGAGGTGGCGGACGCGACGAGCAGCACTTCCCTGCTCCCGTCCGGGAGGCCGGCGAATCGCAAACGCACCAGGTCGTCCCGGAGGGTTTTCGGCACGGGGAGCGAAAGACCGGTGGGACGGTCTTCGCCGCGTCGCGCCGCCCGAGCCAGCTCCACGGCGAAGAACGGGTTCCCGCCCGACTGCTCATGGATCTGGAGCCGCTCCCGTCGGGTCGGGCGCTCCCCGAGCGCCTCGGTCACGATCGTCGAGAGGTCGTCCACGCCGAGCGGACCGATCGTGATCGTCTCGAACGGCGCCGCATGGAGCGCCCGATCCACCCCGGTCGGGAGGGAGAGCTCGTCGGATCTCCGGACCGCGAACAGGAGTCGGATCGGGTGGTCCACGAGCCGTCGCAACGCGAACCCGAGCACGCGATCGCTGCTCGGGTCGACCCACTGGGCGTCGTCGATCGCGATGAGCAGGGCCCGCTCAACGCACGCGACCGTCAGCAGGGTGTGGACCCCCGCCGAGACCGCACGCACGTCCGTCCCGATCCCCGGATCGGTCTCCTCGAGCAACGCGACGGCGATCGCCCTGCGTTGGGGCTCCGGGAGACCGTCGGCCAGTTGGTCCGCGATGGGTCGGAGCAGATCGGTGAGCGCCGAGAAGGCGAGCTCGCGGTCCGGTTCGTCCGGGCGAGCGGACAGCACATGAACGTCGAGGCCGGCCGCCGATCCGATCGCCGCGGCGAACAGGGTGGTCTTCCCGATCCCGGCCTCGCCCTCGAGCACGACGGCGGCGCGATGCGCCTCGTCGTCGCGAAGGAACGTGTCGAGACGGGCGAGCTCCTGGTCCCGACCGACGATCATGGCGCCTCCCAGCTGCCGCGGCGGCGGTTCATCTTCGGGACAACCTCCAGTCAGGTCAACCCGACCGCTCCCGGCGGTTCCTTCGAAGTGATACAACCGCGCGGTGGACTTCGACCTCCGCCCGGGGGATGAGGTAGCCGGTCATCGCCTCGAGCGAATCATCGGCCGCGGCGGCATGAGCGTCGTCTACCTCGCCGAACATCTGCGTCTGGGCCGGAGGGTCGCCTTCAAGGTCCTCGCCCCACAGTTCGCCGAGGATCCGGGGTTCCGCCAGCGCTTCATGCGCGAATCGCGCACGGCGGCCGCGCTCGACCACCCGAACATCGTCACCGTCTACGACGCGGGCGAGTTCGACGGCCTGCTCTACATCTCGATGCGCTACGTGGAAGGGAGCGATCTGAGCCGTGTCCTGAGCGAGGACGGCGCGATCGAACCGTGGAGGACCCTGACGATCGTCTCCCAGATGGGCTCGGCGCTGGACGCCGCGCACGCGGAGGGTCTGGTCCACCGCGACGTGAAACCCGGGAACATCCTGCTGTCCCAGCCCGGCACGCCGCTCGAGCGAGCGTTCCTCTCCGACTTCGGCGTCACGAAGCGGATGACGACGAGCGAAGCGCTGACGAGGACGGGACAGTTCGTCGGAACGGTCGACTACGTGGCCCCCGAGCAGATCCTCGGCGGATCGGTCGACGGAAGGACCGACGTCTACTCGCTGGGCTGCGTCCTCTATCAGTGCCTGAGCGGACAGATCCCGTTCCCGCGGCCGACCGACGTCGCAACGATCTACGCGCATCTACACGACGAGACGCCGGTCCTTCCCGACGGCGCGTTCCCCGGCATAGATCCCGTGATCTCTCGGGCCCTCGCGAAAGACAAGGAGGATCGCTACCCGAGCTGTACAGCGCTGGTCGAAGCCGCGCGCTCGAACCTGCATGAGGGAGCGGAAACGGAGGTCAGGGCCACGCCGACCGGCATCTCGGAGGAGACCACCGAGATGTCGGCGCCTCGGCGACCGCCCCGGCGGCGCGTCGGATGGATCCTCGCGGCCGCGATCGCGATCGCGGCCATCACGGCGATCGCGATCGCACTCGCGGGCCGTGAGCCGGGAACGGTGGGCGCGACGTCACCCTCGTCACCGACGACCCAAACGGATACCCCGACGGGCGCGTCGTTCGATCCAGCCCGATTGCACTGGAACAAGGAGGACCGGAGCACGTTCGCGCAGGCCACCGGCGAGGTTGCGTTCACGGACGCGATCAGCCGGGGCCGTCACGTGATCGCGGTCGGGCATGCCGACGACCCCGACGAGGACGCCGTCGTGTGGACGAAGGTCGCCGGGCTGTGGGAGCGCCACTACGTCGCCGGACGCGATCTGCCCGGGTTCCAGAAACTCGAGGGGATCGCATCGGTCGGCGCGAACCGCCTGGTCACGGTCGGCTACGACTCGGGCCATGCCGTCGGCTGGTACTCGGACGACGACGGCGCCTCGTGGGCGGCGGTCACGGGTCTCGACGGAGGGACGGACGCCAAGGCGGTCGTCGAAGCCCCGGACGGGACGATCTGGGCGCTCGGCCCCGGCGCCGTCTGGAGCTCTCCAGACGGCGCCTCCTGGAGCTTCGCTCCATCGTCCGCGTTCACGTCCGACGCCTACGCGTGGAACGCGATCGTCTACGGGGACGGCGTCGTGGCGGTCGGCCAAGGGACGGGGCCGAGCGGATCCGCGGACGCGGCGGTGTGGCTCCTTCGCGACGGTGCCTGGACCCGGATCGATCCTCCGACCTTCGACGTCCCCGGACGGCAGTACCTCCGCGACGTGTCGGTCGACCCGGTGACGAACCGCATCGTCGCCGTCGGCACCGATCCTGACCTCGGCGACGCGGTCGTCTGGACATCGGAGGACGGCGCAACATGGCAGCGAACAGCCTCGCTCCCCGGAGCCAGGTATCAGGGGCTCAGTTCGGTCTTCTTCATGCCGGGAACACCCGGCAGCTTCGTCGCGGGGGGTTGGAACGGCGGGTCGGAGGCGCAGAAGGACGCGGCGATCTGGTACTCGCGAGACGGGATCGAGTGGCTCCTGGAGCGAGGTCGCACCGAGACGTACGACCTCCGTGGTCGGGGCGCGCAGGAGATCCGCGCCCTCGTCCCGTTCGGACGGGGTGGGATCGTCGCCTATGCCTTCGGCGTCCGGGGCATCCGCGATCAGGGTCAGCCGCTTCTGTGGAACGGAACCATCCAAGCCTCCTAGCGACGTCCATCCCTAGGTAGTCCACGTCCCGAACACGCGTGGGTTCACGGTTCTTCGCGCATCCCCTCCTTCCTACGGTCGCTTCGTCGCCCTATGGCGCGATCCCGGAGGAGGCGATTCGCGATGCAGCCCAACATCTCTCGCAGATCCGCTACGAGCCTGCTGTGCGGTGTTCTCGTCCTCGCCGTGTGCACCACCGCGGTCGCTCGCACCGGGAACAGCACTTCCGGCCCCGGCGCAGACAACGATCCGATCGACGCGACGCTGCTCAGCACGACCGCCGATTGGGTCGTGGCGGAGAATCGCAAGCCGGGGACGAGGGCATGGAGGATCCCGCCGTCGACCCCGTCAAGGATCGAAGGATTCGCGGACCGTGTGAGCGCGAAACGGGGGAACCGGGTCCGCTTGTTCGTCTCGACGAGCGCCCGCCACTTCCACGTCGAGGCCTTCCGCTTCGGCTACTACGGCGGTGACGGCGCCCGACTGGTCTGGAGATCCGGGAGGATCCGAGGCCATCGGCAGACGAACACCCGCTTCGTCGCGGGCACGCGGATGGTCGAGGCTGCCTGGAAGCCCTCCCTTGGGTTCTGGATCACCTCCGATTGGGTCCAGGGCGTGTACCTCCTGATGCTCGTCGGAAGCGACGGTTCGAAGAGCTACGTCCCGCTCACCGTGCGGAACGATGCCAGCCACGCGGACCTCGTGATCCAGCTCCCGACCACGACGTGGCAGGCCTACAACCTCTGGGGCGGCTACAGCCTGTACGCCGGGCCCGGCGGCGACGCCAACCGGGCGCACGTCGTGTCGTTCGACCGGCCGTATTCGACGAGCCGGGGCGCGCCCGACTTCTTCGACCGGGCGAAACCGCTGATCTCCCTGGCGGAACGGAAGGGGTTCGACGTCACCTACTGGACGAACAACGATTTCCACCAGCGTCCGGGGCTCCTGCGGCATCACCGCGCGCTCATCACGTTGGGACACGACGAGTACTGGTCGTCGGAGATGCGAACAGGTGCGCTCGGGGCCCGTGCGCGGGGGGTCAACCTGGCGTTCCTGGGCTCCAACGCCGACTACCGGCACATCCGTTTGGTGGCCTCGCCCCTGGGAGGCGCCCGGCGCGAGATCGACTACAAGACCGACTGGCGGCAGGATCCGCTCTACGGCGTCCGCAACCAAGACGTGACGTCCGAATGGCGCACCGGTCCGATGCCGCGTCCGGAGAGCGCACTCAACGGGGGCTTCTACCAGTGCAACCCCGTGCAAGCCGACATGGTGGTGGCGAAGCCGTCCTCATGGTTGTTCGCGGGGACGGGAACGTACGTCGGCGATCACCTGGCGCACCTGGTCCGCCTGGAATACGACAAGGTCGACGCGTCCGCTCCGACGCCGAGAAGGATCGAGATCCTCGCGCATTCGCCCCTGGTCTGCCGTGGGTACGGCGATCACGCCGACCTCACGTACTACAC